>VFSW01007578.1_pt1 | contig 15734 bp, 10 predicted proteins | sample 5358111 | NCBI WGS metagenome assembly VFSW01 (sample SAMN11554181, study PRJNA540505) | mine drainage metagenome | isolation source: sediment from site ElyBrook_90M | place: USA: Ely Copper Mine, Vershire, VT | collected 2017
GTGTCGGGGCGTTTACGTCCGCGTTGAAGACCAGCCGTTTCCCGTCTGGGGAAATGGCTTCGCCCGCGCCAAAGCCGTACATCCCCTGAACGTCGCTCCCCGGAATTGGTTCTGACTGGCCGCCGTCCACGGGCACTCTCATCGAATAATGTGGTCCTTCGTCATCGTAATAGTAGACCCACTTTCCGTCTGGGGAACATACGGTAAAAAGACGCTCCCATAAGAGGTTTTCCACAAGGTATGCGAACTTTCACCTTGACAGCGGAGCGCTTCTTAGCCAAGCTGCGGTTTACGTTTGGGCTAAAGAAGTAGTTGCTGAACTTGCGGGCGACGGTTTTCGAACCCAGGGCCACCAGGGGTATGTTCCTTCGCGCTTAATCCCCCCTCGCGAAGGTGGGTCAAAGCACTCCATCTGACATTTAAGAATCAGGAGAGATCATGAAACGCTGCTTTGCGCCACTGGCGCTTTGTCTTCTGGCCACGCTTTGCATGCTGGCAGTCCCGTCACATTACGTCAAGAAAGCTGAAGCCGTATGTTCGACCTGCCCTCCGCCACCTCCTCCTCCGCCCACCGTCGGAGAATTTGGAGGTCCTCTCGCCGGACTTTCAAACAGTATTACGAACTTGTTCAACGGGGGTTACGGCACGTTCGTCATAAAGTGGGATCCGATTCGAGGACTGGGACCCGTTTCCACTAAAACAGGATGCTTCACATGCCACGGAGTCGGGACCGACGTACTCACAGGGACTGCGGGAGACACCAGTAACACAACGGGCACTCGCTACGGCAAGTGGAATCCGGATAACACTTTCAACTATCTCGATGGTACAGGCACGTCTCCCGAAAATGAAGGCGGCCCCGTCCTCCACGGCATTTCGAATGCAACGTTCGGTACCCTGCCCGGCTGCAACCAAGCCACGATCGCATCCAGCGGAGCTACCGAGTCGGGCACAACGGTGACCATCACCACGAAGGCCGCGCACGGATTCAAGAAGGGACAAGAGGTGCAGGTGCTTGGCGTGGGAGTCTCCGGCTACAACGGCCAGTTTGCTATTGCCAGCGTGCCCAGCAACACCACGTTCACCTACACGGCCAGCAGTTCGGGCCTGAAGTCGTCAGGTGGAGGCACCGCGCAGAACTTGCCTCATGAAGTGATACCCAGTGATGCCACCGTGGTAAGCACCGTTCGATCCCCGCAATTGTTTGGCTTGGGCTTGATCGACAATATTCCAGACTCAGACATTTTGGCCAACGCCGCCGCGTCCAAGAAACTTGGCATTACCGGCGTCGCCAACATGGTTGAAGATGAGAACGGAGTGGTTCGTCCCGGCAAGTTTGGGCAAAAGCTGGATGCCGTTTCTCTCTTTCAGTTTACCGCCAATGCCGAATTCAACGAACTGGGCATCACAACCAGTAACAGCTTGTTCGGCGTGTCGAGCGCCTTCAACCCAACCGAACACAACCCCCAGGGATTAACGTATCCGACGGCGTGTCAGCCGGACACGAACAGTCCCCAGGACGTCAAACAGGTCAACATGATCAAGATGACCCAGTTTGAGGCTCTGCTTGCTCCGATTCCTCCGCAGCCGCCCACCTCGCAGACAACTGCCGGGCAGGCGGTGTTTGAAAGCACCGGATGCAATATCTGCCACATCGAGAGTTACACGACCCAGCAAAACGTCACCCTCAGGACCACCAATGGCAGCAATACGGCCGTGATTCCATCGCTGAGCAACGTGACTTTTACCCCGTACTCGGATTTCCTGCTCCACGACATGGGATCCGGAGATTCCGGCGGCATTCCATTCCAACCTCATGGCACAGGACAAGCAACCCTCACCATGTGGCGGACTGCGCCCTTATGGGGCTTATCGAACATCCTGGCGAAAGCCGGCGGATTGATGCACGACAACGGTTCGACGACAATCGACAAAGCCATTCGCAGACACGGCGGAGAAGCCGCCACGGTGGTCTCGAATTACAAGGCACTGAGCAAAACAGATTCCTCGAACCTTCTGGCGTTTCTTGGATCGCTCTGACGCAAGGGGCTGGCTTTCGAGTTGAATGCTAACCGAAGGGCCAGTCCCTGAGGTTTTTTAGCAATGTGCGGAGAAGGCGGCGCAGGCAGTGGTTCATCCCAAATGAGGGTGATCCGCGCCTGTTGAGAGAACCGAGAATGAATCGTCAGGGAAGGCAAACGTCAGACATTCGAACTGCGAGGAAAAAATTTGGAGGCGCGGGTCGGAATCGAACCGACGCATAAAGGTTTTGCAGACCTCTCCCTTACCACTTGGGTACCGCGCCCCTGCCACTAAATTAGCGTCCCGGAGGGAAAAAGTCCATCTGCGAAGAATGGCAGATCGGAACGGAAATCTGGAGCGGGAGACGGGATTTGAACCCGCGACTTCGACCTTGGCAAGGTCGCACTCTACCACTGAGTTACTCCCGCTCGACTTCAAAATTATACCGCATTGGCGTGGCCCAGCGCCCCGTTTCTGAACGACCGGCGTTACCGCGGTGATCGCTGTTTCTGGCTACGCTAATTCAAGTTCGATCTTCTTCGCGGCTCGATCCAGCTTCACAATCCGGAAGCTCCGAACCTGCCCCGCGCGTGTGGGTTCCGCCTTCGGGGTTCCGCCGCTTCCGCTCTTCCATTTCGCCTGCAACATCGAGCTCAGCGAAGATAAATCCGCTTTCATTTCCTTCCGATTCTCGTCGCTTGCAGGAGCGGCCGTGGTGATCCTGCAGGTTGCGTGGATTCCATCGCCGAGCTCGACTCGAGCCTGCGCGCCCAAATCATCGATCAGCCGTCCAGTGACCACGTCCCCTTCCTTGTGCTCGGCGACATATTCGTCCAGCCCTGTCGGCACAAGTTGCTTCATTCCAAGCCGCATCTGCCGCTTCTCAAGGTCAATGGCGAGCACTTGCGCCTTGACCAACTGCCCGACGCGAAGCATGTCCGCGGGATGATTAATCCGCTTTTCGGCACTGATGTCGCTGACGTGGATCATTGCTTCGATTCCTTCTGAGAGCTGCACGAAGGCGCCGAACTTCGTCAGATTGGCGACCGGCCCTTCGACCTGCGATCCAACCGCAAAACGCTGCGCCACATCGGCCCAGGGATCACCGAGGGCCTGCTTGAGTCCAAGCGAGATTCGGCGTTCGGCGGCATTTACTCCCAGGATCACGGCCTCAACGGTCTCGCCTTGCTTGACCACGTCGCCGGCCTTTCTGATCTTCCCCTTGGCCCACGACATTTCCGAAATGTGAATCAGGCCTTCAATACCGGGTTCAAGCTCGACGAACGCTCCGAAGTCCATCAGGCGAGTCACGGTGCCGCGCATGCGATCGCCAGCTCTATATTTCTGCGCTACGGCGTCCCAAGGATGCGGCTGAAGCTGCTTCAGGCCAACAGAAATGCGACGCTTGTCACCCTCAGACGATAGTTTCAGGACTCTCACTTCCACTACTTGCCCCACCGAGAGCACATCGGCCGGCTTGTTTACCCGTCCCCACGAGATGTCGCCCACGTGCAGCAAAGCGTCCACTCCGCCGAGATCGACGAACGCTCCGTAATCGGTCAGGCTGCGCACGGTACCGCTTAACGTATCGCCTTCCTTAATTTGCCCGTAGAGCTTCTCCCTGGCGGAGCGCTCTTCCTCTTCCGCTACGACTCGCCGGTCGACAACAACATCTTCGTCCGTGACGTCGAGCTTGATGATGCGGCAGCGGATCTCCTGCCCTACCAACTTCTCCATCTCAGCGGCATCGCGCACACCGCTGCGCGAGGCCGGCATGAACGCTCGCACGCCGACGTCAACGCTGAATCCGCCTTTCACAACCGCCGTTACCGTGCCCAGCACGGCTGCTTTGTCGGCAAAGGACTTTTCGAGCGCCGTCCAATCCATCGGCCGCTCGACTTTGAAGCGAGAAAGCTCGTAGTAGCCATCCAGATCGCGGCCTTTGACCGTTACCAAAGCCTTGTCGCCAGGCTTGAGCGTCTCACCTTGCAGAGCGGCCAGCGGAAGAATCCCTTCCGATTTGTATCCGATGTCGAAGAACACCGACTCGGCAGTCACCGCAATGACTGTGCCTTCCAGTTGTTTGCCGCCCTCGGTCTTGTGCGAATGGCTCTTCTGATATGCGGAGAAAATCTCGCCGAAGGACTCGGTGCTGTCGGCACTTTGAGTTTCTGGATTTGGTGTATTGGTGGTTGCTGGATCAGACATGAAAGGAACAGCCCTCGTTGCGGGATCAGATTATCAGGATATCGCGAAATTTATTGTCGTGCCCACTGGGGATCTTCTTCCGGCTTCACGATCTGGCCGTCGCGCATGTGAATGATGCGGTCGCCGTACTTTGCTGCCTCCGGGTTGTGAGTGATCATCAGTACGGTCTGACCCAGTTCCTGGTTGGACTTCCGCAGCATGCTGAGCACGATGTCGGAGTTCTTCGAATCCAGATTACCGGTTGGTTCGTCTGCCAGCACGACTGTAGGCTTATTGATGAGCGCGCGCGCCAACGCTACGCGCTGCTGCTCTCCGCCGGAGAGTTCTGAAGGTCTGTGCCGAAGCCGCTTGCTCAGACCCAGAAGGTCGGTAATTCGATTGAAATGAGCTGGATCATGGCCGCCATTTCCCGAGATCTCTTGCGCCATCAGAATGTTGGAACGGGCGTCCAGCGTAGGCAGCAAGTTGAACTTCTGGAACACGAACCCAATCTTGCGCTTGCGCATACGAGTGCGTTCGGCGTCGGAGAGCGCGGCCAGGTCGTCTCCATCGAGGACGACGCTGCCTCCGTCGGCGCGAGTGAGTCCACCGAGCAGATAGAACAATGTAGATTTTCCGCTACCTGAAGGACCGACCACGCTGACAAACTCGCCCTTCTGCACGCTGAACGAAATTCCGCGCAGGGCTTCGACCTCAATTTTGCCCACGTGATACGTCTTGCGCAGGTCTTTTGCTTCGATGAATGCTCCGGCCATGCCTGACAAGAATCTTACACGAATACCGATAAGGGGAACGTCGGAACACCGCACGCCTGCGAAGTAACCCCGCTTCGCGGCGCCGGAGACGCTTGCGCGACTGCCGCCGGGGTCAGGGCTACTTGGTGGAGCTCTTTTGAATTGGGGGGACGCTACCCAGTTCTATGCCGCGCCGACTTGGTTGGTAACCTGCGGAACCCGCGGCTGGTGCATTCGTTTCGGCCCGCGCTTTCGAATGAGCAGCAAGCGGACGCGCTCGAGTAGATCGGCTGGAGCGTACATGCCTTTGGTCAGAAACACATCTGCCTGCGAGGCGTGGTCGAAGATGCGCACCTTGCTTGAAATCAAGATGGCGGGTGTATGCTGCGACAGCTCTTTGATCTTCGCGATTAGTTGCGGGCCATCCAAGCCCGGCATCGCCATGCCCGCGATGACAAGATCCACGCCGCCAAGCATGAAACGCGCCAGGGCGTCTTCTCCCCGCGAGAAGCTTGCCACCCGGTATCCCCGCGTTTCCAGCATGATTTTGCGATGAGAAAGGGACTGCTCGTTATCGTCGATACACAGAATCGTGCGCTTCGGTTTCATCAGCCTTCCGCGATCCAATGGCGCAATCATATCTGCCAAGGGAAGCTTTTCTCGATATGAAGAATGTGAGAGCGAAATGGATGCTAACGGGAAACAACGTCACTGTAAAGTGACGTTGATGCTAATGGGACTTTCTGGCTATTGATTTTCTGAACGGCTAATGCGCGATAGTGTTTTCCGTAGTTTGGGCCACGTGGGTTACAGAAAAACTTCGCCGCGGATAACTTCGACTGCGTTGCCTCCAACGCGAACGTTAACTATCCGGTTATCGTGGCGCGATGCACGCACAAAAATTTGGCTGGGCCTCTGCATTTCGACGCCCTGCTCGATCAAGATGCGTTCGTCGGGTTCGGCTACTCCATGGGCAACCATCCACGCGGCCGTGCAGCCGGCCGCGGAACCAGTGGCCGGATCTTCGCCGTTGTAAAACAACATACGGGCATGCAAACCGGCCGCGGGATCTACGGTCTGCCGTGTGACGAAATACAAAAACTTGCCCCCGCTCCTCTCCAAATACTCGCCCGCGCGGTGCAAGTCGAGCCGGAGGTTCTGTATGGTGGTGAGCGACTTCAGTGGAGTTATGGTGAACGGAACTCCCGTCGATACGGTCTGGATCGGCAAAGAGGGATCGAAATCGTCCACATTCAATCCCGTCGCACGTGCAACAGCCTCGCGATCGTGCTCAATTCCACACACCGGATCCACCTGCGGCATCTCTCCGAATGTCGGCTGGCCCTGAGGGTTCCCGAATCGCACCGGCACTCTTCCCACATTCAGCTCAAGCGCGATCTCCCCGGCGCCCGTAGCGCCGCGCAGTGCGAAGGCCGTTCCCAGCGTAGGATGGCCCGCAAACGGCAATTCCTCTTCCACTGTGAAAATCCGCACCCGCACGCCGCGCTCCCGCTCAATCTCCGGTTCGCGCGGGAAGATGTAAGTTGTCTCCGAGAGATTCATTTCCTTAGCGATCGCCTGCATCTTCGCATCGCTCAGGCCGCGCGCATCGGAAAACACTGCCAGCGAATTTCCCTCCAGCGGATTGGAAGTAAACACGTCCCCCTGCGTCATTGCGAACCGCCGGGATTCTTTGCCCATGACTTTGCTCGGAAGCCGAAGTTTTAGTTGCCATGGAAACGATGAGAGTCAGAGCCCTCACGATGCAGAAAATATGATTTTCATTCGCACAGCAGCGGCTTCCCGCGTTTGACACTGGCATCCTGCGCGCCTATCCTGAGTTACATGTCTTACCCACTCGCCGTCAGCGCCATGTGTTGTTGCCTGATGCCGGCGTGCGGGTAGGGATTCAGCGAAATTCTTCCCACCCACCCGGCGAAGCGGGTGGGTTTCCTTTTCATCCGCTTTATGCAGGCTGGGGGACGGGTCGGGCCGACTTTCGGAATCTGAGCGAATCGAACTCACGAGGAGATACCTATGACTACCGCGACCGCAAGCGAAACCTACAGCGTCCCTAGAATCAATGACACCGCGCCGGACTTCACTGCCGAAACGACGCAGGGCACAATTCACTTCCACGACTGGATCGGTAACGGATGGGCCATTCTGTTCTCGCATCCGAAAGACTTCACTCCGGTTTGCACGACTGAACTCGGGTACATGGCGAAGCTGCAACCGGAATTCGCAAAGCGCAATGTGAAGATCATCGGCCTGAGCGTCGATCCCGTGACGAACCACAGCAAGTGGGCGGCGGATATAGAAGAAACGCAGGGCGCGAAGGTGAACTATCCCATGATCGGCGACCCGCAGCTGAAAATCGCCAAGCTCTATGGTATGCTGCCCGCCGAAGCCGGCGAAACTTGCGAAGGCCGCACGGCCAACGACAATGCCACCGTCCGCACCGTGTTTGTCGTCGGTCCGGACAAGAAGATCAAACTGCAACTGAGCTATCCCATGAGCACGGGCCGCAACTTCGACGAAATTCTGCGCGTGATCGACTCGATGCAACTTACCGCCAGGCATCAAGTCGCAACGCCGGTCAACTGGAAGCCAGGCGATGACGTAATCATCGGTGGCGCAGTATCGAATGAAGAAGCGGCGAGGAAATACCCTGGCGGGTGGAAGACACTGAAGCCCTATTTGCGAGTTGTAGCTCAGCCGAAGTAATGGAAGAAACGTGTTTCAGAGCTGGGAGAGGCACGGCTTAACCGCCTCTCCTTACGGCGAAAACACTGCGGTCTCGAACAATGCAGGTTGGAATCCCAAGTCCCTCGAAATCGGCTTACGGATTGAACGCCGTCCGTGGCTTTTGATTGTTCTATCGCGGAAGCGCATGCGGTCCGGTGATCGTCCCAGTCTTCAAAGCATGCAGACCTCTGGGGCCCTCTGATTCCAAAGGGTGTTAGAGGGTCCAGGGCTCCCTGCTTTGTGCCTCGTTGTGCCCAGGTTTCTTCTCGCTGAGAACCGAAACGAGAACCAAGTAGAAAAGAAGGACTAGACCTTCACGCCAGCCATCCTTCCAAGCTCAAGCCACGCGGCTTCCGCCGTCTTCCTCTGCTCCTCCAGCCCGTAGTATCTCGTCATGAGGAGCGTCATGAGGAAGACCGCGACCGAGCATGCCGCGAGCAGAGCCTGAATATCCTTCTCGTCGAAGCCGGAGCCGAGCCAGTCTGCGTCCCACCTCTTCTGCAGCTGCGCCGTACCCGAATGGGTAAGGCTGTGGAGTGTTCTACGCGATGTCTTGAGGAAGTCCTCGAACATGGAACCCAAGCCCAAGGCTTTGTCTATACGAGCGCCGTCCTTCTCATAGCTCACGTTGTACCAGTCCTTCCTAATCTTCGCCACGTCATCCGCCGAGCCTACGAGAACAATGTGAGCTCTTACCAGCGCCTCGACCAAGGGACGAAGCAGCGCGAATGCTGGAGAGTGGAACTTGTGGTGCAGCAGGCATCCGATGCCCTTGCAGTAGTCGAAGATCATCGACCACTAGGAGACGAGCAGGTCGTCGTTCTCGGTGCGGAACACGATCTTGCCCGACTTCGACTCGTTGTAGACGAGGTCTTCCAGCAGTTGCCCGAATCGGGCGGCTCGGTTTATCTCAGATTCGATGCTCTCGTCAGACATCAATCCTCCCCCCAGCCACTTCTTCGCCAGCCTCGGCCGCTTCCCATTGAAGATCGCATCGACGTAGTCGTCCCCCTCCCCGACGCCGAAGCCGCACTCGAAGCAGCTTTGGGTCTTGGGGTTCAGGTCTCGTTTGCCCTGGCACCGAGGGCATTTCCCCGCGTCAAGCCACGCCTGCCACTGGTCCCTTCTCTTCTTCTCGCAGTCCGGGCACCTTGGGCCCGCCGACCCGGTGTCACTCCTGCAGTCCTTGCATGGAATCGGCCCGCGCATAGTCCTATATAGGATGCCTTTGGTTTAGCCTTTTTGCCGTGGCGGGTTTCCCTTTCCATCCGCCTTGTTCATCTTCCGCTCCTCTCGACAAGGCTCCCCTTCTGAATCCTTCGTCGTCTCATGCAATAATGATGTCGCGTTTCCAAGGTTTCGCACACGCCGAAACGTGCACCAGATCAAACCTTGGTAACGCCTGCAACTGGCTTTGGATTCAGTAGGATGGAAGCGCATCCAGTCCGGTGACTGGCTCGGTCTTCAAAACCGGCGGGTGGCAGGCAATCCTGTCACCGGTGGGTTCGACCCCCACTCGCTTCCGCCAGCAAAGCGTGCCGCACCTGTTTTCTGTCTTCAGGTCCGCGAACCTGCTAGTCTTCGAAACTCCGCGCTCCGTCTTTGATCCGGTTCGTCACCAGGTTCGTCCACACGAACTGGATGACGCGTGCGTCGTTGATTCGAGGCCGGCACTTTCTAATCTGCCGCTATGCCTTCCGCTTCTGGTTCCCAGTTATTTTGCACCGGCAATGTTCCGCCGTTGAGTCTCTCGCGACGTAATTGCGCTTCGAGAGCTGCAAGCTGGGCCTCGATGTCTTCTTCAGTCTTGCGCTTGCGAATGACCTCTTCGCGATACCGGCGGAGGAAATAGTCGATGGTCTCGACGCGAATTTTTATCGACCCGCTGGGTTTGTTTTCGTCGAGATCCTTAAAGCAGAAATACGGCGTGCCGGATTGCTCGATAATGCCTTCGATCACGCCGTAGATTGGCGCATCGTGCCCGCATTTGAAGCTCGAAATTTCCAAGGCAACCAGGTTCGGATGCCGCGCCGTAAACTTTGCCGCCCAAACTTTGTGGTTGGTGCTGCACGAGTACGAGTTCTTCCAGGCGTCGCTGATATCGAGTGGGCTGCTGATGATTCCCGCGCGCACTTCCTCGCCAAAAAGCCGCTCCAAAAGGTCTTCGTCAAGCGGCAGCGTGTTCTGCGAGAAGATCGGATACCCGAGCTTTTGGAACTCGTCCAGAATCTCGTGGTTCAGGCCGGGATCGTGATGGTAGGGCCGTCCCAGCATGACGATCCCGATACGATCTTCGCGCTCCAGTTGGTCCAGCACCTTCCGCGCGCGATGCCGGATGCTGGTTTCGTATTCCTTCAGTGCCGCGAATCCCGACTCGACAGCGCGGTCATTTTCCTCCTGCGAGAGACCAAGCACACCCTGCCACGCCTGCAGCATCTGATGCGCGAACAACTTTCTATCCGCGAAATTGAGCACTGGGTCGATGTACTTCACGTTGTGCTCGGCAAAGACGTCATTCTCTTTCGTAAACGCCGCCTTCACGGTCTCGGGAGTTGCCGTCACCGTGGGGCAGGCATTCGCGCCAACAATCTTCACCAATGGTGAATGCAGGACGTCGTACATCGGGAAGAAGATCGCATTCAACGGCTTCTTGCGGTGCTTCTCCTGAATGAGGTTGTAGACATGCGAGATCCCGATCTTTGCCGGGAAGCAGGGATCGATAGCTCCGCGGCTGGCTCCGGCGCGGTAGAGTTCTGAACTGGTGTAGTCGGAGTAAATGATGTTCTCGGGCTGTACGCCGAGGCTTTCAAAGTAAGCGTTGAAAAGCGGGGCATAGGTGTAAATATTCAACACGCGAGGAATGCCGATACGCACTTTCTTGCGGTTCTCCATCAAAGCGCGACGTTCCTTCGCCCCCTTACTCCAACCCGGCCAACCCCGCGTGGGTAGCGGATCGGCCACACTCTTCGCGTTGACGGGACGGAAGACTTCTTTTGACGCGTAATCGACGAAATTCGGATGCGCCGCCCGAACCGTGTCGAGCCCCGCCTTGATCTCCTTCATGTCGTTGACATCTTCCACCGTGCCCTTTTCGCAGGTGGCGATGATCAACCGCTGCTCGCCGTGCATCAGCGGGACCTTCGTTACTTTCTGGATCGGAACGAAGCTGAGATCGTTCTTCGGCTGCGTGCGGATGTCGATGAAGGTTAGCAGGCAATCGTTCTTGCAGAAATGGCAGCGGGTATCTTCATTGCGTGTCGTGCGGTATTCGATTTTGCGCACGGCGTCCAATCCGATGAATGTGGTCGTCTGGCCATTTCGCCACAGCCGCAAAGATTCCTGCGCCGCACCGATCGCGCCCGATTCTCCACAGTGCTCGTGCACAATAATTTCCGGCTGCTTGCCCGTGGCGCGGAAGCTGTTGCGGATGAAATCCACTTCCGCTTTGACGACCGCAAGATTGTTCTGGGTTCCTCCCTGCAGGACAAAACGAGAGCCGAGCGCCGCCAGATTTGGAATGCTGGCGACGTACAAGAAAACATTTTTCGGCAGCACGGCCGCGAGTCCGGCAAGGATCTCTTCGGCCCGCCAGCCCTGGCGCTGAAAATTGACGATGTCGGACTGCATGAATACTGCGCAGCCGTAGCCAAATACCGGCATCGCCTGCGCGGAGAATGCCAGATCGGCATACTGATTGACGCTCAGTCCGAACCCCTCTGCCGTTGATTGCAGGAAATATCCGTTGCCCGCCGAGCACTGCGTGTTCAACTTGAAGTCTTTTACCCGGCCGTTATGGAGGATGATGATCTTGATGTCCTGCCCGCCGACATCCACAATGACGTGCGGATCCTCATAGAACTTGAGAGCCGATTCAGTGTGGGCAACGGTTTCAACCAGCGCCACATCCGCTTTCAGAACATCCTTCAGAATGTCTTTAGCGTAGCCAGTGGTTGCAACTCCAAGTACTTCAAGCTCCGCATTCTGCGCCTCCACCTGCCGGCGCAGGTTTTCGAACATCTCGATCGTGTCCTGTATTGGATTGCCATTGGAGAGCTGATAGGACTTGCACAGGATGTCGCCATTCTCGTTTAGCAGCACGGCCTTCGTGGACGTGGATCCGCCGTCAATGCCGATGAAACCGCAGACGGTGCTGCCACTCTGGAATACGGCTGGCTTAAAGTTCTTCCGGCGATAGGCTTCCTTGAAAACATCGAGATCTTCGGGATTCTCTACCAATCCTTTTCCGCCGGATTTTGCCTTTTCTTCTTGGCGGCCGTACTCGATGTAGTGAATCAATTTTTCGTAGCCGCAATAACAGCCGATGCAATCATCTTCGTTCCGGCCAAACTCAACCGCTCCCAATGCGGCAAAATACTGCGCGTTCTGTGGAACCTTGATCAGATCTTCAGGCCTTGCACCCTCCGGAACTGCGACTTTACGCTCCTGCCACATACGCGGAATATTCGCCTGCCACGCTTCTCGCATCCAACGAATGAAACTGTTTGGCCCGCCCAGCAGTAGCACATGCGGCCGCAATGTGTGGCCGCGAGTCAGGACGCTCAAATTCTGCAGCACGATCGCTTCGAACAAAGACGCCATGAGCTCATCGGGAGGTGTCCCCACTTTCTGCAGACTGTTGATGTCAGTCTCGGCAAAGACTCCGCACTTGCCGGCCACTTTGTGCAGCTTGATCCCGTGATATTTCTGCTCGGCAAGCAGCTCGGTGGGAATCTTGAGTTTGGCGTTGATCTTGTCGATGACTGCGCCCGTGCCCCCTGCGCACTTGTCATTCATCGAGGGAATCTTCTTCTTGCGCCCAGTCTCATCGTCATCTTTGAAAACGATGATCTTCGCGTCTTGCCCGCCGAGTTCAATAACCGAGTACACTTCCGGGTGCAGCTTTTCGACGGCCAGAGACACCGCCGTGACTTCCTGTACGAATTTCGCGCCGATCTGTTCTGCGATCCCAGTCCCGCCCGAGCCAGTCAGGAACATGCGCGTGGTATGACGATTGATCCCGACCTCGGCTTCCATTCTCTTTAGAAATTCCAGTGTCTTCTCCGGCTGCTTGGTTTCATGACGCTGGTAGTCCTGCCACAACACTCTATCCGTGGCTGCTTCGACCGCCACCGCCTTCACCGTGGTTGAGCCGACATCGAGCCCTACGAGGAACTGGGTGCTGTGATCATGCGATTTGTGCGCGCGGCGCACTTGCCGAATGGATGCCGCCTGACCCTCGAGGGGAGCGATCTGCACCAGTTGTTGGCCCTTATGGTCGTGCATTACTTCCTCTCTTCCGTTACAAACACAGAGTCTTTGACCAGCGAGATCGCAAAGGCCGCCAAGAAGGTCTATAAAAAGAAATTTCTCTGCGCTCTCGGCGACCTCGGCGGTGAATTGGTTAATCGCCCGACATCGCCGGAACGGTCTCCACGCGCACTCTCGACCGCCTCCAGAAACGTGCGTCCTTATCGATCCGGTCGCTCACGTGCAAAATGAACTGCGCCGCGGTTCCAGCGACTCCTTCATGATGCGGCACGTGATAGAAAGGCCGCTTCAGCTCCGGATGCTCGTCGATGTACCCGCGAATTTCATTCATGCTCTTGCCCGTGGACGTGAGGCACTCCTCGAATTCAGTCTTGGCCTTAACCTTTGCTTCGCCGAGCGCCATCTGCACCCGGCTATGCGCATTGACTTCGCCTTCGCCGGAGGTCTCGATGGGCAGGAAGATCATGTCTTTGAATTTGTTGATCACAGCCGATTGCACTCCGTCGGATTGCGACGACGGCATGCATCCAAATGGCTTCAACGCCAGCACCATATGGCAAAGCTTGTGCACGGTGTAGTACACGTTCTTGCCGACTTCGAGGTGGCCCTCGCCGCCACGCGCGAACTGGTTGTAGAAAGGATGCGCCAATTCCGCCAGCTCCGCCTGCGGCGCGAGACGGTGTGTGATTCCGCCCACGTGCTTGATCGTGCGATGGTAGAAGAAATTCCACATCCGCTCACCCGCGCCAATCCCCCATAGTTTCTTCCGCAGCCCAATGTAATTGGCAAACTGCTTTTTCACTTCGTACCATTCCGGATTTCGATACGGACGATTCACCGGCCACTTCGCTTTCGCGTGCGCCTTCGCCTGATACATCAGGTACGCCACCCAGGTCGCAATCGGCTCCACGAGAACCTGCGCGCCCTCGCGCTCCAGGAACTCGAACATATGGAAATTGCCATCGCCCTCAGTGAGCTGAGCCCAGAATTCGCCGGTGATCTTCACCAGCGGCTTTACGCGCGTGCGATCTACTTCAATCGAGTCCATCTTCTCTCGCGCGGCTCGGAGCGCATTCAGATAGTCCTTGCCCCACATGTTCTCGTGCCATTTGCCGAAGACGTTGAATGTATTCCGCAGTATCTTGTTGTTCTTGAACTTCGGCTTCGCCCAGTTCGGCGCGCTTTCTTCGATCTCAAACGATTTGCGATTCTTCAAGTCCTCGCACAATCCGTCCACAGCCTCGCGAAATACGCGGTCGGTTTCGCCCTTGTTCGCTTCATACGGTCGAATTTGATAGACCAAGTCGTTGATTACGTCGCCCAGATGCATAGCGTTCAGCATGCCAAAGCCGAAGTCGATCGTGAACTTCAGTCCGGGTTCTCCCGAAGCAGCCTTGATCCCGTCGCTGTCTTTGAACAGCAGTACACGGAATCCATCAAAGCCGGCATTTTTCAGCGCAAAACGATACTCGGCCTCATACATGCCGAAGCGGCAGGGGCCACAAGAGCCTGCGGTGAAGAAGACGTAATTGTCCAGAATCTGCTGGCGCGAGAGCCCTTCTTTCTCCAGGAACTGGAGATATTGCACCAGGTTTCCTACCGTGAAATAAGTCGGATTGCACTGGCCGTTGTTTCCGAATTCCTTGCCGGTCTGAAAGCCGGCGACATTGGGCACGGGCAGCTTCTCACAACGATAGCCGCAGCCTTGGAAGACCGCGCGGATCAGATCCTCGTGCTTCCACGTAAAGCCGCCAAACAGAATCGTCACGCGGCTGCGCTCTTCCGCGGTAAAAGCCCGCTCTACCGGACGATGAAAATGAGTCGGTCTATCGAGTCCAGCAATTTTCCGTAGGCGCGCGCGTTCCTCTTCCAGACGCTGCCTAATTTCCGAGTCATTTTCAATGCGAACGAGATTGGTCGCCATATCTTCCTCCGGCGGAGATCAGAAATCTATCTGTGGATTTCGAAGTGGCCATCGAAGAAGTGATCTGTGCCCGAAAGAGGCACATGATAGAGAAGGAGCACAGGACACAGGGGAAAGTAATCCTCAGGTCAACCTCAGATCTGCGGTTGGACTGCATCCGAACTCCAAAGCTTGGTTAGGGCCCTAAGTGTTGCGCCATCGGAAGCTATCTGTGAGCATACTCCGATGGCCTTGGTACAGGTGCCCGTTCCTTAGAGACGGACAGCTAGGGAGGCGGTTGCCTCAGTTCTTCTCCCCAAGCAGAGCGCGTAAGATGAAGGGAACTACAGCTTCTTTTTAACAGAAAAGACAGGTCTAATTCAAGATCGGAAGACTTTTGGGAGCGATGCAAAATTTCGAAGGATCTGTCTCGTTCACGCTGGAAGAAATCCAAATCGTTTAGAATCACTGCGGCTTAGGTCGCGTGCGGCTCGCTTCGCGCATCGGCATTAGTCGATGACACGCGACTGTGTCCGGACAAGGTCAATCATGGCAAAACTAATCATCAAATCAAAACGTGACTGCATGTGGGATCTGGTGAGCCTGGGCGAAGTCATGTTGCGCCTCGATCCTGGCGACGAGCGCATCTCTACCACCCGCCATTTTCGCGCGTGGGAAGGCGGGGGCGAGTACAACGTCGCCCGAGGTCTGCGCCGCTGCTTTGGAATGGATACGGCCATTGTCACGGCACTCGCGGACAATCCCGTCGGACGTCTAGTCGAAGATCTCATGCTGCAAGGCGGCGTCTCTCAGAAGTATGTGCGCTGGACGCCGTTCGATGGCGTTGGCCG
>VFSW01007579.1_pt1 | contig 15732 bp, 12 predicted proteins | sample 5358111 | NCBI WGS metagenome assembly VFSW01 (sample SAMN11554181, study PRJNA540505) | mine drainage metagenome | isolation source: sediment from site ElyBrook_90M | place: USA: Ely Copper Mine, Vershire, VT | collected 2017
TCTCCTGATTGGCGTTTTGCCACGCGCCAATCAGGAGATTGGCGTTCCCAGGAAATATACAATTTCGTGAGAAATGCGGGCTAATGGTTCGCCTTCGCTCACCACGAGCGCCTGCACCACTTGTTCACGAGGCCGCGGCAGGCGGCAGTCCGGGACGCCTGGCCAGCATCACGCACAGAAAAGCAATTCCCGCGAGAGCAGCGGCGGTGTAGAAGGCGGCGGCGTAATTTTTGTACTTGTCAAACAGCACGCCGCCGATCGTTGGACCAAGAATTCCCGCAAATCCCCAGGCAGTGAATAACATGCCGTAGTTCGTGCCGGCATGGCGAGTGCCCCAGAAATCCGCAATCGTGGCGGGGTTGACGGATGCCTGCGTGCCATAACAAAAGTAGACTACGAAAATCATGAAGTAGACGAGAACGATTTGCGTGCCGACCCAATAGAGGACGGGCATGGCGATGCCCGCGACCAGCAAGACAACGCGCAGCGTATTGAGCCGGCCGAGAAGATCAGAGGTCCAGCCGGAAAGGATGCGCCCCGAGACGTTGCCGAACGCGCCGATGACGAGACTGAACGTCGCGATCGAGGCGCTGGCAATCCCCTGGCTTCGCGCAAACGGAATCAGTTGGCTGATCACCATCAGGCCCGCCGTGGAACCGAGGCCGAATCCAATCCATAAAAGATAAAACGCGGGCGAGGCGAGAACTTCCCGCGGCGCGAAATGATAGCGCGCGGAAATAATATGAATAGAAGGATCCTGCACGGAGGTGCGCGGCGCCGCTTCCGGATTTTTCATCAAAAGAGCGCCGGCCATGGTCATGACGAAAAAGATTCCGCCAAGGATTTCGCAGGAAGGGCGCCAGCCGAAATGGGGAAACAGAACGAGGTTGGCAAACGTGCCGAATATGGCTGAGCCTCCGCCATATCCGCCGAGCGCGATGCCGATGGCGAGGCCGGTGCGTTCGGGAAACCACTTGGCCATCGTAGGCACGGTTGTCCCGTATCCGAATCCATTGCCGATTCCGCCGAGGACGCCGTAAAAAAAATAGAGCGAATGGAGACTGGAGGTATGCGCGAAGAGGAAAAAACTAAATGTAATCAAAATACTGCCGGAAAACGCAACCCAGAAAGGGCCGAAGCGGTCCTGCAGCCTGCCGCCGATCAAAAGTGAAGCCGCAAACACGACGACCGCTACGGTAAATACCGTGGAAGTTTGCGCGCGCTTCCAGCCGAATTCGCCCTCCAGCGGAGCGACGAAAACGCTCCAGGCGTAGAGCGTGCCGAGGGCAAGATTCATGGAAACCGCGCCCGCCAGGCGCCACCACCGGCTGATGGAAGAGCGAGAATCGCCCGCGCGGCTCGCCGCGAGCGAAATGCCCTGCCCTTGCACGCCGCTCGATGATTGCGTTCCGGTCATCCGCCTCTCGTGTACTAGGATTTTTTCGGTTCTATTTTTGGTTCGATTTTGGGTCCCTGAACAGTCTCGGGAACGTGCCCGCGCCTGTAAATCATCACGGTACGCTTGAACTCGATCACGACGGTTCCGTCCTGCTTGAATCCGGTGGTCTTGAAACGCACGATGCCGACGTTGGGCCGGGATTTCGATTCGCGCTTTTCGAGAACTTCGCTCTGCGAATACAGCGTGTCGCCCTCGAAAAGAGGATTCGGCAGGCGCACTTCGTCCCAGCCGAGATTGGCCATCGCATTTTGGGAGATGTCCGCGACCGATTGCCCGGTGACCACCGCGAGCGTGAAGGTGGAGTCCACGAGCGGCTTGCCGAATTCAGTTTTTGCGGAATAGGCCGCGTCAAAATGAATGGGATTGGTGTTCATGGTCAGGAGCGTGAACCAGATGTTGTCGGTCGCAAGAACCGTGCGGCCGAGCGGGTGACGGTAGATATCGCCCACCTCGAAATCCTCGAAGACGCGGCCGGTCCAGCCTGCTTTGTACGGCATAGGCACCTTCCTGTAGAGAATAAAATCAGATTGCGCCCGATTCGCGCCAGGAGGCAATCGTTTTTGCATCAAAGCCGAGTTCGCCGAGGATTGCGTCCGTGTGCTGGCCGAGCGCGGGGATCGCGTTCATGGCGACGTCCACATTTTCCATGGTCACGGGCGGGAGCAGGGCGCGCAATTTTCCGGCGGGCGAATCCACCTCCGTCCAACGCTTCCGTGCTTTCAGTTGGGGATGCTCGACATACTCCTGAACCGTGTTCATGCGGGCGTTGGCGATCTGCGCAGATTCTAGCCGCGCAATCACCTGCTCGGCAGTCAGCGGCTTGAAAACGTTCCGCATGATCTCTTCGAGTTGCGGGCGATTCTGTACCCGCCGGGCGTTCGAGTCAAAGCGCGGGTCCACGGCAATCTCGGGAGCTTCCAGGACAACCTCGCAAAACCTTTTCCACTCGCGTTCATTTTGCAGGCCCAGGTAAACGATCTTGTGGTCGCCCGTCTCGACAGGGCCATACGGAGCGATCGTCGCATGGCGCGCGCCCGAACGCGGAGGCGCGGAGCCTCCCATCGTGTAATAGGCCGGATAACTCATCCATTCGCCGAGCGAATCGAAGAGCGATGTTTCCAGGCCAATTCCCTGCCCGGTGCGTTCGCGAACCAGCAGTGCCGTCAAGATTCCAGAGTAGGCATACATGCCGCAGGAAATATCGGCGATGGAAACGCCGACCTTCGATGGATTCTCTTCGGTTCCGTTGATGGTGATGAGACCGGCTTCGGCTTGGATCAGAAGATCGTAGGCCTTTTTGTCGCGGTAAGGTCCCGAGGAACCGTATCCGGAAAGATCGCAAACGATCAGGCGAGGGTAGGCTTTTCGCAATTCCTTGGTGCCGAAACCAAGGCGGTCAGTTGCGCCGGGCGCAAGATTCTGAACGAACACGTCGGCTTTCTCGAGAAGGCGGCGGAGAATTTGCTTAGCATCCTCATGTTTCAGGTCCAGCGTCAGAGATTCCTTTGACCGGTTGAGCCACACAAAATGGCTCGACAAACCGCGCACGGTCGCGTCATAGCCGCGCGCGAAATCTCCATCGTGAGGTCGCTCGATCTTGATGACACGCGCGCCGAGGTCAGCGAGTTGCCGCGTGGCAAAGGGAGCGGCGACCGCCTGCTCGAGTGAGACGACGGTAATTCCAGCGAGGGGCAGCATGCGTCAGTAGGACCTGGGCAGCCCGAGCACATGCTCGGCGATGAAGTTCAGAATCATGTTGGTCGAGATGGGAGCGACTTGATATAGCCGCGTCTCGCGGAACTTGCGTTCGATGTCGTACTCTTCGGCAAATCCGAATCCGCCGTAGGTCTGCACGGCTACGTTCGCGAGTTCCCAGGAGACTTCCGACGCGAGGAGCTTGGCCATGTTGGCTTCCGGGCCGCAGGGTTTTCCGGCATCGAACAGCGCTGCCGCGCGGGCGACCATGAGCCGCGCCGCCTCCATACGGGCATACCCATAAGCGATCGGGAATTGAATTCCCTGATTCTGTCCGATGGGCCGGCCGAAGACAACGCGCTCCTTCGCGTACTTTGTGGAGCGCTCGACGAACCAGCGCGCGTCGCCGATGCATTCCGAAGCGATCAGGATGCGCTCGGCATTCAGGCTGTCGAGCAAATAACGGAACCCCTTCCCTTCCTCGCCTATCAGATTTTCGACGGGCACTTCCAGGTTATCAATAAAGAGTTCGGTCGTGGCATGGTTCATCATCGTGCGGATGGGCCGGATCTTCAGTCCGTGTCCGACCGATTGCTTCATATCCACAAGAATGGTGGAAAGCCCATCGGTGCGCTTCTGAACCTGTTCGAGCGGAGTGGTGCGCCCCACCAGCACCAAAAGGTCGGATTGCTGGGCGCGCGAGGTCCAGATTTTTTGACCGTTGATAATGTAGCGATCGCCTTTGCGCACAGCCATGGTCTTGAGCTGCGTCGTATCCGTACCGGTGTTGGGTTCGGTCACGCCAAAGGCCTGCAGGCGAAGCGAGCCATCGGCAATTTTCGGCAGATATTTCCGCTTCTGCGCTTCCGAGCCATGGCGCAACACCGTGCCCATAATGTACATCTGCGCGTGACAGGCCGCGGCATTGGCCCCGCAGCGATGAATCTCTTCGAGGATCGCGGACGCTTCGCCGACGCCGAGGCCGGCGCCGCCATACTCTTCTGGAATCAGCGTCGCCATGTATCCGGCCGTGGTCAGGGCCTGCACAAAGGCTTCCGGATATTCGCGCTTTTCGTCGAGCTCGCGCCAGTAGCTGTCCGGATAATCGCGGCACAGCTCGCGAATGGAGGATCTCAGTTCTTCGTGGGTTTCGCTCTGAAGATTGCCAGGATTCGTCACTGCGGGATCTCACTCCGTGAACAAATTAGGGTCGAAGGCAGCAAAAACTTTACCCCATGGAAAGCCCCATGGAAAGCCCCATCGAAAACCTTGCTGCGAACAAAAATTGCAACGTAGAATGACTGTGCAGTTTGCTTCAGAACCTTTATCTTTTCCCCGAGCACGGAGAGTGCATGGCTGCCACGACGCGCGAGTTGGTTGAATTTTGCCATTCCCTGCAGCACAAAAATCTCGGAACAAAAGCCATCGAACAGACGAGAAAACTTTTGCTCGATTATCTCGGCGTGGCGGTTTCGGGGTCCCAGATGGAATCTTCCCAAGCCGTCTACCGGATGCTCGAAAACCCGTCTGCCAGCGGCCCCTGCACGGTGCTGGGCACGGCGATGCGCGCCGCACCGGGATACGCTGCTCTGGCCAATGGCACCGCCTCGCACGCCGTCGAACTTGACGACACGCATCAGGCGGGCTCGATCCATCTGGGCGTGGTCATGTTTTCAACGGCCATCGCCCTGAGCGAAACTCTGCCCGGTATCTCCGCGGAACAATTTGTTCCCGCTGTAGTGGCGGGATATGAAGTCGCCGCGCGCCTCGGCACTGCCCTGCAACCGAAATATCACTATGAGCTGGGATTTCATCCGACGGCGACCTGCGGCGTCTTTGGCGCCGCCGTCACCGCCGCGAAATTGATGGGGCTCAGCGAAGAGCAGATGCTTTTCGCCGTCGGGATCGCCGGAAGCATGGCGGCCGGCTCTCTGGAATTCCTGGCGGACGGCGCATGGACCAAGAGGCTGCATCCGGGCCTGGCCGCGCAGAACGGGATTCTCGCCGCGAATCTGGCCGCATCCGGATTTCGCGGGCCACGCACAATTATCGAGGGCCGCGACGGGTTCCTGGCGGCGTACTCGCGAAAGCCGTTGCCCCAGGCGGTGACAAAGAATCTGGGCAAGACGTTCGAGATCCTGCACACCGCCGTCAAGCCACACGCCTGCTGCCGCTACATGCAGTCTCCAATTGACGGCCTGATTGAACTGGCCAGGAAATATGACCTTCATCCCGGCGATGTTCAGCGCGTCGAAGTCGCTGTGCTCCGGGCCGGATGGCCCCTCGTCTGCGAACCCCGCAAACGGAAATACGCTCCGGAAAATACGGTGGACGCGCAATTTTCCATGCCCTTCGGGGCCGCCATCGCGCTCGCTTACCGGGACGCGGGCCTCGATCAATTCACCGGAGGAGCGTTTCATCTTCCAGAAATCCGGAAACTGATGGCGAAAGTGGTCCTTGAGAAAAACGAATTGATCGAAAAGAAATTTCCCGTAGAGTGGGCCACAATCGTGAAAGTGCGCCTCAAGAACGGCAAAGAGTTCAAGAAGCACGTCCGTTTCCCGAAGGGGGATCCGGAGAATCCCCTGACGTGGGAGGAGTTGACGCAAAAATTCCGGTCGCTCGCCGGGCGCGCGCTTTCCGAAACCCAGTGCGATCAGATCATCAGCCGGGTTGCGCGGATCGAGAGCGCGGCTCCCCTTACGGAAATCTGGAAACTGGCTGCGACAAAAGCCCCGGCCTCGCCCGCAGCAGCCTATTGATGCGACTTGTTCACTGTCCTGGTGCGAGAACATTCGACAGAGGAGTTTTCTTATGATGAAAGCGGTTGCGTGGTTCGCGCTGGCCTTCACCGCGGTTCTTCCCGCGCTCGCCCAGGACCGCATGCCGATGATTCCCGAGAATCAATTGACCGGCGCGCAGAAAAAAGCGATCGAAGAGCGGCGCGCCGCTCAACACCCGCGCGAACAGGCTTGCCGCCAAGGGGAGATCGATCCCGCGAAATGCACGCCGGATTATTACGGCATTCACGGCCCCATGGTGCCGCTTCTTCGGAGTCCCGAGGTCATGCTCGCGGCCAACTCGATGCTGAATTATCTGGAATTCCACACGGCTCTGCCCGCGAATCTCCGCGAAATCATCATCCTGATTGCGGCGCGAGAACTGACCCAGCAGTATCTCTGGAACGCGCACTACGCCACGGCTCTGAAGACGGGCGTCCGCCCGGAATTGATCGCGGCGCTTGCCGAAGGCCGCAGGCCCGAGCGCATGTCCGAGAATGAGGAAGCGATCTACAATTTTTGCGATGAGCTTCAAAGGAATCACAGCGTCAGCGATCCCACTTACGCGAAGGTTGCCGGGAAATTCGGCGAGCAAGGCGTCATCGATCTGGTCAGTGTCTACGGAGTTTACTCGTACGTCGGGACCGTCATGAACGTGGCGCGGACCCCGCGACCGAAAACTGCGCCGGCGCCCTTGCTGGCCCCGCTGCCGAACTGACGGCCTTCAGCTTGGTTCAGTGATCTTGCCCTGCTGCGATTGAGATTTTTCCCGAACGGTGGGATAAGAGAACCCGCATCGTACGGGATTATAGGGAGGAATTATGATCGCGAAAATTTCGAGACGAGATCTCTTGCACGCCGGATGTTTCACGGCGGGAGCCCTGGGCACAGCCACATTATCGGAGACTCTTTCGGCGGCCGTTCCACCCGCCGAAACCCGCCTGCGCCCGGAGCGCAGGAATGAACCCGCCAATGAAGTGCCTTTGCCCGAACCCACCGTGGAACTCTTTTACAAGGACGACTGGCTGGGCGCGCCCTGGATCAAGCCCGAGCCCGCTCTCCTCATTCACGGCAATGACGAGTCCAGCGTCGCCTGGTTCGGATGGGTGCCGCGCATGGCGACGGAGTTCCGCTTGATTCGTCCGGACCTTCCGGGGTTCGGCCAGTCCGCCATTCCCCGCGGATTTGAGTGGACCATGGCCAGCCTCGCGGCCATGATGGCTCGTTTCCTCGACAGCATCGGCGTCGAATCCGCGCACATCATCGGCGCAAAAACCGGCGGCGCCATCGGAATGCAGTTTGCCGCCGACTATCCCCATCGCACGCGGACCCTGACCGTTATGAGCGCTCCGGTGACCCCGGTCAGCCGGAACATCGCCTTTCACGCGCCATCGGCGACGTCCCAGCGGAAGCGGCTCGGTTCGGCAGCCTCGAAGGAACTCGTGGACTACTGGAATAATCTGATGAGTTCGACCAGGGAGGAGACGCGCGCGGGAATTGACAAGGTCGAGGTCGCGCTCAATATGGAGAGCGTGCTTTCGCGCATTAAGACCCCGACACTCGTCATCACCGCCGATCAGGGCGCATTGCAGCCCGTCGAAACAGTCGTCCGGTATCAGCAGAAGATCGCCAACTCGCGCCTGTTGGTGATCCCGAGTGACGGCTACCATGTCGCGGTAGTCCGCCCCGAGGAGTGCGTTACGAACACGGTGACGTTTATCCGCGATGTGCAGCGGCAGGGACGGGCGGCCGGTTAGCAGGAAAATTTCCCAGGAACGCTATCGGATGCACTCGCTGGCGCGAACTTCAGGGCATGAGTGTCGAGTGTTACACAGATGCGCCAACGGCTGAAGTCGCAGGTTTCCTGATGCTTTCCTGTCGTGGCTGAACCCACGAACCACAAAGATTTCGGTATTGCGGCGCAGACATATCCAGCCGCGGATTCACGTCCAACAAAAAACTCTCAGTGAGAAAATAGAACAGACGGAAACGGGTGCCTGCCCTATTTGGATATTGCATTCGCCTTCCGGCAAGAAATGCGCGTTAGCCCTTCCGAACCTGCGGTAAGCGGAAGAAAAGAATATACGCTCCCGCGTAAATAAACACGAACCAGATCAGGCCGAAGAACCCAAGGAACGGGACTCCGATCCAGGCGGTGGCGTAGGGCGTAATCAACACACCTTCCATGGGCAAAGACGGCTGCGGACGTGGCCCAAAATCCACTGTCGCCGAAGCTTGCGCGGCAGCGTATTGCGGGCCTCCCTCATAAGAGCCTTCGACCAGATAGTGGCCGAGCCGGCGGTCCTGCACAGAGAATTTGGCTTTTCCTTCGCCATTTGTGGGGCGGCTGCCGAAATCGAGTTTCCCGAACAAGGTTTTGAGCGTCAATGAGACGACCTGATAAGGGAGCGGCTGCCCTTTGTCACCAAGTAGGGTAACCGTGACCACCATGGGCGGAGATACCTGGCTCTGCTCGCTGGATTTAGCTGGATTCCAACCGAAAACGCGGCCCACGGCCTTGTCGACATCGTTGTCGCCGGCGGGTGCGGATTGCGGCTGACTCGTATTGTCCATGGCAGCCGGCGCGGCTGTGTCGCGATGCCATTCGATGGACATGGTAGTGGCTGCGGGCGGCTTCGCCGGCGCTTTCTGAGCCGCCTGGGATTGCACGGCCGCAAATGTCAAAAGCGCAAAGGCAGCAAGAATCATGGTAGTCGTCGGAAGATGTCCCAGCCTCGGCGCGGCAGGCGCTGCGGCCGGTTCTGGGGGCGCCACAGCCGGAACTGCGTCCAGCCGTGTCTCCCAAATGGAAACCATGGGGAACAGCTTCGTGAAAATCATGTACATCAGCATAAATACAGCGGCTCCGCCGAAGGTCACGGACCATTCCACCCAGGTGGGCCGGTAACGTACCCAGTCGTAGGGAAGCTTGGTAGTCAGCAGGTACGGAGAAGCCAGCGAAGGAACCACGATCAGGTACCGCTTGACCCACGCGCCGATGATGATCAGGACCGAAGCCGCGGAGACCACGCCGGGCGTATACTCCCGGAACCGTCGCACCGCCAAAACCAGTGCGATCATCACAAGAGGCACAAAGATCGAAAGCGCCAGATCGCCCCACATCAGCATGGCGTAGTCTCCAAAGAAGAGTTGTCTCAATAGGGTGCGTTCCGGTCCCTCCACTTTGTAAGTTGAGGTCAGATATTCGTTGACGTTGAAATAGAGATACAAGAGGGAGAAGGTCACGAGCAGCATCGCCAGGTTGCGGAAATGAACGGGCTTGAGATAGTCCTCCAAATGAAGGGCCCGCAAGAGGATGTACATGGAGAGAACAACCGCTGCCGTGCCTGAATAGATCGCGGCCATGACAAAGTAAGGGCCAAAAATGCTGCTGTTCCAGCCGGGTCGCAGCGTCATGGCGAAGATCCACGAAACCACGGTGTGCACGGAAACCGCCAGCATGATCATCAGGATGGCCATCCCCGAGATAGCTTTTTCGAGTAGGTGTATTTCGGCCTGCGTTCCCCTCCAGCCAAACGTGAGCCAGCGGTAGAACTTGCGGCGCCACGGCGCATACTCCTGATGCTGGGCCAGGATCGCCAGATCCGGAATCATGGGCAGGTAGAGATACAAAGCGCATCCAGCGAGATACGTGCTGACGGCGATGACGTCCCAAAGGATCGGCGATTGAATGCGCCCGAAGAACAAAAGGTTCATCATGCGTTCCGGGCGGCCCAAGTCCACGATCACCATCGGCCCGCCCACGCAAAGCGCAAACACCGTGATGGCTTCTGAGAGCCGCGTGATCGGATGGCGCCATCCGGCGCCGGTCACGCGAAGGATGGCGGAAATCAGCGTGCCGCCGTAGCTGATTCCAGTAAAGAAAACGAAATTGGCGATATACAGTCCCCAGGAGACCTGGTCGCGCATGCCCGTAACGATCAGGCCATAGCGAAGCTGGATGATGTATCCGTAGAGCCCCCAGAGCGCGATGAGAGAAAAGAACCCGAACGCCAGATAAAAGCGCCACGAAGTCTTCGTGAGCACCCGCAGCATGTTCGCTTCACGATCGGAAGTCATCGGCTACTCCTTTTTCTCGCCGGGGGCGGCGTATTTGCGGTTGATGGGAGGCAGGAAGTAGACGCGCGGCTCGGTGCCGAGTTCCTCGAGCAGCCGGTACCCGGCGCCCTGCTTGGAGATTTTGGACAGTTGAATGGTTTCGCCCTTGCTGTTGGTGACGGCGTCCTCGTACTCGTCGCCGAAATAGACGGCACCCATGGTGCACTTGTCGGCGCAGGCCGGCAGCTTGCCCTCTCGCAATTCGTGAGGGCAGAAGATGCACTTTTCGACGACGCCCTTGCGGTGCGGGAAGTTGTACTCCATCGAATAGGCCTGGGAAAGTTCCTCTTTGGTGTGCGGAGGTTCGGCCCAGTTGAAGGAGCGGGCCCCGTACGGGCATTGCGCGATGCAGTTGCGGCAGCCGATGCACCGCTCCTGATCCATCATGACGATTCCGTCCGTACGCTTGAACGTGGCGCCGACCGGGCAACCACGCACGCAGGGCGGATTGTCGCACTGCATACACGGCCGGGCCAGGTAGTAAGGGCCCGCCTCGGGATTGTCGAGCACTTCGTAGACGCGAATCCACTCCTGCATGGGCGGAACAAAGTGCATTGCGTTGCAAGCCTTGGTGCAGTCTCCGCAACCGTCGCATTTGGCCAGGTCAATGACCATGACCCATTTTTGGTTCGTGGGCGCGACCGAACGCGCTGGCAAGGACTGGTGCTGCTGCCCTTCCGGGGAAGCTTCAGCCGCGCCCGCAAGGGTGACCAGCAACGCCCCACCCGTGCCCTGTAAAAATCCTCTACGGGATATGGACATGACGCTCTCCTTGACCCTGCCGGCTACTGAACCACGACTTTCATCGCCATGTCGTCATGGCCCTTGCCGCACTTCGCCAGGCACTCGGCCTTGTATTCTCCGGGCTTCGAGGGCGCGACCAGGACAAATTCGTTCATCCCTTCCTTGAGGCAGACATCCCAGCCCTGATCCTTCAGTTCCTTGACGCTGAACGTGTGTACGCAGCCGGGATATTTCGGGTCCGTCTCCGTACCTTTATGCGCGGTGACTTTGAACTTGATCACTTCCTTGGCCTTCACCGTAATGGTCGGTTCCTTCTGCCCCGGCACTTTGAACTTGTTGTCGTGATCGGCCAGGATCGTGATCACGCGTGGCTCTTGCGCGAGAATCCGGATCGCCGGCAATGCCACCGCGACCGTCACCAGGAGAAGGAGCCAAAGCCTTGCTTTTGCATTGCTCGTCATCATTGCACCTCAAGAGAAGTATGAATTTGTACAACCGAGATTAGGATCGCACTCCCTGAAAATCGTCTCCGTGACATCCCACACATTTCACCGTGACAAACGTCACACCCCGTCCGTTCTTGGGGCCAACCGCAAACGAGCGGGGTGTGAGTCATGCTGCTTCTGCCCGAAACTCAGAATGCGTACTGCAGTGCGAAGACTACCGTGCTGCCGTTGTAATTGGGACTGGGGATGGATTCCAGCTCGTACATCCCATTGGGCGCATTCGCGTTGGTAACCGGAATGCCCATGTTGACCGGAGTCTTTGAATCATATCCATAGTAATTCCAGGTGGTCTTGTAGCTAAGGCCCTTATAGATATCAATTTGGAACGAAGCAAAGGGCTTGTGGTAATTGAATGCCAGCGTGCCTGACGGCTGCAGGGGATCGAGGAAAAGAGTGCTTCCATTTTCGCTGCCGTAGGCAAACGTGCCGGAATAGCCCGCGGTCAACGTAAAACGGTTCACCGGCTTCCACATCACGTCGGCATAAGCGAAATGTTGCTTGTTGATGTAGAACTCGGTTGATCCCAGGGGGGGCGGACTGTTGGAGATGGTGCAGGCCGGGAAGACGGGAAGTGCGGGCCCTGTGAGCGCACCGAAGGTATCCGAGAAGCAGATATAGGTCTGCAAGTAGAGGTCAGTGTAGTTATATCCAAGAGTGTAAGAGAGCTTGGAATTTGGAGCTAGAACCATGGAGAAGCTATAGGTTCGGGCGTGCTCCACATTGAACACCTGGGAAACGTTGTCGCGGTTTTCATTGATATCGATTGCGCCGTCAATGGTCGCCCATTCCTTAGGCTTGTAATTGACGTGAACCTTGTAGCTCTGGATTTGGCGCGGCCAGATACGGGTATAGGAATTATCGTTATATCCAAATTCAAAATCGCTATTGATCCGCAAAGTGTCCATGGGGCGCAGGGTCAGGCCAGCAATGCCCACCTGCTCGTTGATCGTGGTGACGGCTCGGGCGACGGATGCGGAGGCAGGATTTGTATAGGTGACCGACCCATCCGTGTTTTGTGTGCACGTGCCGGACGTGGGGCTAAACACGCCGATCGAGGAGTCGTAATTTGCGCAGGATCCACGGGCGGCCAGATAGTCATTGCCAGCCGCGGCGGTTGGTCCGCCCGGATAATAGATCGAGTAAACAGGAACTGCATTGCTGTCAATCTCTCCGATGGTCCGGGTTTCATACATGTAGCCGATGCGTGCACTGATGCGCTTGGTGAAGTCAGCTTCGAGTTGGACGGTGTTGGAGAGCAGCCTCTGCCCCAAATAGTTTTCGTCCAGCGTGTTGGAAACATCCGCGGTGGAGGTGGCGGTATGCTGCGGGCAGGTGATGCCGGTATAGGGCGAGGAACAAATGCTGCCAAACCCCGGCGACCCGGGGAGAACAGCAGAAAATGAAGCCATAGGCAGGAGTATCCCGGTCTGGCCGGTCGTCGTCCCCTGGGCGAATACATACGAGCTGGACATATTCGCGAATCCTGGATTTTGCCACTGGTCGTAGCGTACCGAATCGGAGAGACGAACTTTATCGGTTAAGGAAAGGACGGCTGAAAAATTGGCGTGCGAAAATACCTCCTGGGCATTCGCCGGGCCTGAATTGAGGGCGCCGCGAATGTTGGTGCCCAAACGATCGCCGAATTCATTGGCGAAATCGTAGAGATTGGAAACAGTCATGTCGCTACGGCTATAGCTGGCCGATCCGGTCATCTCCAGACGTTTGATGGAACTCGATTGAAAACTGACGCGCTCGGTGGGCAGAGAATTTCGCGTCGGCGCTGTGCGAAGGTACGACTGATACATCTTGCAATTTGCCGCAGTCGCTGTATTCACAAAACCTGTGGGCAAAAACGGCGATGCACAGGGCGCCGTGGTAGCGGTCGGCGGATAGTACCAGTCGAGCCCCATGTCTACCGGCACGGTGCCTGGGTATGTGGGCGACGCGGCCAGGAACGGCGTGTTCGCCAGCGTGTCGCTTGTATCCTGTTTGTTGTACTCCAGGAACTGATCGTAGGAGATCGTGGTTCTCTGCAGGACGCGGAAATCCACGCCCACGTGGTAGGCGTTCGTCGTCATCCGGAAATTCTGCGCCAGCTGAAAATCCGTCGCGCCGTGTAGCGTCGTCATCGAGGGGCCTTCGTCCACGTCGCGGGAGTACCCCAGCCGGATGCGCACGCGGGACTGCGGCAAAATGGTCATGTCGTAATCCTGCATGCGCCGCACGAGGTAGAGCGAATGCGGCGACTGGCCGATCCCGAATCCCGGATTGGTGACCGGATTCAAGTTGGTGAACGGCACCGGATTCAATGGATTTGCCAGAAGGTTATAGTCCCAGAAATTCTTGTCGCGCCGGAACATGGCCGAGAATTCATACCACTTGTCCTTGGCGATGCGCAGGCGCGACACATCGTTCGGGTCGCCTCCATAGCCGGAGTTCGAGAAATTCAGCCGGTCAAAGAGGGTTCCCGAGTGGTTCAGAGCCGTCATGTTTAACGTATAATCGAGCAGGCGAATGCCTGACCCCAAGTCCTCGAACGTGTCATAGGTGTCCATGTTGCCGCTTATCCAGTCCTGCCGGTAGCCCACTTCCATGGTCTGCTGGATGTTATAGTTGCCCTGCACGTGCCCAGCGGGCCCTTGATCGCCCTCTTGAGCCCGGGAAACGGGGATTAGAACCAGGAGCATCGTTCCCAGGAACAGCAAACACAGCGGTCTCAAACCAGTACGTTGCATCATATTTTTGCGCCCCAACGCAGAAGAGTCGCGAACTCCGCCTTCCCTTTCCTGGATTCGTCCTGTCACGTTATTCATGTCGGTAGCCCTTGTCCCTTTTCCGCCTACCGGAAGAAGTACGCGTTAAAGTTGGACCCGTGAATTTGCACGTGGCAAAGGACGCAGGCCTGTTGTTGGGTGGAGTTTTGCGCGGTCATTACCGGGAACCCTGTGGTTTTGGTATGGCCAAAGGAAGCCGCGGTGTGGCATTGCAGGCATTGCAGGTCCATGTTGCTGTACTTCAGCATGTGAATATTCGCCCCGCCGTGGGGGATGTGGCAGGCGGCGCAGCCTTCGATGCGCACGGAGGCATGCTCGAATACAAACGGCCCCTGCTTGTCCTTGTGGCACTTGAAGCAGACTGTTTCGCCGGAATCAGACGTCCTGAGCTGCCGCGTCAGGCCGTTCGAGGACTCCCAGACGCCGGCCGAGCCGTGCTGGTCGTGGCAGTCCGTGCACTTGATGAGGCCTTCGTTTACCCGATGCCGGAAGGGCATGTTGAATTGCGATTTTTGCTGCAGGTGGCAGGAGTAGCAGAGATCGGGCTGAGCTTTGACCAGCAATTTCTCGCTGGTCTGCGCATGGTGCGGCGAGTGGCAATTGATGCAACTGACCTCATTCTGCTTGTGAAAGGAGTTCGAGCTGTTCAGATGCGTGGGGCTGTTCGCGTGGCACGCGAGGCAGCGCTTGTTGATATCCGCCGGAGTCGTTCCCTTCGCCGTGAAGTCGAAGATCAGCTTTTTGGCTTCGGGATTCTTGGTGTCGTTGCGTTCGGCATCCAGTTCCGCCTCGGCGTGCGCCTTGCCGGACCCGTGGCAGCCTTCGCAACTGCTCACATCGGTTTTTTCCAGTTCTGATCCCTTATCGAACGTACCCCAGTGCATCGTTCGTTCCACGGACTTGCCTGAATCGTTATGGCAGTGCAGACAGGTGTCAGTCCCCGTGTACGACTGGGGAGTCTCCGCGGCGGCGGGTTGCCCCGGCGTGGTCATGGATTGTGATCCAGCAGGCGGCGTCTGCCCGAAAGCCATGCCCGCTCCCAGCAGCAACAGCGGGAGTGCGAGCAGCAAAGTCCAGAATCGGCGTTTCTTGATTCTCTTCGTCATTGGCACACCCTTTTTCTCCAGTGATCACTTGGCAAGGCCAGGGACTGCGAATCGCATCCCTGCACAACACACCGTGGGAACCGGTTTTCCTTGATTTGCCTGATCCCGTCTTTCCGTCCATTTCATAATCGCGATCAAAAGCATGAAGGCAAAAACAGCCGCCAACAGCCAAAGCCAGAAAGAACGCAGGACATTGAATTGGGCCCGGTCGTTAATAACTTTCCGATGGTGCAAAACAAAACCCCTGCGCTTTGCGCGCACTTGACATTGAGCACGGCCAAGCCCATCGCATAGTCGATGTTTAAAGTGGCTGTAAGACGCTTTTAATGTTTGGGTTACAAACAGAAGCCGGAAATCCGGCGAACTCTCGGAATAGAATTTGGGCTGTCTAAATTTGAGACAGATTTGTGGAAAATAGCCCTATCTCACTGAAGATACTATTAAATAATGGGAATTCGCTCTTCTGTCCAAATCCAGACAATATCTAAATCTAGCCTGACCTTCTCACCACAGGAACGGGACCGCGCCGCCTCCAGGCTCAAACGGTGC
>VFSW01007580.1_pt1 | contig 15724 bp, 22 predicted proteins | sample 5358111 | NCBI WGS metagenome assembly VFSW01 (sample SAMN11554181, study PRJNA540505) | mine drainage metagenome | isolation source: sediment from site ElyBrook_90M | place: USA: Ely Copper Mine, Vershire, VT | collected 2017
CCGGCAGCAGCGCCGGCCGCCCGCGGATTCATGACGCGGGGGCCACCCCATTCCATGCAGTCGAGAGAAGCCCCGCAATCGTGTTTCGCAGCCGGCCAGGCAGGATGACGAGCCCGCGGCAAACCGACAGCGCGAGCGCCGCCTTCCATATAATCGAGGTACGCCGCCCAGGAATAATCGCGCTGTTTTTGGCTCATCCGATTAGGCATCGATTAGGCAGCAGTTGTGGCTTCGATTTCCCGCTTGGCCTCGGCAGCCAAAGCCGTGCTCAGGTAGCGTTCGCCCGTGGAGCACGCAATGGAGACGATCAGCTTGCCTCTGTTTTCCGGACGTTTGGCGACTTCGATGGCCGCCCACACGTTTGCTCCCGATGAAATACCGGCTAGGATGCCTTCCTCTTTGGCCAAGCGCCGAGCCATGGCGAAAGCATCGTCGTTGGCCACTTGGATGCACTCGACGATCTGCGGCTTTCCCTTCGCGTCCCGCAAATGCAGGTTCTTGGGAATGAACCCCGCCCCGGCCCCTTGAATTTTGTGCGGGCCCGGTTTGAGTGGTTGGCCCGCCAACGTTTGCGAGATGACCGGGGAATCCTTCGGCTCGACGGCGATGGCTTGAAAGGAGGGACGCCGTGGTTTGATCGCTTCGTAGCAACCGGTAATGGTGCCGCCGGTGCCCAGGGCCGAGACCAGAATGTCCACCTTGCCGTCGGTGTCCTGCCAGATTTCTTCGGCCGTGGTTTGCTTGTGAATATCGGGGTTGGCGGGATTGTTGAACTGCTGCGGAATCCAGGCATTGGGAGTTTCATCAGCCAACCGCTCGGCCTTCTCGATGGCAGCCTTTCATTCCTTCTGTCCCGGGCGTCAGCACGAGTTTGGCTCCCAGCATCGCCAAAAGAGTGCGCCGCTCCAAGGACATGGTTTCGGGCATCGTGAGGATGAGCTTGTAACCCCTCGCCGCGGCGACGAAGGCGAGCGCGATACCGGTATTACCGCTAGTCGGCTCGATGATGACGGTTTCCTTGTTAAGGAGGCCATGTTTCTCGGCATCCGCGATCATGCGATCATGGACATGCCAATCCGGTCTTTGACACTCCCAAGCGGGTTGAAGAACTCGCACTTCAGCAGGACCGTCGCCTGCAGGCTGGCGGTGACGCGGTTTAGTTTCACCAGGGGCGTGTGTCCGATCGTTTCGATGATGTCGTTATAGATTCGAGCCATAGTTGCGCCTTGCTGTGAATCTTAAAAGTTCAATGGCAGCCACCGCTGTGCCCACTATGATAACTGTAATCGCCACTATCAGCGTGGCCGGAGTGGTCGGAATGCGTTTGACAGGCTGTGAGTCCGAGCGTTAACGCCAGGCCAAGAATGGCAAGAATGGCCAGCAATGCGAATTTTAGCTTCATCTTCGATTCTTATACATATATATATGTTGTTTTCGGTTTTCCGTCGGTGCGCCGGTCCTTTTTGGATGACGGTTTCTCTGGCCCGCGTTGACGAGCGCATCGGTAGCACGACACAAAGTTGTGCTCCCTCACTTTGTTACGCCACGCCAAGGCTCATCCCTTGGAAATGTTGGAGAAGTTGTTCGGTGCTCTCTTACCGTGCTTTTGCTCGATTTTAATTTGCTGAGGCTCTGACTGCATTTGGATTGGCAAGTTCGCCAACCATCGCGGTTAAGGCAGACTCCGTTCTAAACCCAACAAACCGACGGCGGACCCTTCCCTCGGGGTCGATGAGCACGTAGGCGGGCAGTTCTGCGATGCTGAAGCGCTGGCCCAGAGTGTCCTGGGGATCCGCAACCATCGGGTAATTGATTTTTAGCCGAGCGACCGCATCCTGCACAAAGCAGTGCATGTGCTCCGGCCCGGTCATACCCGCCATTCCCGCCATGCCGCCAGCGTCGTGCTGGTGGTGGGTATGGCCGTTGCCGTGCTCATCCTCGTCCTCGCAGCTTGCAGCCGGGACACATACGCCAAGAACAGCCAAGCGGTCGGAGTAGCGCTGCCGCAGGTCCTTGAGCGCGGGCACATCATCCAGGCTGGCGGGCGCGTCGTGGCTCCAGAAGGCCAGGAGGACGGTCTTGCCGCGAAACTGGGAGAGCCGGATGGGCTTGCCCTCCAGCCCTTCCAGCGTGAAATTCGCCGTGACGAGGCCGGCCCATTGGGTGGGCGGCGCCGGTCTAACGGGGGCTGCGGGAAACTCGGCCTGATGGCTGACCCACCACTTCTGCGCCCGCTCAACCCCCTGGCGGATGGCCACCAGGTCCGGCGCAGGGGGCGGGTTCGTCTCGATGCAAGTGAACTGCGGCAGCGCGTCGGTGGATCTGATGCCAAAGTTCTGACCCGTCGCATTGCGCAACACCAGCGCGGCAGCCACCACCACGCGCGGTTCGGGATCGTTGAGCAGGCGCATGGCAATCGGCACGTCATTGGAATTTGCGATACTCCGCAGGGTTTGCAGGCCGAGCAGGCGCGCCGCAGGGTCCGCATCCGACAACTGCTCCAGCGCCAGAGTCCGCAACTGCGGGTGCTTCATTCTCGCCAAAGTTGCAAACGCCCATTCGCGTATTGCGATGTCGGGGTCAGCAACGGCGTCCAGTAGCACGGGTTTCAAGGCTCGTAAAAGACCCGGTTTGGTGGACGAGACTCTGCTAAGATAACTGAGCACGAACTGCCGATGGGGAATCCTCTGAGTTCTCCACAGATCCAGAAGGGTGGTTGCCGGATCGCTCGCTTGTTCAACGGCGCCTGAAAGGACCTCCTCCGAGGGGGCCTCTGCTCGCAGGAGAAAGTAGAGCAGGCAGCGCTGTTGAATGGGGCGCCAGAAGCTTATGCCGAGCAGTATAAGAACGGAACCACCAAGCAGAAACCAGCGTCTGGTCCTGCGGACAGGCGCACGCGCAGCGCCTTCTTGCCGCCTGTCCTTTGAATTGCAGCACTGAGGTTGATTCGAAGTCGAATTGAGTTCTGAGGGCGATGACATAAGTTTCGGGTTGGTTAAGCGTTAAGGTGAGTTAAGGCGCGCCGGCGAGCCGCCAGGGAGGTGGGTGTGGGGGAGAACCTCGGGGAAACGGCCCGCCGCACGCGCCGAATTCGTGGAGCGCAAGCGTGGAGCGTTGGAGGGTTCGCGAACGCGTTTTGCACGTTCTCGCGCTCCTTACGCTCCGCGCTTTGACGCATCATCCGCATTTTCCGCTCAGCTCTTGAACTGGCCGCACCGGAGCATCTCTTTGCCCAGGTAGGGATTGGCTATGGTTGTGTCCGTTTGCAGCCAACTGGCTTTGGCCATTGGGCAATAAACTTCGTGGTAAGCGCCCGCCGGAACCTTTTGGTCCTTAAGATACTGGATGAGCGATTCGCTGAAGGGTTTGAACGCAGCGCGGGCGGCGCTCAGGTCTTTGGCCTTGGAGAGAGCTTCAACCTGTTTCGTCACCTTGGGCGGCAGCATCTTCATGGAATCGCCTTGGATGGCCTTCAACATTGCCGTCGCGGCTGCGGAAACCCCTGCAACTGAATCCTGAGCTAGAATCGTCTGCACCTGGATATAGCCGTCATAGACGGACTGAACGGGCTGCATGAAGACTGCACGCGGCGCAGAGTTCTGAGGCACACCGGCAGTCGGTGCGCCAGCCTGGTGGCCTTCGTGCCCGGCCCCCGACATATCCATGCCGCCCATAGAGCCGCCCTCTTTCATGGTGCCACCTCCGCAGCATCCTTGGGCCAGGAGAGTGGGCGCGACGGCTAAGCTGAACGTTGCAATCAGTATTGGAATAATCTTCATAATTCATGTCTTTCTTTTGTTGACCATTGGCAATTACTACGACTGGGCAGACAAAATCCCTCGCGCTCTCTTTCAAATTCTTTTTCGAGCCGGCCGTGCAGCAGCTTGCGGGCGTGATAAAGCCGCATTTCGACCGCTTTGGCAGTACAGTGCATCTCCGCGGCAATCTCCGGCTGCGATTTCTCATCGAGAGCGAACAAAATCAGCGGCTGGCGCAGCGCCTCGGGCAAAGCGTCCACCGCCTCTGCCAGCGCGCGCAACCGCTCTTCCTTATCCAGCCGCTCGTCCGGGGGCTGTTCCGGGTCCATGAGCGTTTCCGCCAGGCCGTCGCCATCTGCCGGATCGTCCAGGGAAATGAACTCCGGCCGGCGTGCCCGCCGGCGGAGTTGATCGCGGGCCAGATTAAAAGCGATCGCATACAGCCACGTAGAGAATTTGCGGTTGAAATCGAAGCGGTCGCGATAGCGGTAAATCCGAACAAAGGTCTCCTGCACACTGTCCTTGGCTTCAACCCGATTCCTGAGGATGCGAGCCAATTGCGAATACAAGGTTTCCGCATGTCGCGCCATAAGGCTCTGTAGAGCTTCCACCTGGCCGGCGACCAGTCGCCTCATATCGCGATGGTCCGCCTCATCCACAGATTCGCGGCCGGGCCACGCGATTCGGACAGGTGATTCCAACTCGAACGGGCCACGCTCGTCGTCGTGCGTGAAGAACCTTGAGCCGTGCGCCTGGTCGTCCGCAACCGGCCTGCTTGAATTCTGAGCCGGCGGGTGCTCTGCCTCCAGTAAGGGTGGATGCTCAGCTATCACAACTTCGATTGTCTAATTCTCATTTCTTTAGCCGCCGGGCCGACCTCGGACGGCCGAACTGGAGGGCGCGAATCGCGGGCGTGATTCTGGCCTGTCCGGCTCGTCCGAGGAAGAGCCCCGGCTGCCTGGTACTGCTAATCAGTTCTTGCCCATGCCCGGTGTCGGGCCTGCGCCTTTGCTCGTAGCGCAGCAAGCTGCATCAGGGGCGCCGCAGGCACTGCACTTGTGGGTGACAACATCGTGTTTTGCTTTCCCGTGACCGACCACAGCGATCGTGGTGTCGCACCCTTCGCACAGATGCTTCGCCACCCAGACAGTCGGTTTGTTGGCGCCCCTGGCGGTGTAGTCGATCCGCGAAGACCATTCGGTCTTGCACTTTGGGCAAGACATGAAAGTTGAGGTGTCGATTCTCTCCGCCGGGGCGGCGTTTGGTCGGCTGATCTCCAACAATTTCGCAGCTCCCGCCCCTTTGGTGGTTGGGCTTTCCCCAGCTTGCGCCTGACCTCCCGACCAGCCGGCGAGGACGGCCGCCACGGCGAAGGTCGAACTGACGATCATTGTCATGATTTTGATTTGTGGTCTCATATAAGTCACCTTTCTCGGATTGGCTCTAATCCGAGGGTATCTCGTCCGGTTTGGCCCCCGGGAGGAGCCGCCATTAGTGAGACAAAGGCAGGGCGAAGATCCCGGACCCCGCACGACATCGGTGCCAGGGGCAGGCGTTTGAGTCCGGCAACTCTCTGGACGGGCACGTTGAAGGATGCCTCAGCCCAGTCTGCCGCCAAAAGGTTGACCGGTGCGCCGCTCATAACTTTATGCTCACAGCTTGCGCTCACAGTCTGGATACGCCGCGCCACACCCGGTTCCCTTGAACAAATCTTGCCAAAAGCTCACCCTTTATTGCGCCTTTGAAACTTGTGTGTTCAGCCATTTTCACTGCGGTGACTGCGGACCGCTTCGCCTCAATGCGCAAGGATAGCCTTGTCCGCAAGCCTGCAGGTCAGCATTCCCTCATCGCGTTACTGCTACGGAGTATGCACAACCCGGAAGAACTGTTGCACACCCTGCCGGGTCGGAGTTAGATAGCTGATCGCGGCCCCTGTGCCCGCTATCGAGTTGCCCACGTTTTGCCAACCGCCGCTCAGCGATGAGATGGACTGGATTTGGTATGTCTTACCCGTCTCTGTGTTGAACACCACCTCAGCGGCAGTGAAGATTTGGACGGTATTGGTAGCTCCACCCAGGGCGGTGACATTCCCCCACACAACGCCGTTGGTCAGGATCGTGCCAGCCAGGGTCGGATTCAGACCCAAAGAGTATTTGAGCCAATTGGGAATACCGTCACCGGCCGGGGTGGCGTTAGGTGCCGCGTTAGGGTTGGACGCCGAACCGAAGTATTGGACCTGCCACGAATAGAAGGCGAGGTCGGCGGGACTGAGCAGGCCGGTGCTGCCGGGGTTGCCGGTCAGATCGGCGATTGAGGCCTTGAGCAGGCCGACAGCGTACGCCGTGTTGTGAACGCCGTGACTGCCGTCTTTTTGCACGAAGCGATAATTGTACGCAGCGCGCAACTGCTGCCGGGTCCACGTCGAGTCGATCGAGATATCCGATTTTGCCTCACCGACGGGAGGCAGGAGTTGTGCAAGCTGGTCCAGGAGGTGTTGCACCTCCGTCTGCACTCCTTCGATGATTCCGTCACCGTTATAATCCTCTCGAGGCAAGTCGAACGTGGTGATTGGGCCGTGGCAGCGCGCGCACGCTCCAGACACGTCCAAATTATCCGGGTCGCACATTACTCTGAAGGTGTGGCCCCCACCATGGAGGAACAAGGGGTCGGCCGGGTCGATTTTCTGCATGTGGCAGGTCACGCAGAGATTAGTGACCGCGTCGCGATGTGCTGAGCTCGGGATCGTCTGGCCGTAGGTCACGCCATTGACACCCATGAGCATATCCGCTTGCGGGCCCTCATGGGGGCCGAAATAGGTGCTGCCCGTGTCCGTTTCGACATAGTTGGTGGCATTCTGACGGCTCTGGTGACAGTTCATGCACAGAGCAGCCTCACCCGCATTCGTCACCGTGGTTCCATCCATCAGGGTCACCGGGGCAAGGGTTCGACACAGGTGCGGATTGTTAGTGGGAATGGTTTGGCCGTGCGGCTCATGACACGTTTGGCAGCCGATGGCCGCGTAAGCAGTATTGGTAATTGCAGCGCCGGAAATCCGGGCGATGAAGCCAGGTCCAGTGTGACAAATCACGCAACCCTCTTGGCCTGGCCCGGTTGGGTCCTGAGTCGTCACCGAATGGGCCGAATGGTACCATTCTGCGGTTTTGCTGTATTGGCTCGGGGCGTCGTGGCATTGGCTGCAATCGCCCGAACCGAGGCTAACCGAGATCAAATTGGTATTGCCCAGCGAATAAGCATGTTGGCTGCCTGGCCCATGACAGTTTTCGCATTGAACATTCGCGAGATTCTGGAGTGCTGGCGGCATCGCCGCCCAGTTCCCATTCGTTATTATGGTTGGAAACGTCCAGCCAAGCTGCGCGGCAACGTTGTTGAATCCCCCATTGGCCACATTGGTGTTGGCATCGTATCCGACGGTGTGGCACTGAAGGCAGGATTTGCTATATGACGCCCCGGCGCCCAGGTTGCCATCAATGCCTTTGGTGAAAATGCTCGCGTGAGCAGTGGTCTGCCATGATGGCACCATGTCTGGAGCAACAATGCCCCCGCTGTGGCACAAAGCGCAGGTATTGACACCCATGTAGGTGCCGGCGGTGATCGTCAGGGTTAGATTCGTTGTCCCTTCGCTGACGGTGGTGACGGTCGCAATGACCGTGTATTGGCCCGCCATGTCCGGGCGCAGGAGCGTGCGCCCGGCCACCTGATAGACCAATTGGTCTGAAGGCTCGAAGACCGGCACGTTTGTTCCCAGCGGGCTGTTGGTCAACACTGCCAGCGATCCCACTGGCCGATTAGTCAGCGTCCAAGCGACTCCGATGATGTCGGATGCGGGGACGGCAATGTCCACATCCGCTTCCAGATAAACTGGTTGTCCGACCCCGACGGTCTGGAGCCCACCGGAGGTCTCGGTTCCTGCGGGAAGCTGGTAGGCTGTGATGTCCCCTGGAGTGAGGGGACGCGGGACAATCCGGCCCTGAAGGGGCGTTGCGGCTTGCGTTGGTCTCCCTGCAGCTATGGTTATCGTTAGGACAGCCATAAGCCAGATGGGGCCCATTCTGACTGGTATTGTCGGCTTCATACTTGGACTATAGAATTTTCCGGGGGTTTAAGGTTCACAGGATGGCGCGGAGCCGACGCCAGAAAGGCGCCGGCCTCAATTCGGCCGCGTGAGTTAACATTCACGTCGGTGCGACGGCACGTTGCGATCACGTTCCTAATACGTTAGGCGACTTCGTCTTCCCTTGACCATTTCTTGCCAGAAACTCACCATAAATTGCGCTGGCCAGATGGCAGTCGGCCGGCGGACTCAGCGGCATCGCCGAGGATGCTCTGCAATCTGTTCCATGCTAATATCTGTGCGGCGATGAAGACGCGCGAGAGCGGCATGCCCGACGAGGGGATGTGGAATAGTTTTTTTGACCCGCCTGCTTTCCTGGCTCGATTAGGGCTAATGCCGGAAACCGAAGCGGTAGTCGAATTTGGCTGCGGCTATGGGAGCTTCACGATTCCGGCGGCCCGGCTTGCGCGGGGACCCATATACGCCTTCGATATTGAGCCGGAGATGGTCGAGATCGTGCACCGCAAGGCGCGGCAGGCTGGCTTGAGCAACATAGCTTGCGCCATTCGCGATTTTGTCGAGCATGGCACCGGGTTGCCCGATGCTTCCGCGGAATACGTCATGTTGTTCAACCTCCTCCACGCGGAGTGCCCGGATGTGTTGCTTCGCGAGGCTTGGCGTGTGCTGCGCCCCGGCGGTCATTTCGCCATCATGCACTGGAATTACAATCCCTCGACACCAAGGGACCCCTCGCTCGCAATTCGGCCTCGGCCTGAGCAATGCCGCGCTTGGGCCGAGGTGGCGGGTTTTCAACTTCTGGCGCCGGGATCATCAGTCTCCCACCTCATCACTATGGGTTGGTACTCGAGCGGCCTTATTCCCCTGTGGTTTAATGAAAGCAACCGGTCGCCGTGTCACCGCGGGTCGGTTCGCGGCGTCCTGTAGATATAGCGCCCTTTGCGGAGTGACGGTGGATTGAAGAAAAAAATGGAAAAAATGAATCACAGACCGATTTCTTTTCCAATGTCTGAGCGCGACGAATCCACATCGGACGCGGAACTGGTTTGCGCCGTTCGGAAGGGAGACAAACAGGCTTTTGTGCAAATCGTGGCCCGCCATCAAGGAATGGTGTGTGGAGTCGCACTCGGAATTCTAGCCGACTTTGCGGCCAGCGAGGACGTGGCGCAGCACGTATTTCTGAAGGCGTGGCGGGACTTTCACCTGCTTCGCGAACCGGACCGATTGCGCTCCTGGTTGGCCCGAATGGCGCACAATGTGGCGATTGATCATCTGCGGCGCCGACGCGGGGATGCCGCGATTGAGGAGGCGCTGGACGTGGCGGACCAATCTCCCGGTCCAGATGAAATTGCGGCGAATGAAGACGAGGCCCTCGCCGGGTCCCGATCCTTGTTACGCCGCACCGAGAGGAATCCCTATGAATTCTTGCCCGTGGCCGGAAAGTGGTCCCACAGCTGCTGGAGAAACCTCAAAACTCGCTAGCCAGAGCGGTGCGAACGAGATCATCGCTGGCTTTGCCCAGGCCGATGGCGAAGCCCAAATGCAACATGGCGTGCTCACTGAGGCACAGCAACGTCAGGCTGGAGGTAATGCTCCTGCCGGGATGGATTGAAGTCCAGCCGGCGCGTGTCACACAGGCCGTAGGTCTCCAGGCCCAGGGTCGGCTTGAGCAGGGTGCGTTCGCCGGGATGACCGTGGCCGGCTCCGGTCGCAACCCCCGTTGGTCGACTCGGACGGCGCAAGGACCGCGACCACGGAGTTCGTTGTCCCATAGACGTTGGGGACACGAACAATCGCGTGTGGATCCGAGACCCAAACCCCATCGGCTACAAAGAGGTACTCATGTCGGCCGGGCGGCAACCACACCAGCCTGAGCCATCGGCCACCTCCCAAACACACGAGCGGTGTGGCGGATGGATTCCAGTCATTGAACGAGCCGCTGATGCAGACGTGCCGGGCGGCCGGGTGGTGAAACGCAAAACGGACAGGAACTCGCATCGCTCTGTAATCGCCAGGCCGTTCCCGCACTGCGTTGGCGATGGCCAGGACTAGCCTGTGTCGCCGAAAGGTGGGCTGGAGAGAGTGAGAGGCCGAGTACGAGCGGGAAATGCTCGCACAGGTAATCATGTTTCGCTTCATGGGGTGTTTGCTTGCTCCTCGCCGAACTCAGGCAATCCACTTTCCGTTCATGCCCCTGATAAACCCGCATCTGGGCATCGCAACACCCATATACGGGTTGCGCGCGGTCGGACCGGCTTGCAGCCAATAGCCGCGGTGCATCGGGCAATAGCCTTCATACAAACCGGGCAACAGGTGCCTTTTCGCATAATCATCCAGCGGCGCTGTCAGCCTTCGGTAGGCATCGCGTGCCTGGCCCAAGTCCTTTGCAGCAGCGAACTTGTCTGCGCGGTTCGCGACCCGCCGGCCAAAAGTCCCGGCGGGATCGGTCCGCATGGCCTTGGCGATGGCGACCGCGTTGGCCGTTACACCATCCAGAGAATCTTGTGCCAGCGCTGTGTGGATTTCGAGGTAGCGCTCGAAGACGACCTTGACCGACTCGGAGGGCGGGAGCAGATGCGTAATAGGACGATGGGCCGGCGCGCGGGCAAATGCGCTCGGACCGGCCGCTAGAGCTACTGCGGTCAGGACGAGGATGAGAGCATTTGCCGTTTTCATAAACGTGTGCCAACGATGGATTTTTCGCTCTGGTTCGGTACCACTATGCAGCCGTGGCAAGCTTCTCCTCCTCCGGAGATGCGCAGGAATCGTTCTTTGGGGTCGCGGGGCAATTGCTGGATGCTGGCTCCCCCCAGAGCGGAAAGCTGCATTCGTGAACCGGGTGGGGCGAAGCTTGTCTCGGCTGGGTGGCGCCAGTTTCAGATGGGACGACTAGGACCGAGTTGCCACCGCCGTCGGGATTAGGCGCGAGCTCGGCCGCGTTGGGATCGGGTATCGACTGGCCATCCACAACCAGGCGGTATTCGTAGCGGCCGGGCGGCAACACCAGCCCCTTGACCCACCAGCCGCAGCCCATTGGGATCATGGGCGTGACGGCGGGACGCCAGTCATTGAATGACCCGGCGACGAAGACGCGTCTGGCCTGCGCGTGGACGAATTCCAGATAGACACAACGCGAATGGCGTGGATGGTGGCGGTGATGACGGCGATGTCCGTTGAGTCTGGTGCTGGCTATTCCTGTGAGTATGTTTGCGAGGTTCATGCGCTTGCTTTCCGTCTTTCGCGTCGCGTTCGCCACCGGGACCTCGAATGAGGCCTCGAACCAGCGGCAAATCTTGACGGCGAAAGTTTTCATATTCATCTGTTCTTATTACGCCGGCCGCCGTGGCTTCCCTCGCCGGGCGGCGGCTCCAAAGTCATGCGGCTGCTTTCAACGCACTCTGCGCGCTCCGGCAGCGGCCCAGGTGAAGCGAGCGCGAACGAGCGGGGTGAATTCGGTACTGGTTAGCCGTCTCGTGGCCGGCTTGCCCGAGACAACAGTGAGGTCTCCACCGGATCACAGGCACTTCAAATACCGGGCTGAACCAGCGGGAAGGAGTGATGGCCAATAGTTTCATATATTCCTTGATACGGCGGAGGGGGAAAGTTCCCTTGCGCTGCGGTTGGATGCCTTCTTGGTCGGTTCAGTTTCCAAGCGGGGCGTGGTTGGCTTTTCCCTGAGAAAGCGGCCCTTTCAGTAAACCTGCCCGCTAATCAGTCCGTTCGCCTTCGATTAGCAAATACGCGTCACGCTTGAGGAAGCGGGTGCTCAGCAGGTTCAGCTTGGATGCCTCGCGTATGTGCCGCAGCGTGTTTCGATCGAATCGTGCTCCATAGATTCCCTCTACCAAGGGCGCAAGGAATTTCGGCCGCCGCCTCAGTCGTGGCTCCTTGGAATATACGATCTCCAGCAGTCGAAACCGCCCCTCCGGTTTTAGTATTCTCTCAAACTGCCGAATGGCCAGGGGCTGGAGCCGGTCCGGCAGCACACAACAAAGAAAAGTCCAGATCACCCAGTCGAAATGATGCGAGGGAATCGACTCCATCGTGGTGACGTCTTCCTGGCAAAGCCGGAAGCGACACCTCGCATGCCGGCCCCTTTTCGCCGCGCGGCGGAGCATCCCCTGGCAAAAATCCACGCCAGTCACCGACGCGTCCGGCTGATAGTAGGGCAGATTCCGGCCTGTACCGATCCCGGCTTCCAGTACGCTTCCCTGCACATCCTCCAGCAACACCGGCCGCCAGCGGCGATACTGCATTTCCCAGGGGAAGTCCAGAATGTCGTAAACCCAGGCCGTTAATCGGTACTTGGCCTGCAACCGCCGAATTTCTTCAGGAATGGATTCCTTCTCAGACGGTCCCGGGTTGAAGTCTGAGAGCATGGCATCGTGATCAACGCGCGTCCGCTTTTCCTCCATTCCCTCGCTTGGCGGCGCGTAACGGATCAGTCATTTAATCCGTACCAACGAGGCTGGTGGATTTCGTGCTAGCGGGTTTCGCGAGTAAGAAGGACCAGCAGCACCGGTGGAGTGGCTTGCGGATCAGCACCGGGGGGGGTTGGCCGGGAAAGGCTCTGGCGCGGCAGGGACCGCTTGAGAACTTTTGAAAAGTACGGTCGAGGTTCCAGGGCATCGCTAAGCGGATCCATAACTTTTGGGTTGAGTGAGTCATTCATTTCGTTCGGGCGTTCGTAAGATTGCATGAGCATCAATTCGAAAACTTTCCCAATCACACCACCGAGGCCAGCTCTTCGGCCTCCTGAATGCAACTGGTCTTGTCGACCTCCAACTCATACAGTTTGCCGTCCCCGGCGCCGCCGGTGTGGGCCGCTTGCTCGATGCGGCAGCGGACTTCATAGGCCAGTTCTTGCGAGCAAAAAACTTCGACCCGCACGTAGGGCGTGTAGTCCACCAGGTCCCGCACGATATGCGGGTCGCTCTGGGGAATGCGGTCCCGGCCGAAGCCCCGCACCTCGGAAAAACTCATGCCGGGCATTTCTTTGATGGCTTGCAGCGCGAGGGTGACCGCGGCGAGTTTGTTGGGTCTGATGTAGGCGACAATTTGTTTCATATGTTCTGTATCGAGCAGGCAAACCTGCGGATGTTAAACCGTTCTGAACTTGTTACGTCCGCGGCACGCTAATCCCTCGCGCAACCGGAACAGCCAATTGGCGTGCTTCTGGCCAGGCAGGTGCGCGCCATTGGCGGAGGTGCGAAAGCCGCAATCCGGCCGGCGTTCGGGACTCGCTACTGGCCGGAGACCGAAGGGTTCGATGGCATGGCGGCGGAGGCAGCCGACTGCGTCCTCGATGGAATCAGTAACGTGAATCAAAGCCAGGTCGCGCGGGCTAATGGTGCCCGCCCGGGCCATCTTTTCGATAAAACCAATCATTTCGCGCCAATAGTCCGCTCCGATCAGCACGATGGGAAAGGGCTCCATCTTGCCGGTCTGGATGAGCGTCAGGGCCTCGAACATCTCGTCAAGCGTGCCCGCCCCTCCCGCGAAAACGACAAAGGCGTACGAATGGCTTCGGAGAAGCAGCTTGCGGACTGAGAAGAAGCGCATGGTCACGCAGCGGTCCAGGTAAGGATTTGGCTTTTGCTCGAAGGGAAGTTCGATGTTGCAGCCGACGCTGCGTCCGCCGGCTTCTCTGGCGCCGAGATTGGCACCCTCCATAATACCCGGACCGCCACCGGTCATGACGGTGAACCCCAGTTTTGCAATCTCGCCGCCCATGCGCCGGGCCAGTTGATACGTTGGGTCCTCGGGGCGAATACGCGCTGAGCCAAAGACGGTGACACACGGCCCGACTCGCCGGAACAGGCGCAGCCCACGCAGGTAGTCCCGGGCCATCGCCAGCAGCGTTGGCCATCCACCCGAGCGGGGACGCGGTTCGAGCAAGTGCGGGGGCTGGGCGACGGCGGTGGCATCGGCGCCCTCGCCGGCGTCCGAGAGCAATGAGACGCGGTCTGCGTCTTCCATTAACTCGTGCCAGGGCTCGGTTTCCAGGGGCAAAGTGGCTTTAACTGCGGCACTCATGTTGTTGGCCCAGAAGTCACGGGCGCGTTCGGAGGATCACCACCGCCCGAGGCGCTGTGGTGAGTTCCCGCTTCTCCTGATGCGCCTGGGGCACCGGGACCGGCTGCGGAGGTCAGGGAACCTTGAGCAACCAGGATGCGCGGAAGGCTCTTTTCCAGATCCGCGAGCTTGTCACCGATGGCATCCAGCAGCGCGCCGAGGTGCTCGTGGTCCGCAGTGGCGAGTTGGCGGGTAGTTTCGCGGATTTCGGCAATGCGCTTTTGCGCCAACTCCAGCGCATCGCTGTCGGCGCCCAGCTTGAGCCGGGAAAGCATCAGGTTGACTCCGTCCACGATGGTGCGGATTTCGCGGACGTTCGATTTCAGTTCGAGCGTGTTGAGCCGTCCGGCGCCCACCGTGTAAAGGTGCAGGTAGATGCGGCTGAGCGGGCGCAGGAGGAGGAAGTAAAACACCGCCCAGCAGAGCGCGTAGGTGAGGAGGCCCAGCGCCAGCACATGGCCGAGATGTTCGACGGCCAGTTCTCGCAGGGTATGACCCGGCATCGCGGCGTACTCATAGACGCCGTAAGCGGCCATGCCGGCGGCGATGGCAGCGGCCATCCACACGGTAACAAAAAAGGACAGACTTTTCGTGGTTTTCATCGCCTGCTTAGATTTGGTTTAAAGCGATCGCCTCGCCCAGGCGCGGCCAGCGGGGCGGTTGGAGCGTCGATAGCAGCGCCAGGCGCCGGAGGCTGGGGAGCTGTTGAGTATAGAAGGCCTTCGCGCAGGCACGGCTGCAGAGCACAATGGTCCACTCTTCCGGTTTGACGCGTGCAAACCAATTGTCGCCGATAATGGCTCTTTCGCACACGAAGCAATGAACGTTTCCTGGTTTGACGGCGGTGGTCTCATCCCTGTGGGTCATATAATTCTTCCTTTCGTTGGGTGTGCTGGCGTTCGAGAGACTCATCTCTAAGAAACTGGAGCGGAAGGCGCCGAGGCGCCCTGGAACTTCGACATGAGCACAGCCGCGCAGGACCAACCCCAGGTGGGGGTTTCGGCTCGCCATCCAAGGTAAGGATTTTTGGCTTCCTTGCCCGTCTGCAACCAACTGGCTTTGGCCATCGGGCAATAGAATTCATAGTAAGTTCCCGGTGGAACATCGTTGACTCTGAGATGCGCTATGAGAGATTCGCTGAGAGGTTTGAAAGCCCGACGCGCCTTGTTCAGGCTCTTGGCGTTGGCCAGCGCCTCCGCCTGCTTGGCGATTGCCGCGGGGAGCGATTTAGCTTCATGGGCGCGCACCGCCTCGGCCAGTGCTTGGGCGCCGGTGGACACATTCTTCATCGAGTCTCGCGCGAGCGCGCTTTGCACCGTGAGGTAGCCATTCACCACGCGAGTGGCGGCATCAGCCCCGGATGTTTGCGCGACTGCTCCGCTGGCAAGAATGCAGACGAAAAGAAGAGAAAAGGCGATGCGATCGGTCGTTCTCATAGCTCAGTCATTTCCATGCGTTAATCACTGCGATTTTCATTCATCAACATTCTTCATTACGCCGCAGCCACAGGAATCCCTCGGCAGCCGACGCTTTTTTAAAAAGTCTCGGCAGGCTGTTGCACCGCATCTTCAAGCGAGCCGAGGGCCTCCTGGAGTTTCTGCTGCGCGTCAAGCTCGGCCAGTTCAGCAGGCAGAAGCTGCAATTTGAGCGTCAACAATTCAGCTCGGTTGCTCCCTCCGGCCTTGAAAAGGGCCTCGGTGCTGTCGTGCCGCTGCCGGATCGAAGCGGTCAGCCGCTCGATCACGGCGGTGTCCTCCGCCAATGAACGGTAAACTGCCACGCGATCTTCGAGTTCATCGAG
>VFSW01007581.1_pt1 | contig 15724 bp, 10 predicted proteins | sample 5358111 | NCBI WGS metagenome assembly VFSW01 (sample SAMN11554181, study PRJNA540505) | mine drainage metagenome | isolation source: sediment from site ElyBrook_90M | place: USA: Ely Copper Mine, Vershire, VT | collected 2017
GGACGGGGGCGCGGGAGGAGGCGAGGCGGGCGCCGGATCTGGTGGTGAAGATTCCGGGCTTTCCGGTGCCGGCGAGCGGGGTGCTCGAGTATACGTTTCTGGTGACGCCGGTGCGGTTAGAGAGCGACCAATGGATCGAGCGGGCCGAGTGGAAGGTGCAGCATCCGGAGGTGATTCACCACATCAACGCCTTTATCCGGCCGAAGGGGTCGAGTTACGTGGCGGAGGCGCCGGTGGGTAAGTTGTATGTGGCGAGCGGAGCGGAGCGTTCGGCGCGGCGGCCGGAGGAAAGCGAGATTGACCGGCGCGAGTTACTGGCGGGTTATGAGCCGGGCTACCGTCCGGAGCCGTGGGGCGCGGGGCGGGCGAAGTTACTCAGGAAAGACGCGGATATTGTTTTCGAGATGCACTACACGCCGAACGGGCACGCGGTGACAGACTATTCGGAGCTGGACATTTACTTTGCCCGGGAGGCGCCGCGGGAACGGGTGATTACGATCGCTCCGGCGGATGCGCGTCTGGAGATTCCGCCGGGCGATGCGGATTACCGGTCCGAAGCGCGGGCGACGTTTACTCAGCCGGTGACGCTGCTTTCGCTGCAGCCGCACATGCACTTGCGCGGGAAGGCTTACCGGATGACGCTGGTGTACCCGGATGGGCGGCGGAAGTTACTACTGAGCGTGCCGCATTATGACTTTCACTGGCAGACCACTTACTTTCTGGCCGAGCCGATGCGGCTGCCGGCGGGGGCGGCGATTGAGTGTGTGGCGGAGTATGACAACTCGCCGAATAACCCGAATAATCCGGACCCGAAGAAGACGGTGCGGTGGGGGGATCAGAGTTGGGAGGAGATGAACATCGGGTTCCTGGAGGCGGCGATTCCGGCCGGGGCGGATCCCGATGTGGCGGTGCTGAGCGGGACGACGAAGCCGGCGCCGGGCGAGGGAAGGTAAGGGGGTCATTGCGACGCCAGGTTGTGAGCGGGCCGGCCCCCGGCGAGCGCGGCGATCATCCACCGCAGTTTCTTTAGAAACAAGCCGTCTTCCGGATAACCCGTAAGGTGGAAGCGGATGTTGCGGGATGGAAGCCGTCTCATACGCGGACGCGCCCGCCCCGTGGGAAATGGCGATCGGGAACCGATAGCCTCGCTGGATGGCGAATGGCGCAACCTTGCCCTTTTCCGTGTCAATGCTGACGGCGAGGGCTGAAGGCTGTTCAGTTCGGAGAGGATCAACGGCCTGCCGCGGAACTGATTCAGGGACGCCGAGTGGCCGGCTGAATCCCGCAGGCCGAGCGGTGTCGAGGCACGGTTCCCCTCCCAGGCGAGGATCTGTTTCCGCCTGGCCGCTTCACCCGCTTGGCGCAGGTTTGCGGCCGCCTCGCGCCAATTGGCTTCGAGGGCCGCTAGAGGCTGAGCCGAGGTTGGGTGGCGCTGTTCGATCCGGTCGATGTCGGGCTGGTGCTTTGGATCGAGTGCGGCGGCGATTCCGAACTGCCGTCGCCCGGGAGCCCGCCGGGCACTATCTCGATCGCCCGCATCGAACCTCCCGGCCCCTCGTGCCCGATTCCTGATTACTCAACCCTAAGCGCGGGACCGATGTTTGGGCGCGTTCCTGCCGCTCAGGCGACGATGCTCCGAAAGCGCGGCTGCCTGTAGCCAGGGAACACCGCATCGAGGTCGCGATTCCCGAGCCGCTTCACCACCAACTCGCCCAGCACGTCGCGGAAATCGGTAGTCAGCGCGAGGTCCCGTCCCTCATATAACTGGTGCTCGCCCAGACCGGGCCAACCGCCGTACACCTCGCCGCCGCGAACACCGCCGCCCATCACGAACATCACGTTCGCATGACCATGGTCCGTTCCGCGATCGCCATTCTCATGCGCCGTGCGCCCGAACTCCGACATCGTCACCAACGTCACATCCTCGATCCTCGCACCAAGATCCGCGTGGAACGCCGCGATCGAGGCGCCGAACTCCCGCAGCACGTTCGCAAGCTGTCCTTCTGTCGCCTTCGCGCCCATTTCATTCACGTGATGGTCCCATCCTTCGATCTCGGCAAAGGCAACTTCAAGTCCCACGCCTGCCTTGATCAGACGTGCAATCTGCCTCAGGCTCTGCCCAAGCCCTCCATTGGGATATTCAGCTCCTCCCTCGGGCATGTAAGCTTCTTGATCGAGGTTCTGGATGATCTTCATCGCCTCGAAGGTCTCTTTGCCGGCGCTCCGGAGCGACGGGTCCACCGCACCGCCATACATCGACGCAAATGCGCTCGCTACCCCTGGGCTGGGCAGACGGAAACTCTGAAGATTCGCCACCGCAACCGCCGGGTTCGCGCCGCGCAATGTCAACGGGAGTTCCGGACCAAGGCTCACCGCGCGCAGCGGCGAGACCGCGCCGCCCTCCGGCATCAGCGCCCGATTCAGCCAACCGTCTGGCGTCGTCCTACGCCCCGGCGTCCCTGACTCCATGAAGTCCTGCGCATCGAAATGCGACCGCGTCGGATCCGGCGAACCCACCGCTTCAACGATGGCCAGCGCGCGCGCCTCATAGATCGGCTGCAGCGGCGCCAGTGCCGGGTGCAACCCGAAGAACCCGTTCAGATCGACCGCCGCATCCTCACCGTGCCCCGGCGAAGGCACGTGGATGGTCGGCCGCAGCGAGTAGTAGCGCCAGTCGCCATACGGCACGACGATGTTCAACCCATCCGCCGCGCCGCGCTGGAACACCACCACTAATACCTTCCGCCGCCGGGTGCCCTCACCAACCGGCTCCGCCGCACGCACCAGCCATGCCGGCGCCGTTCCCACACCGAACATCGCCAGCGCCGAGCCCTTCAGGAAGACCCGCCGTGAAATCATCGTTCCTCCTAATGCCGCTGAAAGTCCGGCGACCCGATCACCAACCCCATCAAGTAGCGGAGGCCGGTCTTGTTCTTCGCCTGCGCGGCGCTGATCGCCTTCTGCGTCTGCTCGCCCGGTGGCCGGAGCATCAGCATCTCGGCAATCGCATCCGCGTCGGTCACGTCTTCGAATCGCTTTGCCGCAACCGTAACCCCACGCGTTCGGTTCGCCGTCAGCGCCAGCGCAAAATTCATCCGCGCCAGCAGCGCCGCCGAGTTCAGCCAATCCGAACCGTTGTTGGAATAGCCGGTTGGTTCCCGCTTCCGGTAGAGCGGCTCTCCAAGCCCCGCCACTTGATTGCTCAGCACGAAGGCGTCGTCTACGTCAGCATCCAACGCGCGCACCGCGCTCACCGCAAGCTCGAACGGCGACTTGACCTTGGCCAGATACGCTCCCTCGCTCCAGAACTCCGTCGAGCTGAGCATGATCTTCATCACCTCGCGCAGATCGCCGTCCTTGTCGAGAAACGTATGCGCCATGCGGCCCACGAGCGTGGGCGGTGGCGTATCGGCTACGAACCATTGCGCCAACTCGTAACAGATATGGCGCGCAGTTGCCGGATCATGCGCCAGTATCCGCAAAACCTTCTCGCCATCCTCGATGCCTCCACCCTCTTTGATGACATGCCCCAGCACGACTTTGCGCCCCGTATCATGCATATTCGGGTTGAAGTAAAATGCGCCACCCTGCCGCGGCTCCCGAATCGTCCAGCCGGTAAAACATCGCGCAACCTCGACCACGTCTTTCTGGGTGTAGCCGCCGTCCACACCGAGCGTGTGCAGTTCCAGCAGCTCGCGCCCGTAGTTCTCGTTCAGCCCGCGCGGCTTCTTCCCTCCAACCCTCTGCCGTTCCGCCATCCGGCTGAACGTCCCCACCGACTGCCAGTTGTCGAGATAAAACAACATCGCCGGGCTCTTCGCCGTCGCTTCGAGCAAGTCGCCGAACTTACCAAGGACATTCGGCCGAATCGCCTCGGTCTCATAGCGCGCGATCAGGTAGCGATCCACTCCCTTATCGAGAAACACGTTGAAGTGATTGAACCAGAAATCGTCGAGCACTTCGAGGAGCTGCCGGTCACTCAGCGCGGCGCGGTAAATCTTCGCTTCCCATAAATCGTAAGTAACTGCCGCAGCGGGATTGTTACTCTGCCAATATTTCCGCCGGTCCTCGGGCGATATCGTCGCCAGCCGTGGACCCGGCGCCGCCGCGGCAGCCCCCGCCCCCGCCTGTTTCTGCTCCTGGCCAGACATCAGCTTCTCCACCAGGTTCTCCGCGATCCCCCGCGCCTGGCTCTCGCGCGGCATTGGCAACTTCCCATCGGCATACTGCCGGATCAGAAACGGCGGAGGATAGAGCAACAGAAGCTGATCGCTCGTCAGCCTCAGGGTCTCGAGCGCATCCAGCTTCTCATCAAGCTCCGGATTATCACTGATCTTGTCCGGATGAAGCTGCTCGTCGATCCACTTCTTCAGCCCGATCCGCACGACGCGTTCGACATCTCCGGGCTGCGGCCCAAACGTCAGCCGGTTCAGCGCATGAAGGATTCCCCGATCTCTATCGAGTTTTTTCGAAAACGGATCGCCGCCGGAGACCGCGGCCAGACCGCCCGCCACTGCCAAGCAAAATATAGCTAACCCAGTGCGCATTCCGCCGGTCTCTCCCCTCTTGAACCCGGCTTTCGCGCCAAGGTTGTGGTGACTAGCTCAGGAATTCGCCCGCGATTCAGCTCATTTCACCTTCTGGTGATAGTCCGGATACTGCGGCTTCCGATACTTCGGCAGGGGATGGGCCTTCAGTTCCTCCATCAACACATCCACGGCCCTCTCAATCTGCGGGTCGTGCCCTTGCCGCACCAGCGCCGGGTCGTAGTCCACTTCGATGTCAGGCGGAACACCGTGGTTCTCGACATCCCATTCGCCCGTAAGGGCGTAGAAGGCCAGGTTCGGCGCCGTGACTGAGCCCCCGTCAATCAACTGCGGGAATCCGAAGATGCCGACTAATCCGCCCCAGGTACGCATGCCCACCAGCTTGCCCACGTGCCGCTCGCGGAACAGCCACGGCATCGCGTCGCCGCCTGATCCCGCGTATTGGTTGATAATCATGACCTTCGGCCCGAAGATCTGGTTCTGCGGCGTCGAGAAATCCTGGCCGTAACGCGTGGTGAAGAAATTCGTCTGAGGGCGCTTGAGATAGTCGATGATGTAATCGGCGATGTCGCCGCCGCCGTTGAAACGCTCATCGATCACCGCGCCATCTTTCCCGAGTTGCGCGAAGTAGTAGCGGTTGAAATTGGCGTAGCCCCCGCCCGCGGTGTTCGGCAGATACACATATGCGAGCTTACCGCCGCTTAACTGATCCACCTTGCGCCGATTCGCTTCGATCCAGTCGCGATTGCGTAGCGCCGTTTCGTCCGCCACTGGAACCACCGTCACTTCCCGCGAATTCGCGCCCGTCGGATCCGGCCCTACGCGCAACACCACCTGTTTATTGGCCGTCGCCTCAAAGAAAGAGTAAACGTTATCGGGGGGCCGGACATCTTTCCCATTCACCGCGAGAAGATAGTCGCCCGTCACGACGTTTACGCCAGGCTCGGTAAGCGGCGCTCGCAGCGTCGGGTTCCAGTTCTCCCCGCTATAGACGCGCGCGAAGCGGTAACGCCCATTCTCGATGCGGTAGTCGGCGCCGAGCAGCCCGACCGGCACCCGCTTCACGTCCGGCATCGCTCCGCCGCGAACAAACAAGTGGCCCACCGTCAACTCCCCGAGCATCTCCTCGAACACGTAGTTCAGATCCTCGCGGCTGGCCACGTTCTCCGCATACGGCCGGTACTTCTCTTCGGCCGCCTTCAGGTTCAACCCATGTAAGTTGGGGTCGTAGAAGAAATCCCGCTCAATGCGCCACACCTCGTTGTACATCTGCCGCCATTCCTGGCGCGGATCGATGCGCATCTCCATGCCGTCCAGTTTGAGCGCGCCTTCGGCCGCCTTCGGCGGCGCGGTGGCGGATACGATCCTCCAACTCTCCCCCTGGAGCACCAGCATCTTCTCCCCGTTCGCCGATACGTCAAACTCCCGCACGCCATCAAGCAACTTCTCCGTCTTCCGCGTCTTGAGGTCGAACTTCTGCACCGTGAACGCCGGACGGTCGCGCAAACCGTCTCCGCCGCCCACCGCCTCGAGCAAGTACAGCACCCCTTCTTTGCCCGCCGCCATCGACTCATACGTCCGCTCGGGAATCGGCAGAGCAACAATGCGCTGGTCAATGCCGGCGAAATCGATCCGCACCTCCGGCGGTTGCTTGGCGGCACCGTCCTTCGCCTGCCCCTCCTTGGCGGCATTGTCCTTCGCCGCGCTCTTGGCTTTTTCATCGTCGCTTTCCGGCGCCACCGGCGACGGGTCTTCCTTCCGTAACACCACCGCGTACACGCTGCGTGTCACGCGATGGCCGATGCTCGACATATCGAGCCACGCCGTGGTCAGCCCGGTGTCGGTGCTCGCGGTGAAAAACAGGTACTTCCCACTTTTGTCCCACTGTGCGTACACTGCGTCGCTCATACCGTCGGTGACTTGAGTGCTCTTCCCCGACGCGAGCGAATACACAAACACCGCGCGGAGATGATTCTCGAGCACTTTGTTGTAAGCAATCCACCGGCTGTCCGGCGACCACACCGGATCAAGATCCCGGAACGGCGTCTGGTAGGTGTCGGTATCGACTTTTACCGGCTTCTTCGCGCTGAGGTCCGTCACCCACACGTTCAAGCGGTTATCGGTGTAAGCAATCTTCTTGCTGTCGGGCGACCAGGCAGGATGGTAGAAAAAGGCCGGCGGATCGCCGAGCGAAATCTTCTCTACCGGCCCAAGGCCGTTCTGCGAAGCCATATGCAGTGCATACTCACCGGATTCATCGGAAAAATACGCGATACGCATTCCGTCCGGGCTCCACGACGGATCCCGCTCAGCCACGCCCGGCGTGTTCGTCAGGTCGCGAACATTTCCCTTCTCGGCCGGCACAGTGAAAATATCGCCGCGCGCCTCGAACACCGCTCGCACTCCCGTGGGAGAAATCGCCGCCGAGCCGATCCGCGCGGACACCTTGTCGAAGGTAGGCTGCAGGGCCGCCACGTCGCCATGAACCGCGATGTCCACCTTCTTCGACTTTCCGGCGCGAATGTCGTAGAGAAAGATCGAGCCGAACTGCTCGTAAGCGATCGTGTCGCCGAACGCGCTGGCGTTCTTAAAATCGAAGCTATCATTCCGGAGAAGCTGCGTGACTTTTTTCGAAGCCAGGTCATAGCGAAACAGGCTGATCGGCCCTGAGCGATCCGAGAGAAAGTAAATCCGGTCACCGATCCACATCGGATTCGAGTCGTTCGAGTTCCGCCTCGGGATCGCTTCGACATGCGCCGTCGCCAGATCCGCGACCCAGATCTTCGTCGTCTCGCCGCCGCGATAGCGCTTCCAGGCCGCGTTCGCCGGCGTCACAGGCATGTAAGCCAACCGCGAACCGTCGGGCGAGTAACACCCGCTCCATGCCTCAGGCAGCGGAACCGCATCCGGGAATACGCCGGACGCGGCGATCGTGAACAGCCGCGAGAACCGCGCGTAGCTTTCGCGCGGCGATCGGAACAAGATCTTCGCACCATCCGGCGACCACGCCACCGGCACATCGGCACCCGGATGATAAGTCAGCCGCGCCGGTTCCCCGCCATCGGCCAGCACGAGATACACGTCCTGATTCCCGCCGTATTCCGCACTGAAGGCCACCCGCTCGCCGTCGGGCGCAAACACCGGGCTACCCTCGACACCTACCCCGGCGGTAAGCCGCACCGCCTCGCCGCCATCGCGCGCCACCGACCACAGGTCGCCTCCATAGACGAACACAATGCGCGCCTTGCCAAGCGCCGGTTGGCGCAACAGCAACGGCTTTTCAGCGCCGGCGACGGCAGGGGCGAAAGCGAGCAAGAAGACCAAGAGTCGTTTCACGGCTTCTCCATGAGGTAACACTTCATCCTATGCTGACGCGAATGGCGCCGGGGGACACAAGCAGACACCACGGGAGCAGGGTGCTCCGGCGCTCACAGCGAGCGCAAGAAATTGACGATGTCCTGCTGCTCGGGCGCACCGAGCCGGTTGAATCCATCCACTACCATATCCGCCTCGCTGCCCTGACTCCGATGCGCCTCGATGGCCTCGACCAGGTTACTCGTGCGCCCATCGTGCAGGAAGTAGACGCGCTGTCCGACGCCCCATAACGGTGCGGTGGGAACTCGTCCAGCCCGGCGGCGCCCTGCGTGATACCGTCCGCGAGGCCGTTGCCCACGTGGTGCACCAGAAGATCCGAGTAGAGATTCACGGGCTGAAGCGAAAGCGCGGCGCTCGGCGCCGTCGAAGAACCACTCGCGATTCGTGCACCGGTGGTGAACGAGGGCGCATGGCAATGCGCGCAGCCCGCGCGCGTGAAGGCCGCGCGGCCCCGTTCCGTGGATGGCGTCGCAGGCGCGGGCGCCGGCGGCTCAAGCATTCGGATGAAGTTGGCAAAGGCCTCGATATCGCTCAGCACAACCGGGTTCTGTTGCGGATTCGCTGGATCCGGGGTAGTGAAGTTCACCGTATCCTCGGGGGTCGGGTTAAACAGGCACCCCGGCGTCTCGTCGCGCTCCTGCGGAAACACCTGGTTTGTCACTCCCATCTCGACGTTATCAGCCTCGGCCGCAAACATCAGGATCGACTTGTTCTGCGCCTTCCAGCCGAAGCGCGTAATCGTGCCGTCGTTCGCGCTAAAGTTCACGTTGCCGCCTTGCACACTGTTCGCGCGCCGGTGATCCCCAGCGCCGCCTTGAGGGCCGCATTGGCGCGCAGGTTGGCGAGAATCGCCGAGTCGGGAATCGCGTCGATGAGACCGTCGCCAAACAGCGGCGTCGGGATGCGAAAGACGATGTTCGGGTTGCCTCCCTGCCCGGTCACGGCGTCGCCGGCGGGCAGGAAATTCGGCTGCTCAAGATTGCAGCCCGGAGCATCTTTTCGGCCCGCAATGACAAATAGCGCATGCACCCCGCCATCGGCGGCGCCGTCGCTTCGTTGAAAGCGAGCCTCGGGGATCGGTCCGTTTGTCGCGATGAACCACGGCATCATATTGCGCGCTCCATCGAGTGTGGCGACTTCATAGAGCGGATTCCGCACCGGGCTTGATCCGCCAGGGCCGGGCTGCGAATGGCAGGACAGACACGCGTTTGGTGAGCCCCTTCAGCGGACCACCGGCGCCCGCAGGCCCCTGCCTCACCCCGGGATCCGTTGCGCTGGGGACAGACACCACACCGTGCGAGCACGACGCTGTATGCGCCGCGACGAGTACCGCGCCGAAAGCTCTCCAGGCAACTGGTTGCCGCATGGACATCCTCTCCACCCCCCAACCGGCTCCAGCCAGGAGAGGAAAACCCGCCGGAGTGACTGAGGTTAGCACCCAGCGGAACGCGTGGAAACTCGCGGCAAGCAGTCCGGCGTGCGGGCCGCCCCACACAGGGCTTGGCGGCTAAGGCTCGGGTGATCCGCTGTACACGATGCGGCCGTCAAAAATCGTCATGTCCACGCGCGCCGAGCCGAGTTCGAGGGGCGAGGCCTCAAACAGATCCCTTGAAAGCACCACCACGTCGGCCAGCATGCCGGCTTTAATCTGGCCCCACTGCCGATCCTCAAACGAAGCGTAGGCGCCATCGACGGTGAAGGCCCGCACCGCCGCTTCGACGCTTACCCGCTGCGAGGGAACCCATCCCCCCGCCGGCTTACCCGCCGGCGTTACGCGATTCACCGCAGAGAAGATCGCGCGGATCGGATCGAAAGAACGCTCGATAGGCCAACCACTGGAAAACACCAGCTTCGCTCCACCACTTTCAAGCGACTCCCACGGATAGGCGAACTTCAGACGCTCCGGCCCCACCGCCCGCTCGAAAACGTCCAGCGAGCCGGCCAAGGCCTCCGTGGGTGCGGCCGCACTGATGACTCCCAGCCGGCCAAATCGCGCCGCATCGCCGGCGGAGACCGTCTCAATCCCGTCGATCCGCCAGCGCGCATCGTGCGGGCCGTTCTCCCGTCGCGCATATTCGTAAGCGTCGAGGGCCATGTGCACCGCGCGGTCTCCGGCGGCATGCGTCACCACCTGCAAGCCGCCGGCATCGCACTGCGCGACCATACTCTCAAAGGCATCCGGCGCCCAATCGAGCCGCCCGGAGGCTGCCGGTGCGTCGCTGTAAGGAGCAAACAGCGCAGCCGTGTGGAGCGCCACAGAGCCATCGAGAACGAACCGCGCCCCGGTCAGCCGCAGACGTGAACCTCGATAAAGCTGCTTCATCTCGACGATGCGCTCGACTGCATCCGGAACCATCGCCGGAGAGAGCGTGAGCGCCAGGCTCACGCGCATCGTCAGTTTCTTCTGCCGGTCCAGTTCGTCGAACAGCGACACCAGTTCCGCGTCGCCGCCCGCGTTGTCGATGCCGGTGATGCCGAGCGTCGCGGCCAATTTGATCGCCTGTTCGAGCGCGGCTAACTTATGCGCCCGAGTTGGGTCGGGAATCACCTTCGCCACCAGGTTCTGCGCACCTTCCTTCAAACAACCCGTGGGTTCGTTCGTCTTCGAGTCCAGCACGACCTGGCCGAGCCCGGAATAATGCGTCTGCGCGGTGACGCCGGCAAGTTGTAGCGCCTTCGAGTTGACCCAGGCCGCACGCGCATTCGCGCCACGAAGAAACACGGGCCGGTCCCGCACCACGGCATCGAGATCCTGCTTCGTTGGCAGACGATGGTCAGGGAAACACTCCACCGCCCAGCCCGACCCGATGAGCCACACGTCCTTCGGATGCGCCGCGGCGTAATCCCGAACCCGCGCCTGCATCTCAGCGAGCGAGCACGCGCCCGTCAGATCGACTCCGCTGAGGGCCAACGAGCCAGCAAGGAACTGCGTCGTGGCGTCATGAAAGCCCGGAATCGCCAGCCGTCCGTGAAGATCGATGACATTGGCGTGCGCCCCGGCGAGATCCGCCACGGTATTGTTATTCCCGACCGCCAGAATGCGCGACCCACGAATCGCTACCGCTTCGGCCCAAGGATCGCCCGGATCACCGGTCCAGATGCGTCCGTTCTTGAGCAACACATCCGCTTCGGCCCCGCGCAGGCCGGAGGAGAGCATGAGGACGCAAACGAGGAAGCGCAAGGCAAACCCGCCGAGCTTCCTATAATGGGTCATGTCCTTTAGTATGGCAGCGGAAACAGAGGAATTGACGGCAAAATACGAGGCTGTAATCGGCCTGGAAGTGCACGTTCAACTGGCTACGCGCACCAAGATCTTCTGCGCCTGCGCCACCAGCTTCGGCGCCCCCCCGAACTCGAAGGTCTGTCCGGTTTGCCTGGGCCTGCCCGGCGCGTTGCCGGTGTTGAACGTCGCCGCGGTGGAAATGGCGGTGCGCGCCTCACTCGGCCTGCACTGCCGCGTGAACCCCGTGTCCCGCTTCGCGCGGAAAAACTACTTCTATCCGGACCTGCCCAAGGGCTACCAGAGCTCCCAATACGACGAACCGCTTGCCGAACATGGCTGGGTGGAGGTTCCCGCCACCGGCGGCGGAACGAAACGCATCGGCATTACCCGAGTGCATCTGGAAGACGACGCCGGAAAGAGCGTTCACGACGGCTTCCGCGATAGCGCCGACTATACGTACGTGGACCTGAATCGCGCCGGCACACCGCTGATTGAAATCGTCAGCGAGCCCGATCTCCGCACGGCGGACGAAGCCTACGCCTATCTCACAGCATTGAAAGAAACCATGCAATTCCTCGGCGTCTCGGAGTGCGACATGGAAAAGGGCCAGCTTCGCTGCGACGCCAATGTATCGATCCGTCCGCGCGGGGAAACCGCACTTGGCACCAAGGCCGAAGTAAAGAACCTGAACTCATTCCGCTTCGCCCGCCTCGCCATCGAGTACGAGATCGCGCGCCAGGCCAGGGCGCTTTCGAGCGGCGGCCGCCTGGTGCAGGAAACGCGTCTCTACAACGCCGAAACCGGCGAAACCGTTTCGATGCGCAGTAAGGAGCACGCGCACGACTACCGCTATTTCCCCGAGCCCGATCTCGCGCCGCTCCAGGTCAGGGCCGAGTGGCTCGATCGTATTCGCGCCGAAATGCCGGAGCCGCCCGCCGAAAAGCGCGCCCGCTTCATCGCCGCCTACGGGCTGCGCGAATACGACGCGCAGGTGCTCACCGGCAGCCGCGCGCTAAGCGACTACTTCGAAGCAGTTGTGAAGGCATGCGGCGACGCGCGTCTGGCCGCCAATTGGGTTGCCGGCGAACTGATGGGCGCACTCAACGGCGCTCCGATCGACGAGTCTCCGGTTCCAGCCGCTCGCCTCGGCGATCTCTGCACGCTCATCGCCAAGGGCGACATCAGCGGCAAGCTGGCTAAGGAGATCTTCGCGCGGATGGTTGAAACCGGTGACGCACCGCGCGAAATCATGGATCGCGAAGGCCTGCGCCAGATCAGCGACAAAGGCGAACTGGATCGCATTGTGGGTGAAGTCCTTGCCGCCAGCCCGAAACAGGCGGAGCAGTACCGGTCCGGGAAAACCGCCGTGATCGGCTATCTCGTCGGCCAGGTCATGAAGGCGACTCAGGGCCAGGCCGATCCGGCCGCAGTCAGAGAACTGCTGCAGGCCAAGCTCAGCCGATCGTAGGCGCGCTAGCGCTGGTTGGCCTTCAGAATCTTCTTGCGCAGCCGGATCGACTTCGGCGTCACCTCGACGAACTCATCGTCGCGAATGAATTCGATCGCCTGCTCGAGGTTCAAAACGCGCGGCGGCACCAGCCGGATGGCTTCATCGGCGGTGGAGGCCCGCATGTTGGTGAGCTTCTTCTCCTTCACGATGTTCACGTTCAGGTCGCTGTCGCGCGCGTTCTCGCCGACAACCATCCCTTCGTAAACTTCAGTGCCTGGTGTGACGAAGATCACGCCCCGCTCCTGTAGGTTGAAGATCGCGTGGCCGGTCGCCTTACCGGCGCGGTCCGCCACCAAAGAGCCCGTGGGCCGCGTGGCGATCTCGCCCTGCCACTCGATGTAGCCGTGGAACAGCGAGTTCATGATCGCCGTGCCCTTGGTGTCGGTGAGCATCTCGCTCCGCAGTCCGATCAATCCGCGCGACGGCACATGGAACTCCAGCCGCACCCGGCCTGAGCCATGGTTGACCATCTTCCCCATCTTCCCCTTGCGCGTGCCGAGCTTCTCGATCACCACACCGATGAACTCCTCCGGGCAGTCGATCACCAGCAATTCCAGCGGTTCGCTCAGCTTTCCGTCGATGTGGCGCGTGAGGATTTCCGGTTTTCCGGCCATCAGTTCGTAGCCCTCGCGCCGCATCATCTCGATAAGAATCGCAAGCTGCAGCTCGCCGCGTCCCATCACCTTGAACGCATCCGGCCCGCCTGCTTCCTCGACGCGAATGCTGACATTGGTGAGCAGTTCCTTATCGAGACGGTCGCGTAGGTTGCGCGAGGTCACATACTGCCCCTCCCGTCCGGCAAACGGCGATGTATTGATAGTGAACAACATCGCGATCGTCGGCTCGTCGATCTGAATCCTCGGCAGCGGCGCGGGTTCAAGCGCGCTGGTTACTGTCTCGCCGATCGTAATGCCCTCAACGCCCGCGATGGCTAACACGTCGCCCGGAAGCCCCACGGTTTCATCCACACGCTTCAGGCCCTCGAACGAATATAGCTTCGTGATGCGCGTGTTGTGCAGCGTGCCATCGAGCTTGGCAATGGTGACGTCATCATTCAGGCGCAGCGTGCCGCCAAACACGCGGCCAATCGCGAGCCGGCCAAGATAGTCGCTGTAATCGAGATTGGCGACCAAAAGCTGCAGCGGCCCTTCCGGATCTCCGACCGGCGGCGGAATCCGTTCGCGGATCGTATCGAACAACGGACGCAGATCGGTCGAGGGGTCCTCCATGTTGCGCTTTGCCACGCCGGCCTTGGCGTTCGTATAGATCACCGGAAAATCGAGCTGATCCTCGGTCGCGTCAAGATCGATAAACAGGTCGTAGATCTCGTTCAGTACTTCCTGAATCCGCGAATCGGGCCGGTCGATTTTGTTGATTACCACGATCGGCGGCAGTTTTGCCTCGAGCGCTTTCATGAGCACGTAGCGGGTCTGCGGTAGCGGGCCTTCGCTCGAATCCACCAGCAGCATCACACCGTCGACGATCTTCAGCGCACGCTCCACCTCGCCGCCGAAATCGCTGTGGCCCGGCGTATCGACGATGTTGATCTTGATGCCGCCGTAGCGAACGCCGGTGGTTTTTGCCAGAATCGTGATGCCGCGTTCGCGTTCCAGTTCGTTGGAGTCCATGACGCGATCTTCCACCTGCTCGTTGGCGCGGAAAATGCCACTTTGACGGAGCATGGCGTCCACCAGCGTGGTTTTGCCGTGGTCGACGTGCGCAATGATCGCGATATTGCGAATACTCTCGTTGCGGGGAACAGAAGACATGTAACTTTTATGGTGACACGGATGGCAATCGTGCCGTCAGCTTGCGTCTTCCGGAAAGCTGTTAGCTTGAAACGCATGGGGCGCCGGCTGGGGCAGCATTTCTTGGTGCGGCAGGCCGTGCTCTCCTCCATCGCCCAAGCCGCCTGTCCGAAGCCGGGCGAAACCCTAATCGAGATCGGACCGGGGCGCGGCGCTCTCACTTCTCATCTTCTCGAACACGCGGCGCGCGTCATCGCCGTCGAACTCGATCCCGTTCTGGCGCAGTATTTGCGCGAGAAGTTCCGCGAGTCGCCAAAGCTCGAAGTGGTGGAAGGCGACATCCTGCGCGTTCCGCTCGATGCCTATGGTCCGCTCGTGGTGGCCGGCAACCTGCCGTACTACATCACGTCGCCGATTGTAGAGAAAACGCTCGCACTGGGACCCCTGCTGCGTCGCGCCGTGTTTCTCGTGCAGCGGGAGGTCGCCACCCGCCTGGCAGCCGCGCCCGGCTCGCGCGACTACGGCTACCTCTCGGTTCTGGCGCAGCTTCAGGCCGAGGTGTCGGTGCTGTTTCCCGTGTCGCGCGCCGCGTTCCGGCCGCCGCCGAAAGTGGACTCCGCCGTCGTCCGCTTCCTCCCGCGTCCGCTCGCCGCGGAGTTCGACGACGCCAAGGCGCTTCTCAAATTTGCCGGACTTTGTTTCCACCAGAAACGCAAAACGATCCGTAACAATCTTCTCGGAGCCTATCCCAAAGAGCGCCTCGACGCGCTGCCGGAAACAAGCCGGCGCGCCGAGCAACTCTCCATCGCCGAGATCGCCGCGCTCTATCGCACGTTGAACGGCGGCTGATCACACCGGTTTCGGCCATTGCCGAAACCCGTCAAAGTCTTACCCACATTCCGTCAGCCAGACAGCTCAATCGCCGCCCGCTTCAGGCGATCTTCATCTTTCCCCGTCATACTGAAACATTCGATGCGAAACCCCGCATGGAACCTCTGTCGAATCTGTCTTCTGCCGTGGCTTCTCTTCTGCAGCGCGGGCGGCCTCGCGGCTCAGACCGGCGGACTGCGCGGCCACGTCGTGGACTCGAGCGGCGGCCTCGTGCCGGGCGCCGCAATCACTGCCGAGGGACCATCGGGCACGCGGCGCGCCACCACCAGCAAGAACGACGGTTCTTACGCGTTGCCCTCCTTACCGCCCGGCCCGTACCGCGTCCACGCCGCGACAAAGGACCTGGCGCTCGAAGGTGTCGTCCCTGTGACGATCGGCACACGCGTTATCGCCCTGGGTCTGCGTCGGAGTGTAGTTTCGACCCGCCCGC
>VFSW01007582.1_pt1 | contig 15719 bp, 10 predicted proteins | sample 5358111 | NCBI WGS metagenome assembly VFSW01 (sample SAMN11554181, study PRJNA540505) | mine drainage metagenome | isolation source: sediment from site ElyBrook_90M | place: USA: Ely Copper Mine, Vershire, VT | collected 2017
GGAGCGGCTGGGAAATTATGTATTGACTTTTTCAGCCGTTAAACCCCTGTTTTGACCGCATTATACGGTGGCTTTTCGCGTTTGTCAATAGTTTTCAGCAGTAAACTATTGACAAAATCTATCGCGAATAGACGCGAAAGACCCGTGGAATTCCGACGGGTCTTGGGTGTTGCGGCGACCCCGCGCATCGCGCGGGGCAGGCAACTCTCCCACTCAGGGAGAGAACAACTCGAACGCCTGGACGATGTGCGCGGCGGGAGAGACTCGGAGGGGGATGTCCGTCTATTCGCAGAACGAAGAAGTCGCGTTGTCACTCTGAGCGGAGAAGAGTCTTTGTCCGCGAGGTCGGGATTCTTTAGCTGTGCTCGGAAGGACGGGGCGCTCGCAAGTGAGTTTTGTGGCATTGCGTCTTTTCATCGCCCGTTCATCAAATTGAAATTCTACATTTTGGGTGTATAATGACACGGAATAAAAAACCTCGCTCGGTTTTCAGAGAACCAGCGAGGCATGGCCCAAGGTGAATGACCACCTGTGGCGAGAAAGAGTGTAGCACAGTCGCCCGCTCTGGTCAAGTACCAGGGCGGGCGTTTTCCTTTTCGTGTTTTCGATTATGGTAAACAGTAGGAACTCGCATCTGAGCAAATTCCCGTTTTGACGAAGACCTCAAGTGTTCCAGACACGCAAGCTACTGGACTGAACCTCCCAGATTCAAAAGGACGATTGATGAAACAAGTCGTCATCGAAAATCCTATCCTGAACTCCCCCTTCGAAGAACCCAAGCGCCACTTCAAGTTCTCCGACGAAGGTATCACCGACGAGATCATCGATGAGCGGCGCATCAGTTCGTACTTTGTTCCGATTCCGCGCGCCAAGAAGAAAAACCCCAAACAGCTTGCATTCGAGACTGAATGGACGGCTGACCGCATCCAAGAGAACGCCTTCATCAACAAGGTCCGCGGGCGCGTCATGCTCTGGCGGCAAGGTGGCTATCTGGGTGTCACGAGTGTCACGCGGCGACTGCTTGACTATTGGCAACGTCCTGACCGCGAACGCAAACTGTTCTTCTGCCAGATTGAAGCATTAGAGACCGCGATCTACATCACCGAAGTCGCGAGCAAATACAACGACGCGTGGATCGAAAACGAGCTGCGCCGAGCGAACGAAGACGCAAACCCGCTCCTCTATCGCATCGCGTTCAAGATGGCAACGGGCAGCGGCAAGACGCTGGTAATGGCGATGCTGATCGCATGGCAGGCGTTGAACAAACTGGCAAATCCACAGGACGCGCGTTTCTCCGATACGTTTCTGATTGTCACGCCCGGCATTACCATCCGCGACCGGCTGCGTGTGCTTCTCCCCAATGATCCACAAAACTACTACCGCCTGCACGACATTATCTCAACGGACTTGCTAACCGAACTCGGCAAAGCCAAGATCATCATCACCAACTTTCATGCGCTCAAACTGCGCGAGCGCGTGGCGGCGGGCAAGATCACCAAAGATATTTTGCGTAGTGACGACTTGAGTCGTCAAACAAGTCCGTTCACGGAAACGCCCGATCAAATGGTACGGCGTGTCTGCCGCGAACTGGGCAACAAGAAAAACATCGTCGTCATCAACGACGAGGCACACCACTGCTACCGTCGCAAACCCGATGGCGAAGCCGAGCAATTGACCGGCGACGAGCGCAAGGAAGCCGAAAAGCGTGAGGAGGAAGCGCGCATCTGGATTTCTGGCTTGGAAGCGGTCAAGGCGAAGATTGGCTTAAAGGCGGTGTACGATTTGTCCGCGACGCCGTTCTTTTTGCGCGGGTCAGGTTACGCGGAAGGCACACTATTCCCCTGGGTCGTCTCTGACTTTGCGCTGATTGACGCCATCGAGTCCGGCATCGTCAAAGTGCCGCGTGTGCCCGTCGCAGATGATTCGATGGTCGGCGAGCAGCCAACGTACCGCGACTTGTGGCTGCGGATTCGCGAGGAACTGCCGAAAAAAGGTAGACGCACCGACGCGCTCAGCGGTGAACCAAAATTGCCCGTTGAACTGGAAGGCGCACTGACAAGTCTGTACAGCAATTACAGGAAATATTATCAGCAATGGGAGAAGAATACTCAAGCCCGTTCGCGCGGATTAACGCCGCCGGTCTTTATCGTCGTCTGCAACAACACAAACGTTTCCAAACTTGTTTACGATTATGTCGCGGGTTGGGAAAAAACGCTGAAAAGCAACGCGACCGTTCTGGTCCCTGGGAAACTCGAGCTCTTCAGTAACGTTGCCGATAGTCGCTGGACGGCGCGTCCGAATACGATTTTGATTGACAGCGAACAACTGGAATCGGGCGAGGCGATGAGCGATGATTTCAAGAACATCGCGGCGCGCGAAATTGACGAGTTCAAGGAGGAATACCGCGCGCGCTTTCCTGGGCGCAGTGTGGACGAGTTGACGGATGAAGACTTGCTGCGCGAGGTGATGAACACCGTCGGCAAACCGGGCAAGCTGGGCGAGCAGGTCAAGTGCGTGGTGTCGGTCTCGATGCTGACTGAGGGCTGGGATGCCAACACAGTGACGCACATTCTTGGTGTGCGCGCGTTTGGCACCCAACTCTTGTGCGAGCAGGTTGTTGGGCGCGGTTTGCGCCGCATGAGCTACGCGACGAATGCAGACGGAATGTTTGAGCCGCAGTATGCGGAAGTCTACGGTGTGCCGTTCTCATTCCTTCCTTGCTCAGGTTCGGCGGTAGACCCCAAGCCAGGTCCGACACCGACGCGCGTGCGCGCGCTTGAAGAGCGGATTGCGTGTGAGATCACGTTTCCGCGCGCGATCGGCTATCGCTATGAAATGCCGAGCGAACGGCTTGATGTGACGTTCAGTTCTGAATCAAAACTCGCGATCTCGCCGGCGGACTTGCCCACCAAGACCGAGATGTCTTCGATCATCGGCGAAGCGAGTATGCACACGCTGTATGGTTTATCGGACAAGCGCGAGCAAGAGGTGGATTTCGAGTTGGCGAAATTAGTACTGGAAAAATATTTTCGTGACGATGACGGCAATGCCAAGCCGTGGTTGTTCCCACAGCTCTTGAAGATCGCACGGCGTTGGCGGATGGAGTGTTTGACTTGTAAGGACAATGCGTTTCCGCAAATGCTTTTGCTTGCCGCGTTCAAGCATGATGCCGCCGACCGCATCTATCGCGCCATCGTCGCATCGCGTTCAGATGCGAAAACCATCAAGCCGATTCTGCGTCCGTATGATTCAGTCGGCTCGACGCGGTACGTGGATTTCGACACGACCCGCCCGACGTATCTGACCGATCCGCGCAAGTGTCACGTGTCGTACGTCGTCGCAGACACAGGGACGTGGGAGCAAAAGATGGCGCAAGTGTTGGAAGAGATGGACGAAGTGGTCTGCTATGTCAAGAATCAGAACCTGGGTTTTACGATTCCGTACACGCTGAACGGCGAAGAGCGCGGCTACATTCCCGATTATCTTATGCATATCAACGATGGACATGGTGCTGATGATTTGCTCAATTTGATTCTCGAAGTGAGCGGCGAACCGCGCAAGGACAAGGCAGCGAAGGTCGCCACCGCGCGCACGTTGTGGGTTCCCGCGATCAACAATCACGGCGGATTCGGTCGCTGGGCGTTTCTCGAAATCTCGGATCCGTGGGATGCGAAAAACACGATTAGGGCAAAATTGGAGGCAGGAACTCTATGAGAATTTCAAAGCTTACCATAGAGAATTACCGCTCGATCAAGAAGTTGGAAGTTGACCTGCCAAATGTGTGCGCCCTCGTAGGTCCCAACAATGCAGGAAAGAGCAATATTCTCTCGGCTATCCAGCGCGTAATCGGACGTGATTGGGTTAACGTAAGCCTCTTTGATGAAAATGACATCTACGGCAGGAACCCAGAGAGTGACGTAAAGATTATCCTTTCGATTGATCCCCCGATTTTATATCGAAGATTCAAGGATTCAGATCCAGTCGAAATTGGGACATTGTCGTTTCTTTATACGCGCTACAAAAGAGGCGAACAAAAGGGTGAGCCCAGGTTGGAACAGAAGTGTCTTCAACCGAACGGGAAAGACGTATTCGTGCCCAAGAGAGCACCTCAGAAAGGTGGAGCCCCATCACCCAAAAGCATTGAAGTCGAACCCTTGTTGAATATTCCCCAAGAAGTAAGAGACTCCGTTCCGTTAATCTACCTTGGGACAAATCGTTCTTTGAAAGAGCATCTGCCTGGAGCGCGATATTCGCTCCTTCGGGCACTCTTTGAAGACATTGATCGAGATCTTCACGACCCAAGCCAGACGATCAAGGCGAAGAGAGACGATGGGATTGAAGAAGAGATCCAGCGAGTGGATCAATTTCGGCGTCTCTTGGGTCAAGCAATGGATCTTTTACGGACAGCCAACTTCCATGAAGTTGAGACAGCAATCAAGCGGAACGCTCTGCGCCAACTCGGATTTGACCCCGACAACGATACAGATCAACTTGATCTTTTCTTTGCCCCACCTGACACGATGGACTTTTACAAATCATTGGATCTGCGCGTCCGTGAGGGAGATTTCAACGTCAGTGCTACAGAACTAGGCGAAGGCATACAAAACGCGTTGGTGATTTCGATCCTCAGGACATTTGAAGAACGACGCAAGAAAGGAGCCATCCTACTCATTGATGAACCAGAGATGTTTTTGCATCCCCAAATGCAAAGGTCGCTCTACAAAACACTCCGTCAGATAGGTGAGACAAATCAGGTAATTTACGCGACGCATTCGCCCCATTTCGTTACTGTACCCGAGTATCACGAGATTCTTGTCACACGAAAGAGCAGTGACGGCACCTTTGTTTGTCGCTCTAGTCTTCCTCCCGATGCCAAGCGCAGAGAAAAACTTATCAAAGAACTTGATCCAGAGAGAAACGAACTGTTTTTTGCTACCCGATTACTTCTCGTTGAAGGCGACACCGAAAAACTCGCCTTGCCAGAATATGCCAAGCAGCTGGGTTTGGACCTGGACAGACAAGGAGCGACGATAGTCGAAGTTGGTGGCAAACGCGACCTCTACGAATTTGCCAAGATTGCTTGCTCCTTCGGGATTCCGACAGGTGTCCTTTACGATGAAGATTCATCTGATTTCAAGGACAAGAAGCGGGAAGAAGAAAAGCAGTTTAACGACCAACTTGACGAACTACTGATAACCGATGGCACACTGGTCTGGAAACTTTCCAAGAACTACGAAGATTGTCTTAGGAGAATCTTGGGCGAACCAAAATATCTGGAACTTTGCCAGAAGTATCCACAAGTAAGCAAGCCAGTGAAAGCACGACTGATCGCGTCAGAAAACGGGCTTGCGATTCCCGAAGAATTGACGACTGCGTTGAAGTGGTTAGCAAACAAACGAGAGGAAGCCCATGTCCCGTAAACCAAACGACAAATCCAAGAACGATAAACTCGCAACCCCAATCGCCGCCGTCAAGCACAAGGACAAGCGCACGAACATTCCGACCGAGGAATTGCGCGACTTTGTCGCCGACGACGAGAAGAAACCGAAGACGGTGTTGTACCCGCGCGATCCGTCGCTTGATCCGCAGTTGGTGTGGGAGGGCAAGGACGAGCAGGATAGCCAAGACCTTGCCGTGCCAGCGGTGCCAATTTACATTCAGGAAAAGATTCATCCGCAGGCGATCATCGAGAACGTACGCGCGGAGGCAAAGAAAGAAAAACCCGACGCGCAGATAGAGATGTTCTCCGATTTCAACGGCATTGCGTTTGAAGACCTGGTAGATTTCTATAGACACGAGCAGAACTGGGCGAACCGAATGATCTTGGGTGATTCGCTGTTGGTGATGACTTCGCTCGCGGAGAAGGAAGGGCTGAAGGGCAAAGTGCAGATGATCTACTTTGACCCGCCCTACGGCATCAAGTTTGGTTCCAATTGGCAAGTGAGCACGCGCAAGCGCGATGTGAAGGATGGCAAAGCGGATGACGCGACGCGCCAGCCCGAACAGATCAAAGCGTTCCGCGATACGTGGCAGTTGGGCATTCACTCCTACCTTGCCTACCTGCGCGACCGATTGACCGTTGCGCGTGAATTGCTCACCGAAAGCGGAAGCGTCTTTGTTCAGATTGGCGATGAGAATGTGCATTTGGTGCGGTCGTTACTGGACGAAGTTTTCGGAAGCGAGAATTTCATTAGCCAGATCGCGTATCGAACGTCTATTGGGCTTGGGGCAGAATATTTGGACAACGTTAGCAATTATCTATTGTGGTTTGGAAAAAATAGGCAAGCAGGTATCAAGTATCGGCCGCTTTTGAAAGAACTGACCCCAGGGGATAAAGGAGCCACACGCTATAGTTATGCAGTTAATCCCGATGACCGAGAAGTTCTTGTTTCTGAAATTGAGATGGACGATTCTGAAGTGCTCGCGAAGGGGTGGCGTTTGTTCACCGATCAAGGTTTGACTTCACGTACCGGTTCTGCTACTACCACTATTCCTGTGGAATTTCAAGGCAAAACGTACAGACCTACAGCTGGTGGATGGCGCACGAGTTTGGAAGGTATGGTGAGAGTAATTTCCGCTAATCGTGTCCTCAAGGCGGGAGACACAATTCGTTTCAAGAAATTCTTCGATGATTTTGGATGTATCGCACTTACCAACCAATGGGAGGATGTCAGCGGAGGTGTATCAAGCAGAGCAGATCCCAAAGTATATGTTGTGCAAACTTCAACTGAAGTAATAAAACGCTGTCTTCTGATGACCACTGACCCAGGCGACCTCGTCCTCGACCCGACGTGCGGCAGTGGCACATCTGCCTACGTCGCGGAACAGTGGGGACGCCGTTGGATCACAGTTGACACAAGCCGCGTCGCTATCGCGCTCGCACGTACGCGCTTGATGGCAGGCAAGTTCCCGTACTATCTTCTCGCGGATTCGCCCGATGGTGCACGGAAAGAAGCGGAGATCACGGGTAATGTTTCCGCTGCACTCACGGGAGAAAAGACGGGCGGCGAGTCGGACATCAAACGCGGATTTGTCTACAAGCGTGTGCCGCACATCACGCTCAAATCCATCGCCAACAACGAAGAGATTGACGCGATTCACGCTAAATGGCGAGCGCAACTCGAACCGCTACGCCAAGAATTGAATCGCGTGCTCAAGCAATCCTGGGAAGAGTGGCAGATTCCGCGCGAAGCAGATAGCAAGTGGTCAGAAAAGGTGCGCGAGTTGCATAGCAAGTGGTGGGAACTGCGCCACGCGCGGCAAAAAGAAATTGATGCCTCCATCGCGCTCCGCGCCGACACGGAATTGCTCTACGATCAACCCTACGAAGACAACAAGCGCATCCGCGTCACAGGACCATTCACTGTCGAAAGTCTATCGCCACATCGCGTCCTCTCGACTGACGATGAGCGCCCCACCGCTGAAGCTGACGCGCGAAAGGAGTCCAGCGTCGGTCAGTTCGCAAACATGATTATCGAAAACCTCAAGGTGGCGGGCGTGCAGAACACGGTGAAGAAGGAACGGCTAAAGTTTGATCGGCTTGAACCGTACGCAGGTGTCTGGTTGCACGCGGCAGGCGAGTATACTGAAAGCGGCAAGAGTCGGCGTGTCGCCGTTTGCATCGGACCCGAACACGGCACCGTCGGTCCCGATCTCATCAAGGATGCGGCGAAGGAAGCCGTGCAAGGCGTCGGATTCGATTTGCTGATTGTCTGCGGTTTTGCGTTCGATCCGCACGTTTCGGAAGAAGCGAAACGCTATGGCAAACTCACCGTGCTAATGGCGCGGATGAATCCCGATCTCGCGATGGGCGACGAACTGCTCAAACGCACCGGCGCGGGCAATCTGTTTATGGTTTTCGGCGAACCCGATGTCGAGGTCAAAGAACAGAAGGATAGCAAACTCGTCGTCAAGATCAAAGGCGTGGATGTGTACGACCCGACGACGGGGCAGATTCGCTCCAGTTCTACCAACGACATTGCGTGCTGGTTCATCGACACGAATTACAATGGCGAAAGTTTCTTCGTGCGCCACGCGTATTTCACCGGCGCAGATGAGCCGTACGAAAAACTCAAACGTGCGCTCCGCGCCGAGATCGACGAAGCCGCGTGGTCGGCGCTCAACGCCACCAAGAGCTACCCGTTCGACAAACCCGAGACCGGCAAGATTGCGATCAAGGTCATCAACCACTATGGCGACGAAGTGATGAAGGTGTATGCAGTCTGAGGCAAACAATAGTCAATGAACACACAGTTGCTAAGAGAACTCCTCTCGCGAGAGGAGGGCGTAGACCTTGAATTCAAGGAAAGAGTTGATCTTGAAAGCAAAGAAGGCAAAGCCAAATTTTTGAGGGAAATGTTGGCATTGGCAAATAGTGTCGACGATCACTCGTGCTTGATTCTTGGAGTCGAGGATAAAACCAGAAAACCGGTGGGCATCAAGAATGTAACGGAAGAACAAGTTCAGCAAGTTGTCTCAGGCGAGTGCCGTCCCCCCATTTTCTTCTCATTTGAGATCGTGCAATACCGAGGTGTCTCTATCGGGGTGATACAAATGCGTAATAGCCATTTCAAACCGCATATGCTGAAGAAGAAGTTGGGTTATTCAGATTCTAATAACGGCAAACCACAGGAAATTCGCGAGAGCCAGATTTTCGTTCGTCACGGTTCGGTGATTGATGAAGCAACAAGAGAGGAACTCATTCAGATGATACAGGATCGAGGAGATGCTCTCGAATTCGGAGAACTTGCGTATCCATTGGAACGAATAGATTCCACCCTTCAGGATGTAGCCTCCTCTCTGGACTATATGAATGAGCGTCACAAATTTCCAGACCGATTGCTTGAAGGCGCATTTGTTGGTACTGTGTTAGGTATTCTGATAGGATGGCTTGTAGCAGTTGGATGGTCAAATGTTCCTGTCACCGCAGTAATCACAGGTCCAATTGTTGCTTTGGTGTTATCGGTAATGCGATTTATTCAATATGCTTTATTGAGGGCATTGATTACCGGCATTCTTGTCGGATTAACTCTTGCCTTAATATTCGGACTGGCAAGCAACTGGCTCTTTTCGACCGGATTTTTTGCAGGCCCTGAATTGTTGATGTGGATTGTCTATGGCGCTGTAACAGGGACCATCAGCGGAATCATCGGTGCAGCATGGGTTGGGTCTCTTGAGAAAAATTTGTTCCGTCGGTAGTGCTCAGTGTTCAACGAAGGCAACTTCCCAAATTGTATGGACATCACTATTCGTAATGCACATCCAAGTGATCTTCCTCAAATCTATGATATTGACGCCGAAGCGTTCTCTCCATACGGAACCGCCGAATCTCCTAATGTTATTGCGGCACGATTGAGTGCGTTTCCTGAAGGTTTTCTAGTACTGGAAAAGAACGGAGTCGTTCTCGCTTATGCGAGTTCCGAGAAATGGCTGAGTAATCGGGAGCCAGCCCTAGACGAGGACCCTTCCACAACTCATTATCCTTTAGGAAAGATTTTCTGCATCACGGCAATGGCAGTCCGCCGTGCCAATCAAAGACGGAACCTGGGTTCGGCTCTGCTCAACCGAATCATCTCTATTGCCCGCAAGCACCGATGTGAACACATAGTGCTTGAAACAACTCACGCAAAAGGATTCTACCTCGCGCGTGGATTCCACACGATCAGAGAACGCCAACAGAATGGTGTAATCTTCTGGACTTTGGCAAGTAGTTGATGCCAAACTAATTTCCGGCTTGTTTTTTAGAGTGAAAATTTGTTCTACCTACTTTCAGAACATGCAGAAAACAGCGGAGATTTGAGGATTTGCCAAACTCCAGTAATCTTGTTCGTGATGCAACACGATTTGTAGCATCACCTATTCGACAAACCTCAAAGAGACCTATAGTTATACTGAGCACAGGCACAAACTGCACTTTTCAAATACTGCTTTTCGCTGAATTCTGCACGAAATCGGTGCATCTCTTCGGGCAAGAAAAGCGTAATCTATGCCTTCGCGCAGTATATTAAAGATGCAATCTGAAACTCAATCATGACGCTAATTCTAAGTTGCATAACCGAGAAGTATGCCATTCAGGTGTCCGATCGGCGGCTTACGGATCGTGACGGTAATCTTGTGGACGATTATGAGAACAAGGCGACACAATATGGCAATGAAATGGCATTCGCCTTCAGCGGTGCTGGATACGTCGGCGGCAAGCGTACCCACGAGTGGTTGGCAGAGGCACTGAGCTCAACCCAGGCGCCCGGTCAGATCTTGGATGAAATTTCTAGAAGGGCAACAGAGGAGTTTAGGCGAATCCCATCGTCGAACCCAATGAAACGACTAGCTCTTGCCGGGGTTGGCTGGGGAAGGCCCGCCAACAATTCCCCCTTGGTAGCAATCTATGTGACTATTTCGAACTCGCTTGAGAAGTTCAAGTGGCTAAGTAAACCGAAAGACAAATTCGAAATTAACGGCGTTTGGCTGAAGGGCAAATATCTACTCCTACCGCCGCTCGGACAATCTGTACCCGATCGCGACTGGGCTCAACTCAACAACAATATCCATCTGTGCGTTGATCACAATGTCAGTCCCATAGAGATCATTCGTCTCCTTGGACAGGCTATACGCAAAGTTGCAAGTACCAACAAGACCGTTAGTCAGAATCTTCTTGCAATGGTTGTACCCAGAGAATCTGTCGGAAGAGATGAGGTACTCTTAATGACCACACATGATCCAAGGGCACACCCGATCCTAGCCACCCCAATGTTTTTTGACATCCCTGCCGGTACAGACCGTCTCATGAATTCTGGGCCCAGCCTCGTCGTACCTGGCGGAGTCGTCTTCCAGCAGATTAGGATTGCCCATGTTACCCCCGAAATGGCCTATTACGAACAACAGATTCGCTCAGGAACTATCCCATCTGAGTTGAACGAGGCTTCACTTGTTGCCTACGCCAATGTTGCACAACCCATGCAGGAGTGGGAAAATTATCTAAGAACACTTGGACGCGGGACCATAGCAGGGCCGGCATTCGCGACTGACACGCTCAAGCTCGCCAAGTCCAACGGTTTCAATTCACTTCATGAAATTGATGCATTCATGAAAAATTCACTAGCTTGGGGCAAAGACTACATTAGAGAGTATTTCGCAATTCCACCGATCGATGCATCCGTGGTCCAGAGAGGCGAGCCAACCGTTTCCGTTGAAAGAATCATGATAATTGATGCACTTATAACTGTAGACTGGCGAAAATTGCCTAACTGAACCTTAAAACGTTAATGCACGACCGGTTGCGGGCGCAGCAAAGCAACGGATGGCATTCTGCGTTTTCGCCAACCGTTGAATAGATGCCTGGTTCACATCGTCGCTTACGCGTCTTGGGCGAGATACCGATTGAGCACGGCGGTCAGATCGCCCGTGGTCATGGCTTCCTGGCACGCACCGGTCAGCCAATCGCGCGCATGTTCGTCGCGATGTTGACGAATGATCGCCGCGAGATTGGGTAGGGTGCGCGTTTGCTCGCGCATGAGCCGCCATTGGAGATGCGCTAAACCGAGATGCACCACGGCCATCCATTTCACGACCGCTTCGTACGGGCGGACGCGAAAGTCGCCCAAACCTAATCGCGTGTGCAAATACACGTTTGGCGTCTTCAGGTGCAACGCCGTACATCCAAAGTACGCGGAGCGTGGAGCTCGCGGGTGCCGTTTGCTGTCGATCACGCGGACCTCGAACGCCAGGTCTTCTAATCGTCCTGTGAAGGTGCAAGTGAAATACGTGCTGGGCGTTCCGTCCGTAGCGGTGACGGTAACTTGCTCGTACCGCTGGTGCCGTGCGGTTTGAGTGTGCTGGTCGAGCCGACAACGGTTGAGTTTGCGATTGCGCTTGAGCGCGGTGATGGTGTACCACGCCTGACGATGCGTCCAACGCATCAAGCGCGCCGAGGCATACCACTCGTCGTGCAAAACGAAAATCGGAATATCGGTAGGCAACAAGGGATACAAATCTTGCAGCATCTCCCGTGCCACATGGAACTTGCTGCGAAACGGAATGCGGGTGTCGGGTTCGCGCTGGCGATTGAGTCGGCGCACGGTCTTCTCGCGGAGGTAGGGTCGCACGGCAAACGTTACGGCAATCTCGCCGATGCACAGATGACAAGCGAGATAAGCCAGCCCATTGGCGTAGCGCGGTTGTTTCGGCGTGCTTTCGAGATGATCGTAATGCCAATCCACACCTTCCAAGTGTCGCGTGTGTTTGTGTTTGTGCGCCAGCGAGTTGTCTAAACTGATCGTGATGTATTTCAACTTGCCGACGGCACGCGCCTGAGCCACCGCGGCGCGAACCAGAAAGGCACCCACAGGTTCTTGGAGATCGTTGGCCGTCCAGGGTGCAATGCGTAACGTGTCCGCCATGTTGGAGACATCGACGCACTCGACAAATTCGCGTTGGAGCGCCGCCAGTGTTTTGGGTCCCTCGCAGACCAGCAGACCGTCGACCAAGTTGATGACATGCTGCTGTTGTGGCTTGCTGAGCGACAAATCGAGTTGTTCGACAAATGTGCATAAAGATGGAGAATTGTGTAAAATACGGGTGAGCATGGGATGTCCTCCTGTTGGAACCGGTAAACTAGTTTCCTTTAGTTTACTCAGGAGGCGTCCCATGTTCAAGTTCTATCAGATTTTCGCCAGTCTACAGTTATAAGAAAAAGGCGAGATTTCTCCCAATAGTCCCTTGATTCGCTCAATTTGATCACCGTTTTTTGAATTATCTGGAAGAGGTCTACGGAATGCCTTGTTTTAAGCCGAATCGCGAAATGCTCATCGAAAACGTCTTTGCCTGTTCGATTTTTCACCAACGTGGACCGAGCCAGAAACTTTCACGCCGCGAAAAAGCCTTGAAAACAAGCGGTTTTTAATTCAAAAGCCGAAACAGAAAATGAGCGAATCAAGGGAATAGAGGTTTGCCGGCAAAAATTTGTCACCTTTAAAGCTAATGGCATTGGATACGAGAACGGAGTTCAGGCGAAACGCGTTCCGCCCTTGCCAATCTGTACAACGGAATGTGTCAATAGGTTTGAGACAACTCGCTCTGGAATTTACTGAACTGGCGACGCTCCGCCCAGTGATGGCTTGGGCGGATTGATCCAGACCGCCACGGGCAGTTGAGCCGGCACAGGCGCGCCTTTCACGAAACGTTCCGGATGCGCCGCGTATGCTGTGTCCAAAACGTGCTGGCGTTTCTGGCGAACGCACTCGGCCTGCCCAGTATGCACGACGGCCGGGGTCAGCAAGCCCAAGTTCGTGTGATGATGCGCTTGATTGTACCAGGTGAAGAAGTCTTGCGCCCACGCGCGGGCATCGATCAAGCAGCCGAAGCGATCAGGATAGTCCGGTCGATACTTCAGGGTTTTGAACTGCGCTTCGGAATAAGGATTGTCATCGGACACGTGGGGGCGCGAGTGGGACTTGACCACGTCTAGATCGATCAAGAGCTGGGCCACACTCTTGGCAATCATCGCACTCCCGTTGTCGGCGTGGAGCGTCAACTGGCCCGGTTGAATGCCTTGCTTGCGACACGTCTCGCGAATCAGTTCCTGCGCCAGTTCCTCCGATTCACGTTCAGCGATCATCCAGCCGACGACATAGCGGCTGTACACATCCAGGATCACATACAGGTAATAGTAGGTCCAAGTCACCGGACCGCGCAGTTTCGTAATGTCCCAACTCCACAGTTGGTTCGCGCGCGTCGTTAGCAATTCGGGCTTGGCATAGGCGGGGTGCTGCAGTTGATTGCGCCGTTCACGCACGGGCTGATTTTCAGCCAAAATCCGATACATGGTGCGCCACGAGCACAGGTAGCGTTCTTCGTCGAGCAAGGTGGCATACACTTCGCGCGGTGCCTGATCCTGGAAGCGTTCGCTATTCAACACGGTGCGCACGCTCTCTTTCTCGGGCGCGGTCAGTGCACGAGGTGATGGCCTTCGCGCCAAGTCCTGCGCCGTCACGGTCGGAGCGAGGGGCTGTTGCGCCCGATAGAAACTGCTGCGTGGAAGGTTCAGGGCTTGGCACGCGGTGGTGATGCCGGCCATTGGCATCAAGTCTTTGACCGCTTGGATCATACGGGTCCGTTCCTCGGCGTCGGTGCGCTCGGCCGACCCAGGAGTTGCGAAACTTTTTTTTGGACATCGATAATCGTCTCGGCGCGGTGGAGTTGCTCCTGCAACTGCTCAACCTCGCGACGGAGTTGTGCATTTTCGAGGGCGAACGGATCGGGCTTGACCCCGCGCTTTTTCGGAGCGAGTCCATCCAGGACGCCTTGGGCACGTTGACGACGCCAGGCGGTGAGATGTGACGAGTACAGCCCTTCGCGGCGAACCAGGGCGCCGCGTTGGGTCGCGGTTGGGCACGCATCGGATTCGTCCAAGATGCGCTTCTTGTATTCCGCGGTGAACTGGCGGTGCTTGGCTTTCGGTCTGACCTCGGGGTCAGGTAGAGCGGTCGTCTGGGTCTCATTCTGAGACATACTTGATTCTCCCTCGCCCCCATTATACAGTTAATTAGCGGGGAGAGTTGTCTCAACCTATATTAGCACAGGGGGCAAAGCAGACTTTGGGGGTCAGGAAAGAATGTTGAGGCATACAGAAGCAATACACCTTGCCCGCGAACGGGGACAGCCTGACTAATTGTGCTCCGCTTCGAGCAAGTCAAGCAATCTGTCCAACTCCGCGCAAGAGTGCAGCCATCCAAAGCGAGTGTATGCAAGCCCAGGTGCAGCAAGAGTGATATAAAGTGGACGCGCCTTTTCAACTCTGAAGCCTCTTGCGCTCAGCCAATCCGCAAACTCTGACCAACTGACCCTGTCGCTTTGCACCGCGCAAACCATACAACCGTTTTGGTGATCGGATAGACCGCGACGACGATGCAACAACTCAAGCCGATTTGGTGAAAGGTAAATCGCTTTGTGCTGTGGCCTGTAGATACTCACCTTTCAATCGCTTCTTGTTGGCCAGGCGCTTGCCAACAGTCAACCATTCATGAGGAGAAAAAGTGATGACTACAAAGCGAAGTTGGACAACGACAGACCGAGTTTGGGTCGCAGCCGTTCTAGACTGCCACGGTGCGATCACGCTGAACCCGAGCGGAGCGAATCTGGGACTTGGGCTGACGGTGACTGCCAAGAATGAAGCCATCGCTGACCACGTTTGCGAACTGTGCGGAGGTAAGACCCGGAATATCAGTGAGCTCAAGCATAACACGAAGCACATGCGCTGGAACATATTTGGGAAAAGAGCGCGAAAGCTACTTAGGCGGTTCAAGCCTGGAGATTTTTACGCAAAGAAATCGCATGTAGTGATTCTTCGCAGGCTTTTCAACGAGCTTGAGAAACCTGAGAAAATGGACACCAGAAAAGTGCGACGTGATTTGATCAAGTTTAACAAACTTAGTGTCAGAGGCTATGCACCGAAAAGGTGGGCTTACCGTGTTGACAAGTTCATTGCGGCAGTGAAAGATGCCCGCAGTTGCACTTTTTGATTTATGGCCACGCTAGACCGCCCTCCCGCGCCCGCGGCTGGCTGCCGGCGGAGCGGTTGCTGCCGCGCGGGTGATTTGTGCGGTGAGCAGGTCTAGAACGCACGGCTGGGAGCCGAGCGGCGTCACGAGAAAATGTTACCATTGCTTGGTGGGTGTCAATGCATCGCTCATCTCATCAATCTGACGTTTGAGTTCAACGACATC
>VFSW01007583.1_pt1 | contig 15719 bp, 12 predicted proteins | sample 5358111 | NCBI WGS metagenome assembly VFSW01 (sample SAMN11554181, study PRJNA540505) | mine drainage metagenome | isolation source: sediment from site ElyBrook_90M | place: USA: Ely Copper Mine, Vershire, VT | collected 2017
GGGTAGGGCGACTCTTAAACTCTGGATGGAACTGAGAAGCCACAAACCAGGGATGTCCCGCCAGTTCAATAATCTCAACAAGGCTATTATCGGCAGAACGCCCACTGACGACTAAACCTTGCGTCTCCATACGCTTGCGAAATTCGTTATTGAACTCGTAGCGATGACGATGACGCTCAAAAACGATTGGTTCTCGATAGGCTTCGTATGCCTTCGTGCCTGCCGTCAAACAACACACCCAACTGCCAAGTCGCATTGTGCCGCCTTTATCCGCAATCTGACGCTGCGTCAACATCAGATCGATAACAGGAGCGGGCGTGCTGGGATCAAACTCCGTGCTGTTGGCCTCTGTCAGCCCAAGCACGTTGCGCGCAAACTCGATCACAGCCACCTGCATGCCCAGGCAAAGCCCTAAGTAGGGAATATTGTTGCGACGGGCAAAGTTGGCCGCCTTGATCTTGCCTTCAATACCGCGATGTCCAAAACCACCAGGAACGACGATGCCCGCCACATCCTCTAAGACCTCCGTATACCCTTCACCCATGCCCTCTAATGCCTCTGAGTTAATCCATTTGATACGTACATCGACATCATGATGCCAGCCCGCGTGGCGCAATGCCTCGGCAACCGACATATAGGCATCATGCAGTTCGACATATTTTCCAACCAGACCAATCGTCAATTCAGGGCGGGGACGTTTGATGGTATCTACTAACGCGCGCCATTCCCGCATTTGCGGTTGCTGCTGATTTAAGCGCAACTCTTGGACGAGAAATTCGCCCAAGCCCGCCTCTTCCAACACAAGTGGAACCTCGTAAATTGTATCGGCAGTAAGGAGGGGAATAACGGCTTGCGCCTCAATATTGCAAAAAAGCGCGATTTTCTCACGCAATTCATCGCTCATCGGATAATCGGAGCGACAAACAATTACGTCTGGTTGAATGCCGACACGCAACAGTTCTTTAACGCTATGCTGCGTGGGCTTCGTCTTCAACTCTTTGGTCGCGCCAAGATAAGGTAGCAACGTGACATGCATATACAGCACATCACGCCGTCCAACATCTTTGCGCATCTGACGAATTGCCTCTAAAAACGGTTCGCCCTCGATATCGCCTACCGTTCCACCAACCTCAACAATCACAACATCGGCATCAGAGCGACGCGCTACGGCGTGGATACGATCTTTGATCTCGTTAGTAATGTGCGGAATGACCTGAATAGTGCCGCCGAGATATTCGCCGCGTCGCTCTTTGCCAATGACCGAAGCATAGACTTGACCCGTAGTTACATTATTAGCCTGATAGGCCGGTTCATCGGTAAAGCGTTCGTAGTGGCCCAAGTCAAGGTCGGTCTCCGCTCCATCGTCAGTCACAAAGACTTCGCCATGTTGATACGGAGACATCGTGCCCGGGTCTACATTAATATAGGGATCAAGTTTCATCAGAGAGACGGAGACTCCGCGATTTTTGAGGAGACGCCCTAAGGAGGCGACGCTGATACCTTTCCCTACCGATGAGGCGACGCCGCCTGTAACAAAAATGAATTTCGACATAGAACTCTCCTTTACCTGGAGTTGCGCTCTTTCTACAAAGATACTATCGTGATATACCCCAAACTCATCTAAACAAAAACATGCCTATATAGCTAACAAGCCTACGACAAGAGACGTGGTGATAATAAGACAACTTGGGTTTCAGTGGGAACATTACTACGAGTAACCACACATTTGAGCTGTACATTCATCGTTTTTACATCCATTTCACGGCAAAACTTATCGAGTGGATGCCCAGCTTCATGCTCACCTTCTTGCGGGCGATAATGCATGGGAATGACAATATGTGGTTCAACCTGGCTAATCAGCTCAGCTGCTTGCGTTGGGGTAATCGTATGGGGACCACCAATTGGAACAAGCAGCACGTCCGCGTCGGCCACTTCTTCAAGTTGCTCTTCCTGCAATGGATGGCCCAAATCGCCCAGATGACAGATCACAAGATCATCCATATGGATGACATAGATCGTGTTGCGTCCTCGCTCTTTGCCTTGCTTATCGTCGTGATAAGCAGCAACGCCCGTAATCAAAACATCACTGATCTCGTACTCCCCCGGACCACGCACCACATGCGGATTACCATTCACGCCCAGCACATAGTTATGCCCGGGATGATTATGGCTGACGGTAACAATGGTGGCGTTAATCTTATTCAGCCATTGTGCTTCGCCAGGCTGAAGGGTGAAAGGGTCAGTGATTAATGTTGCATTCTTGCCACGTAACTGAAAACAGGAGTGGCCTAACCAAGTTATTTCCATAGGTTATAGGTCGCTTCTCTCACATAAGTTCGGGCGGGGACTTATCCATGTCCTCGCCCGAATGCTATTGTACCATACGGATATGTGAGCGACAAGAGCATAGCCTTTCAGGTTCATGCTCTCTCACAACCTCAGTTGTCTCTAGTCTACATGCATAGCGTCGTCTAGCAGCGTATCAGCCACCGCCTCATCGAGGAGCGGACCACTAACGGTCATCTTGCCATTCGCCGCCTTCGATACAAAGGTCAAAGAGCTATACGTGACTTGAATTTTGACCTCGCGCCCACGCATGCCCACACGCACCGTTGATTCCTCGGCGAGCGTTTTGATACGTTTGGCAACCAGCTCGGCTCCATGTTGCTCGGCGCGAATCACCGCCGTCAGGATACCAGGGCCATTCACCGTGAGTTGATCTTCTTTGCGCACATGCATCTTCAGATACGACAACAGCTTACGTGCCGCTTCAGTTGCCTCACGGTCCTCGCGCTCACGTTGTACATCACTACCCAGAGAGCCTTCTACAAGAAAACGGAACACAATCACGCTCTGCGCGTTGCAGATACGACGCATTTTGCGCTGGCCTGCTTCCAGGTCTTTCGTCGAATCTACCATTTGCCAGATATGATGCTCGCGTTTACGCGTGTAGTCATAATAGCCCTGAATACGTGCATAGCCTTCAAGAGCAACCGTGCCAATCGTCCAGAGTGCCTGCTTGGGACTACTCATGGTAAAGTCGCGACAGGCAATCAACTGCTGTGCGATAGGCGTGACCTTCATGGTCGAGGCCTCATAGCGTTGCTGAGACAACACTTTGAGATGGCCTGCATAGATACGACGGCGTTGCTTGAGGAAGTCACGCACATTGACAGGCCCTTTGTTATACACAACACACGCGGGTTGATAGATCAGATTATAACCAAGCTGTGAAATAAGAGCCTGAATAGAGATTTCATCAACAGCACTATCTGTAGGAATGCCCGTAATCACGTTGCGAAAGGCAATCACTTCGCCCAGTTTGGGATGAATACGTGCCAGACGATCATGCAAACGCCAAAGAAGATGAACAGCGTGGCCCATAAAGGTTGATGGATCATTCACTGGCACAGGACGACCACCAACCATACCAATTGTTATATCTTTAAAGGGGGCACAGAGTTGCTCTAGCGCAGATTCTTCTGGGACAACATCTGCGCCAATCAGCACAACGACCTCACTACTAGCTTCTTTTAAAAATAAATTAATGGCGGAGGCTTTTCCCTCGCGCTTCTCCTGCACACAGAGATGCACACGAGACTCTTGCAGTGCCAGTTGCGCCACAATTGGCACTGTGCGATCAGTGCAACCACTAGCAACAACAATCACTTCTTCAACACGAATAGACGGCCCCTGTTGTGCCAAGACAGCTTTAATCGTTCGGGCAATATTAGCTTCTTCGTTATATGCCATAATACCAATACTACAGCCAATACGTCCATCTTCAGTTGCTATCGACTCATCCATATTTTTCGATGTTGTTGCGCTATCAATATTTGTAACCATCAGGGGAGTCTCTACCTTTCAAAAACTTTTTGAAATTTTTATTTGTATTTCTCTATAGGTCTTTGGCATGTACGCTTGCACGCTACCAGATCAGGCCATCCCCACAAGTGCTTCCCCCGCCGCTCGGCCACTTCTCTATTCTCTACCCCCTCTTGCCTGTATATTCCCTATATATCTCTATCAACAAATAACCGTCACAGCAGTCACTTATAGAGTACCATTAGCCCACTGCAAAAAAAGAGGGGAATTGGTTAAGAATTGTTATAAACATCTCAAGGGTGTGATGAAATACACAATTGCAGAAATTCGCCCGTTGGTTAGGCCCATTTGGCCACTGCATTGACAGCAACACGCTCGCCCTCTATACTCCTTTGCAGCAAACTATAGACATAAAGGAAGGTTTTATGCGTGTACAAGAACATCTTCTACTATCCACAGCAGCCACACTCGTCTCGCTGCCACTACTAAAAAAAGATGCCTGGATTCCCTTCTCTGCTAGCATTTTCATTGATGTTGACCATTATCTCTGGCATGCCGTCATTCATCGCACCTGGAACCTGCGCGCAGCCGTGCGCTACTTTGGGCAAGCAGACCCTCCGCAACTACCAGAAGCACGGCTCTTCCATAACCCTGTGCTACTGGCTCTATTGCTCTTGCTAGCGATGCGTCTGCGCTCACGCTTCCTCTCACTGCTCCTGGCCGGGCTGCTCTTTCACCTCAGTCTAGATACCATCCACGTCACACAAATGGCCTGGCTCAAGCGCACACTCAGCCAACAGGCCGACGATAGATGTCCTCACTGTGGCGAACACGCTGACGCCCTACAACTGCACACGATGCTCTTTACCCGCAATCTGCTTGATCGCTATAACCCACAACATTTTATTGTGCTTTGCCCAGATTGCCACGAGCGCGCGCATGCTCAATAGGCCGCCAATCAGCGACACAAACATCCAGGTAAATATGTGTAACCAATTGCGTCCCTCATAGCCCTATGCTATAATAAGCAAGCTACTGTTTCTACTAATAGAGAGCTTGCTTAATCAGGAAAGCGAGGATTACCCTTGTTACTGCAATGGCTTCCGGCGATTCGAGTCGTCCAAATCATTCTCTGCATCGCCGTGATTGTTTTTATTCTCTTGCAAGTACGCGGAGCTGGACTCGGCAGTGCCTTTGGTGGTAGCAGCACCGGTTCTGTCTTTAAAACACGGCGAGGAGTAGAAAAGCTCGTTTTTAATACCACTATCGTTTTCGTGGTATTGTTTGCACTTATCTCTATTCTCAGTGCTGCAATTCATTAATATCACACACGTTAAGCATATCCGCAGTACGTTTGCTGTGCAAAGAGAGCATCATTCGCTTTTCTCTCTTCGGCTTGCCCCTTTGCACATGCTATTTCTTTGTCTTCTTTTCTTTTCTCTGACAAGCTGTACGACCTCACATACCATCACCAGCAACATCTTGAGCGTCCAACAAGCACCCACCAGCCGTTTAACATATGTTGCCCTGGGTGCATCAGATACGTTTGGCATTGGCACAGATGATCCTCAGACCGAAAGCTGGCCCGTCGATCTCACCCAACAATTAGGGGCGGGTGTACGTCTGGTCAATCTGGGTATCCCTAACATCCATTTGGCCAATGCTCTCAATGTCGAATTGCCAATTGCTCTTGACGCACATCCACAACTAGTCACCGTCTGGCTTGCGGTGAACGATCTTGCCGATCAAGTTCCTCTGAGTAGCTACTCTCACGATTTGGATCAACTTTTAACAAGCTTACAAGCAGCCAATCCCCAGTTGCGGATTGCGGTTGCCAATGTTCCTGACCTCACCTTGTTACCGCATTTTCAGAATGTCAACCAACAGCTCTTGCGTGAACAAATTTCTGCATATAACACTGCGATTGCTTCCATCGTACAACGTCACCATGCCCTGCTTGTTGATCTCTACCAGCGTTGGCACGAACTAGCTACCCATCCCGAATATATTAGCAACGATGGGTTTCACCCTAGTGTGATTGGCTACCTGCGGATAGCAGAGATCTTCTATCAGGTACTACAAGAAAACCCACAACCATGACACAGCTTTTTGGTGTGCCTTTAGACACACTTCTGCTCTTTCTGCTCATCATCACCGGGACCATCATCGGGGTAGTGCTGCTACTTGCCCTCACCAATCTCATCTTTTTCAAGATTGGCGTGCGCAATATTCCCCGGCGGCGCACGCAAATGCTCCTGATTATCTTTGCATTGATGCTCTCTACCACGTTACTCTCCGGCGTGCTGGCAACTGGCGATGTCATGGCGACCGCAGTACAAAGTGTTGCCGTCTATAATTGGGGCAATATTGACGAATTGATTCAGGGTGGGCATGGTGCGTTGGGAGCCTATCCCGATGGCGTTTACTATCGTCTCACGCGCCTGACTCCACACGATCCTAACATTGCTGCACTAGGGGCCGCGTTGCGCGAACAAGACTTACTGATCGCTGACCAAACTTCACGCCAGGTGCGTTCGCAGGTCTCGGCTCTCGGCGTCATCCCTGGCAGTGAAAAAGGCTTTGGCGGCATGCTCAACATAGCAAACCATCAGGTGATGGCAATTGCCGCACTCCAAGTTAACCAAGTCTATCTCAACCAAACAATGGCCCAACTCCTCAACGCACACGCGGGCGATACACTGTATATGTACGCGAAACGTTGGCCCGGCAAACGCTATATCCTACAAGTCGCTGCAATCGTCACCAATGGGGGTCTGGTCGGCGATTCACCCTACATGCTTACGCAAATCCAAACCCTGCACACGATTGAAGGCAACGACGATATCATCAATCAGGTCTTTATTGCAAATCACGGCGGCGGTGGTCTGAACGGCGTGAGTCTCTCGAATATCGTGACACAACAACTCAATCACTGGCTGCCCGGTGATGTACATGTCATTCAAGTGAAACAAGATGGCATTCAGGTGTCGCAACTGGCCCAAGATATTTTCTCGCGTGTTTTTGCCCTCTTTAGTCTCTTCGCACTGGCAATTGGCCTGCTTTTGATCTTTCTGATTTTCGTGCTACTCGCGGCAGAACGGCGTGCCGAGATGGGTATGGCACGGGCAATTGGCGTACAACGCGGGCATTTAGTGCTGATGTTTCTCTTTGAAGGGGTCGTCTATGATCTTGTAGCCTCTTTTATCGGACTACTAGCTGGTATCGGACTTGGCGCACTGCTCATTCTCCTAATTGGTCCTGTACTGGCCCGCCTGAACTTTCCACTCAAGCTCACCTTCCAGCCACGCAGTTTACTCATTGCCTACTGTCTGGGCGTCATTTTTACCTTCCTCTCGGTCGCATTTGCCTCTTGGATGGTGAGCCGCTTAACGGTTGTAGAGGCCTTGCGTGATCTGCCAGAACAGAGCAGCAACACACTGACATTGGGTGAGCTTGGCATTCGTCTGCTAACCATCACACGTCAGATAGGACATTCGTTTGTGCTACGCCGCTGGCCGCTGGTACGCCGCACACTTTTCGAGCTGCTCCCAGATACACTGATCAGCGTCGTGCGCGCCTTGGCACTCTTTGGTTTTATTCCCTTACTGGCAGGATACTGGCTCATGCAGATTGGCATTGAGCAAACCCTCATCGTGCCATTCTCGCTTGGCCTTTCACTCATTCTGCTTGGTGGTGGTCTCTTGCTCACCGCAACCCTGGAGACGCTATGGAGCGCAAGCCGAAACCCAACACACAGCCCGCATGAGCGAGCAAAAGCACCTGTCTTCATACGCCATATCGTGATAACATGCATCGGTCTGGCTTTGCTCGCCTATTGGGCACTGCCCTTTGATGTACTCTCCTACTTTGGCCTGCCCCGTTTTCAGGGTGGCATTGAAGTCTTCTTCGTGGCTGGACTGATGATGGTGTTAGGAACCGTATGGGCGGTGATGGTAAATGCAGAACTGTTAGTCAGTCCGCTGCTGCTCATTTGCGCACGCATCCCCAATATCTACGCAATGGTGAAACTAGCTTCAGCTTACCCACTGCATCGCCGCTTTCGCACGGGTCTGAGTGTGGTCATGTTTAGTCTGGTTGTGTTTGCCATGACGGTGATGGCTGTCATCACCAACGCCATTCAGAATAACTATGTCAGTATCAACGCGCAAACGGGCGGCTATGATATTCAAGCCACTGCCTATTTTCAATCATTGCCAGACATGCAACACATTCGTGCGTCTTTACAGCAACACGGCATCAATCCAGACGCCTTCTCGTCGATTGGGGTACAGGATACAACAGTCGCGCTGGTAACGCAACCAAGCGCGAGTTCACCACGTTGGTCGCTCTACCCCGTTCAGGTCATTAGCGGCGGTTTCCTGCACGGCTATGGCTTAAATCTAGTTGCACGGGCAAAAGGCTTTAGTAGCGATAATGCGATCTGGCAAGCACTCCAAACACATCCCAACTATGCCCTGATCGACAGTAGTGCCTTGCCCTTTAACCCCAATGTCATCACCAATTCAGCCGTCTATGACCCATCTTCACCTAGTGCCAGTGCCGCAGGACAACCCGCGACACCTCCAAGTTTCCCCGCTCAGTTTACTTATAGCGTGAGTGGCATCTATCAAGGTGACACCACATTTCCCGCTACACCTGTCTGGATTACCGGCTTACAGATGCGTCAGGCCGTCAAACTGACAATCATCGGCATAGTTGATAACAGCGATAGCGCACATTTCGGCCTCTATGTGCCAAGCTCTGCTTATAGCGCGGGCGGCATTGATAACAACACGCTCGATTTTCTACCCAACACGCAGAGCTACTATAGCCCACAAACCTATTATTTTAAGGTAGCTCCTGGACAAGATAAACGCGCTCTCGCCTTGGCTCTCGGCTCGGCATACCTTGACAACGGCTTAGAGACAACGGTCCTGGAAGATGCCATTTTGCAGATACGTGGACCCCGTATTCTGCTCGGCAATGTGTTGCTAGGCGTCGTCGGTATGACACTCTTACTGGGTGTTGCCGCTCTCGCAATCACAGGCACGCGGGCAGTCGTCGAGCGGCGACAGCAGATTGGCATGCTACGCGCCCTGGGGTGTAGCCGCCCACTCATTCGTTGGGCATTTTTGCTAGAATCGTTCCTGATTGGCCTGCTCGGCAGCATCCTAGGCATTGTACTTGGCCTGATCCTGGCCCACAATATCTTTGCCGCCAACTTCTTCGAGCAGTTTAACACAGGCCTGACCTTTAGCATCCCTTGGGACCAACTGGGCATTATCGTCGGTGTGGCTTTGGTCGCCTCTTTCCTGGGTGCGCTACTCCCCGCCTGGCAAGCGGGCCGCGTAACTCCAGCGGAGGCTCTACGCTACTCGTAGAGAACTTCTCTTCGAATATTGGTGGGAGGTGATTTATCACGCCCTTGTACCCCGTTCGCATGGCCTTCTACATGGCCTCCCAGGCGGCGCGATGGGCGAGCAGGGCGTGATAAATCACGCCCCTACAATGATATAATGCACGTTCTACCCGTCTTCATTGTAGGGGCGTGATTTATCACGCCCTGCTTCCTGGTACAAAACATGTTCAATGGTTCTGAAAGAAGCCATGCCTGACTGCGTAATCAAGCACGGCCATTGGATCGAGGAGGCGTGGTCCGCTCCAAAGGGCACGGATGGTGATTGGCATACTACCAGCAGGGATGTGTAGAGAGCGTTCACCATCGAGTGCAAGCGTACAGGGGTAGTCATGGAGAGGAAAAGCCTCACCAAGCGGCAAAACATGGTAGGAGCGAACACGCGCTGTACGAATCAGACCAGGTGCGATAGGTGCCAGCACGGTCACCACATCTTTATCCACGCCGTCCACGTCCAGTTCGAGTGCCAGTGCTTCATCCGCCGCAGGTGACAAAGGGTGCAAATGCGCGCCAATTGCGGCCAATCCTAGCGAACCAGGGACAGCCTGGGTCAACCAGAGTTGGCGCACGGAAGTGAGATCAGTGATGGCACGCGATCCCAGGAACACGTCAGTCGAGGCGGCGATGTCCACCAGCGCACTTTCTATGATCTCGTTTGCGCGCATGATCTCCAGACGCTTGGTGCGCCGGACGGATAATGCCTCAGGGATAAGGCCACGAGCAAAGATGCCCGCAGCCAGTCCCGCGATAGTGCCTTCGATGGCACTGGGAATGACATTGTTCGTGCCAGTGGAAATCGCCAGCAGCGGTGTCTCGCCGCTCCCTTTGGCTACCGCGCGATTTGTGCCATCTCCGCCCAGCGTCACGATGCAGGTACAGCCCTCTGCCGCCATGTACTCAGCGGCACGGGTTGAGTCGGTTTCGTTATTGGCGCATGTGAACGGCGACTCACGCAGCGAGATATGTAGCTCGCTTGTTGCGGTGGCATTGCGGCACAGCGCGTAAGGATCGGGCATCGCCAACACTTCGTCAATGCCAACGGCCTGTAATCCCAGCAGCACACGCCGGACAATGCGCATCTTCTCCTGGTTATCCACGCTCGACCCATAGCCGCTGATGCGCCTCACGTCGTGCGAGGCGGCAGGATTGGCGATGATTCCTACACGAACCACTGTTAGCACGCTCCCTCGTAACTTGCAGACGACTCAAGCAGCCGCTTGACACTCTGGAGAAAGGCGGCGGCGGGCGCACCATCTACGGCACGGTGGTCGAAGGTGAGGCTCAAAACCATCACGTGGCCCAATGCAGGCAGACCATTGCGCGGGACAATGGTCTCGCGGATGCGACCCACACCCAGAATAGCCACCTCTGGCGGATTGAGAATGGGCGTGAAGGCGTCAATCTCATACGCGCCAAGATTGGTCAAGGAGAAGGTGCTACCGCTCATTTCCCCAGGGGCGATGCTGCCAGCGCGAACACGCGCAATCAGCGTGCGCGACTGCTCGGCGATCTGTGCGAGCGTCAATTGATTGACATTGCGCAGTACAGGTACTAGCAGGCCATCCTCTACAGCAACCGCCAGCCCCAGATGCACCGCCTGATGATGGCGCAGGCGATCACCCTCAAGTGTCGCGTTGAGCGAGGGATGCTGCGTGAGTGCCCGCGCAACAAGCCACGCAAGAAGATCATTGTAGCTGACTTCCATAGTGGCCTGGCACTTTGCGCGTGCTGCCACGAGGGCTTCGGCATCGACCTCAGTCGTCAGTGTGAGCTGAGCCGACTGCTGGATGCTGCGCAGCATGCGCTCGGCAATGATTTTGCGCCGCCCGCTCAATGCTTCCCCTGGCGCGCTTGCTGTCATACTCACGGCAGTGGGCGTCTCTCTGGCAGCGAGATAGCGACGTACATCCTCCTCGGTGATGCGCCGCCCATCTCTGGGACGCACCAGCAACAGGTCTACACCCTGCTCACGCGCAAGCCGACGGGCAATAGGCGATGCAGGCATAAATTCGGCACTGCCGCTCGGTTGCGCTGCCGTCGTCTGGCTGGCCTCTTCAGCTATGCTGCGACTGGTTTCTGTTGAAGCACTGGCGTCGGGTTGCGCCATCGCAGCCTTCTCAGCCACAGCGATCTCGGCGACCACCTCACCCGGCTTGAGCACATCGCCGCGCTTGATAAAGACCTTCTGAATCACGCCATCGTGTGGCGAGGTAATCTCAATATTGGCCTTTTCCACCATCAACTCGCCCAATATTTGCCCCTCGCGCACAGTGTCACCGCTGCGCACGAACCAGTTAGCGATGTAGCCTTCTTCAATGTCGGTCTCCGTCCATGGTTGGATTACGACCTGGATAGTCATAGGAATTGCTCCGCTTCGTTCTTCAATTTGCAGCCAGATTTCCCGTTCCCCTCTCTTTGAAGAGAGGGGAACGGGAATGAAGTTTGTCCTTCATCTCAACCTTATGCACCCTGCATCAATTCGCGCACGGCTGTCACGATCTTCGCCGCGTTCGGGAGAACAAACTGCTCTAACGGGCGGCTGTAAGGGATGGGCACATCGGGAACGGCTATGCGACGAGCTGGAGCGTCCAGGTAATCGAGAGCCGATTCGGCGACGGTGGCAATGATCTCACCGCTCATGCCAAAGCTGCGATAATCCTCATCGACCACCAGCAAGCGATGGGTCTTGCGCACTGATCGTATGATCGCTTCCCGATCCAGTGGCACCAGGGTGCGCAGGTCCACGACCTCGGCAGAGATGCCCTCGCCAGCCAGCGTTTGTGCGGCTTCGAGTGCGCGGTGAACCATCATGCCAATCGTCACAATGGTGACATCCGTGCCCTCGCGTTTGATATCGGCCACGCCAAAGGGGATGGTATACGACTCCTCGGGAACTGGTCCAGCTGCGGCATCGAGCATCGTCATCCAACCCAGACCCATTACGCCCTTGTGCATAAAGTAGATCACGGGGTTGTCGTCACGGATCGCCTGGATCATCAGGCCCTTGGCGTCGTAGGGAGTAGAGGGCACGACGACCTTCATGCCAGGGAGGTGCGCAAAGACACCATAGAGAGACTGCGAGTGCTGGGCCGCGTCATTGTAGCCAGCACCGTAGGCCGTAATCAGCGTCACTGGCAGCCGAACATTGCCGCCCGACATGTAGGTGTTCTTCGCCAGATGGTTATAGATCTGGTCCATGCAGACGCCAAAAAAATCGACGAACATCAACTCGACGATGGGGCGCATCCCCTCGCTCGCCGCGCCAACGGCCGCACCAATAAAGGCCGTCTCGGAAATGGGGGTGTCACGGACGCGCTCTTCGCCAAATTGATCGAGCAGCCCTTGCGTGGCACCAAAGATGCCACCATACTTGGCGACATCTTCTCCCATCACAAAAATATTCTGGTCGCGCGTCATCTCCTGGGCAATCGCCTCCGAAATTGCGCGAGCTGTGGTAATTTCACGTACATGGATAGCCATAAGCATTTCCTCCTGATCAACAATGATCAACCAACAGGAACAAAAACGTCTTCAAGTGCTTCCTCTGGCGCAGGATAGGGACTCTGGCGGGCAAAATCGATGGCCTCGTCGACCATCGCTCTCGCTGTCCGCTGGATCGCTGCATCCTGGTCGGGCGTGAGCCATCCCTGCTCCTGCAGTTGCTTACTCAGGCGCACAATGGGATCGTGTTGCTTGAGACGTGATACCTCCTGGGGGTCGCGATAGAGTTCTGGGTCGCCCTGAAAATGCCCAAAGTAGCGATCAGTATGCACTTCGATGAGCGAGGGACCATCCCCACGACGTGCGCGACTCACGGCCTCACCAGCAGCCTCATACACGGCAATCACGTCATTCTCATTGACGGAGATGCCTGGAATGCCATAGCTTTGCGCACGGTCGGAATTGCGCGCGATGGCTGTAGAGAGCGATTTGGGAACCGAGATTGCGTAACTATTGTCCTCGCAGATAAAGACCACGGGCAGTTTCCAAACAGCAGCGAGGTTGAGCGACTCGTGGAAAGCACCCTGGTTGGACGCACCTTCACCAAAGAAGGATACCGCAATATCATCGCGGTGCTGCATTTTAGCCGCGAGGGCGGAGCCAAGTGCGGGCGGCATACCTGCGGCAATCAAGCCGGAGCAGCCGAACTTTACACTCGGGTCGAAGAGATGCATATGACCGCCTTTGCCTTTGCCCAGGCCCGTCTTTTTGCCAAAGATCTCCGCCGCCATCTTCTTCAGGTCAACACCCTTGGCAATAGCGATGTGATGAGCGCGGTGCGGACCAGTGGCGGCATCGGAAGAACGCAGGTGAGCGCAGACACCCACGGCGACCGGCTCCTGACCAGCAGCCAGGTGCATCTCCCCTGGTACAGTGCCTCCACCAATGTCAAATACGGGCGTTTTGCCTTCCATATAGACCTGCGCCATGGTCTCTTCAAAATAACGAATCACCAGCATTTGCTGGTAGAGTGAGTGGGCCGTTTTTTGATCTACTGGCATAATTTGACCTCCTCCTTGGGGTCACTCTCATTCCCGATAATTGGTTTGACAAAATCATACTTGCAGCCGCTACCTGTTCTCGGTCATCCTCTAGCGCGCCATCAAATGTCGTGTGAACCACTCTACCGCTGGCGGAGCAACCTGCGAGAAACCTGGTTCCGTATAGGCCGAAAAGTGCGGACCTTTCGCAATGACAAGTGATTTCGGTTCGAGTGCCCGTTCGTAAGCCGCAAGAGCAAGATCGACTGGCGTTAAAGTATCAGTGCTGGCTACTACCATCAACAGAGGCGTGGGTGCAATTAGATGGATGTTGGCAGCAGGATTATACTCCAGGAACTTCTCCATAGATTCCAGGGAAACTTGATTGAGCCAATTGGGGGCCCTGGTCGCACCGGTCTGAGTGAACCATGCATACGAATCGGGAGTTGGCAGCGCGGAAGGCTGGCCCTCTGGCGCGACAACGGGCACATAGTTGACCTCTCCCTTGGTGTAGCGTTGCACACGGTCTTGCGCCAGGGCCTCCACAAACTGAGCAAAGACATCTGCGCGCATGAGTCGTTGCGCATTCTGCCACCCATTGACTAACGGAACCTGTGCTACCGCAGCCTTGATGCGCCTGTCAAACGCCGCCAGATGCAGCACATGCGCTCCGCTATAGGAAGACCCCCAGATGCCAATGCGCGAGGGATCGACTTCAGGTCGAAGAGAGACCCAGGTGATCGCATTGCGGTAATCCTCATGTTGTTCGGCGGGAATGATTTGTCCTCGCGGTTCACCTTCAGAAGCACCCTGGTAGCGATAGTCGAAAACCAAGGTGACAAAGCCCGCAGCAACAAACCGTTCAGCGAATGCATCAAGATACATCTCTTTGACAGCACTAAAACCGTGAGCCATGACAATAGCAGGTCGTCGCTCGTCACTCTTCAAGTCATCTGGAAGATAGAGCCAACCAACGCAATGCAACCCTTGACTGAGAAACGTAACATCTTGTCTCATCGAGGCACCTCCTGAGTGAACAACCAAGAAGCCAGTTCCCGGTTATTAGCAATACATTCTTCCCGAAGAAAGATCGATCAGGCCGCCGGGGCTACGCCTTCGGCACGAGAGTGTAACGTGCCGTCTGAATCTGGATTAGTCCATTGGCAAAGATAACGGTATCCACACCGTCAGATACGCTAGCAAGTCGGGAGTCGGCAGTCCATTCGAGGAACAGAATATTGTCAACATAGGTTGTCTTGACATTCCATTGCGCTTGAGGCAAGGCCTGAAACACTCCAGCGAAGAAAGCGCGAATAGCAGGTTTCCCCTGTAATACTCCTGAAGGGGTGATAAGATAGGCAGAATCAGCATAGTCCAACTCAGCTGCGTCAAGGTCTTCGGCTCCCAATGCCTGGGCATGATGCGCAAAAATCTCTTCCGGTGTGCGTTTCGAAAGTTCCGTAGATGGCTCCATCGCTATCTCTCCTTTACTCTGCGATCTAACACTGATCATTGCATTATTAGTACAATGATACGAGGCATTCCTCGCCCAGAGAAACACAGATAATGCGACATATCGGGCAGCTATCACCGTCGCAATAGCTCAGCAATAGTGTCTCAATGCTTCAACTGTAGCATAGGATAGAGGCCAATACAATATTGCCATTTCACTATTTGAAATGTGATAGGAGTGTGATTGTTCTCAGAAGAATAGGCAGGCCCAGCCTTTTAGGTAACCCCTGAAGCGGCCATTCAGACTCAGGGGCTACTTTTGTCTTTTTGACTCTCAAACGAGACAAATGCCAGGACGTTGTCATCGGGTCGCAATCCCTCACGGGCCAATACCGCTTACAGAGGTGCAAGCTATTCGTGCGGTGGGGGAACGGACGGGCAACCACAAGGGCTTACACGGGGAGGTTTTTGGACCCATCACCACGGGAATGGGAACAGACGGGCAACCACAAGGGATTACACGAGTAGGTTTTTGGACCCATCAC
>VFSW01007584.1_pt1 | contig 15719 bp, 11 predicted proteins | sample 5358111 | NCBI WGS metagenome assembly VFSW01 (sample SAMN11554181, study PRJNA540505) | mine drainage metagenome | isolation source: sediment from site ElyBrook_90M | place: USA: Ely Copper Mine, Vershire, VT | collected 2017
GCCGGGGGGCGCCCCATCGGCCGGCCCAATGACCCTTTCAACCCCGGCGGCAAAAACGGCCACCCGCGGCGGGGCCTTGTGGGCCCTCGACGCCCTGCCCGGCGTCGAGGAGAGCGCGGTCTTCGGCGTGCCCCACCCCGACCTCGGCGAGGGAGTCACCGCGGTCGTGGTGCGCTTCGCCGACGCCGCGCTCGACCTGGACGAGCTCCGCGACGCCCTGGTCCACAAGCTCGCGAGGTACAAGCGTCCAAAGCAGATCCTGATCGTCGAGGCCCTGCCCCGGAACGCGATGGGCAAGGTGCAGAAGAACGTGTTGCGCGAAACGTACCGCGCGCTCTACGAACGGTAGCAGGGCGGCGAAGATCTCGCACTTCACCGCCACGGGGTGCGGAGCACTTGCACCCGTCGGTCACGCCTCACGAGAGGTGCGAGAGGCCCAACACGAACCAGCCGACGAGCCCGCACAGCCCCGCGCACCCGACGAGCGCGACCAGCGAGAGCACCAGCTGCGCAGGCCAGCCCGGGCGCCGACGAACGATCACGACGATGGCCCAGATGAAGCTGATCTGGGCCCCGACGAAGGCCGCGAGCGGGACCAGGAAGAAGACCCAGTTCACCCCAGCGCCCCGCGCGCGTCGTACTCCGGCTCCGCGAGCCGCTCGTGCGGCTCCAGGCTCGAGGCCTCCCCGAAGAACGCGTCCACCGCGGCGAGGATCTCCTCGCGCCCCTCGAGTCGCACCGCGCTCGCGCGAAAGGCCGTGGCCCCGCGCAGCCCGTGGGCATACCAGAGCAGGTGCTTGCGGAACTGGCGCAGCGCGTGCACCTCGTCGAACCCGCGCTGCCGGAAGCTGGTCTCGCGCAGGAACTCCACGTGGTCGACCAGGTGGCGCTTCACCAGCGCGCACCGCTCCGCGGCGGTCGGGGGCGCTCCCCCGACGAGCTCCCGGAAGATCCACGGGTAGCCCAGCGCCGCGCGCCCCACCATCACCGCGTCGCAGCCGGTCTCGCCCATCAGCCGCGCCGCGTCCGCGGCCGAGCGCACGTCGCCGTTGCCGATCACCGGGATCTTCACCGCCTGCTTCACGCGGCCGATCAAGCTCCAGTCGGCGTGCCCGCTGTACCCCTGGGCCCGCGTGCGGGCGTGCAGCGCCACCGCCGCCGCCCCGGCCCCCTCGAGCGCCCTGGCCATCTCCGGCGCGTTGATGGAGTGGGCGTCCCAGCCGGAGCGGATCTTCACCGTCACCGGCAGCCCGCTCGACTTCACCATCGCGCCGACGAGCTCCGCCGCCCGGTCGGGCTGGCACAGGAGCGCCGAGCCCGCCCCGTTGCGCGTCACCTTCGGGACCGGGCAGCCCATGTTGATGTCCAGGAGCTCCGCCCCCTGCGCCTTGGCCTCGACCGCCGCCTCCGCCATCTGCGCCGGGTCGCCGCCGAAGAGCTGGACCCCGAAGGGCTGCTCGGAAGCGGCATGGGCGAGGAAGCGCTGGCTGCGGCCGCTCGCCCGCAGGAGCCCCGCGGCGCTCACGAGCTCGGTCGGGGCGTAGGAGGCCCCGAGCTCTCGGGCGAGCACGCGGAAGGGGCGCTCGCTCACCCCCGCCATCGGCGCGAGGATGAAGGGGTTCGCGAGCATCAGCCCGCCGAGGCGCACGGGCCCCCGCGGCGGCAGCGCGCGCGGATCCGAGTCCACCCGCGTCGGGGCGTGGTTCACGGCCCGGGCTTCTCGGCGGCCTGCTGGCCCTTCAGATAGGCGATGTAGACCTCCGGGGGCTGATTGCTCTCGAGCTTGCCCTCGCGGATCGCCTCGAGGAGCGAGTCGCGCAGCACGCCCAGCTCCGGCCCGAACGGCACCTGGAGCTCGGCGGCGATGAGGTTGCCCAGCCCCGGCGGCAGCTTCGGCGCGTGGGCCTGCTCCTGGCGCAGCCCCTCGACGCGATCGCCGAGCGCGGTCACGTTCGCGATCCCCGCGGCGACCCGGTTCGGATTCGACGAGGTGATGTCCGCCTTGGAGAGCGCCAGGAGATCCTCCAGGTAGTCCCCGGCGTCCTCGGCCAGGCGACGCACCGCGCTGTCGCTCCAGTCCTTCTTGTACAGGTTCGGTCGCAGGTGGGCCTGGATCAGGAAGCGCACCCGCTTGCGCTCCTCGCGCCCGAAGCGCAGCCGCTCGCCAATGCCATCGAACATCTCCGCGCCGAGCTCGGCGTGCTGCAGGAAGTGCACCTCGCCCTCGTCCTCGGTGCGGGTCTGCGGCTTCGCGACGTCGTGGAGCAGCGCCGCCCAGCGCACCGGCCCGCGCCGGGGCGCCCCCTCGACCACCTTCAGGGTGTGCTCCCAGATGTCCTTGCTGTGGTAGCGCCCCTGCGACTTGCCGGTCATGAGCAGCATCGCGTGCAGCTCGGGGAGCAGGAACGACAGCAGCCGGTGCTGGGCGAGGAACGCGAGCGCCTTGCCCGACGAAGGGCCGATGAGGAGCTTGTCGAGCTCCTGCTTCCAGCGCTCGCGCGACACGGTGAGGATGTCCCCCGCCCGCGCCTGCACCGCCTGCGAGACCTCCGGGGCGGGCTCGAACTCGAGCTGCGAGATGAAGCGCGCCGCGCGCAGCATGCGCAGCGGATCCTCGGCGAAGATCTCCGCCGCCGGCGAGGGGGTGACGATCAGCTTCTGCGCGAGGTGCGCCGCGCCGCCGAAGGGATCGACCAGCGTCCCCGCGTCATCCAGCGCCATCGCGTTGATGGTGAAGTCGCGCCGCTTCAGATCCAGCTCGATGGAGTGGCCGAACGACACCTGGGGCTTGCGGCTCCCCTTCTGGTAGCTCTCCGCGGTGCGGAAGGTGGTGATCTCCACCTGCCGGCGCTCGCCGGGCTGCGCGGGATCGGGCAGGAGCGTGGCGATGGTCCCGAAGGCCTCGCCCAGCGGGATCACCGGCAGGCCCGCCTTGCGCAGGATGTCCTTCGTCTCCGGCGGCGTCGCCGCGGTGGCGTAGTCGTGATCCTTCGGCGCGATGCCGCGCAGCTGATCGCGCACGGCGCCGCCCACGAGGTAGAGGGGCTTGCCCGCGCTCCGGAAGGCGCTCTTGAGTTGCTCGTTCATCGGGGGAGCCCTCGGATAGCAGAGCGGCGGCGGGGGACACAACACCCCGCGGTGCTCAAAGCGCCTCGACCACCAGCGGCCAGGTGAAGAGGTTGTCGTCCACGTAGCCGGCGAACAGGTTCACGATGCCCAGCTGGTGCGGCTGGGCCCCGGCGGGGACGGCGATGGTCAGGCTCGTCGCCTCCCCGTTCAGGAGCAAGCCCGCGTCCACCGCGGCGGTCGGCGTGAACTGCGGCATCACCAGCGAGTTGCCGTAGGGAAGCACCCCCACCGCGAAGAGCCCCGCGGGGGTGGTCGACCAGCCTTCGAGCGCAAGGGTGACCGACTGGCCCACCGGCACCTGCACGATCGCCGGGCTCGGAGGCGCGACGCCCGCGAAGGGCTCGGCCGGGGCCGGGATGCAGGGCTGCGTCCCGGCCGCCGCCGCGGCGTTCGACCAGCTGCGAGTCGCGACGTGCACGCCGTCGGTCCAGGCGTAGAAGCCGCAGAGGTCCCCCACCTCCCCGACGAAGCCGCTCACCGCGGCGTTGGCCGCGGAGTAGGCCGAGTTGCTCATCGGGAAGGGGTCGGTGCTGGCCTCGATCAGCTCGTGGGACACGGTGAGGCCGAGCGGCCCGCAGGAGCTGCCACAGCTCGGGATCACCGCGTAGCTGAAGACGCCGTTGTCGCTGTGGTAGCCGCAGTAGGACTGGCAGCTCGTCCCGAGCCCGAGCGAGCTGATCGTCGTCTGCGGCGGGAAGTGGATCATGTAGAGCTGGTTCGGCGCGCCGCCATCGGTCGGCACGGGCGGGGGCAAGCCCCCATCGGCGATCAGGTCGGCGATCAAGCTCTGCACCTCGGAGTCGCCGCGGCTCGTCGGCGCCGCCCCCGAGAGGTGGACGTTGTGATTCGTCCCGGGCCCCGGCCCATACTCGCTGGCCACGTCGGCGTACCAGGCCGAGGAGACGACCCAGTCGCCGTAGGCGTCGCGCTGGGCCTGCAGCGGATCGCCGTCGTAGCTGAGCGTGAAGAGCTCGACGTTCTGCAGGACCGGTCCGCCGTTGTAGGGCAGCGGGGGGATCGGCGCGTGCGGCCCGACGGTGAAGGGGCCCGCGTCGAGCGCCGGCGACGCTGGCCGCGTGTTGAGGAGCACGCTCAGGGTCTGGGTTGCCTCGTCGCTGATCACCAGATCCGCGCGGCCGTCGCCGTTGAAGTCAGCGGCGTCGACCCCGTAGGCGCTCGAGCCCGTGAAGGCCCCCGCAGCGGAGAGCTGGTCGCCGACGAGGGTCACGACCGTGACGCCATCGAGCAGCGCGCTCGCGCTGGCGGCGACGATCTGCGGCACCCCGGTGCCCCGCAGGTCCGCCAAGGCGAGCGCGGTGGGTTCGCGACCGACTCGCGCGGCGAGCTCCGGCGCGAGCGTGAGCGTGCCCCCCCGGCTTCGGTTCAGGAGCACCGCCACGTTGCGGGCGGTGACGCTGGAGAGCACCAGGTCGGGGCGACCATCGCCATCGACGTCCGCGGCGCGCACCACCCGGTACGGGCCACCCGCCAGCGCGAGAGGCGGAAAGCCGGAGAAGTCGAGGACCGCCGCGCCGAGGGTGGACTGGTTCTGCAGGATCTGGACCCCGTCGACGCGGGCGACAATCAGGTCGGGGAGCTCGGGCCGGTCGCTCGCCCCGGGGCCGCGCAGGTCCGCGGTGGCCACGCCCAGGCCCGGGGTGGAGAGGGTCGCGCCCCAGGCCGCGGCGAGCGTGGCGCCGCCGAGGTAGGTCTGGACCGCGCCGCCGGTGGCGGCGGTGACGAAGGGGCCCGGCCCCACCGTGACCAGATCGGCGATGCCGTCGCCGTTCAGGTCGGCGGCGGCGAGGGAGAAAGGACAGACGCTCGCGGGGAAGGTCCGGGGCGCGGCGAAGCCACCCTTGCCGTCGCCGAAGAAGAAGAGCACCGCACCGTGAGAGCCATCGTCGTCGCAGATGCCGATCGCCGCGTCGAGCTCGCCGTCGCCGTTGAAGTCGGCGAGGGCCAGACCCCGCGGCGGGTGGAGCGTATCGATCGGCGCGGGCGAGCTGTCGAGCGTGCCGTCGCCGTTGCCGAGGAAGAGCTCGATCAGGTGGTCGCCGGCGTACTGGGCGCCAAAGAGCAGGAGCACGTCGGGCTTGCCGTCGCGGTTGAAGTCGCCGGCGGCGAGGAGCGTGGGGGTCGGGGTGAAGACGTAGGTCTGCGCCGCGGTGAGCTGAAAGCCGCCGTCGTCGGAAGGCGCCGCGCCACCCGCGTCGGAGCCGGCGTCGTGCGCTCCACCATCGGCGCCCGAGTCCGCGGCCGTCGAGAGCCCCTCGGGGTTGCCGGCGCAGGCGGCGAGGAGAAGCGAAGACGCGAGTAGAAGACGAAGCATGAAGAGGGCGGTGACCTTAGCCGCGCCCTCCGCGAGGCGTCAACGCGCAGCCCTGGGCCTATGGGCCTATGGGTTCACCAGGCAGTCGGTCTCGCACTCTTGATGTTGCTCGTCGCAGCGGTCGCGCGAAGGGGCGGCGATGGTGGTGTCGCCGACCTGGAGCCAGCGCAGCTCGCCTTGGCCTTGCGATCGCTGGCGTCGCGACGTCCGCCGGCCAGAAGGTACCGGCGGCCACCGTTGGAGTGCCGAGGCGCGGAGCCGAGCTCCACTTGTTCGCACTGCCGGATCTCCGAGGTGCGCTCCCGAGCACCACCGGTGGCGCTGCTCCCTGGGCGGCGCCCTGCGGTGAGCGGTGGGACAACAGCCGCATTTACCTCTTTTCGCCTCGGGGTGTCCCTGGGCTATAACCCCGCTCCTCCTGGAGGCACCACTCATGCCAGCTGCAGCCAAACGTCTGAAGTCCGTCGGCGACGCCGAGACCGATGCCCCCGAGACGGGCGACATCAGCCACTCCCTCCTCGACGAGCTCTTCGGCGACGCCTTCTTCAAGCTCGCACCGGTGAAGTGGTACCTCTCCGTGCCCGCCGAGCGGCGCCAGTTCTTCCTGGTCGTCGCGATCGGCGCGGCCCTCTTCCTCCCCATGCTCGGCCAGTTCGGCCTCTGGGACCCTTGGGAAACCCACTTTGGCGAGGTCGGCCGCGAGATGCTCGCCCGTCACGACTGGGTCCGGCCCTGGTGGGAGCGGGTGTGGTTCTTCTCGAAGCCCCCGCTCACGATGTGGCTCGACAACGTCGGCCTGTGGCTCTCGGGGGCCGAGCCCACGGTGCGCAACCAGGAGCTCGGCGGCTACGCCGAGTGGGGCATGCGCCTGCCGATCGCGCTCCTCTCGCTCGGCGCGGTCGGGATGGTGTACCTCGCCGGCAAGCGGCTCTTCGGCGCGCGGGTCGGGCTGATCGCCGCGCTCGCCACGGCCACGAGCCCGCTCTACTGCATCCTCGCCCGGCAGACGATCACCGACACGCCCTTCGTGGCGATGCTCACCATCGGCATGTGCTGCTTCCTGATCGCCGAGTTCGATCCCCAGGTGAAGTCGCGCGCCCCGTACCTCTACGCGTTCTACGCCTGCGTGGGGCTCGCCACGCTCGCGAAGGAGATCCCCTTCGGCCTCGGCATCCCCGGCGCGGTGATCCTCGCCTACATCCTGCTCACCTGGGACTGGGCGCTCCTCACGCGGGTGCGCCTCTTCAGCGGCGCGGCCCTCACGCTGCTCATCGCCGTGCCCTGGGTGGCGTTCATGGCCTTCTTCAAGGAGATCGAAGAAGAGGGCGAGACCTTCAACCACCGCTACTGGCTGCACGACAACTTCAGCCGCCTGCTCTCCGGGGTGCACACCACCTCTCCGAACGCTCCGTGGACCTACTACGTCGAGCAGCTCGGGTACGGGATGTACCCCTGGAGCGCGCTGATCCCCGCGGCGCTCGCGACCACCACCGGCCTCGACGCGCGCGATCTCACCGATCGCAAGAAGCTCTTCGTCGGCCTGTGGGCGCTCGTGCCCTTCACGGTCATCTCGCTCTCGGCGACCAAGTTCGAGCACTACGCCTTCCCGTGCTTCCCGCCGCTCGCGCTGCTCGTGGCGCTGTACCTCGAGCAGGTGTGGCAGGAAGGCCTCCGGCCGCACACCTTCACGCTGCTCCTCTCGGGCGGCTTCTTCGCGATGATCGGCCAGGCGATCTTCAACCGGCCCAAGATCCTCACCGAGATGTTCACCTACAACCCCGAGCGCCCCTACCCCGACCGGCTGATCGCCGACCCCGGGCCGGTGATCGCCGCCCTGGTGCTGACCGGCGGCGTGGCGGTGATCGTCGCGCTGATGAGCGGCGGCAAGGGGAAGGCCAAGCTCTGGGGGCTCGTGACCATCGGCCTCGGCGTCGCGGTCTACATCTCGTCCCACATGGGGCCGCAGGGCTGGACCGAGGCCTACACCGGCAAGTGGCAGCCCAAGGACATCATGGGTGGGATCTTCCTCCTCGGCGGCGTGCTCGCGGCGACCGCGGCGGTGGGCGGCATGCGCGGCTGGTTCCTCGGCGCCATCGGCGCCTGCGCGCTCGCCTTCTCGGGCTACCTCTCGTGGGTGCACTGGGAGCAACTGTCGCCCCACTGGGCACAGCGGCAGATCCTGCACACCTATTACACCCAGCGGCTGCCGGGCGAGCCGCTGGGCGCGTACCTCATGAACTGGAAGGGCGAGACGTTCTACACCAAGAACGAGGTGCGCCAGATGCAGCAGCCCCAGAAGCTCGAGGAGTTCCTGCGCGAGCCGGCGGGGCCGGAGAACCGGCACTGGGTGATCACCGACACGCGCTACTACAAGAACTTCCTGCAGCAGATGACGGGCGAAGGGCACCGGGTGACGATCAAGGACGACAGCTCGGTGAAGTTCTTCCTCGTGACGGTGGAGTGAGGCGCGCCCGCGCCTACGCCCACTCCCTCGCGGCGGGGAAGAGGAGCACGTCCGCGATGCGCGGCGTCCCGAGCAGGACCATCAGCAGCCGATCCAGTCCGACCGCGACCCCCGCGGACTCCGGCATCCGGCCCACCGCGGCCAGGAACCGCTCGTCGAGCGGGTACACCGGCTTGCCGAGCGCGCGCCGCTGGGCCTGCTCCGTCACGAGCCGGCGGCGCTGCTCGGTCTCATCGTTGAGCTCGCCAAAGCCGTTCGCGAGCTCGACCCCGCCCGCGTAGAGCTCGAAGCGCTCCGACACCGACGGGTCGCCGGGCTTGAGCCGCGCGAGCGCCGCGTGGGCCGCGGGATATTCGAGCAAGAACGTCGGTCGCCCCTGGCCGAGCCTGGGCTCGACCTGCTCGAGCAAGACGCGAAAGAACGCGGTTTCGTCCAGGGGCGGCGCGATCCCCGCGTGGCGCGCGAAGGCCTCCTTCACCGTGAGCCGCTCGAAGGGGGCCTCGAGGTCGAGGCCCGGGGTCGCGCAGCCGAGCTGCCGGCCCGCGCGGCGCACGAGGTCCTCGAGATCGTCGAGCAGGTCCGCGACCGTCCCCGGCGAGCGGTAGAGCTCGAGCAGCGTGAACTCGGGGTTGTGCGCCTCGGCGACCTCACCGTTGCGGAAGACCTTGCAGATCTGGAACACGCTGCCGAACCCCTCGGAGAGCAGGCGCTTCAGGGCATACTCGGGCGAGGTGTGCAGATAGAGCCGCCGCGCCGGCGTCTGGCCGAGCTCGGGCCGGTAGTCGCTCTCGAAGGCGGTGATGGGCGGCTCCATCCCGGGCGCGGGGACCAGCGCGGGGGTCTCGACCTCGAGATAGCCGCCAGCGGTGAGACGGAAGCGGAGACTCTCGTAGAGGAGCGCGCGCGCGGCCAGGCGGGTCAAGGGCATGCAGAGGGAACTGCCCCAGGTGGTGGCCCGAAGTCAAAGGGCACCGCTTGACCGGTGGCGCCGCCAGCGCGATGTTGCCGCGCCGTGAGGCCCCTGCATCAGTTCCTCGACCGCGCCGTCCCCGGCGACTCCGCGACGGAGTCGGTCCTGTGGCGCGCGCGCCTGCTGCGCCGGCTGGGGCTGCGCTCGGAGATCTTCGCGCGGGTGATCCCGCGGGAGCTCACCCGGGCGATCCGCCCCCTCGCGACCTACGACGCGCCCCTCGACGTGCCGGTGATCTTCCAGATCGCCGGGCAGATCGCCGGGGACCACGAGCTCGCGCCGCCCTTTCCGCTCAAGTCGACGCGGGTGATCCTCACCACCTCGGCGCTGGCGGAGGACGTCACCCACGCCACCGCCCGGCTGCGCGCGGCCCAGCTCAAGCTCGGCGGACGCGCGGTGGCGGTGCTCTCCGAGTGGCCGCCGCCCGAGGACGCCTCCGCCGCGGTGCACAGCGTCGCCACCCCGCCGCTGTTCGACGCCGGCCGCCTGCTGCGCCGCTCGCCGGTGCTCCCCCAGATCCCGGTCGGGCGCGCGCTCGTCGTGATGCCCACCGGCAAGCACCTGCGCGAGAGCCTGGCGCTGGTGCTCGCCGCGGCGGCCAAGGTCAAGCGGCCGGTCGACGTGAGCGTGCTCGGGCCTGCGCCCGCCGAGGTCGCCGCGACCTACCGCGGCGGTGACCTGCGCCACCATCCGAAGCCGCACCCCGCCGAGCTCGCGGGACTCCTTCGCCGCGCGGACGTCCTGCTCTGGCCGGCCGGGGAGGGGCCCGCGTGGGCCTTGACCGCGCTGGCCTTCGAGCTGCCGGTGCTGGCCGCCCCCTCCGCGTCCGCGCGCGCGCTCCTCGGCGAGGCGGGGGTCGCGGCCGCCTGGCCCGAGGCCGCGCCCGTGCTCACCGAGCTGCGCTCGAGCCGGCGGGCGCGCGATGGCCGCGCCGCGTCTCAGCGCGAGCGGCGCGCGGAGCTCGAGGCCGCTGCGGTGGGGGCGCTCGCCGAGCTCGCCGAGACCCTGGGGCTGCGCCCGCGCGGGCTCGCCGGCGCGCCTTCGGTCGCGCCGCGCTTCGTGGTCGAGGGATCGTTCGAGACGTCCTACAGCCTGGACGTGACCAACCGCGGGCTCGCGCGGGCGCTCGAACGGCTGCATCCGGGCCAGGTCGGGCTCTTCCCGACCCACGGCTACGGCGACTACCGCCCCAAGGCCGACGACCTCGCGCAGCACCCGGACCTGGTGGAGCTGTGGCGGCGCACGCGGCGCGACCGGGTGCCAGAGGTGCTCATCCGCGGCATGTACCCGCCGCGGGTGGCGGACATGCGCGGCCGGCGCAAGCTGCTGCACTTCGCGTGGGAGGAGTCGAACTTCCCGGCCGAGTGGGTGGCGGAGTTCAACCGCTCGCTGGACGGCCTCCTGGTGGTCTCTCGGTTCGTGCGCAAGGTGCTGATCGATTCGGGGGTGCGGATCCCGATCTTCGTGGTCGGCAACGGCATCGACCAGGTGCGCGAGGCGACCCCCGAGCCGGTGGCGGTCGATCTGGGGCCCGGCTTCAAGTTCCTCCACGTCTCATCGGCCTTCCCGCGCAAGGGGGTCGACGTCCTCTTGAAGGCCTTCACCACCGCGTTCGACGCCTCGGACGACGTGGCGCTGGTGCTGAAGACCTTCCCCAACGAGCACCACCACGTCGAGCGCGATCTGGCGGAGCTGCTCGAGGGGATCCCGCGCGCGCCGCGGATCGTGCTCCTGAACCGCGACTTGCCGCCGGGGCAGCTCCTGGATCTTTACCGCCGCTGCGACGCGCTCGTCGCGCCCTCGCGCGGCGAGGGCTTCGGGCTGCCCATGGCCGAGGCGATGGTGCTGGGGCTGCCGGTGATCACCACCGGCCACGGGGGCGTGCTCGAGTTCTGCGAGCCCGAATCGAGCTGGCTCGTCGACTACACCTTCGCCCCCGCCCGGAGTCACATGGGGCTCTTCGATTCGGTCTGGGTGGAACCGAAGGCCGAGGACCTCACCCGCGTGCTGCGCCGCGTGGCGAGCTTGCCCCCCGAGGCGCGGCGGCGCGCGGCCGCGCAGGCCCGCGCGGTGGTCGAGCGCGACCACACCTGGGACCGGGTCGCGCAGCGGGTGACGGCGGCGGTGGGCGCGATCGAGGCCGAGGCGATCCGCGAGCCACCCGCGCGCGAGGCCTCGCGGATCGGCTGGGTGAGCACCTGGAACGCGCGCTGCGGGATCGCCGCGTACTCGGCGCGGCTCATCGAGCACCTGCCCCCGGAGATGCCGGTGCAGGTCTTCGCCAACGACAACCGGGAGCCCGGCACCCGGGACGAGCCCTTCGTGACCCGCGTCTGGACCGACCACACCCTGCTCGATCTGTCCGAGCTGGCGGAGGGGATCGTCGCCGGCCGCTGCGACGTGGCGGTGATCCACTTCAACTTCGGCTTCTTCGACGTGCGGGCCTTCGGCCAGCTCCTGCAGCGGCTGCGCGAGCGGGAGATCCGCCGGGTGGTGATCTTCCACGCGACGCAGGACCGACCCGGGTCGACCGCGCTGGGGCGCATCTCCGCCGAGCTCGGGCGCGCGGACCGGCTCCTGGTCCACGGCGTGCGCGACCTGAACATGCTCAAGGGCGTGGGGCTGGTCGACAACGTGGCCCTCTTCCCGCACGGCGTGGTGCGGACCGCGGCGCTGCCCCGCGAGGCGCAGGCGGCGGCGCTCGGGCTGCGCGGCAAGCGCGTCATCGGCGCATACGGGTACCTGCGCGCCCACAAAGGGCTCACCGAGCTGGTGCAGGCGCTGCCTGCCATTCGCGAGCGCCACCCCAAGGCCCATCTCCTGCTGGTGAACGCCCGCTACCCGTCGAGCGACTCGGAGGCGGAGCGCAAGCGGCTGCTCGAGGCCGTCGACGTGCTCGGGCTGCACAAGCACGTGACCCTCGTCGACAAGTACCTCGCCGACGGGGCCTCCTTCGCGCGGCTCTCCGCGGCCGAGCTGATCGTCTTTCCGCACCAGAACACGCTCGAGTCCTCGAGCGCCGCGGTGCGCTTCGGTCTCTCCACCCAGCGGCCGGTGGCGTGCACGCCGCTCGAGATCTTCGCCGACGTGGGCGACAGCGTGCACCGGCTCCCGGGCGTCTCGCCCGCCGAGCTCGCGCAAGGGATCTCCGCGCTGCTCTCGGATCCCGGGCAGCTCGCCGCCACCGCCGAGCGGCAGGCCCACTGGCTGCGCACTCACCACTGGGAGACGGTGACCACCCGCCTCTCGGGCATGCTCGCCGGGCTCTGCAGAGGGAGCGTCGGCGCCGCGACCGGCGCTGCCGAGGCCCGCCCGGTCGCCCGGGCTAGACCGCGCGCGCGGTGATGAGCGCGACCCGCTGCGCGGTGGACTGCTTGGCGGCCCGTGGTCCCTTCGCGGACGCCTTCGTCGAGCCGGACCGCCGTTCGGCCACGGTGTAGTCGTCCAGGCTCCAGCCGGCCAGCCGCTCGCTCAGCCGCTGCTCGTCGAGGGCGGTGTTGGCGGCCTCCAGCGGGACGGCGAGCACGAGCAGCGCCTCGGGCCGGGCGAGCTGCCGCAGCCGCTTGAGCGACGCCGCGGACGCGGCGGCCTCGCCGCGCAGCGAGACGAGCCCATCGAACTTGCGCGCGCCGGGCTGCCACGCGGCGAGCCCCGTGGCGTGCAGCTCGACCCCCGGGCGAGCGGCGAGCTGCCCCTTCACGCCGAGGGCGGTGACCGCATAGCCCAGGGTCGCGAGGGACCAGGAGATCTGGTGCGGATCCTCACCCACGTCGAGGACCGCGGCGCCCAGGGGCAACGCCGCGAGCGCCTGGATGGCGTAGGCGCTGGCGAGGCTGGCGCCGAGATCGGCGCTCTGCGCGCGGGCGGCGAGCATGGCCACCGGCAGCGACGCGAGCGAGGACCGCAGCCGGAGGATCTCGGCCTGGAGCTGGGCGACGGTGAGGGTGAGGGCCTCGATCCCGTGCGCGGAGACCTCCTGCTCGGTCGCGAGCGAGCTGAGCTCGGAGCGCAGCTCTCCGAGCCCGGTGACCAGGGTGTGGTTCTGCGAGTGGTCGCGGTGGAGGGCTTCGGCGTCCAGGAAGCGACGGAAGCGCTTGGCGAGGCGGCTCGCGGGAGCCAGGGCGGCGCGGACTCTGTGGGGGAGGTGCATGCTGGGATCAAGGGTATGCCAAACCCCGAGGCGGAGATCCACTCTCCGTGCGGGGCGGTTCGCCGGCCCGGCAGCGTTCGCGCCGACCTGCACCCGCGCCCCAGCCGGGCCCTCGCTCACCCCTCGAAGCTCAGCTCCGGCTCGAGCACGATCTCGCACCTCAGCGAGCTCGCGATGTAGCACTCGCGGTGGGCTTGCTCGACGAGGGCGCGCACGCGCGCAGGCCCCCCGGGTGGCGCGGCCGCGAGGTGGATCCGGGGCCGAAGGCTCACGCGGGTGATCCCCCTCCCGCGCGGCCGCTCGGGCATCTCGGCCTCGGCGTGATCCTCGTAGCGCAGCACGGTGAGACGCGCCCGGGCCGCCACCGCGAGAAACGACAGCAGCTGGCAGGAGCAGGCCGCGGCGAGGAGCAGCTGCTCGGGGTTGAGCCGGGCAACGTCGCCGCGAAAGGCCGGATCCGCCGACAGCGCGAGCGGGTGGTCGCCGACGGTCACCGTGTGGGCGCGGCTGTAGCGCTCGTACCCCTCTCCGGTGGAGCCCGCCCAGGCGGCGGAGACTCGGTAGCGGTGGACCGCCGGGGTCACGCCGCGTCGCTCGCCGCCCACCACTGCCTCAGTGGGCGTACTTGAGCGTGCCGGTGGGCAGGCCGTTGGCTGCCACGCGAGGCGGCGGCGTCGCGAGCGGCCCGGTCATCGCGTCGTAGGCCGTGCAGTGGAACGTCTTGTCGGTCCACTCCTGGCAGAGCACGTAGCCGAAGTTGCAGTAGGTCGTGTTGGAGCTGTTGCCCGCGCAGGTGGTCTCGATCGGAGCACCGCCGCTGCCGCTGACGATCGCGTCGTTCGCGTTGTCGAAGCGGGTCTCGTGGGTGTGGCCCTCGAGCTTGAGCGTGACCGCACCCGGGTTGGCGTTGATCACCGACTGCACGTCGGCGATGTACACGCAGCTGTTGGTGGTGTTGTCGTTGGCGGTGCTGTTCGTGCACCCCTGGGCGTCGTCGGGCTCGTGACGCGCGACGAAGGTGAAGGTGGAGGCCACCTTGAGCGTGGTGTCGAACCAGCTCTTCTGGGTGCCATCCCAGGCGTTGGCCGCGGTCATCACGAACTTGGCGGTGTCGCCGTTCGGGGCGGTGAGGATCTCGGAGTAGTACGGCAGCCCGTTCGTGTTCGGCACCTTCAGGTCGCTCAACAGCTGGAGGTAGGCCAGGTAGTTCGGGGTGGTGTTCCCCCCGGCACAATCCGTGCCGGTCGCGTTGGTCGAGACGCACTCGTGGTTGCCCATGGTCGGGTAGGTCGGCCCGGCGGTGAAGAGCGCCACCGCCGACTCGTAGGCGGCGATGTCCGTCGCGGCCAGGGTGGCGTCCCCGTTGGCCTCCTGGAAGTCGCCGGTGGCGACCACCGCCAGGGGCTGCGGCGAGAGGCCCTGGAAGTCCTGGTAGATCTGCTGGATGATCTGGGTCGGGTACGGGCTGGTGGCATCGCCGGGGCGCGTGTCCCCCACGATCGCGAAGCTGAGGCCGGTGGGATCGATGCTCGCCACGCCGCTCGTGCCGCCGGACGACGAAGTCGACGAGGAGGTCGAAGCCGAGGTCGACGTCGCGCCGCTCCCGCTGGAGCTCCCACTCGACGTGGTCGTGGCCTGTCCGCACGTCCAGGTGCCGCTGTCGCCGGTGCACGGATCGAACCCGTCGCAGCGGCCGCTCTGGTCGTTGCAGTAGCTGCCGGCCGCGGTGCAGGCTGACCCGTCGGGGCAGATGAGTCCCGCGGCGGCCGGCTGCGAGCAGCAGGTGGTGTCGCAGGCGCACACGAGGCTTGCGCTCGTGGTGGCCGAGGCGCCATTCGTGCCGCCCGAGCCGCTGCTGGCTCCCGTGCCGGTCGCCGCGCCCGAGGTCGAGCCGCTGCCCGCGGCCGTCGCGGCGCTGCCGAGGCAGAGTCCCTTGTCGCAGATCTGACCGCTGAGGCAGTCGGCGCTGGTCGCGCACGCCGTGCTCTTGGCCCCCGAGGAGCAGGAGGCCGCGACCATGAATCCGAAGGCCACGCAGGCCATTGTAAAGATGTGCGCTCGCATGGCGGGCGGTCTAACAAACGACGCCCGAAAGATAAAGCCACCCCCCGCCCCGGCCTTACCCTTCGGTCGCCAGCGCGAGGAGCTTCTCGACCGTGTTCCAGTTGCGAACGGTGCTGACGGTCGACAGGGCGCGATCGAGGTAGTCGTTGGTGAGCCTGGTGCGCGCAGCTCCGTTCGGCAGATGCAGGTAGATGTCCCGGCCGCGCACGGCGAAGCGATCGCCCGGCGAGCGCTTCGGGTCGAGCCTGCGCACCGCGGCCGCCCCCGGGCGATCGGCGAGGAAGGCCAGGTGCACCCCCTCGGCGCCCGGAAAGGGATTGCCATCCACCGCCGCCCTGAGCTCCGCGGCGCTCCGAAGAACGACCGGCGACTGGAGCCCGTGCCCCTCGGCGAGGGCGCGCGCCACGAGCGCCGGCAGGCGGGCCACGAGGCTCGCCGGGGCCCCGAAGATCACGTTGCCGCTCTGGATGTAGGTGCGAACGGGCTCACAGCCCAGGGCATGGAAGATCCGGGCCAGATCCGCCATGGGGAGCCGGTTGCGCCCGCCGACATTGACCCCTCTGACTTAGGTTTCGCCGTTTCAGGCGGCGCGTTTAGGCCGAAGATGCGG
>VFSW01007585.1_pt1 | contig 15718 bp, 10 predicted proteins | sample 5358111 | NCBI WGS metagenome assembly VFSW01 (sample SAMN11554181, study PRJNA540505) | mine drainage metagenome | isolation source: sediment from site ElyBrook_90M | place: USA: Ely Copper Mine, Vershire, VT | collected 2017
CCCGGCCCCCCCCCCGCCCCCCCCCCCCCCCCCCCCCCCGCGGGCGGCGGCTGCACCCGCGCCGCCGAGGCGCTCGCCGCGCGGCTGCGGGCGGGCGGATTCCTGCCCGGCGAACTGCAGTCGTTTGCCGCCGCGGATCATCCCCAGGAGGGCGGGTTGGTGGTCACCTATCCTGGCCGGCAGACGCAGCGCAAGGCGGTCTTGCTGCTCGCCCACCTGGATGTGAGCAATGTGCGGCGCGAGGATTGGCCCCGCGACCCGTTCGCGTTGGTGGAAAGCGGCGGATCCCTGTACGCGCACGGCGCGCTCGACGACAAGGCCGAGGCGGCCATGTGGGTCGACACGCTGCTGCGCCTTCGGGACGAGCATTTCCGGCCGCAACGCGCCCTCAAGGTCGCGTTGACCTGCGGAGCCGGCGATCCGGAGGGGTTCAACGGCACGCGCTGGCTGTTGGAGCATCGGCGCGATCTGATCGACGCCGCGTTTGCGATCAACACGGGGGCTTTCGGCGAGGTCGATCCGAGCGGGCGGCCCATCGCACTCGAACTCGGTGTGGGCGAGAAACGGGTGCAGATGTACCGTCTGGAGGTGCACAGCATCGGCGGCTCGACGGCGATGCCGCTGGGTCAAAACGCGGTCGACCGTCTGGCCTTTGGATTGGCGCATCTCAACGCCTACCGATTCGAGCCGCAGATCACGGATCCGGTGCAGGCGTATTTCACCGGCATGGCGAAAATCGAGGCGGCGGGCGGCGACGCGGAACTCGCCGACGCCATGGGCGGAATCGCCAAGGGCGCAATCGACGCCGGTGTCCTGTCGTCGGTGGCGGACGGCAGTCCGATTTGGAATGCGTTGCTGCGTACCACCTGTGTGCCCACCTGGCTCATCGGCGGCGCGACCGAGAATACGCAGCCCCAGGGTGCGCAGGCCCTGCTCGATTGCCGGCTGCTCCCGGGGGCGGAGCCGGAGCGGGTGCGGCGTCAGTTGGAGGAGGCGGTCGCCGATGCGGAGGTGAGGGTCCGGGCGCTGCGCACGCACGACCCCGGCGGCTCGCCAATCGCCATTCGTCCCGAGGTCAGCGAGCCGATACGCATGCTGGCCGCGCAGTTCATGCCGGGCGTGCCCGTGTTGCCCACGCTGCAGCCGGGGCCCACGGACAGCCGCCTGCTCAATGCCGCCGGCATCCCCAGCTACGGATTCAATCCGATCTTCCTGGAACCGGATCTCAACAACCTGCAGGGCGTGAACGAGCATGTCGGCACCGTGACCCTGCTGGCCGCCCGCGAATTTCTCTATCGACTGGTCAGGCTGTACGCGGACGAGCGCTGACGGCCGGGCCGGCCCGCCTCATCGCTCGCCGGGACCCGCTGGATCGCCGGCGGCGCGGCTATCCCCGGCTGCGCGCATCAGGGTGTCGCGCGTCATCATCTCGGTGGGCGGCGGCGCGGCGACGACCCGCAGCTTGAACGATTCCCTGCCGAGGGCGATCTCATCGCCGTCGGCGAGCGGGGTCGAGGCGGTGATTGCGGCGCCATTGACGAAGGTGCCGTTGGTGCTGCCCAAGTCCTCGACGCGGGCTGCGCCCGCCACGATGGTGAAGCGCGCGTGGCGACGCGATACCGTGGGAGCATCCACCATCAAGGCACAGTCCGCGGTCCGTCCGGCGATGTTCTCGCCCTCGAAGAGCGGCAGCGACCTGCCATCCGCGCACAGCGAAAAGGCGGTGGCGGTGCGCTGTCCTTGCGCGTCGCAGAACACCTCGGCCGCAAAGGCATAGCCGGTCTTGGATGCCGTGCGAATGATGGTCGCGCCGCCCGGAGAGTCACCCAGCGCGGCGCGCAGCTCCGAGACCAGTCGCGTCAGGCTGGTTCGGGCCACGTAGACCTTGGGCCACAGCAACTCATCCAGCTCGGCGTAGGTGACGACCGACGGGCGGCGCGCGATCAGCACCTCCAGCAGGGCGTACATTTTCGGCTCCAAAGGAACCGCCGCGCCGCGGCGCGTAAGCTGGCGGGAATCGGTGTTCAGGATGCAGTCGGCGAAAGTCAGCTTCATGGGGCCGCGGCCTTTGCATGGGGTACCGGTGCAGTCGCTGCGCGTAGCCTAGCGCGCCGCTCCACGGTGCGCACCTGCGCGGGGGCGCAGGGGCATCGACAAGCATGATTTTCTGTTAAATTCCCGGCATCGGGCCGGGGGCCATGCAACCGGGTGGCATTTAATTGGACGCTCCGCGAAGTCTCGGCAAATACGAAGTTCTCGAGTGCCTCGGAACCGGCGGCATGGGCACCGTTTACCTCGCGCGCGATCGGGTGCTGCAGCGGCTCGTGGCGGTGAAGGTGTTGCATCGAACCGCCGATGCGGCGGCGCGCGCCTCACAGCCGCGGGCCGACCATCCCGGGGCGAGATTTTTGAACGAGGCGCGGGCGGTGGCGCGCCTGAACCACCCCAACATCGTGGCCTTGTTCGATTTCACCGATGAGGATCCGGCGGGCGCTTTTTTCGCGATGGAGTATGTGCCGGGTCGCACCGTGGCCGACCACGTGCAGGCGGACACGCCAACCCGGCTCGCCCTGGCGCTGCCGCTGGTTCTGCAGTTGTTGGAGGGTCTCGACTATGCGCATGGCAACGGGGTCATTCACCGTGACATCAAGCCGTCGAATCTGCTGGTGAACGACGCGCAGCGGCTCAAGATCAGTGATTTCGGCATCGCCAAAGTGGATTGCGCACCCACCCTGCGGACCATGACCGGCATGATGGTCGGCACGCCCGCCTACATGGCGCCGGAACGATACCGGGGCGACACCTTCGACGCGCGCTGCGATGTCTATTCGGCGGCGGTGGTCCTCTATGAATTGCTCACGGGGCGCCGGCCTTTCAATGGAATGCTGACGCAGATCGTCCAGCAGGTCTGTCATGAGACGCCGCCCGCGGTTTCCCGCGTGGAGCCCGCAGTGCCCGCGACCCTCGACCCGGTGTTGCTGCGGGGCCTGGCCAAGGACCCCGCGGAGCGCTTCCAGACGGCGCGGGAGTTCGCCGACGCGCTCACCGCGGCCACGGAGGGCACGGCGTTGTCCGCGGGAGGCGCTGGCGCCATGCGTCCGCCGCCCGCGGTCGCGGTGCGCCACGAGCCGATCGGGCCGACGCTGCGCGTGTCATCAGCCGGGCATGAGTCGCCGCGCACGCCGCCCGGTTGGACGGCAGCGCAATTGGCGCAGGCCGAAGCGCAGCTGACGCCCATCATGGGGCCCCTGGCGCGCATCATCGTCAGGCGCGCCGCGTCAGTCACCCAGGAATGGGAATCGCTGGGTCTGCACATTGCCGCGCAATTGCAGAGCCCGGCGGAGCGCGCGCGATTCCTGGGCGGGATGGGCATTACCCCGCCCGCCGAGGCGGCGGGGCCGGGGCTGGGAGGCATGCCGCCGCCTTCGGCCGCCCCCGCCACCAGCGGCAGAATCAGCGCGCAGACCCAGGAGCGCACGGTGAAGGTGCTACGCCGATACATCGGACCCATCGCCTCGGTCTTGGTGAGGAAAGCCGCATCGGCCGCGATGGACGATGCCGACTTCTACCACCGCCTCGCCGAACCGATCGCCGATGCCGGCGAACAGGCCCGCTGTCTGGCTGAACTGGCGCAGCGGAATTAGCCCTTGAGCAGGCCTGCGATTGACCACGCGGGGACCGTCGGCGCATGCTCGACGCGGGGGTTGCGCTCGCGAGGGCCGTTACCGTGGCCCGCCAAACGACCGCCCGGTGGGCGGCGGATTCGGGCCGACCTGCGGAGCAGCACATGAACGCCATCGTCATCATGGCGTTGAAGCGCCCCTACACCTTCGTCGTCCTGGCGATACTGATCCTCATATTCGGCGTGCGGGCCGCGGGGCGCACGCCCACCGACATCTTCCCGGACATCCGCATTCCGGTGGTCGCCGTCGTCTGGACCTACAACGGCCTCACCCCGGAGGACATGTCCGGCCGGGTGATCTATTACTACGAGCGCTCGCTCACCACCACGGTGGGCAATATCGAGCACATCGAGAGCCAGTCCCTGTACGGTCGCGGCATCGTCAAGATCTTTTTTCAACCGGGCACCGATGTGGCGGCGGCGCAGGCGCAGGTGGTGGCGATCTCGCAAACCGTGCTGAAGCAGCTGCCCGCCGGCATCACCCCTCCGGAGGTGTTGTCCTACAACGCCTCCTCCGTGCCGGTGCTCGCCCTGCAGATCTCCGCGACGGGGATGACGGGATCGGAGCTGTACGATCTCGCCTCGAACCTGATCCGCCCCAGCCTGGTCGCGGTGCGGGGCGTGGCCATTCCAGCCCCCTATGGGGGAACGCCCAGCTACGTGCAGGTCGATCTCGACCAGAAGAAGCTGCTTGCGCATGGGCTTTCGGCGCAGGACGTGTCGCGCGCTCTGGCCAAGCAGAACATCGTGCTGCCGGCGGGCGATCAAAAGATCGGTGCCATCGACTATCTGGTGGAAACGAACGCCTCTCCGGTGAATGTCGAAACCTTCAACCGTCTGCCCATCAAGCAGGCCAATGGCGCCGTGGTGACCGTGGGCGATGTGGCTCATGTGCACCTCGGTGGTCCGCCGCAGAGCAACTCCGTGCTGGTTCACGGTCAGCAGGCGGTGTTGCTGGAGATCCTCAAGGCGGGTGATGCCTCGACGCTCGCGGTGGTCGCGGGTGTGAAGGCGAAAATCCCCGAGATCGAGAAGACATTGCCCCCCGGGGTGAAGATTACGACGTTGAGCGACGCCTCGACTTTCGTGAGCGCGGCGGTGCGGGATGTCGTTCAGGAGATGGTGACGGCCGCCGTGTTGACCGGCCTGGTGGTGCTGCTGTTCCTCGGCTCCGGACGCTCCACGCTGATCGTCGCCACCTCCATACCGTTGTCCATACTTTGTTCCATCATGGCGCTGGCCTGGCTCGGGCAGACGATCAACGTGATGACGCTGGGCGGACTCGCCCTGGCGGTCGGCATTCTGGTGGACGATGCCACCGTGATGATCGAGAACATCGATGCGCACCTGGAGCAGGGATTGGAGCTCGAGAAGGCCATCATCCACGCCGCCAATCAGATCGTGGTGCCGACCTTCGTTTCCACGCTGTGCATCTGCATCGTGTGGCTGCCGCTGTTTCAGCTCTCCGGCATCGCCGGCTACCTGTTCGTCCCGCTCGCCGAGGCCATCATTTTCGCGATGATCGCCTCATTCATCCTGTCGCGCACGCTGGTGCCGACCATGGCGGCCTACCTGCTGCGCGGGCAGGTGGTCGCGGAGCATGCGCGGGCGGAGGGCGCGCCCGGGAAGGACGCGCCGGGGTTCTTCGCGCGGCTGCAGGCGGGATTCGAACGCGGCTTCAACGCCTTTCGTGAAAGCTACCGGCAATGGCTGACGGCGGCGGTCGAGCGGCGCCGGGCGTTCATTCTCGGCTTCATGGCCGTTGCGGCGGCTTCGCTGCTGCTGGTGCCGTGGCTGGGTCGGGACTTCTTCCCGGGGATCAAGTCCGGGGAGATCGACATGCATTTTCGCGCCCCCGTCGGCATGCGTCTGGAGGAGGCGGGCAAGGTGGCCGCCTTGGTGGACACGGCCGTGCGGCAGACACTGCCGGGAAAGGTGGACAACGTCATCAACAACTGCGGACTGCCGAGCAGCGGCATCAACCAGGCCTACAGCGCGAGCGGCACCATCGGTCCGCAGGACTGCGACGTCACCATCAGCCTCTTCGACCAGGCCGCTCCGGTGGACGAGTACCGGGCGCGGCTGCGGATCTCGCTGGAGCGCTTGTTCCCCGGAACGGTCTTCACCTTCCTGCCCGGGGACATCACCGCGAAGATATTGAATTTCGGCCTGCCGGCGCCCATCGACGTGCAGGTCGTCGGGCGCGACGTCGAGACGAACATGGCGTATGCACAGCGCGTGGTTGCGGCATTGCGTGAAATACCGGGGCTCGCGGACGCCACGATTCAGCAGACGCTGGGGCAGCCGACCTTGCTGATCTCGGCCCATCGCTCGTTCGCGCTCGGCGCGGGGCTCACCGAAGCCGACATCGCCAACAACACGCTGGCGACCTTGTCGGGGTCCGGGCAGGTGGCGCCCACGTACTGGCTGGATCGCAAGACGGGCGTGTCCCATCTGGTCAACCTGCAAACCCCGCAGACGCAACTGACCTCGATGAACGATCTGGAGACCATACCGGTCGATCGGGGCGACGGCGATCCGAGCGGCGAGCGGGCGCAGATTCTGGGAGGGTTGAGCGACATCACGCAGACCGGACGTCCGCTCGAGGTGTCGCACCGCGACATCCTGCCGGTGATCGACGTCTACGCCAGCAACCAGGGACGCGATCTGGGCGCGGTGAGCGCCGCCGTGAACCGGGCGCTCGAACGGTTGAAGGGCGAGATGCCGCGCGGTGCCGTCGTGCACGTGCGCGGGCAGGCGGTGACCATGAGTGAGGCCTACGTGCAGTTGCTGTCGGGTCTGGTCTTCTCCATCGTTCTGGTCTATCTGGTGATCGTGGTGAATTTCCAGTCCTGGCTGGATCCCTTCGTCATCATCACCGCGCTGCCCGGGGCCCTGACCGGCATCATCTGGGCGCTTTTCCTGACCGGAACCCGGCTCTCGGTGCCGGCGCTCACGGGCGCCATCATGTGCATGGGCACCGCCACGGCGAACTCCATCCTGGTGGTGGCCTTCGCGCGTGAGGAGTTCGACCAGCATCACGATGCGGTGCGCGCGGCCGTCACCGCCGGCCATACCCGGCTGCGACCGGTGCTCATGACCGCGCTGGCGATGATCATCGGCATGCTGCCGATGTCGCTTTCCAATTCGCAGAATGCGCCGCTCGGGCGCGCCGTGATCGGCGGGCTGCTGGTGGCAACCTTTGCCACCCTGATGTTCGTGCCCTGCGTGTTTGCCCTCATGCACCACCGGCGCGTCGCCGAAGGAGATGCCGGATGAGCCCCCGCAAGGCATTGATGATCGGTTTGCCGCTGCTGTTCGCCATCCTGGTGGTGTACGGCCTGGTCGAGCGCCGCCAGTCGTTCAAGGATTTGCAGCGCGTGGCCGCGGAGCAGGCCATCCCCTCGGTGGAGATCATCCAGATCGAGCGCGGGCCACCGGTGCGCGTGCTCAGCCTTCCCGGGACGGTGCGCGCCTGGTACGAAGCGCCGATATTCGGTCAGGTCGAAGGGTATGTGCACAGCTGGAACGAGGACTATGGGGCCAGGGTGAAGGCGGGCCAGTTGCTGGCGAGCATCGACACCCCCGGCTTGGATGCGGATTTTGCCGGGGCGAAGGCCAAATTGCGGGTGGCCGAGGCGAACTATCGACTGGCGCTGTCCACCGCCGCGCGCTGGCAGGCTTTGGCCAACACCCCTGCGGTGTCGAAGCAGGAGGTGGAGGTGCAGGTGTCCGGCGCGGCGGCGCGCAAGGCCGAAATGGAGGCCGCTCAACAGGAGGTGGCCCGTTACGCCGCCCTGGAGACCTTCAAGCGCGTGGTGGCGCCCTTCGATGGCGTGGTGACGGCGCGGCTGGTGGATGTCGGCAGTTATGTGAACGCGGCGGGCGGTGAGGCGGGGGCGCACAGCTCCGCGCGCGCGCTGTTCACCGTCGCCGACGTGCACCGGCTGCGGGTGTTCGTGGCCGTGCCGCAGGACTATGCCAACGGGCTGCGTGCGGGCATCACCGCCGCCATCCACCTTCCCTCGCAGCCGGATCGCAAGATTCCGGCGCAGTTCCTGACCACCGCACGCGCCTTCGACGCCAACACCCGCACCGCGGTGACCGAATTGCTGGTCGACCGGGCGGATGCCTCTCTCTGGCCCGGCACCTATGTGGACGTCGATTTCCAGCTGCCGTCGGATCCCGCCATCCCGACCATGCCCGAGCAGGCGTTGATCTTCCGCGCCGCCGGGCCTCAGGTCGCGAGCGTGGATGCGCAGAATAGAATCCACCTGCGGTCGGTCACGCTCGGTCAGAATCTGGGCCGTACTGTCCAGGTGACCAGCGGGGTGACGGCCGGAGATCGGGTGGTGAACAATCCGTCGGCGGGGCTCGCGGAGGGTCAGTTGGTGCGCGCGGTGACCCCCATGGCCGGCTATGGGCAATCCGGCGCCGCGGACGGCAGGGATGCCCGCAAGCCACCATCGCCATGATTTCGCGCCTGTTGCGGATTGCGGTGTGGGCGGGAATCGCGGCCGTGGGGGCCTGCGATCTGGCGCCGGTCTATGAGCCGGCACAATTCATCCTGCCGGATTCCTATCGCGGCAGCGGCCCATTCCGGGTCGCGCAGCCGCTGGCCGGGGTGGCGGCGCCCGAGGAATGGTGGAGGAGCTTTGCCGATCCGCGGTTGGATCAACTCGAGGAGCAACTGCGCCGGGCCAATCCCTCCCTGCAGGCCGCCGCCGAAGCCTACACGCAGGCGCGCGATCTGGCCGCGGAGGCCCGTGCGGGTTTGTATCCCCAGCTCGGGTTGAACGGGGGGGTATCGCAGAACAAGCAGTCCGCACACCGCCTGTTCCGCAGCAGCGCGGGTGCCGATGAGGAGGGCTCGAATCTGCTGGTGGCCGCGGCCTCCTGGGAGCCCGATTTCTGGGACGCGGTGCGCAACAATACCCGGGCGCAGCAACGGCTGGCCCAGTCGAGCGCCGCCGACCTGGCCACCGCCCAGCTGAGTCTGCAGGCGGAGCTGGCCACGGATTACATCGGCCTGCGGGGTCTCGATCAAGAACTGGATGTGTTGCGCGAGGCCATCGTCGCCTATCAGAAGGCGGTCGACATCACCCGCCTGCGCTGGAACGGCGGTATTGCCTCGGGCTTGGATTTGGCGCGCGCCTCCAGCCAGCTCGCGTCCGCCCAGGCGCAGCAGAGCGAGGCGGCTTTGCAGCGCGAGCTTCTGCAACATGCGGTGGCGGTGTTGGTGGGGGTCACGGCGAGTGAATTCTCGATACCGCCGTCGAAGGCGCCAACCTTGCGGGTGCCGCCGATTCCGCCCGGGATGCCCTCCGAGCTGCTGCAACGGCGGCCCGACATCGCCGGCATGGAGCGGCAAATGGCCGCCGCCAACGCCATGATCGGCGTGTCGCGGGCGGCATTCTATCCGCACGTGACCTTCGGCGGTGCGGCCGGATTTCAGGACAGCGGCTTCAATTTGCTGAACCTGCCGAACGACCTGTGGTCGGTGGGTGCCGGCGCGGTGCTGCCGCTGTTCGAGGGCGGCCTGCGGCGTGCCGAATTGCAGCGCTCCTGGGCGCAGTACGCGCAAACGCGCGATGTCTACCGGGCCACCGTGCTGGCCGCATTTCAGGAGGTGGAGGACGGTCTGGCGCTGACCGGCCGGCTGGCGGTGGAACTCACGCAGCAGCACGAGGCCAGTGAACAGGCGAATCAGGCGCTGTCGATCGCCAACATGCTCTATGAAAACGGATTGGACAATTATCTGAGCGTCGCGGTCGCGCAGGTGCAGGAGTTGACCACCGTGACCAGCGAGGTGCAATTGCGCACGCGCCAGCTGCAGGCCGCGGTATTCCTGTTCCGCGCCCTCGGCGGCGGCTGGACCACCAAGCAGCTGCCGGACGAGCGGGAAACGCTGCCGTTCGGACCGTTGGATTACCGGCCGCCACCGGGCAGTCTGCGCTGAACCCCGCGCGGCGGCGCCGCGCAGCGCCCGCCCGCCGAGGCCCATGCCCTCACAAATAGTTCGGCGGGTTCGCGCCGAGACCGCGCTTCACCAGTTGTGAACGGTCGTCGGCGAGCACTTCGCTCGCACCGCACTCCAGGGCATCCAGGGCCTTGTCGACCACGCTCTGCGCGGACACCTTCGGCACATCGAGGCCCCGAGTCAGGTCGGTATCGACGAAGCCGACGTGCAGGCCCAGCACCTGGGTCCCCTGTTGGCGCAATTCCTGGCGCATTCCGTTGGTCAGGCTCCAGGCGGCGGCCTTCGACACCGCATAGGCATTCATGGCGCCGGAATTGATCCAACTGGCGGCCGATAGCACGTTCAGGAACGCCCCCCCGCCGTTGGCGGCGAGCAGCGGGGCAAAGCCCTGCATGAGGCGCAGCACCCCGAACAGGTTGGTGTCGAGATGGGCCTGGAGATTCTCCGCCGCCTGCGCCAGCAGCAGGCTGCGCGGCCGGGCGATGCCGGCGTTGTTGATGACCAGGGTCACATCCCTGCAGCGCTGCACGGCGGCCTCGACGTCGCCGGCCGAGGTGACGTCGAGCTGCAGGGGTTCGATGCCCGCCAACGACAGGGCGGCGGGCCGGCGCACCCCGCCATAAACCTTGCTTGCGCCACGGGCGAGCGCCGCCTTCGCGAAGGCCAGCCCGATACCGCGGTTCGCCCCGGTGATGAGCACGACGGCATCCTTGATCTTCATGGCGGATCGCCTCCAGTGCGCAGGTCGGTCAGGTGGTTCGTGCGCCGCCCGCTTATACTGACGACATTTTCACAGCCTGGGAATGGTAATTTTGCGCGCAATGCACGCCGCCCCGCGGGCGCGGTTCCTGGCCTTGGTGTTCCTGTGGGGATTGGGGGGCGCGCGCGCCGCGTCGGCCTCTACCTGCCCCGAGGGTTGGTTCGCCGATGCCATGCTTGGCGCCTACCACATCCACCCCTACAAGCACTTCGACAACTTCGATCCTGGCATCGGCGTCGAATGTTCGTTCAACCCGCAATGGGCGGCCACCACCGGCTACTTTCGCAACTCGCTGAATCGGCCGTCGTTTTATGGCGGCGGAATCTATACCCCGGAGTTCGCCCACTGGGGCTGGTTCCGTTTGGGGCTGATGGGAGGGATCGTGTCCGGCTACAACTATGGACAGTTCGGCATCGGGCCGAGCAAATCAACCGTCGGCCCGCTGCTTGCCCCGGCGGCATTCACCCGCTTCGGGCGGTTCGGCATCAATTTCATTCTGATTCCGCCCATCCCGGCTGACAACCTGCCGTTCACGGTCGGCTTTCAGGCGAAATACCGGGTTCGTTAGACCCGCGGCCGCGGACTCATAGCTTGGCCGCCTTCTTCAGGGCCATCAGGGCGATGGCGACCCTTTGCGAGGCTTCCGAGTAGCGTGTGTCGTTGGCGATGGCGCGTTCGGCATCGGCATAAGCGGCCGCGTTGATCAGGTTGGCCACTTTCCCGGCTTCCAGGTGGAAGTCGCGGTGCGAGTCCACCGCCCGTTGAAACTCGGGGCGACCCAGCAGGGCGGACTTGCCTTCGCCATACAGCCACTTTCCCAGATCGCAGCAGTTGTCGCGCCCGATCGACGCCGCATCCAACTGATCCTGGCTGGCAATGGCCGCCCGGAATTTCACCTTCCACTCCGAATGCTTCTGCACCGATTCATCGAGATTCATCTGAGCGCAACTCCCCGCGACCCGGCCACAACGGCCGTTGCCGGGTTGTCGGCTGCCTGGCAGAAAATCTTAACCCTCTCAACCGTCAAGTCCCGCGCGCCGGCAGTTGCGGGTCGGTTGGATGGTCCAGGTTCTCCACCGCCGACACCCGTTGCGCGAGCGGCGGTGGCATACCCGGGGGGCGCGCCGCGGTCAATTCGCCTTGCAAGCGAGCTTCATCGAGCGGCGGTTCGCATCGATGGGGTTCCCGAAGCCATCGCCCCCGCCCGCCATCCTGCGCGCCGCGGCGGTTTGATCGGAGCGCTCCAACACATCATAGCCATTGGCCGGACACAGTTTGGCCGCCTCCGCCTGGCACTTATCCCATGAGGAGGAGGCGCCGTTGCAATACACCACGTAGGCCTGTCGTCCATCGGCGGTACGCATGGGTCCCATGCAGCCCGCGAGCCCGACCGGCAGGACGGCGACGGCGGCCAACATACGCGCGATCATCCTTCTATTCATGACGCTTCCCCGTTTCGATTGATGCTGTCTGCGATTATCCCCCACAGTCCGCGGCGGCGGCCAGTGGCGGAATTTCCTGGTGTCCCGTTGCGGTGCGGCGTGGGCGCGGCGGTCCTCGGCGGCCGGCGTCTCAGTGACTGCGGACCAGCGAGCGCGCCCCGACATCCATCTCCTTGCCTGAACTGAAGGTGACGTGGATGGTGGAGTTGCTCGCGTTGTAGGCAAGATAGGTCGGTACTCCGCCGTCGGTCTTGAACACCGCATACAGCGCCGTGTCGGCCGTCACCGTGAAATCCGGCTTCCCCATCTCCTTCAGGCTGAGCAGCCAATACAGCGTATGGGAGCGCGTTTCGCCGCTCTCCACGGTGCCGTTGTGATTCCAGAATCCGGCTCCGGCGGCCGGATTGGCGATCGCCAGGTAAGAGGCCAGGATGTCCTGCCAGATGTCGCCCGGCGTGCCGTCCGTGACGCCGTGCTTCTGGTAGGCGGCGACTTCCGCCGGTAGATCGTCGAACACACGCGTCACGTAGTCAGGGTCGCGGCCCAGATACAGCGAGGCCGGGGTGATGGGCAGCGCGTTGATGCCGAGGATTTGCCGCGGCTCCTCGGTCCACCAGGTGTTGTAGGCGTACCTTCCGCCGAACACCATGCTGGCGAAGGGCTTGCCGTAGTCGGCGCCCAGCACCTGCCGCCGCAGATCGAACCAGTAGGTTTGCACCGAGCCGATTTCGCTGGTGTACAAATAGATCCCGAGATCGCGCAAGCGCTCATTGCCGGTGGCTTCCCCGAGCAGGATCAGGGCGGCCCAGGCGTTGACGGCCTCGGAGGAGGACTCCTGGTTGTTGCCGTCGTCGAAGGCGGCGTTTCCGGACGCCCAGGAGTGCCCTTCATACGGATCGAAGTTTCTCAGGAAGGGGAAGTCCGCTCGACCCCGCTCATCATTGGCGATGTCGGCGACGATCTTGCCGACCATGCCGCCCCACTTGGCGGGCGCCAGCCACTCGGGATCTCGCAGGGCGATATGCGCCGCGCCGGTGAGCCAGTATCCGTAGTGAAAGTGATGATCGTTCATGCTGCCGATGCTGCTGTACTCCTCCGGGTAGCCCACGAAGGTACCGAGCCCGGCGTCCTGCATGAAATAGGTGGGATGGTTGCCGTCGAACCAGGACTGCATGCGGGATTTCATGCCCTCGAGCAGGGAGTCGGCCATCTTTTGCTTGCCCTCGGCCTGCGCCACGCTCAGCAACTGCGCCGTCGCGCCGATGCCCTTGCCCACCCAGTAGGTTCCGCGCCCGCGCTTGGTGTACAACTGGCTCGCCTTGGCGCCGTCGCCCGCCAGCAGGCGATCCACGGCGTCGCGGTCGGCGGGATCCTCGAGTCCCGCCCAATAGGGCATGATGCCGTGATAGGTGCGTCTGAGGGTGAAGGTGTTGCCGGTGATGAGGCGAATCGGGCCGCGCACCGAGTCGTATTGATGGTGCGAATCCGGCCGCTGCACCAGCGCATTCCACTGGTGCGGATACAGGCCCATGAAGGTGGTGAGATTCTTGCCCTCCTTGGCGACCGTGGTCACGGTGAAGGTGCTTTCAACCGTGCTGCTCTTGCGGTCGTAGCGCCAGTCCACGCGGGTATCGGTGGGGAATACATAGGCGGCGGCGAGAAACTCGCGCAGCGTCCCCGGCAGCTCGTCCGGCAGGCCGGCAATGGAGAAGTAGCGTCCGGCCGGGCCGAAATGCAGCAGCAGTTCGCTCGGATCGCGCCACTCCCAGGTCGCCCCGCTGGGCGCGAAAATCGCGTAGGAGTGACCGTCCAGGGTGAACGCGGCAACCCGTGCGTCGGCGCCGGCCACGGCGGGGTCGGCGAGCAGGCGGGGCTTGCCGGAGAACTTGAAACGCATGTCGCCGCTGCTGCAATCGTAATAGCTGAACGGGCTGCCGTGCAGCACGGTGGCCGTCAAGGCGGAGCCGTCCGCCGCGGCGAGGCGAAACTGCGCCAGCCAGTCCGAGGAACGGGCGAGGCGGGCGTCCTGGGGAGTGAAGCCGAGCGGCGAGGCCACGATGGCGGCGACATGCGGGTAGCGGACCTCGCGCTGCACGGCGTCGATCACATGCAGCAGCCGTGTGGGCATGCCGATCTCGAAACCGGCCTTGCCGGCCCGATAGGTCATCGGCAGGGCGTGAATCGGATGCGGATCGCGCTCGAAGATCACCGAGGAGTACCATTGATTGGTCGGCACCGCCCTGCCGACGGCGTCCTGGGCGAGGAATTCCGCGCGCGGCGGCACCACGTCGCCACCCAGCAACCCGGACTTCGGCTTGGTGAAGTACCGGCCGGCCCCGAGGGTCACGCCGTCGTCGGCGCCGCCGGCGGCCATCCCGGCGAGCAGCAGCAGCCCCGTGGCGAGGCAGGCACGCGCGGCCCCGCGTGATGAGCGGGTGGGCGATCGGCGGATGAATGCGCAGCGCATGGCGAATATCCTCGGTGGGGACTCGGTGCTCAAAACAGCAGGTTGGCACCCAGCGTGATGGAGCTGCCGAATTTACTCACCCGCGGGTCGACGCCGCCATCGGCCGTGTTGTTGGGCATGCTGATGGGCGCCGGTCCCTGACGTCCGAACATTTCGCGCAGCAGGCCACCGTATACCTCGAGGCGCTTGTAGACCTCAGGCAGCTTGCGGTAGAAGCCGACGTTCATGAAAGTCGCGGTGTTGCTCTGGCCCCATTCAGTCGGGGTTCTCGTGTACGCGCGGTTCATGCGCGCGCCACCGGCGGTGAACAGCCACAGGCCGCGGACATAACCGACCCCGAGCAGGTCGTCGTATTCGACGGCATGGTGCATGCCCCCGTCGCTCGCATAATTGAAGCCCGGTTGATCCCAGTAGCAGGTGTTCTGCTGCGCCGAGTAGTCGCATTGCTGCTGCTGGCCGGACCATTCGCTGCGCTTCAGGCCGTAGGTCACCCGCCAGGTCTGATTCGCGTAGTAGGTGCCTTCCAGGATGGTGACGTTCTCGTGGGGCGGCTCCCCTCCGAGTTGAACGTTTTGCACCTCGGTGTTGCCGATTGAACCGGTGAACGCGCCCTTCGCGAAGGAGTTCTGCAGACCGCCGTTGCTGCCCTGAAAGGTCAGCTCGATGAGATTCTTTTCGTTGGAGAACTGACCGAAGATTTCGACCAGGCGCGGGTTCGGGGGCGGGTTCACCGTCGACGCCTGGTTCAGAGGATGCACCACCTGGGCGCCCCCATAGGACGCTTCGAGGCGGAACTTACCCAGCGAAAATTCGAAGTCCGGCAATGCGTAGCGGATGCCGTAGGGGATCACGCCGTAGCCGGCGCCCGATTCGGCCCAGGGCGTGGTCAACCCGAGGGGGTATGCGAAGGAGTCGGCGCGGGTCCAGGAGCGGGTCGACAGGGTGCCCACCTGCAGCGATCCGAGCGTCGGATAGGAGGCGCCGACGTAGGCGTCGATGAAATAATGCCCGTAGACGTCAGGACCGTTGTTGCGCTCGCGGGCGCTCGCCTTGGCCTCCAGCCCGATGGCATTGTCGAATTCATGGGTCCAGCCCAGCGTGGCCATCACCAGGCCGAGGTTGCTGCTGACCGTGCGCGCCGGTCCACCCTGATTGACCATGGGTGCTCCCGGATTGTTCGAGGTCGCCAGGTTCAGCACACCGCGCGGATCGTAGGTCGACGGATTGACCAGGTGAGGGGAGCAGCTGAAGCACACCGAAAACTCTTCCTTGGCGAAACCCGAAATCTCCCAGTCGCCGAACTGGTCGGCGTGGACGGGCATGGGGGGGGCCCATTCCGCCCCCCAAAACACCGCTAGAAAAAAAACGGGGAGCGTGAAAAACAATT
>VFSW01007586.1_pt1 | contig 15717 bp, 11 predicted proteins | sample 5358111 | NCBI WGS metagenome assembly VFSW01 (sample SAMN11554181, study PRJNA540505) | mine drainage metagenome | isolation source: sediment from site ElyBrook_90M | place: USA: Ely Copper Mine, Vershire, VT | collected 2017
CCGCGCGTTCGACGTCGGCCGCGAGCGCCGCATCGTCGGTGATCAGGATCGACTGGGCGTTGACGTCGTGTTCGGCCTGCGCCAGCAGATCGGCGGCGATCCACCCCGAATTGCCGGTCCGATCTGCGATGACAAGCACCTCCGAAGGGCCGGCGATCATGTCGATACCGACCTTGCCGAACACCAGCCGCTTGGCGGCCGCCACATAGGCGTTGCCGGGGCCGACGATCTTGGCAACCGGCGCGATGGTCGCGGTGCCATAGGCGAGCGCCGCCACCGCCTGCGCGCCGCCAACACGATAGATTTCGGATACGCCGGAAAGATGCGCTGCCGCCAGCACCAGCGGATTGAGCCTGCCGTCCGGCGATGGCACCACCATCACTACGCGGTCGACGCCGGCGACCTTGGCCGGCACCGCGTTCATCAGCACCGACGACGGGTAGGCGGCGGTGCCGCCGGGAACGTAGAGGCCGACCGATTCGATGGCGCTCCAGCGCCAGCCGAGTTCGACGCCGAGCGCGTCGGTGAAGCGTTCGTCCCTTGGCAATTGCCGCCGGTGGAAACCTTCAATCCGGTCGCGGGCAAACTCCAGCGCCTCGAGCGTCGCCGCATCGCAAGCCTTTACCGCCGCATCGATTTCCTCAGGCGTCACGCGCAGGCGCGAGGGATCGAGATCGATCCGGTCGAACTTGCGTGTCGCTTCGATCAGCGCCCGGTCGCCGCGTTTGGCCACGTCATCGACGATGAGTCGGGTGGCGGCCTCGATATCGGCGGATACCTCGCGCTTCATCGCGAGGAAGTCACCGAATCGCTTGGTGAAGTCGGCGCTGCTTCTGTCTAATCGAACAGGCATGGTGACTTTCCGGCGGAAGATCCTGAAACAAAGGCCCTCTGCTCAATGGCGCGGCGGCAAATCGTCGTCAACCCTTTGAACGCCAACCTTCCCTCATTCAGGACCGGCCGCGAGACAAGGGCCGGAATGACGTCCCGTTCAGGCTTCCAGCCCCGGCGGGTGCGCCTCTTCGCCGGGATCGCCGGCAGAGTCGCCCACACCGGGATAGGACAGCTCGCATTCCAGGCATTGGAATGTCGAGCCGAAGCGCCTCGCCGCGGCTGAACATCAGCACCGCGCGGTCGCCGCGGACCGAAGGAAATTCAATCGCTGATTCGCTCGATCGAAGCGCCGCAGGCGGAAAGCTTCTCCTCGAGCCGCTCAAAGCCGCGGTCGAGATGGTAGACGCGGTTGACCATGGTCTCGCCTTCGGCGGCAAGGCCGGCAATCACCAATGACACCGACGCGCGCAGATCGGTCGCCATCACCGGCGCCCCGCGCAGTTTCGCGATGCCATGGATGGTGGCGGTCTCGCCGTCGAGATGAATCCGCGCGCCGAACCGCGCCAGTTCCTGCACATGCATGAAACGATTCTCGAAGATCGTCTCGGTGATATGCGAGGAGCCCGTGGCGGAAGTCATCAGCGCCATCAATTGCGCCTGCAGATCGGTGGGGAAGCCCGGGAACGGCGCGGTCGAAACCGTCACCGGCTGGATGCCCGCGCCGTTGCGGGCGACGCGGATGCCTTCGTTGTTTACCGTCACGACGGCGCCGGCCTGCGCCAACACGTCGAGCGCCGATTGCAGCAGTTCCGGCCGCGCGCCTGACAGTTGAACGTCGCCGCCGGTCATCGCTACCGCCATCGCATAGGTGCCGGTTTCGATTCGGTCGGGAAGCACGGTGTGCCGCGCGCCGTGAAGCCGGCTCACGCCTTCGATGACGATGCGGGGCGTGCCGGCGCCGGAGACGCGCGCGCCCATCTTGTTGAGGCAGTCGGCGACGTCGAGAACTTCCGGCTCGCAGGCGGCGTTGGTGATCACGGTGGTGCCTTTGGCCAAGGTCGCCGCCATGACCGCGACATGGGTGCCGCTCACCGTCACTTTGGGAAATTCGATAGTAGCTCCCCTCAAGCCGCCGGGCGCCTTTGCGATCACGTAGCCGCCGTCGATGGCGATCCCGGCGCCGAGTTTCTCCAGCGCCATGATCAGGAGATCGACCGGCCGGGTCCCGATGGCGCAGCCGCCGGGCAGCGACACCCTGGCCTCGTGCATCCGCGCCAGCAGCGGCGCGATCACCCAGAAGCTGGCGCGCATCCGCGACACCAGCTCATAGGGGGCGGTGGTGTCGATGATGTTGGCCGCTGAAATGTGCAGGGTCTGGCCCTGATATTCATGATCGCCGGGCCGCTTTCCCACTGAGGTGATATCGACGCCGTGATTGCCGAGAATGCGCTGCAGTTGGGCGACGTCGGCCAGCCGCGGCACGTTGTCGAGGATCAGCGTCTCTTCGGACAAGAGGCCCGCGATCATCAGCGGCAGTGCCGCATTTTTCGCGCCCGAGATCGGAATGGTGCCGTTGAGCTTGTTGCCGCCGACGATGCGAATGCGATCCATGCGAAAATCCACTTTTTGCTATGCGCAAACTATAGGGCGAATGCGACCCCGATAGCAAAAGCTTTGAAATTTGCGGCGATTTGATGGGGATGACGGTTAAAGGCGATTGATATCTTCGTTTTCAAGCACCGGCCTCGGATAGCCGTCCCGTGCCACCCGAATCATCGCGCGGCCGACCTGCTCGGTCGTGGTCACGTATTTCGGCGCCACGCGATGGAGCAGCGACAGGAACGGCGCGGCGGCGACATAGATCGCCTGATACCACGCGGTCTTCGACCGGACGCCGTGCAGCGGCTGGATGGCGGCGGGACGAAACATGTAGGCCGCCTTGAACGGCAGCTTGAGCAGATCGTTCTCGGTCTTGCCCTTGATCCGCGCCCACATCAGCCGGCCTTGCTCGGTCGAGTCCGTGCCCTGCCCCGTGACGTAGACGAACACCATCTGCGGATTGAGTCGTGCCAATGTCGTCGCAGCCGCAAGCGTGACGTCGTAGGTCAAATGCCGGTAGCGTTCCTCGCTCATCCCGACCGAGGAGACGCCGAGACAGAAGAAGCAGGCGTCGTATCCCGTCAACTGAGATTCGATCGCCGAATAATCCAGGAAATTTTCGTGCAGGATTTCGCGCAGCTTTGGGTGTCGCTGCGCGATTGGGCTGCGCCCGACCGCGAGCACGCTTTCGATCCCGGGATCGAGCAGGCATTCGCGCAAGCCGCCCTGCCCGACCATTCCGGTTGCACCGAAAAGAATGACTTTCATCCGGCTGGACGTCACACCGGCCGGAATCGCCGCACGGCAGAGAAAATCGCGACGACGAAGAACACGAGCACGATGCCCTGGACGACGGCGAAGGGCGGCTCGCTGGGCGGCACGCTCGGCGCCAGCTCATGCAGCGGGCCTATCTTCAGGAAGCTCTGGATGACCAGCACGAAGACGTTGAGGTAAAGCCCGACCATCGCGGTCACCACATAGATCAAGCGCCACGAGCCGGACAGCTTCATGGCGTAGAGCGCGATGCATGCGATTGCGAGCAGAGCCAGCGACAGGATGCCGATCATGTGCGACGGCAGCAACTTTTCAAACGGAAACAGAAAGCCGGTGGCGCTGGTCAGAATCGTCGTGAGCAGGAACAGGGCGGTCAGGCCGGGCATCCGGTTGGAGCCGAAAAGCTCGAACAGAACGACGAGGCCCGAAACGATTCCGATCAGGCTGATGATGACGTGCAGCATCGTGAAGGCAGACAGGCTCATACCCAGGATCATGACGCGCTCCCCTTTTGGATCCGGGGCAAATGCTACGACTGACAATCTGAAATTGCCACAGTCCATACCCACGGCAACTCAGCTATGTCGCCCGTCGATCCAGAGCGGACGTCATACTTGATTGTTCGCAAAGCCGTCACGCATCGGCGACAGTCCTTCAGCGATCGACTGCTAAAGCGCCGGTTTCACGGCATCGCCGAGAAAGCCGTGCAGCGCGGCAACCACCTGCGCGCCCTCGCCGATTGCGCCGCCGACCCGCTTGACCGATCCCGAGCGCACATCGCCGACGGCGAAAACGCCGGGCACCGAGGTCTCCAGCGCGGTGGCCTGCCGCCCTTCGCTCTCTTTGTCTTGCGCGCCGGTCACCACAAAACCTGCGCGGTCGACCAATACGCCGCAGCCGTCGAGCCAGCCGGTGGCCGGATCGGCGCCGACGAACAGGAAGAGATTGCGGATGTCAAAGGTGCTTTCTTCAGCCGACAGGCGGCTGCGCCAGCGCACGCGCTCAAGCGAGCCGTCTTTCGTGCCTTCAAGCCCGACAACTTCGGTGTTGAACACCAGCTCGATATTCGGCGCCGCCTCGATGCGCTCGATCAGGTAGCGCGACATGCTGGCGCCAAGGCCGCCGCCGCGGATCACCATGTGAACCTTGCGGGCGTGGCCCGACAGAAAAACCGCGGCTTGGCCGGCGGAGTTGCCGCCGCCGACCAGGATGACCTCCTGGCCGGCGCACAGCCGCGCCTCGATCGGCGAGGCCCAGTACCAGACGCCGCGGCCTTCGAAGTCCGCAAGGTTTTCGATCTCGGGCCGCCGATAACGCGCGCCGCTGGCGACCACGACCGACCGCGCACGCAAGATGTCGCCATTGTCGAGCTTGAGGCCGAATGCACCGTCTTCATACCCACAATCGAGCGACTTTACTTCGACCGGAATCATCATTTCGGCGCCGAATTTCTGGGCCTGGTTGAAGGCCCGGGCGGTGAGCGCATGCCCGGAAATTCCAGTCGGGAAGCCAAGGTAGTTCTCGATGCGCGCGCTGGCGCCAGCCTGTCCGCCGAACGCCCGCGTATCGCACACCGCCACCGCAAGCCCCTCGGAGGCGGCATAGACCGCAGTCGACAACCCCGCTGGGCCGCTGCCGACCACGGCGACATCGTAGATCCTGTCCTTGGGCAGATCGCGAATCATGCCCATCGCGCGCGCGAGTTCGGATTCGCGCGGGTTGCGGAGAACGGTGCCGTCGGGGGCCACCACCAGGGGCCAATCGGCCTGCGACGGCGAATACCGCGCGATCAATTCGGCGGCATCGATATCGGCGACCGGATCGAGCAGATGATGAGGATAGCCGTTGCGGGTCAGGAATCCCTGTAGACGAACGACGCCGGCCGAGTCGGACGGACCGATCAGCACCGGCCCCCCGGCCCCGCCCCGGATCAGGTTGACGCGGCGTAGGATGAGCGCGCGCATGATGCGCTCGCCGAGATCGGCTTCCGCAACCAGCAATGCACGCAAACGCTCCGGAGAAATCAAGAGCGTTTCGACGTCGCCTTCGGCGTGGCCATCGACCAGTGCGACGCGGCCGGAGAGTTGACCGATCTCGGCGAGAAACTGACCGGGCCCCTGGTCGATGATAGGCGTGACGCGGCCGAAGCCGTCGCGCTGCGTAATCGCCACATGGCCGGACAGAACGACAAACATGCCCGGACCGGGTTTGCCGGTCTCGAACAGTCTTTCGCCATGCTGGTAATTGCGCTGCTCGGCGAACCGGCGCATGCGCGTGATTTCCGTCGGCGTCAGCGTCGGAAATGTCTGCTCATAGCGCGGAAATGCGGTCGCTGCCGGCGCGTTCTCGTCCGGCTTGGTCCCTATCGTGGTCTCTTCCGTCATTTCCCGCTCGCCTCGCTCAAGGAAAGCGGGACGATCAAGGAAATTCCGCCGCGAGCCAACCGGCTATTTGCCCGGGGTTTTTTCGCTGCGGTCATGTGGTGAGACATCATCAGAACTGGAAGACGCCATCGTGAAATCGTCTCGTTCCCTCGCCTGCGATTTTCTCCGCTTGAGATTTTCGCGTAGCGCGTGCTTCAGCCGCTCCCGGCGCAAATCCTTGGCGGGCTTTCCGGATTGGGCCTGATATTTATCCTTCTCATCCTTCATCGTGTAGCTGTCCATATGACCGGGAGAAATCCCGATGGGTGAAATTTACGCAATGGCACCCCTGCCGCACGAGCCCTCGACGGCTCGCATCGCGCTGGATGACCACGACCCGCTGACCTCGCCGTCAGAACATATTGTGTTTCGCTCGCCGTTGCTGCAATCGCCGATCATTGGATCATTGGCGGACGGTAGCTCCGCGGCGCCGATAACGGCGGCGCAGAATTTCGATAGTTTTGATCGAATTCTGGTCATAATCCGCCCGATCGTCGGCGGCACCAGGCGAAGAAACCGGGAACCGGATCCGACCCGCAATTGAGGCTCCTTGGGGCGGCAACGGGCAGCTGGCCTGATTTGGCCTTCGGAAGGCGCCGCGGGCAGGTCGGCGCGCTCGCGCGCCCTTGGCCTTCGCGCTTGCGCGCCCTTGGCCTTCGCGCTTGCGCGCCCTTGGGCCTTGTGGCAAGGATCGGCCCGCCTTGCAGGGCCTATTGGCCGATTCTAGTGATCCGGGGGCACGCTGCCGTAGCTCAGTGGTAGAGCACTCCATTGGTAATGGAGAGGTCGACAGTTCAATCCTGTCTGGCAGCACCAGTTTTTTCCGGTACTTAAGAAAGAGTTTGGGAAATCTTCGGCCGCACACTGTCGCGCGGCGGAGATCCAGTGCCACCGCGCAACGCTGAGTTTCCACCGATCTCATCATAGGCAAAACCGGTTCGTTAGCGTCGCCCAAATCTGTTGGGCATGGGGCGCTCGCTTCACGGCGACGATCTTGTTGAAACTCTCGCTGACAACATCGGCCGACAATCGACGACGCCGATCTCAGTTCCCACTGTTGCAGCAGCGCATCGCGCGAGGGTCCAAAATTAAGGCTTCTTTTAGGTTTGATTAAGGCCGCATTAATCACAGAAACTTGTTGTTCCCCAATAGGTTGGGTTGTCGCCGAGTGTGGCCGATGAGTGACAGCTTTTTGGACAAAAGCTGTCTAAGTGCGCGCCATAGACGACGCAGAATGCGCCTGCTCTGAAAAACCGAAGAACACTCTGGAGAACAAACTCATGAAGAAGTTTCTATTGGCTACTGTGGCCTTCGTCGCCCTCGGCGCGACCGTGCCAGCACTCGCAGCCGATCTTCCGGCCCGCACCTACACCAAGGCTCCGGCCTACGTCGCTCCGATCTACAACTGGACCGGCTTCTACATCGGCGCCCACGTTGGTGGCGCGTTCAGCGGCGACAATAATTTCGGTGGGCTGAACACCGGCAACAACGGTAACGGCCGCTTGCTTGGTGGTCTGCAGGCTGGCTATGACTACCAGTTCGCCCCCAACTGGGTCCTCGGTGTCGAAGGTCAGTACAGCTGGCTTGGCAGCAACAACAACAGCATCCTGTTCCCCGGCGGATTCGCCTACACCAACGACCAGCGCGCGCTGGGTTCGGTGACAGGCCGCATCGGCTACACCTGGGGTCCGGGCCTGCTCTACGTGAAGGGCGGCTATGCCCACTCCGACAACAACGAGTCCGTGACGCTCGCCAGCGTTCCGACCGCGTTCGCGTTCTCCGGCGGCCATCGCGATGGCTACACGGTTGGCGCCGGTCTGGAATACATGTTCACCCAGAACTGGTCGGGCAAGATCGAGTATCAGTACTACAACTTCGGCAGCAGCTCGTTCGTCACCCCGGTCGCGCTGGCTCCGTTCGGCAACTTCCGCACCGACGACCATGTCGTGAAGGCCGGCATCAACTATCGCTTCAACTGGGGTGGCCCGGTCGTCGCGAGGTACTGATCCGCGTCTGATCGAAAAAGTCCGAAAAGGCCGGCCTCGCGCCGGCCTTTTTGCTTTGCTGCGCGAACATCGCGAATATAAAGGGTGGGCTCAGCGTGTTTTACCGCCCGCCGAACCACTCCCCGGTGCTTTGCAGAAATCGCGATTGTGTTCGGCTGGCGACGCGTCGATAGTATGGCCAAGCCGATACCGGCAATTTGCGACCCAACACCATGCACTCAAAGGCAGACGCGATTAAGTCCTCGGTCGAGGCACTTCGTTACCCCTGGGAAAGCCATCCCGGCCCCGATCAGGTCGTGGAGGTGATGCCGGGGGTATTGTGGGTCCGGCTCAAGCTGCCGTTCCGTCTCAATCACGTGAATATCTATCTGCTCGCCGACGGCGACGGCTGGGCGATGGTGGATTCCGGGTTTGGCAACGAGGAGTCGATCGCGGCCTGGACCGCATTGTTCGAGGGCCCGCTGGCGCGTGTGAAAATCACGCGGCTGATCGTGACCCATTCGCACCCCGACCATGTCGGCCTCGCAGGCTGGGTGGTCGAGCGTTTCAACTGCCCGCTCCAGATGTCGCAGGTCGAGTATCTGCAGTCGGTCTATCATCAGAACCGCGGCACCGAAGAACGCAAAATGGCGCAACGGCTGTTCTTCCGCCGTCACGGCATGGACGAGAGCCTGACCGACAAATTGCTTGGCCGCGGCCAGGAATATCTGATGCGGGTTTCGGTGCTGCCACCCTCCTATCGCCGCATCTCCCACGGCGACGAGATTTCGATCGGCACACGACGCTTCAAGGTCATCACCGGCGGAGGCCACGCGCTCGATCAGGTGATGCTCTATTGCGCCGCCGACAAGCTGTTCCTGTCCGCCGACCAGGTGCTGAGCAAGATTTCGCCCAATGTCAGCGTCTGGGCGGTCGAACCCGACCAGAACTCGTTGGGCGAGTATCTGGCCTCGCTGGCGAGCCTGACCACCACACTGCCCTATGACCTGCTGGTGCTGCCCGGCCACGGCGTCCCCTTCTACGGGTTGAAGACGCGGATCAAGCAACTCGCCGACCACCACGAGGAGCGCTGCAGGCTGATTGCGGATGCCTGCCGGGAAAACCCGAAGACCTCAAAAGAACTGGTGCCCGTCGTGTTCCACAAACACGTGCTTGACGCCCACCAGATGGGATTTGCCGCCGGCGAACTGATCGCGCATGTCAACTACATGCAGGTCGAGGGCCGCCTCACGGTCGAGGAGACCGACGGCGTGCTTCACTTCAGGACCACCTGATCGGGGGCGGGCGCCGCTAGGTGACCAAATTGAACAGCTTCGCCGCGGTACGGCCGAGGATGTCGGCCTTCTGCTCGTCATCGAGCGATGTCGAGGCGAAGATGTGGTCCACCGGACTGAGCTGCCAGGGATAGGGGTAGTCGCTGCCAAGCACGATCTGGCCGGCGCCGACCTGCGTCGCCAGATGCCTGATTGCCTCGGGCGAAAAGACCAGCGAATCGAAATAGATCTGCTTGAGATATTCCGTCGGCGCCTTCTTGAGCTTGATGTCGGAATTGCAGCCCTTGGGCCCGACCATGCAGGCATGGTCCGAACGTTCGGCGTAGGACGGCAGGTAACCGCCGCCATGGGCGGCAATCAGTTTCAGCCCGGGAAAGCGATCGAGCGTACCCTCGAAGATGAGGTGCGAAAGCGCTATCGTCGTATCCAGCGGATTGCCGATGGTGTTGCCGAGCCATCCGTTACCCGACAGCCGCTTGTTGAGCTCGGGCATGCCCTGCGGATGGATGAAGAGGGGCACGCCGAGTTCCTCCGCCTTGGCCCAGACGGGATGGAATTTCGGATCCGAGAAGTCCATGCCATTCACCGAGCCGCCAATCGCGGCGCCCTTCAGGCCCTGCTTCTTCACCGCGCTATCGAGCTCCTGCACGGCGAGATCGGGCGCCTGCAAGGTGAGCGAGGCGAAAGCCGCGAAACGATCCGGCTTTGAGGCGCAGAGTTCAGCGAGCTTCTCGTTCTGGATCCTGACGATCTGTGCGGCAAGGTCGCGCTCGCGGTCATACCAGAAGGGGTTGATCGACAGGATCTCCATGTCCACGGCCTGCAAGTCCATAGCGGCGAGCCGCTGGCCGACATCGAGAAAGGTCTCTTCCGCGCCCCTGGCCGGGCCGAGTTGGAGCTTGACGCCCTCCTCGCCAAGCAGCGCGCCCGCTTCGCGGAAATGGCAATGGGAGTGCACGTCGATCGTCTTGATCCGTTTTCCATTGACCATCACGGGTAATTTCTGGCGCGCCGGCTGCTGACCGTGCGCGCTGCGCAGCAGACCGCAACCGCAAAAAACGATGCCGGTGGCCGCCGCAGCGGCGCCGGTCTTCAGAAAATCACGGCGCGTGGTCATGATATTTTCCTCCAGGGCTTGTTTCATGGCTCGTGTTGGCCGACGCGGCCTGCCACCGCCACGCCATGCGGGCTTCCGGTCATGATTCCGCCGCGCCCGGCGGACGGTCACATGGAAGATCGTAAGACAGGCCGCGGACCGCCAGCAAGATGGAGCCATACCCTCAGTGCTTCAATATTTTGGCGAGGAAGGCCTTGGCCAATCTAATCCAATTGGATCGCCTGCCGGAGGCACAACCGCTGGATGCCGCGCCGGCGAATGCACCTTCACGTCAAGAGAAGGTCGGTTGCCGGGCGCCTCGCCTGAGGGAAAGCCGTTCGGTATCTCCGGACGGCCGACCTATTCTGAAAACACCGGAAATGAGCGCCAAAGGGCGTTCACGGGTTTCCTGGGCGACCACCGACGGTTCCGATTTGCCTCCGATGCGCCCCAAAACTTGATCCTGATCAACGTCCCGATTCTGGCTCGACATTAATCGTAGAAACGCTTTAAAAAGGGCTCAAGCCACCTCGGCCCCACCGCTCCGTTCCGGGTTTTTCGATGGATTACAGCCAATTCTTCAGCGCCGCCCTCAATCGCCTGCATGACGAGCGTCGTTATCGGGTTTTCGCCGACCTCGAACGTATCGCGGGCCGATTTCCGCACGCGGTGTGGCATTCCCCGAACGGACCGCGCAACGTCGTAATCTGGTGCTCCAACGACTACCTGGGAATGGGGCAACATCCCAAGGTTGTCGGCGCGATGGTCGAGACCGCCACCAGGGTCGGCACCGGCGCCGGCGGCACCCGCAACATCGCAGGCACCCATCACCCGCTGGTGCAGCTCGAGCAGGAGCTGGCCGACCTGCACGGCAAGGAAGCAGCGTTGCTGTTCACCTCGGGCTACGTCTCCAACCAGACCGGCATTGCGACCATCGCCAAGCTGATCCCGAACTGTCTGATCCTGTCGGATGAGCTCAACCACAATTCGATGATCGAAGGCATCCGCCAGTCCGGCTGCGAGCGCCAGGTTTTCCGGCACAACGACATCGCGCATCTTGAGGAATTGTTGCGCGCCGCCGGTCCCGATCGGCCGAAGCTGATCGCCTGCGAGAGCCTTTATTCGATGGACGGCGATATCGCGCCGCTTTCGAAGATCTGCGATCTCGCCGAACGCTATGGAGCGATGACCTATGTCGACGAGGTTCACGCCGTCGGCATGTATGGCCCGCGCGGCGGCGGCATTGCCGAGCGCGACGGCGTCATGCACCGCATCGATATCCTGGAAGGCACGCTCGCCAAGGCGTTCGGCTGTCTCGGCGGCTATATCGCCGGATCCTGCGAGATGATCGACGCCGTCCGCTCCTACGCACCCGGCTTTATCTTCACCACCGCGTTACCGCCCGCGATCTGTTCGGCCGCGACCGCCGCGATCCGGCACCTCAAGACGTCGAACTGGGAACGCGAGCGCCATCAGGATCGCGCCGCCCGCGTCAAGGCGATCCTGACCGCCGCGGGACTGCCGGTGATGTCGAGCGAGACCCATATCGTGCCGCTGTTCGTCGGCGATCCCGAAAGATGCAAGCGGGCCTGCGATATTCTGCTGGAAGAGCACGGCATCTACATCCAGCCGATTAACTATCCGACCGTCGCCAAAGGCTCCGAGCGGTTGCGGATCACGCCCTCGCCCTATCACGACGACGTGCTGATCGATCAGCTTGCCGAAGCCCTGCTGCAGGTGTGGGAACGGCTCGATCTGCCATTGCGCCAGAAATCGCTGGCGGCGGAATAGCGTTAGCCTGCCAACCGCAGCTAAATCCCGGCTTCCGGCCGGTGACGCATCGTGCTTTGCCGGTCCAATCCGGCTATACTCTCTCCCTGCGACGAAAGTCGTTTGCGGCGGCGCGGAGCCCGGCCCGCGCCGAGACCTTAGGGAGCCAACGCGATGCTGCACGACTGGAGCGTGATCGCAGCCGCCTTCGGCTACATCGGGTTCCTGTTTCTCGTTGCCAGCTACGGCGACCGTCTGTCCCCGACGCAGCGCGGCCGCGCCAGCGGGCTGATCTATCCGCTGTCGCTGGCGATCTATTGCACCTCCTGGACGTTCTTCGGCTCGGTCGGATTCGCCACCCGCACCAGCGTGGATTTTCTGGCGATCTATATCGGCCCGATCCTGATGGTCGCGCTCTGCACGCCGCTGCTGCGCCGCGTGATCCAGCTGGCAAAATCACAGAACATTACCTCGATCGCCGATTTCATCGCCGCGCGCTACGGCAAGAGCCAGGCGGTCGCCGCCACCGTCGCCCTGATCGCGATCATCGGATCGGTTCCCTACATCGCCCTCCAGCTCAAGGCCGTGGCGTCGTCGCTTGAAACGATCCTGAGCGAAGACCAGGCCTTCTCCTCGATTCCGATTATCGGCGATATCGCGCTGGTCGCCACCCTGGCGATGGCGGCGTTCGCGGTGCTGTTCGGAACCCGCCAGACCGACGCAACCGAGCACCAGCATGGCCTGATGCTGGCGATCGCCACCGAATCCATCGTCAAACTGGTCGCCTTTATCGCTGCCGGCGCATTCGTCACGTTCTGGATGTTCACCCCTGTCGAGCTGGTCGAGCGCGCGATGAAAACGCCGGAAGCGGTACGCGCCATCGACTACACGCCGTCGATCGGCAATTTCCTCACCATGGTGCTGTTGTCGTTTTGCGCGATCATGCTGCTGCCGCGCCAGTTTCATGTCAGCGTGGTCGAGAACTCCAGCGATGCCGAAGTGGGCCGCGCACGCTGGCTGTTTCCGCTGTATCTGGTGGCGATCAACCTGTTCGTGATTCCGATCGCGCTCGCCGGGCTGGTGACCTTTCCGTTCGGCGCCGTTGACAGCGACATGTATGTGCTGGCGTTGCCGATGGAGGGAAATGCTCCATTGCTCAGCATCGGCGTCTTTGTCGGAGGGCTGTCGGCCGCAACCGCGATGGTGATCGTGGAAAGCGTCGCCCTTTCGATCATGGTCTCGAACGATATCGTCATGCCGCTGGTTCTGCAGCGCGGGCGCGAGTCCCGCGCTGGCCAAAAGGATTTCGGCGGCTTCCTGCTCGGGGTTCGCCGCATCGCGATTTTCGCGATCATGGCGATGGCGTATTTCTACTATCGCGCGCTGGGCAACGCCCAACTGGTCGCGATTGGCCTGTTGTCCTTCGCCGCTATCGCACAGCTTGCACCGGCATTCTTCGGCGGTCTGTTCTGGCAGCGCGCGACCGCGCGGGGCGCCATGGGCGGCATGCTGGTCGGCTTTGCGGTGTGGACTTACACCCTGTTCCTGCCGAGCTTCCTGGACGGATCGACCGCCGGCCTGCGACTGCTCCAGCACGGCCCATTCGCCATCGAGGCGCTGCGCCCGCAGGCGCTGTTCGGCGCGGATTTGGCGCCGCTGATGCATGGCGTGCTCTGGTCGCTTGCGCTCAACCTGTTGACCTACATCGCGCTGTCGCTCGCGCGACGGCCTTCGTCGATCGAACGATTGCAGGCGGACTTGTTTGCGCCCAGGGTGCTGACGCCGGCGACGCCGACGTTCCGGCGCTGGCGCACCACGGTGACGGTGCAGGACATTCAAAGCACGGTGGCGCAATATCTGGGCCCCGATCGCGCCCGCCAGACGTTCGAAGCCTTTTCCGTCACGCATAATGCCCGTCTCGACCCGGCGGCGCCGGCTGACTTCGAATTGCTGCAGCACGCCGAACGCCTGATCGCATCCTCGATCGGAGCGGCATCGTCGCGTCTGGTGATGTCGCTGTTGCTGCGCAAGCGCACCGTCTCCGCCAAGGCCGCCCTGAAACTGCTCGACGACTCCCACGCTGCGCTGCATTTCAACCGCGAGATATTGCAGACCGCGCTGAACCATGTGCGGCAGGGCATCGCCGTGTTCGACGCCGATTTGCAGCTGATCTGTTCCAACCGGCAGTTCGGCGAAATCCTGGGGTTGCCGCCGCACCTCGTCCAGATCGGGATTCCCTTGCGGGAGATTCTCGAATTCATGGCGGCCATCAGCCCGTCCGGTTCCGGCGACAATGACGCCCTGACGGAGAAGCGGCTGGCCGCCTATACCACCGAAGGCGAACCATATCTGGAACGCCTGCCGGATCGGCATATGGTGATCGAGGTGCGCTCCAACCGGATGCCCGGCGGCGGACTCGTCATCACCTTTTCCGACGTCACACCCTCCTTTGAGGCTGCCGAAGCACTGGAGCGCGCCAACGCAACGCTGGAAAAGCGCGTGCGCGATCGGACCGAGGAACTGACGCGGTTGAATTCGGAGCTGGCGCTGGCCAAGAGCACCGCCGAGGATGCCAACATCTCGAAGACACGTTTCCTGGCTGCGGCGAGCCACGACATTCTTCAGCCGCTGAATGCCGCGCGGCTCTATGTGACGAGCCTCGTCGAGCGCCGGACCGGCGGCGAGGATTCCCGGCTGGTCGAAAACATCGACGATTCCCTGGAAGCGATCGAAGAGATCCTTGGGGCGCTGCTGGATATATCCCGGCTCGACGCCGGCGCCATGACGACGTCGATCACGAGTTTCAAGATCGGCGACCTGATGCGTTCGCTGGAGATCGAATTTGCGCCGATCGCGCGGGCCAAGGGGTTGAAGCTGACATTTGCGCCCTGCTCGCTGCCGGTCGAATCCGATCGTCTGCTGCTGCGGCGGCTGCTGCAGAACCTGATTTCCAACGCCATCAAATATACCCCGCGCGGGCGGGTGCTGGTCGGCTGCCGGCGCCACGGCCAAAGCTTGCAAATCGGCGTCTACGACACCGGCGTCGGGATTCCGGTTCTCAAGCGCGGCGAGATCTTCAAGGAATTTCACCGGCTCGAGCAGGGCGCACGGATTGCGCGGGGCCTTGGGCTCGGGCTGTCGATCGTCGAGCGGCTCGCCCGCGTCCTCAACCACGGCATTGCGCTCGACGCCATTGCCAGCGGCGGCTCGTTCTTTTCGGTGACGGTGCCGACCGCGACGGCCATCAATCACACCACGGCCGTCACCAGCGCGACGCCGCTCGCGAGAACACCGATGAGCGGTTCTCTGATCGTTTGCATCGAGAACGACGCCGCGATCCTGGACGGCATGAAGACGCTGCTGACCGCCTGGGACGCCGAGGTCATCGCGGTGGCCGATCCCGAAGCCGCCATCGAGGCCATCGAGGCCGCGGGAAAGCAGGTTACCGGTCTGTTGGTCGATTATCATCTCGATCGCGGCAACGGCATCGCCGCGATCCGGGACATTCGCCGCCGCTTCGGCGGCGGCATTCCGGCCATCCTGATCACCGCGGATCGCAGTCCGCATGTGCGGGCTGCGGCGCGGGAAGAGAACGTCGCGGTGCTCAACAAGCCGGTCAAGCCGGCATCCCTGAGGGCCTTGCTGGGTCAGTGGCGCACCCAGCAGATGGTGGCGGCGGAGTAGCAGCAGCAGGCGCAACGGAGGCAGCACTTCTCGCTCGCCACGCAGTCGTGAGGCGAAGCAAACGGCCGGTATGGGTTACTGCGGCGACGGCGTGCCTTGCCGCCACTGGCCGCCGGCGATCCTTGCCGCGGCGATCACAGCCTGGGTGCGACTCTCGACACCAAGCTTTTGCAGGATCGCCGACACATGCGCCTTGATCGTTGCCTCCGACACGCCAAGCTCGTAGGCGATCTGCTTGTTGAGCAGGCCTTCCGACA
>VFSW01007587.1_pt1 | contig 15717 bp, 15 predicted proteins | sample 5358111 | NCBI WGS metagenome assembly VFSW01 (sample SAMN11554181, study PRJNA540505) | mine drainage metagenome | isolation source: sediment from site ElyBrook_90M | place: USA: Ely Copper Mine, Vershire, VT | collected 2017
CCGAGGTTTTATCGAGCGCATCGACCACGATGATGCGGTCCGGCACGGCGAAGCGCGAAATGGCCCCGGCATCGGCATGCGCCCGCACATGCGCGCGCACTGCTTCCTCATCGACCAGCCGATCGGGCTTGGCGACCACGAAGGCGACCGGGCGTTCGCCCCAGCGATCATCGGCGATGCCGACGACCGCGACCTCGGAAATCGCAGGATGGGTCAGCACGATATCCTCGAGCCCGATCGAGGAGATCCATTCACCGCCGGTTTTGATGACATCCTTGACCCGATCGACGATGCGCAGAAACCCATCGCGATCCATGGTGCCGATATCGCCGGTATGCAGCCAGCCGCCGCGCCACAGCGCGGCCGAGGCCTCGGCATTGCCGGCGTAGCCCGGCGTCAGGCAGGGCGACCGGGCGACCACCTCACCGACCGAGGCGCCATCGTGCGGCACATCGTTCATCGCTTCATCGACCACCCGCACCTCGCACAGCACGCCAGGCATGCCGGCCGACAGGCGCAAGCGGATTTCGGCCTCGGGGCGATCGGCTTCGGTATCGAGAATATCGCCGCGCAGTTGCGTCATCGTCATGATCGGGCAGGTTTCCGACATGCCGTAGGCGGCATAGATATCGACGCCGCGCGCAAGTGCCGCCTCGCACAGCGCGCGCGGCAAGGCGGAGCCCCCGATGATCACGCGCCAGCCGGTGAGATCGATATCCTTCGCCGCCGGCGCATTCAGGATCATGTGCATGATGGTCGGCACGCAATGCGACACGGTGACAAGCTCGGTCCGCAGCAGATGGCACACCATGTCCGGCAGGAACCGCCCGATATAGACCTGCTGCATCCCCATCATGGTCGCGACATAGGGAAACCCCCAGGCGTGGACATGAAACATCGGGGTGAGCGGCATATAGACGTCTTCGCGCGAAATCCGCCCGTTCAGCCCGGCCATCATCAGCGTCGACATCAGCGCCAGCGTGTGCAGCACCAGTTGACGGTGGCTGAACATCACGCCCTTGGGCAGGCCGGTGGTGCCGGTGGTGTAGAAGGTGGTGGCCTGGGTGTTTTCATCGAAATCGGGGAAATCCCGATGGGCCGGCGCCGCCGCGAGCAGGGTTTCGTAATCACCCGCGCTGCCGGCCACCGCGGGCGGCGCTGCGGCATCGCTCATCACCACGACTTCGCGCAAGTTCGGCAATCGATCGCGGATCGCATCGAGCACCGGCAGGAAATCGACGTTGACCAGAAGAATTTCGGCACCGGAATGATCGATCGTGTAGGCGATCTGGTCGGGGCTGAGCCGGATGTTGACCATCATCAGCACCGATCCCAGCATCGGCACCGCAAAATAGGATTCGAGATAGCGGTGACTATCCCAATCCATCACGGCAACGCGGCTGCCCATGCCGGCCCCCAGCGCCGCCAGCGCGCCGCCCAGCCGGTGCACCCGCTCGACGAACTGCGGATAGGTGAAGCGCAGGTCGCCGCGATACACGATCTGCCGCCGGCTGGCCTGCGCGATCGGCATTTTCAGGATCTGTTTGATCAACAACTGATACTGAAACGGCGCTTGGGCGGCACTCATGATTCGTTTCCTCCGAATGGGCGCCCCGGTTCACGCCAGGACTTGAACGCTATAGGATAGGAGCGTATCGCGCCCGTCAATATGCGTCCCAAGAGGGGGGCGGAAAACCAGCCGAGGAAACGAAATGACCACACTGAAATCCCTGTTCGACCTGACCGGCAAACGCGCCCTGATCACCGGCGGCTCCCGCGGGCTGGGGCTGCAGATCGCCGAGGCGCTGGGCGAATACGGCGCCAAAATCGCGATTTCCGCCCGCAAGGCCGATGAGTTGGACGAGGCGGTGCGCCACCTGGCGAGCAAAGGCATCGCCGCGACCGCGCATATCGTCGATCTCGGCAAGCCAGAAGGGCCGAAAGCGCTGGCCGATGCCGTGCTCGCCTTGCACAGCGAGGTCGATATCCTGGTCAACAACGCCGGAGCCACCTGGGGCGCGCCCGCCGCCGATGTCACGCCGGAAGCCTGGGCGCGGGTGATGAACCTCAACGTCAATAATCTGTTCTTCCTGACCCAGGAGATCGCCCGCCGCTCGATGATCCCCCGCCGCGCCGGCAAAATCCTCAACATCGCCTCGATCGCCGGGCTGCGCGGGCACCACCCGGATATTACCGGCACCATCCCCTACAACACATCGAAAGGCGCGGTGGTGAACCTGACCCGCGCGCTCGCGGCCGAATGGGGGCCGCACAACATTACGGTCAACGCCATCGCCCCCGGGTTCTTCCCCTCGAAAATGACCAAAGGCATTCTCGGCCAGTTCGAAACACAGGTTCTGCACCACACGCCGCTCGGCAAACTCGGCAATAACGACGACATGAAAGGCGCCGCCCTGCTGTTCTGCTCGGCAGCCTCCGGCCACATTACCGGCCAGATCCTCGCCATCGACGGCGGTACAATGGTGGTGTGACGCACGGGCGCGGGGCGTGGGGCGTAAGCAAGGCGGGGGCCTCCCTCAGCGCCCCACCAGAGCCCTACAGTGCCTAGGCCAGCCGGACGTATTCGGCGGGGGTGAGGGTTTCGGCGCGGCGTTCGGGGTCGATGCCGACGCGGTTGAGCAGATTGGCGCCGCCCAAGGATTTCAGGGAGCCGCGCAGCATTTTGCGTCGTTGGCCGAAGGCGGCGGCGGTGACGGTGCCGACGCGGGTGAGAAGTGCTGGTGTCGGCTGGGTGGGGTGCGGGATCAGGCGGACCACGGCCGATTCTACTTTCGGCGGCGGCGAAAATGCTGCGGCCGGCACGGACATGGCGATGCTGCCATCGACCGTGAGTGCCGCGAGAACCGCGAGGCGGCCGTAGTGTGGCGTACCGGGTGCGGCGATAATGCGTTCCGCCACCTCGTGCTGGAACATCAGGACCATCGCCTGAAAATCCGCCGCCTGATGCAGCCAGCGGACCAGCATGGCGGTGCCGGCGTTATAGGGCAGGTTGGCGATGATGATCCGTGGCGCGTCGGTGATCGCGCGCAGGTCGATCGCGAGGGCGTCGCCGGCGACCACGTGCAATCGTCCGCCCGCCACGGCCAACAATTCGGATGCCGCGGCGATTGCGCGCGGATCGATTTCGATGGCGGTGATATGCGCGGCTTCGGTGTCGAGTATGGCGCGCGTCAAGCCGCCCGGCCCCGGCCCCACCTCGATCACGTTGACGCCAGCGAGCGGCCCGGCGACCCGGACGATGCGGGCCAGCAAATTGCCATCGAGCAGAAAATGCTGCCCGAGCGATTTGCGGGTCGCCAGACCATGCCGCGCGATCACATCGCGCAGCGGGTCCAGTGCCATGGTGTCAGCTCGCCTGATCGCGCTCGATCACGGCGTTGCGATGCAGCGCGTCCATCAATTGTTGCGATTCGAGCGCAACGCGGCGCTGCACCAGGATGTTGGCGATCGCGGGAATTGACGGCAATCCGGTTGTGCTCGTGGCGCGCTTGCACACCATCACCATCGCGACGCCGTGCTGGGAGACCAGCGGCTGGCTGATCTGCCCGATCGGCAAGCTGGACAGCAGGGATTGGAATGCCGCCGGCTGCACGGTCGCGAGGTTGACCGGACCGGGATCGGCCTTGCGAACGTTCCCGACCGCCGCATTGGCCGCCGAAACCGCGTCACAATCGTGCAACCCGCCGCGTAGCGCGTTGGCATGGGTCAACACCGCCAACTGGGCCGGACTGGGCTGACCACCCTGGAACGGGCTCGGGAACGGTAGAAACACCTGGCGGATGTTCAGGATGGTTTCCTTCACCTCGCCGAATTTGCGCGTGCCGAGCAGGTTGACGATTTCGAAGCCGCCGGCCACCCGCACCGGATCGCTGATTGCACCGGCGGGCATCCGCTGCACGATGGCACGCACCGCCGGGTCGAGCAGGTCGGGCTCGACCCAGCCGCGGTCACCCCCGGTCAGCGCGCTCTGGCTCTGGCTGAACTGCGCGGCGACCACTGGGAACGGCGCGCCGTTGCGCAACTGCTTGATCACGGTCTGGGCGAACAGTTTCGCGTTGCCTTCGTCCGACGGCCGTTCGATCGGGATGAAAATCTCGGCGATATGATATTGCGTCTCGCCGAGTTCGTGTTTCATCGCGCGCTGTTCGGCGAGCACGTCTTCCTTGGTCGGCCGCAGATCGGGGCCGAGTTTCTTTTTCAACACATCGGTCCAGCCGAGTTCAGTGCGAAACTGACCGACCAGGGTGGAATACGGCACGCCGGATGCTTCGAGCTTTTTCTGCAACCCGTCGGGCGGCAGGCCGTTCGCCTTGTCGATCCGCGCCAGCGCCGCTGCGATATCCGCCTGCGACACGACGATCTTGTTCTGCTCGATCGCCTGCAGCTGCAACGCCTGGTCGATCAATTCGCTGGTAATCTGTGGTTTCAGATGCTCGAGCGTCTGCGATGTCGGTGGCAGCCCGGCCGAGAGGGCGAACAACCGTGCCCGCGCATCGACATCCTGATTGGTGATGACCGTGCCGTTCACCACCACCGCAATCCGCGCATCCTGCGCGCGCGCGATCCCGGGCGACGCCACAACCATAGCTCCGAGGCCGAGCAGAAAACCATAAGGTCGCAAAGATTTCATAGGGCACTGAATCCGATGTTGCCGAGCGTTTTGAGCGTGATGTTGATCAGCAGCGTGGTGGTGCCGTGATCGTAGTTGAAGGAGGTGAACGAGCGGTAGAAGCTGATGTTCACCGCCGTGCATTCGTTCTGCCAGGTGGCGGCAAGGGCCGCGTTGTCGAACTTGCCGGTCGCGATGTTGCGCTGGGTGGCACCCGAAAAGGTCCAATGCGGGATCAGCGAGGTCGCAGCCCCGAACGTGATTTCACGCTGCGGCACGAAATACGACGCCGGTGGCGCCCCCGCCTGGGTGAACAGGTAATACGGATTGGTGGCGCTGTAAAAATACCCACCGCTGAACCGCAGCGCCTTGTTGCCCACGGTGGCATAGGCGTCGATCATTCGCGCGCCCAGATCCTGATGCGACAGGCGCGTCCGATACGTAAAACTCAGCCACGACACCGGTGCGAGCGTCGCCCGCCCGACGATGTCGGACACGTTGTCATTCAGGCCGCTATCGACCGGATACACCAGCGATTTGTGAAACGCGTAGGACTGACCGATCAAACCGGTCGCATAGGCGCCGTTCGGCAGATACCACGCCCCCTGCAACGCATAATCGACGCGCGACCCACCGGCAAAGCGGTCGATCCCACCGAAGCGTTGCAGGCTGAACAGATTGGCGTCGCTGAACTGGAAATCGAGACTGTCCTCGTTCGGGATCAGCTGATTCTGCGTCACGCCGTAATTCGGCGCCACTTCGAGCTGCACGCGCGGCTCGATGATCTGCTCACCCCAATCCCCTGCGCTGCGTTCTAGCGGCCAGCGCGCCGAAATCGCCCCGATAGGAATGGCCCGCGCGGTCTCGGCCGAGCCGACATTCGAATAGTTCGGCTGTTCGTTGAGCTTGGAGGAATCGTAACCCGCCGCGATCAACCGCACCCGGCTGTCGAACAAAATCCCATCCGGCCCGGTCGCCGGCAGATCGTAGTTCGACACCACAGCCACCCTGCGGCTGCTGGTGCCGACCTGGCGCGCGATATTATAGGCGCTGGCATCCATCGAGAACCGCCCGCCCCATTGATCCGGCGCGCCGAAATAATCATAGCGCGCATAGGGCGCGACGATCGGCACATTGCTCTGGGTGACGGTCGCGACCAGGCCCTGATAGGTGTCCGCGCTGATCTTCGCATAGGAACCGACGCCGAACCCTTCGAGATAGGCGTTCGAGGCCAGGAAGTTCTGGTTGGGCAGATAGCGGAAATCGTTCAGATATTGCGTGCTGGATGTGTGGTTGTAGGAAAACCCGGCCCGCCATGTGTTGTTCAGATCGAACACGCCGTTGGAAAAAATCGCATCCGACAGGCCGGAGTTCTGCGCGTAGCGATCATGCCCGGCCGAGATGTTCACCGTCAGCTTGCCGTTGTTCAGCGCCTGGCGGTATTTCACGTCGAGCACCGGGCCGGCCTTGGTCGCGATGATCGGTACGATGGTCGCGTCCTGCGACTTGCTGATGTCCCAGAAATACGGGATCGCGAAAAACGTACCGATATGCGTCGATGAGCCGAACGAGGGGATCAGCAGGCCGCTCTGGCGCCGCACCGAGGGGTCGGGCTGCGAAATATAGGGCAGATAGAACACCGGAAATCCATAAATCTCCAGTTCGGCGTCGTGATATTCGATGACCTTGTGCTGCAGATCCTCAACCGCGCTGCGCGCCTTGATCTGCCACAGGGGTGCCGCGGTCGGGTCGTGCTTGCACAGATCGCAGGTGGAATAGACCGGCTTGGACAATTCATTGAGCACGCCGCCGTAGCGCCGGGCGCCGTTGGCAACGATGCGGCCGTTCTCGGCGAGCATGGTCGCGACATCGCTCATCACCGCGTTCTTCATGCCGTTCGACAGATCGGCCCGTTTGGCGAAGGCGATTTCGCCCGAAGGCTCCATCATCACCACATGCCCGATCGCGGTGGCGGTATTGTGATTGCGATCGATCACCACCTTGTCCGCATAGAGCACATGGCCGTTCTGCCAGGCCTCGACATCGCCGGTCGCGGTGACGATGCCGGTCTGGCGATCGTAGGAGACCTGATCGGCCAGAAACGTGACCGGCGCGGTCTTGGAAATCGGCCGCTCCGGCCCGGCGATCAACCCGGCCATCTGTGCCCGTGCCTGCGGCGCACCGGCGAGGCTGGCAATCGCCAGACCGAGCCCGACGATATGGCATTGCCGGTGACGGCGGTGATGGGCACCCTTCATGGCTCAGCCATCCTCCAGATGCAGCAGTAACGCAAGCGCGAGCATCAGCCCGGCCGCCGCCGGTGCCCAGGCCGCCAATATCACCGGCAGCGCGCCGGATTTGCCGAACTGCTCGGCCACATCCGACAGCATGAACAAAATAAACCCGAACACCAGCCCCGCACCCAGCATCTGCCCCGCTCCGCCGCGCCGCGCCGGGCGCATCGAAAACCCGGCCGCGACCAGCGCCATCGTCGCACACAGCAACGGCAGCGCCAGCAGGCTCTGAAACGCGAGTTCATGGCGCGTCGGCGAAAACCCGGATCGCTCGAGCAAAGTAATGAATCGCGGCAGCGCCCAGAACGACAGCGCGCTGGGGCTCGCAAAACTCTCCTGCACGCGCCCGACCGTCAGATCGGTCGGAAACCGCATCGTCGCTTTCAAATCCGGCGCAGCATCGGCCTTGAGCACCGCGACGTGATCAAGCGTCCAGCCGCCGGGCCGCAGCACGCCGCTCCGCGCCTCGATCCGGTCGTGCAGGCTGGTATGCCGATCGAGCCGCAGCACGGTGACATGCCCGGTCGTCAGTTCCTTGCCCTTCAGATGCACATCCCGCGCGTGCAGAATAGCAACGCCGCCCGCCCCGCTCGCCGGATCGGCCTCGCGCAGCCACAACTGCCCGCCGGTCAGTGACAACGGGCCCGAGCCGACCTGCAGATACATCGAATACAGCGTCTCCGCCCGCGCAAACATCACGGCCGAAAGCGGGCTGACCATGGTGGTGGTCACCGCGCCGACCAGCGCGGCACAGATCACCGGCATCGCCAGAAACTGCCACGCCGAAACCCCGCTCGCGCGCGCCACCACCAGCTCCGAACTCCGGGTCAGCCGCCAGAAGGCGAAAATCCCGCCCAGCAGCACCGCAAACGGCAAAATCTGCATCCCCAGCCAAGGCACCCGCAGAATCTCCATCGCCAGCACCCGGCCGAAGGTGGCGTGCGGCTTGTCGGATGCCTGGCGCAGCAGATCGAGAAAATCAAACAGCGACCCGATCGCCGTCAACCCCGCTTGCATGCCCAGTACCGCGAACAAAAAGCGCCGCCCGACATAGAGCGACAGCGTGATCGGGATCGACAGCACCCGCGGCCGCCTCATGCCGGCTGGGCCCGCGTGTAGCGCTCGCCGCGCAGCAGCAGCACGGTGCCCACCACAGCGGGGCCGGCCGCGACCACGAAGATCAGCGGGATCAAGCCATTTTGCCGCGCCGCCAGACTATCGACGCCAATGCCCAGCGCCACCAGCGCCATCACACCAAGCACCGCACCGGCCAGCGCAATGATGCCCGATTGCCGACGGAACGGGCTGCGCAGCACCGCGAGCAGCGCGATCAACGTGTACGACATGACCGCAAACGGAGTCACCAGCCGGCGCCACGCCTCGGCATGCCATTTCAGCCGTGTCGCCGGGGGGATCTGCGCGGGGTTTGGGTGAAACAACTGCCAGATCGTCGCCTCCGAGGTTTTCGGCGCCGATTTGTCGGTCTCGGTGCTCGACTGCGCCAGATCGATCAGATTGCGCTGAAAGCTCAGCACGTTGAGCCGGCCGGTCTTGGGGTCGATCTGCTCGCGCGACCCATCGCGCAGCAGCACCTCCGGCCCGTTCGGCCCGGCGACCAGCCGCCCCGTCCGTGCCAGAATCGTCGCGGGTTCCCCCTTCTGCCGGGAATCCTCGATCAAAATGCCATGCAGCACCGAATGCTTGTCCCGGCTTTGAATATACACGGTGATATGGCCGGGAATCGGCGTGAACACGCCCGGCTCCAGCAGAAACGCCGCCACCTTGTTGCGGATCTGGAATTCGAACTTGCTGAAATCATGCAGGCTCGCCGGCACCAGCCACACGTTGAGCACAAAGCACACCACCATCGCCAGCGCGGCCATCGCAAGCGCCGGGCGCGCGATCGAACCATCCGACATCCCGCTCGCCCGCATCACCACCAACTCGCGATCGGTCGTAAGCCGGGTATAGACAAACATTGTCACAATAAAGACAGTGATCGGCAGGATCACCGCGACAAAACTGGGCAGCAGCAACCCGGTCAGATGCACGAACACGAAGGGCGACAGCCCACGCTGGATGATCAATTGAATGAACCGTAGCGACTGGGTCAGCCAGATCAGCGCCACGAGGCCAATCGTCGTCACCGCCAGCCCCAGGGCAAGCTGGCCGAACACATAGCGGTCAAGCCGGGATATGGTGAAGGGCGAGCGCATGCCGGTCTTTTGCATGCCGGTCTTTTGGCGGCGGGCCACGCGGATGGCAAGGCTCCCCGCTCACGCGGGCGCGCCAGCCTCATCAGCCAGCGGCGCCGCGCTCAGGATCGCATCGAGGTTGCGCCGCGCGATGTCCAGCACGCTCGCATCACCGCTCACCATCAGCGCCGCGATGGTGCCGTCGATCAGCAACAAAAGCTGCCGCGCGAGCGTCGCCGGCTCGCCATACCCGGCGTCTGCTCCGATCAGGGTAAACCGCGCCAGAATCTCACGATGATGCGCCGCCGCCATCTCGCGCAGCCAGACCTCGTTCTTGCGATGCTCCGAGACCGCGTTCATGAACGCGCAGCCATAGAATTTACCGCCACTGAACCAGTCGCCGAGCGCCGGCACGATCGCGCGCAGCCGTGCCGCCGGCACCTTCCCCGCCTCATCGAGCCGGTCGAAAAACCGCTGGCGCCAATCCTCGCCCTCCTCGGTCAGCACCGCGCGCAGCAAGGCGTCCTTCGAGCCATAGCGGGCATACAGCGTCATTTTCGACGCGCCGGCCTCCGCCAGAATCCGGTCGATCCCGGTCGCATGGATCCCGTCCCGGCAGAACAACTCGCGCGCGACGTCCAGAATACGCGTCTGCGGCGATGCCGGACTACCATCTGCCGCCTTCAACAGCATAGCCGCCTTCGCTTTGCCCATAAAATCGTCAACTCTCCAGGCATCTGATTAAAATATAACACAACCACCACGCCAGATTGCCCTTGAGGCGGATAGCGAGTCGCAGTCTACACAATTTTTGCCAGAAAATCCCCGGTTAATTGAATTCGAAAAATCCAGCCCCAAACCACCCTCCAACCACACACCAACATCCCGAATCACTGGATAAAACAAGGCGCTGGACCCGACATGCGCAGCCACAAGACGCAACACTGCTCACTGACAGCCTACCACACCATCACTCGCCGCACCCGGCGGCGCGGTTATGGCACGGCGTTTGCAACAGACATCCAGTAAGCAAGACAGACCGTTCTGTCTTGCTCCTCTCCGAACCGGACCAGCCCGAAAAGGATCCACGATGAGCCAGTCAGCCACCGCACCGACCGCCATGATCTCCTGCCTCCAACCGATCGATCGCACCGGCCTCGAAGCCCTGATCGAAAAGGGCAAGGCCGACCCCACCGCGATCAAAACGCTGAAATGCAAAACGATCGCCGAAGGCCGCTTCCGCCACCTGAACATGATCCGCAACCTTCCGCCCTATATCGTGGACGAGCCCCCCGGATTGCTCGGCGACGACACCGCACCCAACCCCTCCGAGGCCTCGCTCGCCGCACTCGGCTCATGCTTGGCGGTCGGCATCCACGCCAACGCCGTCGCACAAAATCTCACGATTCAGTCGCTCGAACTCGAACTCGAGGCGGACATCAACATCACCGCCGTCTGGGGCACCGGCGACACATCGCCCAAGCCGGTCGGCTTCGATGCCGTCCGCGTCAAGGTCAACCTGATCGCCGACGCCCCGCAGGACCAGATCGACGCGCTGATCGCCCACGCCACCAAATGGTCCCCGGTCGCCAACACCTTCACCAAACCCGTCGCCCTCGACGTGAAGGCGGCCTGACATGGATGGCGGCATCGGACTGATCAGCCGGCGTGGCTCGCTCACCAGCACCGAAGCGCGCGACGCCGTCGCGGCTGAAACCGCGGCGCTGGCCGGGCTCGCCGCCACCATCGACCAGGACGGCATCTACCCAGGCGCGCAGCTGCGCGGCCTGGGCGATGCTGGCACCTACGGCCTCCACCTCGCCGCTCACAGCAAACTCGGCCGCCCCTCGCTGATCGACGCGATCGAGGCGATGGCCGTGGTCTCCGCCACCTGCATGTCGAGCGGTTTCTGCGTCTGGTGCCAGGATTCCGCCGGCTGGTATCTCGAACAGACCGAAAACGCTGGCCTGCGCGCGAAATTGCAGCCCGACATCGCCGCCGGCACAGTGATGGCCGGCACCGGCCTGTCCAACGCGATGAAGGCGCTGTCCGGCACCGAAGAGTTCCGCCTGCGCGGCAAACGCGTCGCCGGCGGCTACCTCGTCTCCGGCATCCTGCCCTGGGTCTCCAACCTCGGCGACGGCCATTGGTTCGGCACCATGTTCGAAAACGCCGACGATGCCAGCCACCGCGCCATGGCGATGGTGCAGGTCGGTCAGGACGGCGTCTCGATCAAGCAGAACGCGCATTTCGTCGCCCTCGAAGGCACCGGCACCTACGCCGTGCTATTCCGCCGCGCCTTCATCGCCGATGACCAATTGCTCGCCGACCCGCTCGGCGCCATGGTCGCCCGCATCCGCCCCGGCTTCGTAATGCTGCAAACCGGCATGGGACTCGGCGTGATCGATGCCGCGATCGACCTGATGCACGAAGCCAACCGCACCCAGGCGCATTGCAACACCCACCAGCGATTCGGCGCGGGCGAAGCGACCGACAAGGTCAGCGCCATCCGTGAACGCCTGGCAACCCTCGCCGCCACGCCGCTGGAACGTGACCGCGACTATATCCGGTCCGTGCTGCAAGTGCGCGTCGATGTCTCGGAACTCAGCCTCGAAGCCACCCAATCGGCCATGCTGCATTGGGGCGCCTGCGGCTATATCCACGGCTCACCGGTCGACCGGCGCATCCGCGAGGCCTGGTTCGTCGCGATCATCACCCCCTCGATCCGCCAGCTGCGGCGCGAAATCGCGGCACTTTCGGCCTCATGAGCGCCATCGCCACCATCATCATCGTCGATCAGTCCGGCGCCGAACACCGGATCACGGCAAAACAGGGTGAAACCGTGATGCAGATCGGCCGCGCCGCCGGGCTGCCGATCATCGGCGAATGCAACGGCTCGATGGCCTGTGCCACCTGCCACGTCATCGTCGCCCCCGCCTGGGCCGACCGCCTGCCATCGATCGGCGAGGACGAGGACGCAACGCTCGACACTCTGTTCAATCTCTCTCCCACATCCCGCCTCGGCTGCCAGATCGAGATCACCGCGGCGCTGGATGGGCTGGAACTAAGCCTACCCAAACGCTGATCTGCCGCACCCCAACCCCCCAGGAGGCCAGCCCATGACCGTGCTCATCTCCCACGCCGAACTCGATACCGCCATGTCATCCGGCATGTCATCCGGCATGTCATCCGGCGGCATCGTCGTGATCGACACCCGCAACCCCGCCGCCTATGCCGAAGGGCACATCCCCGGCGCGGTCAATCTGCACGACATCTTCACCTATCTCGCCACCTCGACCCCCGAAGGCATGGCGGAACTGCGCAGCAAATTCGCCGATGCGTTCGGCGCCCTCGGCCTGTCCGGCAGCGAGACCGCCGTGCTCTACGAAGGTTCGATGAACTCCGGCTTCGGCCAATCCTGCCGCGGCTTTTTCCTGTTGCAATACCTCGGCTACAAACACGCCAAAATCCTCCACGGCGGCCTCGCCGCCTGGACCGCGGCCGGCATGCCGATCAGCACCGAAGCCGCCACACCGACCGCCGCCACCTTCCCGATGACCGACGCCGGCAAGGACCTGATCCTGACCAAGGACGATGTTCTTGCCGCCCTCGATGACAAATCGATCGTCCTGCTCGACGTGCGCGATGTCGATGAATGGGTCGGCGAAAGCTCCTCGCCCTACGGCCCGGATTTCTGCCCCCGCAAAGGCCGCCTGCCCGGTGCGCGCTGGATCGAATGGTACCGCATGATGAAACCGACCGCCGCCGGCCCGATGCTGAAATCCAAAAACGAAATCCTCGCCGAATGCGCAACCGTCGGCGTCACCCCGGCCTCGAAAGTCTATATCTACTGCTTCAAGGGTGCCCGCGCCTCGAACAGCTACGTCGCCCTCGCCGAAGCCGGCATCACCAACACCGCGATCTATTTCGGCTCCTGGAACGAATGGAGCCGCGATCCGTCGTTGCCGATCGAGGAAGGCCTGCCGTTCGGCACGGCGGAATTGGCGGTTGCCGCTGAGTAAGATAAAAAAGGGTTCTTTTTTGTAAAAAAGAACCAAAAAACTTTTGTTCGCTGGGCCTGGGGCGCACGATCCGAGCGCCCCAGGCCCAGAGTCAAAAAAGTTTTTGCTTCTTTTTTCAAAAAGAAGCGCTTTCTTAACTTAACAGGAACAACAATGAACGACGAAAAAACGGCTCTCGGCCAGAAAATCCTCAAGATCAAGAAAACCAAAAACCTCACCTGGACCGAAATCGCCGCCAAGCTCGGCCACGCCCCGGTCTGGGTCTGCGCCGCCTGCATGGGCCAGATGTCGATGACTCCGGAAACCGCCGAAAAAACCGCCGCCCTGTTCGGCCTCGATGACGAGGAAGCGGCTGTGCTCGCCGAAGCCCCCTATCGCGGCTCCCTGCCCACCGCTGTCCCGACCGACCCGCTGATCTACCGCTTCTACGAGCTCGTCTCGGTCTATGGCACCACCTGGAAGGAAATGATCCACGAAGAGTTCGGCGACGGCATCATGAGCGCGATCGATTTCGACATGACGATGGAGCGCCAGCCCGACCAGAAGGGCGACCGGGTCAAACTCACCATGAGCGGCAAGTTCCTACCCTACAAACGCTATTGATGACCGCCGCAACCATCCTGATCGAACGGCGATCCGCACGGGTGATTCCGCCATAGTCAGCAAGGCCAGGGGTTCTGCCCCTTGTCCTTCTTTACTCCGCAGGGCTCAGGCGCCCTGGCGCGTCGCGACCACCAGTTGATTGCCATCCGGATCGCGGAACCGCACGTCGCGCACGCCCCAGGGCTGATCGGCCGGTGGCCGGCTTGTTGTTACGCCGTGCGCGGTGGCGTCGCGATACCAGGCGTCGACGTCCGCGACGTCGAGATGCGCGTTGCCGCCGACGGCGCCGTCTCCCTCATGGGCTGACAGGCGGATCGCGAGGCCTTCTTTCGAGACTTGCATGAACACCGGATAGTGGGGCGCGAAGCGGTGCTCCCAGTCCAGCGTGAAGCCGAGCGAGTCGAGATAGAATTGGCGGGCTTTCGCTTCATTGGTGATGCGCAGGGTGGGAAAGACGCGTTGTTCGCCGCTCACGGGGAATCTTTCAGCAGTTCGACCCAGCTTTGCGGCACGATTGCCTCTCCGGGGCGGGCCCAATCGTAGCTCAGCCGGGCTGTGGTTTCGCTCGAGAACGCCAGGTGCACGATTTCGCGGAACGATTGCGGATCGGCCAGATTGCCGTGGTGCAGGACCAGATCGTGATCGGCGGATTGCGCAAGCTGGAAATGTTGGAGGCCCGGGATATTGTTGCTGATGTGGACGATTTCGATCTCGTCCGCCTGGTTGCGGCCGAGGCAGGCGATTTCGGTGTGCAGCAATTCGCCATCAGTGGCGGTTGCGGTGAACCGGTAGCTCAGATTGGCCGGGTTCAGCGGCGGATCGATGATCAGAACACCGGTGAACGCCCGCGTGTCGTGCGCGACGCCGGGACCGGAATAGCGCCCGGCGCGGGATGCCAGAAAGCCGATCGGGTCTTTCATGGTCGCATGCTGCCAAACCGCCGGCATCGCGGCAACTCAAATCGTCGTTGGTGGCGATCGTTTCCTAAAATTGTCGTTCGAGGCCCTGACGGATCGCGCCGACCCGCCGTGTCAGTCGCGGATGGCTGCGAAAAATCTCGGAAATGAAGCCGAATATCGAGGGTACCATCGCTTCCTGGGCGATGAAGGCGTCGCAATTCATCTGATTGTTCAGCCGTTTGCAGCCGCAGCCGAGCATTTGCAGGGCGGTGCGCGATGCTTCGAAATCCTGCGACAGGTGGGCGCCTATGCTGTCGCAGGTATATTCGCGCGCCCGCGAATAGGCCGGCCCAAGAAACGGCACGAAATGGCCCGGAAGTTTCAGAATATACTGCATCGGGTTGAGGTGCCCGGCGGCATGGTGGCCCAGTTCATGGCCGATCACGAATTTCACCTGCTCGTCGGTCTCGATTTCGACCAGAGCTGAGGTCAAAAAAACGTAGCGCCGGCCGAACAAGCGCCTTGCCATCGCATTGACCAGACCATGCGAATTGTAGAGGAATGTCGTTGGCGTCTGCGCGAGGCCGAGGCTGCGCGCGCCCTCGGCCACCATATTATAGAGGGTCGGGCATTGCTCGGTCCCAAGCATGATCATGTTGCCGAACGCCCTGGCGCGATACCAGGCGGCGGCGGCCATCACGACCAGGACGATGACGATGATTTCCAATATATCGATGATAGCATTGAACGGTTTCAATAACAGCGACGCAATTATGATGAAAAAAAACAGCGTCCACAGCACGATGCCGGCGGTCAGGATCATGGCGCTGTAAAGGCGCTCCTTCGGATGCCGCAGACGGTTGACGATCTCAGACATAAAAAACCTCCCGTGTATCGTTTGAACTAGCGGGAATTGTAACGGGTCTGCAAGGCGCAATCGCCGGATTGGCAACGATCGGTGTGAAGGTTTCACGAATTATCATGGCGCGGGCGGGCCCATCGGTGCGCTGGCCAGATACGCCGGGATGTGTTGGCGCAGTTGGAAGAACCCTTTGGTGGCGTGGGGCCAGAAAT
>VFSW01007588.1_pt1 | contig 15716 bp, 28 predicted proteins | sample 5358111 | NCBI WGS metagenome assembly VFSW01 (sample SAMN11554181, study PRJNA540505) | mine drainage metagenome | isolation source: sediment from site ElyBrook_90M | place: USA: Ely Copper Mine, Vershire, VT | collected 2017
CTCCGGTATAACGTGCCATTTCTTCTCCTGACTTCGGATGACGGCCGGTTTACATGCCCTCGGAGGGCACTTCCTCCCGGCCCGGTTCTTGTTGTCTCTTACACACGACGCCGCTTCGGCGGACGGCAGCCATTGTGCGGCACCGGCGTCACGTCGCGAATCGACTTGACCTCGATACCCGCCGCTGCCAGGGCGCGGATGGCCGACTCGCGGCCCGAACCCGGACCGGCGACCCGCACATCCACCGCACGCAGACCGTGGTCGCGCGCCATGCCGGCCGCGTTCGACGCAGCCTGCTGCGCCGCAAACGGCGTGCCTTTACGCGATCCGCGGAAGCCGAGCGAACCCGAGCTCTTCCAGCTCAGCGTGTTGCCCATCTGGTCGGTGATGGTCACAATCGTGTTGTTGAACGAGGCCTGAATGTGCGCAATGCCAAACGGCACATTCTTGCGCTCGCGCTTCTTGAACTTCTTGTTCTTGCCAGCCTTGCCGGCTCCGCCCTTCTGTTCCTGTTTCGCCATTAGGTCTTCGCCGTCGCTTTCTTCTTCCCTGCCACGGTGCCCTTACGGGGGCCCTTGCGCGTGCGGGCGTTGGTGTGGGTACGCTGTCCGCGCACCGGCAGTGAGCGGCGGTGGCGTGTGCCACGGTAGCTCTGGATGTCGATGAGGCGCTTGATGTGCATCGAAACGTCCTTGCGCAGATCGCCTTCGACGTCACCTTCGTCCTCAATCACCTGACGGATCCGGTTCACCTCGTCCTCGCCCAGGTCCTGGACCTTCTTGAACGCATCCACGTTCGCCTTGTCCAGAATCTTCAGCGCACGCGGGTTGCCGATCCCGAAAATGTATGTAAGCGCGATCCGGGCCTGCTTGTTGCGGGGCAGATCGACGCCAGCAATACGTGCCATTCTGATTCCTTTGCTGCTTTCTGGTTGTGTGCCTCCGGCCTTAACCGGTTCGCACGGGTTTTCGCGTTCCCTCCGGGGTTCATCGCAAGCCTTGACTCAAGCTAACTCGCCCCTTGCCTTCCTGCGCTGGAGTTCCCGCCCAATGCCAGGCCTTCAGCCCTGGCGCTGCTTGTGCTTCGCGTTCTCGCAGATCACCCGAACCACCCCACGGCGATTGATGACCTTGCACTTCGAGCAAATCTTCTTGACCGACGCACGGACCTTCATTGCTGATTACCCTTCTCCGCGCATCTGCCGACAACGCGGGTCATGAACTTTCTACTTGTACCGGTACACAATCCTGCCGCGATTCAGATCGTAGGGACTCAACTCCACGGCCACGCGGTCGCCGGGAAGAATCTTGATGAAGTTCTTGCGCATTCTCCCCGAGATATGCGCCAGCACCTCGTGATTATTCTCGAGCTTGACCTTGAACATGGCGTTCGGCAACAGATCCATCACCGTTGCCATCACCTCAATCGCGTCTTCCTTCGACAATCCGTATCCCGCTTTCGGCGCCCAGGCGCCTTCAAAGTTGGTGACCGCACTTGCTACTCGGTCAAAATCCTTGCTCCGGTGTCGGTGACCGCCACCGTGTGCTCAAAGTGAGCACTCATGCTGCCGTCGTTCGTCACTGCCGTCCAGCCGTCCTTCAACACCCGGACGCCAGGCTTGCCGGCATTCACCATCGGCTCAATCGCGATGACCATGCCGGCCCGCAGCTTCATACCCTGCCCGGCAAGACCATAATTCGGAACCTGCGGATCTTCGTGCATGTGCGACCCGATGCCGTGTCCCACAAAGTCCCGCACCACCGAAAACCCTTCTGCCTCAACCACGCCCTGCACCGCCGCGCCGATGTCGCCCAATGTCGCTCCCGGCTTCACCGTTTCAATTGCCCGCTGCAGCGAGGCTTCGGTCACCTTTAGCAGCCGCTCCGTATCGGGCGCGATCTTTTCGCCCACCGGCACGGTAATGGCCGCGTCTCCAAAAAATCCGTCGATCACCGCTCCGCAATCGACGGAGACGATATCGCCTTCCTTGAGCACCCGCTTCTTCGACGGGATGCCATGCACCACCTCGCTGTTAATCGAGGTGCAGAGCACACACGGATATCCGTGGTACCCCTTGAAGGCCGGCGTCGCGCCCAACTCTGCGATGCGCTTCTCCGCCACCTTCTCCAGATCCAGCGTGGTCGCGCCGGGCTTCACGTGATCCCTGACCAGCTCAAGCACCTCGCGGACCACCTTGCCCGCGCGGCGCATCTTCTCGATCTCCTGAGCCGACTTCAGTACCACCGCCACCCGGCCAACTCCGCTTTCGGCGCACTCGCGCGCAAAATCAGCTGCAGGATGCGTTACCTTCGCAACCGCTCCACAGCAGCTACAATCCCTGCCGCTACTGCGGCAATCGCTCCATCCCCGTCCACTTCGGCAAACCGTCCGTTCGCCCGGTAGTGCTCCACAACAGGCGCGGTCTGTGCGGCATAGGCGCGCATGCGCTCCGCAAAAACCTCTTCGGTGTCATCGGCTCGCTGAACCAGCGCGGCGCCCTCCACATCGCACAAACCCTCCCGTCGGGGTGGGTTCGAATAAATGTTGTAGATGCGCTGGCAGACAGGGCAGTTCCTGCGCCCGGTAATGCGGCGCAATAACTGATTATAGTCCACATGCAGGCTCACGGCAACCACCGGAAGCCCGCCCTGCTGCGCCGCCAGACGCCCATCCAGCCAGTGCGCCTGTGGCAGAGTCCGGGGAAATCCATCCAGGATGTAGCCCCGCGCCGTGTCCGGCTCCTTCAGCCGTTCCGCCACCATCTCATTCACAATGGAGTCCGGCACCAGATTGCCGTGCTCGATCAGCGCTTTGGCCGCCTTACCCAGCGCCGTGCCCCGCGCCACATGCCCGCGCAGCAGGTCGCCGGTCGAGATTTGCGGAATGCCCCACGACTTCACCAGTTCCTTGGCCTGCGTGCCCTTGCCTACGCCGGGCGCGCCCAGCAAAAGAATGGGGCCGGGTACGGAGCTCAAAGCCGTATCCCGGCCATCTTCCACAGCAGTTGCAGATGCCGACATTACCAGGTCTTCCTTCCTCGAATGCGACCGGAACGAGGGGAGAAGCCGTCATAGTGACGCATGATCAGCTGCGATTCGATCTGGTTGATGGTGTCCATGGCGACGCCCACCACAATCAACAGCGAGGTGCCACCAAAGTAGAAGTTGACCCCCAAACCGTGCGTGACCCAGGTGGGAAGGCTCTCAAAGGCCCGCCCGATGAGCCAGATCTTGTCAAACCGGATGCCCGAGATCAGGAAGGTCGGCACCATCTGCACCAGAATCAGATAGATCGCGCCCACCAGCGTAATCCGGGTCAGAATGTCGTTGATAAAGTCCGAAGTGCGCTTGCCTGGCCGGATGCCAGGAATGAAGGAGCCCGACTTGCGGAAGTTATCGGCAATATCGTCCGGCTTCATGATGATCGACACGTAAAAGTACGCGAAGAAGACAATCATCAGCGCATTGAGCACGATGTACCACGGATACCCCGGCTGAATCGCCTGCAGAATCGGCTGCAGGAAGCGACTGTTCTGAATCCAGTCCACCTGCCCGAAGAGCAGCGGCGCCGACAGAATCGAACTGGCGAAGATGATCGGCATCACGCCGCCCGAGTTCACCTTCAGCGGCAGATGGCTTGACTGGCCGCCCATCATGCGCCGGCCCACAATCCGCCGCGCGCTCTGGATCGGAATCCGCCGTTCCGCGCGCTCGACAAAGACGATAAACGCAACCACCGCGATCATCGCCGCCAGCAGCACCAGCACGGCCAGAATCGTCAGCGAACCCCACGCATCGGTCTGGATCTTCTGCACCAGGTCGCCCACACCACGGGGCAGGCCCGCCACGATGCCCGCAAAGATCAGCAGGCTCATGCCATTGCCGATGCCGCGATCCGTAATCTGCTCGCCCAGCCACATGATGAACGTCGTTCCGGCCGTGAGCGTCAGCACCGTCATCAGGATGAAGCCTGCGCCCGGATGCAGCACCAGTCCCTGGCGCGTCAAGATGGCGGCGATGCCGATCGACTGCAGCACGCCCAGGATCACCGTCATGTAACGGGTCCATTGCGTAATCTTGCGCCGGCCCAGCTCGCCTTCCTTCTGGATGCGCGCCAGCGGCTCATAGACCACCGTCAGCAACTGGAAGATAATCGACGCCGTGATGTACGGCATGATCCCCAGAGCGAAGATCGTCATGCGGCGCAGGTTGCCTCCGCCGAACAGATCCATCAACCCCAGCGCCGAACCGCTCTGCTGGTTGAAGAGCAGCTCAAGCTGGTGCGTATTCACGCCCGGTGTGGGGATAAACGCGCCCAGCCGGTAGACGGCCAGAATGCCCAGCGTGAACAATACCCGCTTGCGCAGGTCGGGAATCCGAAAGATATTGAGGAACTTTTCAAGCATGTCTGCTTATCCGCGACAGGCGTCTGCCGCCCGTCGAATCACGATTCACTTTCATCTTAGCCGCGCGGGCCTTCGGATTCCCCGGCATCGATCGCCATGATCTCCGATTTTGCCGCATCGCCCCGGCGCCGCGGTGTGTCCCGCGACACAGTACCCAGTGGGACCTACGCTGCCGCTTCGCCGCCTGCGACCACGGCCTTGCCGCCCGCCTTCTCGATCTTCTCCACCGCCGACTTCGAGAACTTGTGCGCGTGGATGGTCTTCGCCGAGGTCAGCTCGCCCGAACCCAAAATCTTGATCAGCGCCTTTTTGTTCGACACCAGACCCAGCTTCTTATAGTCGTCGAGGCCGATCTCCTTGGCCGCCACCGCCTCAATGCGGTCCAGGTTCAGCACGATGTATTCGGTGCGGAAGATGTTCGTGAAGCCGCGCTTCGGCAGTCGCCGGTGCAGCGGCATCTGGCCGCCCTCAAAGCCGCGCATCAAGCTTGAGCCCGAGCGCGATCCCTGGCCCTTGTGGCCGCGGGTTGAGGTCTTGCCCATGCCGGAACCCATACCGCGGCCGACACGCTTGCGCCCGGTGTTCGCCTTCTTCGGGGCGCGCAGATTGGAAAGATTCTTTGCCATATTCTCCTCGCTCTAGCGCCGCCCGGAGGGGATCCGGACGACTCGCGTCATTTGAGCTATCCGCTTTCAACCTTCAGCTCTTTCCGCGCCTTGCCAGGAATCACCGCACGGACAAGACCAAGCTGAGAACTGAGAGCTGACAGCCAGAAGCTGTGTTACTGCTCTACAATCCGCACCAGGTGCGGAACCGCCTTCACCATGCCGCGCACGGACTCATTGTCCACGCGCTCGACGATCTGGTTGAGCCGCGTGAAGCCCAGCCCCTTGATGATGAGCTTGTGCTTGACCGGCGTGGCAATGGCCGAGCGGTAGTACTGAATGCGAATCTTCTTCGTCTCCGCCATGATTAGAGCTCCTCTACCTGCTTGCCGCGGGTCGCCGCCACTTCGGCTCTGTCGCGCAACTGCACCAGCGCGTCAAACGTGGCCTTGATGACGTTGTGCGGGTTGGCCGTGCCCAGGCTCTTCGTCAGCACGTTCTGCACCCCGGCCGAGGTCATCACCGCGCGCACCGCGCCTCCGGCAATCACGCCCGTGCCTTCCGGCGCCGGCTTGAGCAGCACCTGCCCCGAGCCAAACCGGCCCAGCACCTGGTGCGGAATCGTCGTCTGGGTCAGGTTCACCTTCACCAGGTTCTTCTTGGCGCTCTCAATTCCCTTGCGAATCGCCTGGGGAACTTCCTTCGCCTTGCCCGATCCGTAGCCCACCACGCCCGAGGCCGCATCCCCCACAACCACCAGCGCGGCAAACGACATGTTCTTGCCGCCCTTTACCACTTTGGTCACGCGATTGATGGCCACCACCTGATCCTTCAGGTTGAACTGGTTGGCATCGAGTTTCTTCTTCAACATCGTCATTGCCTTTGTCTCTTCTCTGAGCCCTTAGCTTTTAGCCGTTAGCTCTTCGCTGTTCCTTGCTCAAGCCGTGTCTCTCAACTCCGCACAATGGAGCTAACAGCGAACGGCGAAGAGCTGATCGCTAGAATTCGAGTCCCGCCTCGCGCGCCGCATCGGCCAGCGCCTTGATGCGCCCGTGGTAGAGGAAGCCGCCGCGGTCAAAAACTACCTTCTTGATGCCCTTGGCCACTGCCTTCTCCGCCACGGCCTTGCCAATCTCCTTGGCCGCCGCCACGTTGCCGCCGGTCTTTACCTTCAGCTCCAGCGTCGAGGCAGAAACCAGCGTCTCGCCCTTCTGGTCGTCAATCACTTGCGCGTAGATGTGGTTCAGCGAACGGTACACATTCAGCCGCGGCCGCTCGCCCGAGCCGGAAAGCTTCTGCCGGATGCGCGCGTGAATGCGCTGGCGAATTGCATTTCTCTTGTTCTGCGTAATCATCGTTCTCTCGTCCTATCAGCGGAGCCGCCCTGCGGTCCCGTTCGGTTGTGGTGAGCGGAGCCGGCTCCTGCCACTCCCCGCTCCCTGTCTTCTTACTTGGCTCCGGTCTTGCCAGCCTTCTTCTTCAGCTTCTCGCCCGTGTAGCGCACGCCCTTGTTCTTGTAAGGATCAGGCTTGCGCAGCGAGCGCATGTCGGCCGCAACCTGGCCCACCTTCTGGCGGTCGATGCCGGAAATGGTGAGATGGGTCTGCTTCGGATCGACGGCGACTTCAATTCCGGTCGGCAGCGGGAACTCGATCGGGTGCGAGTAGCCCAACGTAAACACCACCGTTCCTTTGCCCTTCATCTCCGCGCGGTAGCCGATGCCGACGATGTCCAATTCCTTTGTCCAGCCTTTGGTCACACCCTCGACGGCGTTGAAGACCAGCGCGCGAGTCAGGCCATGCACCGCGGCATACTTATCACTGGTGCGCTCCACCAGAAGATGCCCATCTTTGGTTACCAGCTGAATGCCTTCTGCGACCAGAGCCGAAGTCTTGCCTTTGGGCCCCTCGACCACGACTGTGTTGCCTTCAACCTTGTACTTGACACCCGCAGGCAGCGGGATCGGCTTCTTACCAATACGCGACATTGCTTCAATCCTTTGTTGGCTTGCGAGTCCCGCCGGGATTCAACCCTGCGTTCCACTGCAGCCGGAAAACAGCTTCCAGCCTTCAGCCTCCAGTTCAATTTGCGCGGCACGAATCCTTAGATTTGCGCCATCGAGCTAAGAGCTGATTGCTAACGGCTCATCGCTGCGAGATTTACCAAACCTCGCACAACACTTCGCCGCCTACACCTTCACGGCGCGCCTGGCGGCCCGTCATCACGCCCTTGGGCGTGGTCATAATCGAGATGCCCAGTCCACCCTGCACACGCTTGATCTCGTCGCGGCCGATGTAGACGCGGCAGCCGGGACGCGAGATGCGCGCCAGATCGCGAATCGCCGCTTCCTGCCCGCCGTACTTCAGGTACACGCGGAGGATCTGCTTGCCATCCTCTTCCTGCGTCTTGTAGTTCGAGATGTAACCCTCTTCCTTGAGAATGCGGGCAATCTCGGTCTTCAGCTTGGAAGCCGGCACATCCAGCTTCTGGTGACGCGCGCGGATCGCATTCCGGATGCGCGCCAGAAAATCTGCTACTGGGTCGGTAAGACTCATTCCTTCTCCTTCATTCCCCGTTCGTCCGCCACTGCGGAAACCAGCGGGAATGGTTAAAACAGCTCTTAACCCTTGGCTTTTAGCTCTCAGCTTTTAGCTCATTCGGCCGGAACCTACTCGATCGGCCGGGCACGAACAACAACGAGCTCATCGCCGCACTGCTACCAGCTTGACTTCACGACGCCCGGGATCTCGCCCTTCAGCGCCAGACCGCGGAAGCACAGACGGCAGATGCCGAACTTCCTTAGAAAAGCCCGCGGCCGCCCGCAGAGCTTGCACCGGTTATGTTTGCGGCAGCTGAACTTCGCCTTCCGCGCGTCCTTCACTCGTTTTGCAGTGGTTGCCATAAATCCTCTTCACATCAGCTTTCAGCCGTTCGCTTTCAGCTGTTAGCTTGTTCCGCGTTGAACAAATTCTCGGAGCAAGCGTCAATTTCCGTTTTGCCTCTTGCGCGGCATCGGCCGCCGAAGCCATGAGCTGTTCTTATGCGCCCTGCCGGAACGGCATGCCGAAGTGGCGCAGCAGCGCGCGCGCTTCGTTGTCGTCCTTGGCCGTGGTCACAATCGTGATGTTCATTCCCTTCAGCTTCTCCACCTTGGAGTAGTCAATCTCCGGGAAGATCAGCTGATCGCGCAGGCCCAGCGTGTAATTGCCGCGCCCGTCAAAACTCTTCGTCGAAACGCCGCGGAAGTCCCGCACCCGCGGCAGAGCCGTCGAGATCAAACGGTCCAGAAACTCGTAGGCCTTGTCATTGCGCAGCGTCACCATGGCGCCAATCGACATGCCGGCGCGCACCTTGAAGGCCGCAATCGACTTCTTCGCCTTGGTGGTCACCGGCTTCTGGCCCGCAATCGCCGCCAGGTCCGCCACCAGCGGATCGAGCAGCTTGTTGTTCTGCGTCGCTTCGCCCAGGCCCATGTTTACGACGATCTTCTCAAGCTTCGGCACCGCCATCGCGTTCTCGATGCCCAGCTCCTTCTTCAGAGCCTGCTTGATCTCCTTGTTGTACTTCTCTTTCAGCCTTGCCGCCATCTCTCTCCACTCTCTTTCTTCCGGTCGTCGGAGTGGGCCCCGTCTTGCGCCCGTTTACCGTTTCGGAAGGTTCAAAAACAGCTACCAGTCTCTGGCAGCGAGAAGCTATTTCTTGGTGGGCAGCGTCTGCCCGCACTTCTTGCAATACCGCACCCGCACGGAACCATCCACCTTCATGGCCGCACGCGCGATGCCGCAGTTCGGGCACACAAGCGCCACATTCGACACGCTGATCGGCGACTCCTGCTCGGCAATCCCACCCTTGGTGCGTTGACCGGTCTTGCTCGAAACTGTCTTCTTCACCACGCGCACGTGCTCAACCAGCACCGTTCCCTTGTCGGGAATGGCGCGCAGAACGCGGCCCGTCTTGCCCCGGTCGGCACCAGCAAGCACCTTCACGGTATCGTTGCGATGAATCATCAAACTCGGCATCTCTTCTCCCAACCCGGCGCCCGGCGCTACACAACCTCGGGGGCCAGCGAAACAATCTTCAGAAACTTCTTCTCGCGCAGCTCGCGCGCCACGGGACCGAAGACGCGCGTGCCCACGGGCTCGTTGGCTTCGTTGATCACCACCGCCGCATTCTCGTCGAAGCGAATGTAGGTTCCATCGCGACGCCTCTGCTCCTTGCGCGTCCTCACGATGACGGCCTTGACGACCTTGCCCTTCTTCACCGTGCCGTCCGGCGAAGCTTCCTTCACCGCCGCGGTCACCACGTCGCCCAGATGCGCGATCTTGCCCAGTCCGCCGCCCAGCGGCAAAATCACCTGCAGCTTGCGCGCGCCGGAGTTATCGGCCACCGCGAGCATGGTTCTCATTTGCACTGCCATTGCTTCTTCTCCTGACTCGCCGCTTCCGCTGCTACTTCACTTCCGTCGCCGCTTCCTCAATCTGGCTGAGGTTCGAGCGCCGCACAATCTCTTCGAGAGACCACCGCTTCAGCTTGCTCGTGGGGCGCGTCTCGCGGATGCGCACCACATCGCCCACGCGCGCCGAGTTCTGCTCGTCGTGCGCGTAGAACTTCTTCGAGCTGCGCACAATCCGCTTGTACTTCGGGTGCGCCTTGCGCATCTCGACTTCCACCACAATGGTCTTCTGCATCTTCGTCGAGACCACCTGGCCTACCTTCTCGTTGCGCCGCGATGCTGCCGGCGCCTGTACTGCTGCTGTCGTCGCCGTCATTTATCGGGCTCCCTTCTTGGCGCCTGCCTCGGCTGGCGTCGTGTCTTTCTGCGCGCCGCGAATGGTCAGCTCGCGCTCCCGCGCCACGGTCTTGATCTGCGCGATCTCCTTGCGCAGTGCGCGGAGCTTCTTCACTCCATCGTTCTGTCCCAGCGAGACCTGGAAGCGCAGCCGAAATAGCTGCTCGGCCGCTGTCTTCTCCTGCGCCGCAAGCTCGGCATCGCTCAAATTGCGAATCTTATTGAGTTCCATCGTTTCTCTCCGGCCGCGTTACTTGGCAGCCACTACCCTCTCGACACCCGGCCGCATCACAAACTTCGTCTTGAGCGGCAGTTTGTTGGAAGCAAGGCGCATCGCCTCCTCGGCAATCTCCGGGGCCACGCCTTCCATCTCGAACAGAATCTTGCCCGGCCGCACCACCGCAACCCAGTGGTCCAGAGCGCCCTTGCCCGAGCCCATTCGGACTTCAGCCGGCTTCTTGGTAATCGGCTTGTCCGGGAACAGACGCAGCCAGATCTTGCCGCCGCGCTTGATAAAGCGGGTCATCGCGATACGGCTGGCCTCAATCTGCCGGTCCGTAATGTAACCGCACTCCATCACCTTCAAGCCATATTCGCCAAACGACAGCGAAGATCCGCGCCACGCTTTGCCGCGACGCTTGCCCTTCTGCTGCTTGCGATACTTCACTTTCTTTGGCATCAACATAACGAAACCCTCAAAACAAGCTGCTAGCTGCTAGCTCTTAGCTTCTAGCTCGTTCCTCAACATCCAACTTTCCCCGCTTGCCGCCGCTTCCATCTGGAAGCCAGGAGCGAGGAGCCGTCAGCCGGCCCTAAAACACCGATGTTCCGACCGCGGGAGCCTGGCGACGCTTCTGCTCGTAGATATCGCCACGGTAGATCCACGTCTTCACGCCGATCACGCCATAAGTCGTTTGCGCTTCACTGAAGCCGTAGTCGATATCGGCGCGCAGTGTGTGCAGCGGCAGACGGCCCTGCAGATACCACTCCGATCGCGCAATTTCATTGCCGTTCAACCGGCCCGAAACGCGGACCTTGATTCCCTTGCAGCCGAAGCGCAGCGCCGAGTCCACACTCTTGCGCATCGCCCGGCGGAAGCTCACGCGCTTCTCCAGCTGCAGCGCGATGTTCTCCGACACCAGTTGCGCATCCAGCTCCGGCTTGTTCACCTCGATGATGTCGATGAACACCTCGCGGTTGGTGCGCTTGCCCAACTCCGTCTTGAGCTTCTCGATCTCGGCGCCCTTGCGGCCGATCACGATGCCCGGACGCGCCGTGCGGATCAGGAAGCGCAGCTTGTTGCCGGGGCGCTCAATCTCCACCGAGCTCACGCCGGCAGCCTTGAGCTTGTCGCGCAGTTCGGCCTTCAGCTTCACGTCCTCGACCAGGAGCTTGTCATAGTCGCGCTCTGAGAACCAGCGCGAACGCCACGGCTTGTTCACTCCCAGCCGGAACCCGTAAGGATGGACTTTCTGTCCCATTGTTCTTCCCTCAAACTCTTCTGGCCTACTTCTTGGCCTTCTTGGTTGCTTTGGGCGCTGCGGCCTTCTTTGCTGCCGGCTTTGCCGCCGTTGCTTTCTTTGACGTCGTCTTCGAAGCAGCCGCCCTGGACTTCTTCGCCGGCGCAGCCTCAATCACCGCCGGCTCCTCAACCCTGGTTACCACGCTCGCGCCATGGCTGCGCTCGGCCACTGACACGACGATGTGCGCCAGCCTGCGCTGATAGCGGAACGCGCGCCCCATCGGTGCCGGGCGGATGCGCTTCATGCGCGGGCCGTCGTTCGCCAGAGCCTGCTTTACGTAGAGGTTGTCCACATCAAGGTCGATGCCCTGCTCCTCGGCCACGTACTTGGCGTTATCCACCGCCGAAGTGAGCAGCTTGTGCACCACAGGGGCGATCCGCTTCTTGGTGAAGGCCGCTGTCTCCAGCGCCTCCTGCACACCTCGGCCCTTGATCAGATCCAGCACCAGCCGCGCCTTCTGCGGCGATACACGCTGGAATCTGGCTTCGGCCCGGTATTCCTTTGTCTCGACTGCCATCGTCTCTTCCTCAATCAGCTATTCGCTCTCAGCCAACAGCCTTTAGCTTTTCTCTTCCCACCAAGCTTCTAGCTTTTCACCTTGTCCGCTAGAAGCTCGAAGCCGCCCCGATCTTACTTGGCCTTGGCAGCCGCTTCAGCCTTGCCGCCGGCGGTGTGGCCCTTGAAGGTGCGCGTCGGCGCGAACTCGCCCAGCTTGTGGCCCACCATGTTCTCGGTCACATATACCGGCACGAACTTCTTGCCGTTGTGCACTGCGATCGTGTGCCCCACAAATTCGGGGAAGATCGTCGAGCGGCGCGACCAGGTCTTCACAACCTTCTTGTCATTGGCCTGGTTCAGCACCTCGATCTTGACGCTCAGGTGCGCATCCACAAACGGGCCCTTCTTTGTCGAACGTCCCATAAACCTTCCGCTCCTCTACTTCGCCCGGCGGCTGACGATGAACACGTCCGTCCGCTTGTTGTTACGCGTCTTGTAGCCGCGCGTCGGCTGGCCCCACGGTGTCACCGGATGACGGCCGCCCGAGGTCTTGCCCTCGCCGCCGCCGTGCGGGTGATCCACGGGATTCATCGTTACGCCGCGGTTGGTCGGGCGAATGCCCTTCCAGCGGTTGCGTCCCGCCTTGCCGATTGCCACGTTCTCGTGGTCCGTGTTGCCCACCTGGCCAATCGTCGCCATGCAGTCCACCAGCACCTTGCGCGTCTCGCCGGAAGGCAGCTTCAGCAGGGCATAATCGCCCTCCTTGGCCACCAGCTGCGCCTGCGCGCCAGCCGAACGCGCCATCTGGGCGCCCTTGCCTGGCTTCAGTTCAATCGCATGCACCGTGGTGCCGGCGGGAATGTTCTTCAGCGGCAGGGCATTGCCCACCAGAATGTCGGCCTCAGGTCCAGAGCTCACCGTCGCGCCCACCTGCAGGCCCACCGGCTGCAGAATGTACCGCTTGTCTCCGTCCGCATAATGCACCAGCGCGATGCGCGCCGAGCGGTTCGGGTCGTATTCGATCGTCGCCACGCGGCCCGGTACACCCGTCTTGTCCCGCTTGAAGTCGATCAGGCGGATCTTCTGCTTGTGCCCGCCGCCATGGTGGCGGATCGTCAGGTCGCCCGAGTTGCGGCGGCCGCCCGTGCGCTTGCGCGTCACCAGCAGCGGCTTATGCGGCTTGTCCGTCGTCAGATCGTCATTGACCAGCGAGGTCTGGAACCGCAGCGTCGGCGTTACCGGTCTGTATGTCTTGATTGCCATCGTCTTTGTCCTTGACGAGCTCCTGGCTATTCGCCACTCACTCGTCCTGCTCAACGAACTTCCTGCTGATTCACCAACCCTGCCCCTCCGCTTGTCGAGCTAGAAGCGAGGAGCTAGAAGCCAAAAACAGCCTCTACAGGTTGCTCACGTACTCCGGCATCTTCTCGCCGGCCTTCAGCCGGACGTATGCCTTCTTCCAATCCGGGCGATAGCCGGCAAACTTGCCCCGGCGGCGTTCCTTGCCCGCCACGTTCGATGTCCGCACCGCGGCCACCTTCACCTTAAACAGTGCCTCTACGGCCTGCTTCACTTCGGTCTTGGTCGCCTCGGGCGCCACGTCAAACACCAGCGTCCCCTCGGTCTCTTTCACGCCCAGCCCCTTTTCGGTAATCAGGGGGCGGCGAATCACGGCGTACAGTGTCGGCATCTATGCGGCCTCCGTCTGTGCCAGCTTGCGCTTCGACACGGATTTCTGAAGAGCCTCCGCCAACTGCTCAATCGCGGCCTTCGAGAAGATGGCCCGCTCATAGCGCAGAAGATCGTAGGGGTGCACCTCGTTGTTCAGCACCAGTTCCACGCCCTTCAGGTTGCGCGCGCCCAGCACCAGCGACTGCGTCAGCGTCTTGCTGTTTTCCACCAGCAGAGCCGTGCGCTTTGCGTCCAGCTTGTTCAGCGCGTCACGATAGAGTTTCGTCTTCGCATCCTTGATCTCGAGCGAATCCACCACCGTCAGCTTGCCGTCGGCCAGCTTCGCCGCCAGCGCCGAGCGCAGTGCGCCCAGCAGCTTCTTGCGTGGGAAGGCGTAATCGTAGCTGCGCGGCTGCGGCCCGTGCACCGTGCCGCCGTGGCGCCACAGAGGAGAACGCACCGAACCGATACGAGCCCGACCCGTGCCCTTCTGCTTCCACAGCTTCTTGCCGGAACCGGCCACCAGCGCGCGGTTCTTGGTGGCGTGCGTGCCCTGGCGCAGCGAAGCGCGGTAGTGCTTCACCGCCTCCCACAGCAGAGCCTCATTCACCTGGTCGGGCGCGAACACCGCATCGGTCAGCTCCACCGAGCCTACCTTCTCGCCCTTCAAGTTCAATACATCGACCTTTGCCATCGTCTTCTTCTTCCGCCGGAGTCATTCACCGGCTTGAATCTCAGTCCGGGTGCCCCACCTTCGGCGATACGCACCAGGCGCATCGGCTCAGGTGGGCGCGATGCCCACCAACTACAAACCTACTTGCGCTTCGCTGTCGCCTTCTTCGAAGCCTTCAGCGGATCCACCGTACCCGATCCTGCAAATCCACGGCGCTCGCGCGGAGGAGCCGCGGCCTTACGGATCATGACGTAACCATCCCTTGGTCCAGGCACCGCGCCTTCCACCATCAGCAGGTTTTCGTCGAGATCGATCCCGCGAATCCGCAGGTTGCGCACCGTCACCTGGTCCACACCATAGTGGCCCGGCATACGCTGCCCAGGAAACACGCGCGACGGAAAGCTCGATGCGCCGATCGAACCCTGCACCTGGAACATGTGGCCGTGCGACTTGGGACCGCCGCCAAAATTGTGGCGCCGTACCACGCCCGCAAATCCGCGCCCCTTCGAGGTGCCGATCACATCCACAAACTTCGCATCGCTGAAGATATCCACCAGCACGCGGTCACCCGCCTTGGTCTGTACCCCACCCTCGGCTGCCGCTTCCACGGCCACTTCCTTGATGAACTTCACCGGAGGCGCCTCGGTCTTGGCAAAGTGCCCCTTCTGCGGCTTGGTGATGCGCGATTCCTTTACGAACTCCACCAGGCCAATCTGCGCCGCATCGTAGCCATCCAGAGCCGCGGTCTTCAACTGCGTAATCACGCAGGGGCCGGCCTGCAGCACCGTAATCGGGTGCACTTCGCCCTTCTCGTCGAAGACCTGCGTCATGCCGATCTTTTTACCCAAAATTCCCGTAACTGCCATCTCGTCCTCACCTCATCATGCGATGCTCGTTCCATCGCACTGCCGGGGTCCTTCCGGACCTTTTTGACCCGCTTCGCGTCAATTCGCGAAGGTGATTGTTCTGCCGGTACCCAGCGCCCAGAGGGCGCATCTACCGGACCGCAGGTGCTACTTTTCGAATGCCTTGATCTCGACGTCGACACCCGCCGGAAGATCCAGCTTCATCAGGGCATCCACCGTCTGCTGCGTCGGCTCAAGAATGTCGATCAGCCGCTTGTGCGTGCGGATTTCAAACGCCTCGCGCGACTTCTTGTCCACGTGCGGCGAACGCAGCACGCAGTACTTGTTCTTGATCGTCGGCAACGGAATCGGTCCCGCCACCGATGCCCCGGTGCGCTTGGCCGTTTCCACAATCTCGCCGGTCGACGTGTCCAACACGCGATAGTCGTACGCCTTCAACCGGATGCGAATTCTCTGTCCTACCATTTCTCCAACTTCCCCACAGGCTCCCTGTCTTGAATGCCCGCGTGCCTGAATTTCCATCGACCCGGCAATCAGTTCCGCTTTGCTTCAGGCAGCAATCGAGCTGCAGCCCTGTTCCCCGGTTCGAATTGTTTTCAGCCTGAGGGACCCGGCACTTTGAGTCCCTGACCCCTCAGCCCTTTGTCTCCGTTACTTAATGATTTCGCTGATGGTGCCCGCGCCGA
>VFSW01007589.1_pt1 | contig 15716 bp, 15 predicted proteins | sample 5358111 | NCBI WGS metagenome assembly VFSW01 (sample SAMN11554181, study PRJNA540505) | mine drainage metagenome | isolation source: sediment from site ElyBrook_90M | place: USA: Ely Copper Mine, Vershire, VT | collected 2017
CGGCGCCGCGCAGGCCGCCCCGGTGACCTACCGGCTCGATCCGGACCACACCATGGTGCTGTTCAGCTGGAACCACGTCGGCTTCTCCCACCCCACCGCCGACTTCGGGCTGGGCCAGGGCACGCTGGTATTCGATGAACAGCATCCGGCCCACTCCAGCGTGGACGTGACGCTGCCGCTGAGCCGGCTGGACACCCACGTGAGCGCGCTGGACAAACATCTGAAGGAGGCCGACTTCTTCGATGCCGGCAAGTACCCCACGGTGACTTTCAAGAGCACCACGGTGCAGCCACTGGGCGCGCACAAGTTCAAGGTCAGCGGCGAGCTGACCGTGCACGGTGTGACCAGGCCGGTGGTGCTGGACGCCACGCTGAACAAGATCGGCATCAACCCGATGACCAAGGCGCAGTCGATCGGTTTCGATGCCATTGCCACGCTGAAGCGCTCGGAGTTCGGCATCGGCGCTTACGTGCCGATGGTCAGCGACCTGATCACGATCCGCATCACCACCGAAGGCTCGGTGCCGAAGGCCGACGCGGCCAAGTAGGCGCCGCGAGGGGCACAAAAAACGCGCCGTTACCGGCGCGTTTTTTGTGGGTAAACGATGGCCTCAGTTCGATTTCACACCGGCATCCTTCAACGATTCCAGCTTGGCCAGATCGACGCTGGCGACGGCCTGCTTGAGCTGGTCGATGCTGTCGGCATGGCCGTTCGCCTTGACCGTAAAGCGCTGACCGAGCACCACGCTGTATTCGCCATAGCCGGACCGGGTGTCCCACTGTTCGTGGATCATGCGACCGTCGGCGGTATAGGTTTTTTCATAGCCATGGTCGGTCTGCTTCTCCTCCTCCGGCGCCATCGCGGCCGCCATCGCCACGAAGCCCTTGGCACCGCCGGTATCGGTCACTTCCAGCGAGATCTGCTGACTACCACCGTTGCTGTATTCCGCGGTGGCATCGGAGACCTGCATGCCCATGGCGTTGTTGCGCTGGGCGGAGATACTGGTGCGCTTGAGGCTGCCCAGGCTTTCCGGCAGAAAGGTCTTGATCTGATCGGGAGCCAGCGCTTCCACGCTGCCGCTGGTACCCGTCACGGCGCCCATCATCTTGCCGATCGCCGCAGACTTGGCGCTGCTGTCACCGGACTGCTGGGCGGCCTCCATCGCCTTGCTGGCCTGTTCGGCCTGCTGACCCATTGCCGCGAGCCGGCCCAGCGCGCTATTGCCATTCACCGTCACGCTGTCGCCGTTGCTGCCGCTGATCTGCATGCCGCCCAGCGCGGCGCCACCGAGCATCGCGGTGCCGATCACGCCGGCCACGATCAAGGCCACGATCCAGCTCAACACCACCGCGATCAGGATGCTCACCGCGGCATAGCCGCCCGCTTTGTCCGGCGGGCAATTCATCGTGTGCGGCAGGCCCAGATACAGCAGGTAGATGCTGTAGATGGCACCGGCGATCATCACCAGCATGCCCACCCACGGCACGATCACCGCGATGCCGGCGATCCAGCTGGCGGTCCATGCATAGGCAACAGTCTTGAGCGACTGCACCATGTCCTTCTGGCCGCCGAAGGTCGGTGCCAGCGCATTGATGATCAGCGCCATCACGTAGACCAATACCAGCGACAGCACGTATTGCAGCACCATGCCCGTAATGCCGCTGCCGATCGGCGCGCGCACGGTCACGCCGAGGAAGCTGTAGCCGATCAGGGTGCTCTTGATGAAGCGGCCGATGACCGGCAGCGCGGCGATGATGGCGATATAGCCGGTGTACAACCCGCCGACCGTCGCGGGCTCGGCCGCCGCGATCGGCCATTCGGTCTTGGGCGTGGTCAGGATCGCCCTGATGCGTTCGATGATCTTTGCGAAGTCCATGGTCTGCTCCCGTAGGCGGTTGCCCCGGCGCATGACGCCGGGCTGAGGATGAAATGTCTGCCCCGTGACCAAGCCCGCACAAATCCCGACGGGCTGATGCCGTGGTCGAAATTTCGACTGTCTTCCGTCCCCCGACGGAAGCTCGCAGCCTGCTACCATCGGGAGCCTTCTGTCCAGTCTGGAGTCTGCCGATGTCGCATCCTCTTTCCGCCGCTGCGCCGCTGATCCCGGCCAATGCCGAAAATCGTTATGAAGTGACGCGCTCCGACCTCCCGCTGTCCTGCCCGATGCCCGGGATGGCGCTGTGGAATTCGCATCCGAAGGTCTATCTGCCGATCGTCGATGACGGCGGCGAATCAACCTGCGCCTACTGCGGCGCGCGTTACGTGCTGCGCGACTGACCTTTTACCCTCAATAATGTGAACTGCGGCACTGTTTTTGCTTGCCTGCAGTGATGAAAGCCACCAGTCCCGAGCTCATGTCCAGCATTGTTGCGCCCGCCAAGCTGTTGACGGTGGTTCAACTGATTCCTGCGCTGAACTCGGGCGGCGCGGAGCGCTCGGTGCTGGAAATCGCCCGCGCGCTGGTGCAGGCCGGTCATCGCTCGGTGGTGATCTCGGCCGGCGGCCGACTGGTCGCACAGCTGCAGGCCGAGGGCAGCGAGCATGTGCCGCTTGACCTCGGGCGCAAATCGCTGAGCACGCTGGCTCGACTGGGCGCCCTGCGCCGGCTGCTGCGCGAACTGCAGCCCGACATCGTGCACGCCCGTTCGCGGCTGCCGGGGTGGCTGGGCTGGTGGGCGCTGAAGGGGATGACGCCGCGGCCGCACTTCGTCACCACCGTGCACGGACTCAATTCGCCCGGACGCTACAGCGCGATCCTGCTGCGTGGCGAGCGGGTGATTGCGGTCTCGCAGACCATGCGCGACTACGCGTTGAGCCATTACCCCTGGCTGGAGCCGGCCCGCGTGCGGGTGATTCCGCGCGGCATCGATCCGGCCGCGTTCCCCTACGGCCACCGACCCGACGAGGCGTGGCAGAAGGCGTTTGTGGCCGAGTATCCGGCACTCGCCGGCGCCCCGCTGCTGACTCTGCCGGCGCGCGGCACGCGGCTGAAAGGCCATCACGATGCGATCGAGCTGCTCGCCGATCTCAAGCGCCGCGGCATCGAGGCGCGGTTGCTGCTGCTGGGCGTGATCGAGCCCGGTCGCGAAGCCTACCTGGCCGAGCTGCAGGCATTGATCCGCCTGCGCGGGGTGACTTCGCAGGTGGTGCTGACGCCCGCGCGCAGCGATATCCGCGACATCTACGCGATCTCCACCCTGATCCTGCAGCTGTCGAACAAGCCCGAATCATTCGGCCGCACCGTGGTGGAGGCGCTCTCGCTGTGCCGGCCGGTGCTCGGCTATGCGCATGGTGGCGTCGGCGAACTGCTGGCTGAACTGTATCCGGCCGGCCGTGTGCCGCCGGGTGATCGCGAGCGGCTGGTCGAGCGCGCCGCCGAGCTGCTGCGGGTGGCGCCGCCGATCCCGCCGCTGCAAAGCTACCGGTTGGCCGACATGCAGCAGGCCACGCTGGCGCTGTACGAGGAAGTGGCCGCCACGGCCTGAACTGCGCATGCGCCGGCTGCCGCGCGCGCGCCTACAATGCCGGGTCGCCTCCGCCCCGGTTCACTCATGATTTCGTTCGCTACCCGACTCAAGGCCGCGCTGCGCTCGCCGCTGCTGCCGTTCTGGCTGGTGATCGCGCTGCTGCCGTTCGGGCGCAGTTCCGAGCTGGGTACCTTGCTGTGCCTGCTGGGTACGGTGATGCTGTTCGCGCGCGATCCGCAGGCGCTGCGCCAGCACCCCGGGGCGCGGCTGCTGCTGTGGCTGCTGGCGGCGTATGTCGGGGCCGCGCTGCTGTCGGCGTTCGACTCGATCGTGCCGGGCAAGAGCTGGGGTGACGTGGCTGGTCTGCTGCGCTACGTGCCGCTGGGCCTGTACGCCTGCTTCGCGATCCGCCGCGACAGCAAGCTGCAGGCGCTGTATGTGGCCGTGGCGCTGGTGCTGGCGCTATGGGTCGTGGACGCCTGGGTGCAGGCGCTGACCGGCTGGAGCCTGGGTGGCCACGCCCAGGCCGAGCGCATCTCGGGCATTTTCGGCGCGACCCATCTCAAGCTCGGGCCGAGCCTGGCGGTGCTGTCGCCGTTTGCCCTGTGGGCAGCGCGGCAGCGCTGGGGTCGGCCCGGTCTGCTGGTCGCCTTCGTGCTGGTGCTGGGGCCGGTGCTGCTGGCCGGCTCGCGCGCCGCGTGGCTGTGTTACGGACTGGTGGCGCTGGGCTTTGCCTGGCGCGAGGCCAGCTCGCCGCGGCGCTTTGTCGGGCTTTGCGTGATCGCCGGACTGCTGATGGCGCTGGCCGGCGGCATCGCCTGGAAGACCTCCACGCGGTTCCAGGACCGGATGGATCGCACCCTGCTCGTGCTGCGCGGTACCGACCACTCCATCAACACCGCGCTCACCGGCCGCCTCGACATCTGGCACGCCAGCCTGAAGATGATTGCGGCGCATCCGATCAACGGCGTCGGCGTGCGCGGCTTCCGCTATGCGTACCCGCACTACGTGCCGCCCAACGACCACTTCCTGATCGCCGAATCGTGCGGCGTGGGCGAGGGCGCCTGCCACGCGCACCAGATCGTGCTGGAGATTCTCACCGAGACCGGCGCGATCGGCCTGCTGCTGTGGCTGGCCGGCGTGGCGCTGGCGCTGCGTGCATGGCGGCGGGTGGGCGCGGCGGCGCGCGCGCGGGCGTTCCCCGCCACGCTGGCGCTGGGCGTGATGCTGTTTCCGCTGAACACCCATCTGGCCTTCTATTCGGCCTGGTGGGGGCTGCTGTTCGCGTGGCTGCTCGGGCTGTGGTGCGCCGCACTGTACGTGCTGCCGGGAGAGTCGTCGGGCGGCATCGAGCGCGGGATCGCCGATGGCGCCTGAGCCGCCGCCGCGCGAACCGCTGTCGGTGGTGGTGATCACCCTCAACAACGCCGACACGCTGGATGCCTGCCTGCGCCAGGTCGACTGGGCGGACGAGATCGTGGTGCTCGATTCCGGCTCCAGCGACGACACCGTGGCGATCGCGCAGCGACACGGCGCCCGCGTGGCGGTGCATCCGTTCGACGAGTTCGGTCCGCAGAAGCAGCGCGCGATCGCGCTGGCCAGCCACGACTGGATCCTGAATCTGGATGCCGACGAGGTGCTTTCCGCGGCCAGCCGCGCGGTGATCGAGCGGGCGCTGGTGGCGCCGCGCCACGCCGGTTTCCGGCTGCCACGGCGCGAGCGGATGTTCTGGACGGTGCAGCACCCGCTGAGCTGGCGCAACGCGCACCTGCGCCTGTACGACCGCCGGCGCGGCCGCATGAACGATGTGGAGATCCATTCGGCGATGGAAGTCGACGGCCCGGTGAAGACGCTGTGGCGGGCCGACTTCATCAACGACAGCGATCCCGACATCGCCGACAGGGTCAGCCGGATCAATCGCTACAGCAGCGCACTGGTGGCGCACAAGCTGCGCCGCCGCCAGCGCCTCGCCGGCCTGCGCATGGTGGTCTATCCGCCGTTCTTCTTTCTGCGCCAGTACCTCGCCAAGCGCTACTTCCTCAACGGTTCGGCCGGCTTCATCGCCAGCGTCGTTGGCGCGTTCTACGTCTTTCTGAAGTACGCCAAGCTGCATGAGGCGCAGCGCCGCCAGCGCGCGACTGAAGAAAGCCGTATGGACGGCTAGCCGTCCGAAAGCATCCGTACGAATTCGCCGGCGATCACGCCGGTGCTGAAATGCTGCTGCACGAACTCGCGCGCCGCCGCGCCCATCGGCTCGCGCCGGGCCGGGTCGCACAGCGCCAGGATCGCATCGCGCCACGGCGCCACTTCGCCGGCTGGCAGCAGCAGCCCGCTGACACCGGCGGCCAGCGTTTCCGATACGCCACCGACATCGCTGCCGAGCACCGGCACGCCGCTGGCCTGCGCCTCGATCGACACGCGACCGAAGGTTTCCGGCGCGATCGACGGAAACGCGAGCATCGAGATGGCGCTGTAGTAGGGATGCACGTCGTGGATCCAGCCGAGCAGATGGTGCCGCGCCGCGGTCGTCCCGCCCGCGATCTGCGCGCGCAGTTGCGCTGCTCCGGGACCATCACCGAGCCACAGGCAGTGCAGCCGCGGTTCGCGCAGCATCGCCTGATCCACCGCATCGAGCAGGGTGAAGCAGCCCTTGCCACCGTGGATGCGGCCGAAGTAACCCAGCACGATCGCGTCGTCGGCGATGCCCAGCTGGCGCCGGATCGCGCTGCGTCGCTGCGCGTCGGGGCGGCACAGCTGCGTGTTCACCGGGTTGTACAGCACGCGCACCAGCGCGGGCGGCACGCCGCGGTCGAGGTAGGCCTGACGCGCGTAGCGGGAGACGGCGAAAAAGCGCTGCGCCAGCCGCGGTATCAGATAGCCGGACAGCGCTCCCATCGCCGGTGTGCGATGGCGGAACAGCGCCACCGGCACCCGCAGCAGCCGGCTGACCAGGATCAGCGGCCAGTATTCCTTGCCGAAGTTGCCCACCAGCCAGTCCGGCCGCTGCTCGCGGGCGGCCTTGAACACGGCGGCATAGCCGCGCAGATCCAGCACGTTGCGAAACTTCGCCGGATACAGGCGCACGCCGGAATCAGCCAGCCCCTGCGCAATCAGGCTGTCCGGGTAGACCACCGCGCTGACCGGATGGCCGGCTTCGACCAGCGCCTGCGCCAGCGCCACGAAATGGCTGGCCGCGCCGGTGTTCTCGGGATTGGTGCCGACGAAGAGAAACTTCACGCGCGCCGATCCTCGTAGCGGGTCAGCGTGCGCAGGGCGAAATGCGCCAGCGTGTGGTGCCGCGCGATCTGCACCCGCGGCAGGCGCCACAGATCCATGCCTGGCATCGCGCGGCCGCGCCCGGTGGTGGTGGCGGCCGCAAAGCCGGCTTCACGGGTGATCGCGGCGATGCGCGCATCGGCGGCGCCGTAGGGGTAGCAGAACTGGCTCACCGGCAGGCCCAGCCGATCCTCCAGCTCGGCCTTGCTGCCGCCGATCTCATCGCGCAGCTGCGGCTGGGTGCACTCGGTCAGGCGCGGATGGCTGCGTGTGTGCGCGCCGATCTCCATGCCGCCGTCGTGCCAGCGGCGCAGCTCGTCCAGCGACATCAGCGGCTTGCGGATGCCCAGCCGCTGCGCGTCCCAGCGGTTGTGCCCGCCGATGCTGCCGCTGACCACGTAGCAGGTGGCGCTGAAACCGTAGCGCTGCAGGATCGGCAGCGCCAGCTGCAGGTTGTCGACGTAGCCATCGTCGAGCGTGATCACGGCGACGCGGCCGTGCTGCTCGCCGCGCAGATAGGGCATCGCGGCGGACATCGACAGCCCGCGGTAGCCGAGCCGCTGCAGCAGCCACAGCTGCCGCGCGAATGCGCCGGGACCGACGTACAGGCTGCGATAGACGCGCAGCTCGCGCGGGGCCTGCGCGATGTTGTGGTACATCAGGATCGGCACGGCGCGGTTGGGCGCAGAGGTGGCGTGATCCATGGTTCGGTTCCGGGTCGCGATGACGGCAGTAGGTGATGGTCAGTGGCCCCGGGCGGGGGCATGCATTGCAGCGGGGCGGCCTTTCATGCGGCTGTCGGCACACCCGCCGCGGTATGTTCAATAGATCTCGGGCTGGCCGGCGGGCCGCGTCTTGAAGCGCTTGTGCACCCACAGGTACTGCTCCGGCGCCGCCCGCACCATCTGCTCGATGCAGGCGTTCACCCGCGCGGTATCGGCCAGCACATCCGGCCCGGGGAAATTTTCCAGCGGCGCCTCCAGCCGCAGCGCATAGCCGTCGCCGTGCGGCAGGCGCCGGTGGAAGAACGGTATCACCACCGCGCCCGACATCCGCGCCAGGTGATGCGTCGCCGTGATGGTGGCTGCGGCCACACCGAAGAACGGCGCGAACACCACCTCCTTGCTGCGCATGTCCTGGTCCGGCGCGTACCACAGCGTGCCGCCGCCGCGCAGGTATTTCACCGTGCCGCGGATGTCGTCCTTCTCGAACATCGCGGCGGCATAGTGCAGGCGCGCGCGCAGCACGATCCATTCGAACACCGGCGAATCCATGACGCGGTACATGCCGGCGATGCGAATGCGCTGCGAGACCAGCCGTGCGCACAGCTCCAGATGCGAGAAGTGGCCGCCGACCAGCAGCACGCCGCGACCCTGCGCGCGCGCCGCCTGCAAATGCGGCAGGCCCTCGATGCGGGTGGGAATGCTGGCGAGGCGGCGATCGCTGCCCAGCCAGCCCAGCGCGAACTCCACCAGCATCAGACCGATGTCGCGCAGGTTCGCGTCGACCAGCGCGCGCCGCGCGGCGGGATCGAGTTCGGGAAAGCACAACGCGATGTTGGCCTCGGCAATACGCTGCCGCGCCGAGGGGATGCGCGCGATCAAGGCGCCCAGCCTTCGACCCAGCCACAGCAGCGCGCGGTACGGCAGCTGCGCCACCAGCCAGATCACGCCCACACCCAGCCATGCCGGCCAGTGGCGCGGTGAAAGCAATGAAGGGGTGAGGGTGGGGCGAAGGCGGCCGGGCATCGTCGGCATTGTAGTGGAGCGCGGCGCCACGCACGCTCGCAGCTGGCCATGCCGGTTCGCCCGGTCCGCTCTCCTATACTGCCGCGTTGAACCGGGAGCTTGAGCTTGCGTTATCTCTATACCCTCGCGATGTATCTGGTGACGCCGCTGCTGGTGCTGCGGCTGCTGGCGCGCGGGGTGCGCTCGCGTCCCTATCACCGGCGCTGGCCCGAGCGCTTCGGTTTCTTCGCGGCGCCCGGCTTCAGCGGCAGCCTGTGGGTGCACGCGGTCTCGGTGGGCGAGGTCAATGCGGCCGAGCCGCTGATCAAGGCGCTGCGCCGGGATTATCCGAATGCGCCGCTGGTGATCACCACGGTCACTCCGACCGGCACCGCACGCGTGCACCAGTTGTTCGGCGACAGCGTGTTTCATGTGTACCTGCCGTACGACCTGCCGTTCGCGGTGCGCCGCTTCCTGCAGCGCACGCGGCCGCGGCTGGCGCTGATCGTGGAGACCGAGATCTGGCCGAACCTCTACTTCGCCTGCCGCCGCCGCGGCATTCCGCTGATGATCGTGAATGCGCGATTGTCGGAGCGCTCGCTGCGCGGCTACCTGCCGACGCGCGGGCTGGTGCGCTCGGCGCTGCGCTGCGTGCGGCAGATTGCCGCGCAGTCGCGCACCGATGCCGCCCGCTATCGGCTGCTGGGTGCCGATCCGCAGCAGCTGCTGGTCACCGGTAACATGAAGTTCGATATGCCGATACCACATGGCGCGGTGGCCGAGGGCGCGGCCATGCGCGAACACTGGGGGCCGCGTCGGCCGGTCTGGATGGCGGCCAGTACCCATGAAGGCGAGGAAATGGCCGTGCTCGAAGCGCATCTGCAGGTGCTGCAGCGGCTGCCGGACGCGCTGCTGCTGCTGGCGCCGCGCCATCCGGAGCGCTTCCGGCTGGTCGAGCATTCGGTGCGCAGCCTCGGTTTTGCAGTGGGTACACGCAGTGCCGGCGGAGTGCCGTCACCCGCCCAGCAGGTGTTCGTGATCGACGCGATGGGGCAGCTGATGCCGTTTTTCGCCGCGGCCGAGGTCGCTTTCGTGGGCGGCAGCCTGGTGCCGATCGGCGGGCACAACGTGCTGGAGCCGGCGGCGCTGTCCACGCCGGTGCTGGTGGGGCCGCACACCTTCAATTTCGAGGAGATCACGCGCAGCCTGATCGAACAGGGCGGCGCCGAGCGGGTGGCCGACAGCGAGCAGCTCGGGCATGACGTGCTGCAGCTGCTGCGCGACCCGGACAAGCGTCAGCGGATGGGCCGCGCCGCGCAGCAGGTGTTCGAGCGCGAGCGCGGCGCGGTGGGGCGCATCATGCAGCTGATCGACACGCTGCTGCAGGAATAGGCTGCGGTCATCCCATCCGCTACCCCGACGAAAACGGCCGGGCGTGCCCGGCCGCCATGGGTGGCCGCGTTGCGAACTACTGCAGCAGCGCGTTGATCGCCTCCAGGTCCTTCAGGCCGGCGGTGCCTGCGGCCTGCTGCAGCAGCAGCTTGTTGAGGATGAACTGATGGCGCGCCTGCGAGTAGCTGCTTTCCGATGAGGTGAGCGTCTGGATCGACAGCAACACGTCGGTGATCGTCTTGGTGCCCACGCTGAAGCCGGCGCGGGTGGCATCGAGCGCCTTCTGGCCGGCTTCGACGGACGATTTGCCCGATTCCACCTGGCTGATGCCGGCGTTTACCGAGCGGAAATAGTTGAGCGTGTCGCGGATCACCTGGCGGCGCTGTGCCTCCATCCCGTCGGCGGCGGCGTCGCGCTGGTAGATCGACTGGCGCACGCGCGACTGGGTCGCGCCGCCGGAGAAGATCGGTACGCTCAGGGTGACGCCGATGGTGGTCGAGCTGGGGCGGTCGTTGTGGATGTTGGCGTTCTGATACCAGCTGGCGCTTTTGCCGTAGCTGAGGTCGGCGCTGATCGTGGGCAGATGGCCCGCGCGCGCCGCGGTGATGTTGTGCTCGGCCGTTTCCACGTTGTCGCGCTGCGCCAGCAGATTGGGATTGGTCTGCAGCGCCTGCCTGACCCAGCTGTCCTGGTCGTCGGGCACCGGCGGCTGCAGCGGCAGGTCGTCGCGCAGCTTCTTCAGGTGGCCAGTGGGCTTGCCGGTGATCTGTGTGAGCGCCTCGCGCGCGTCGTTGAGGGTGTTCTGCGCGGTCACCGTCTGCGCCTTGGCCGCCTCGTAATAGGCCTTGGCCTGATAGACGTCGGTGATCGCCGACAGGCCCACCTTGTAGCGCTGGTCGGACTGCTCGTACTGCTGCTTGAAGGCATCCTGGTTGGCTTTGGCGTAGACCAGCTGGTCCTCGCTGGTCAGCACGCCGAAATAGGCGGTGGCCACGCGCACGAACAGGTTCTGCTGCGCGGCCTCGTAGGCCTCGTCCTGGGCACTGGCGGCCGAGTGTGCCGCCTTCAGGTTGGCGTACTTGCTGAAGTCGAAGATGGTCTGACTGATGGTGCCGTTGATGCTGCGCGTGCGGGTGTGGCCGAACTGGCTGGTGCTGATGAAGGTGCCGGGGTTGTTCGGATTCTGGAAGGTGCTGCTGCCGCCGCCATTGGTCTGGCTCAGCGTGAGGCCGGCCGATACCTGCGGCAGCAGCAGCGCGCGCGCCTGGGCGACGCCCTCGCCGGTGGACAGCCGCGTGGCGTCGGCCTGCGACAGCACCGGGTCGTTGGCGCGCGCCTCGCGATAGGCCTCCAGCAGATCCTCGCCGTGGCTGGGCAACGACATGACGGCCATGGCCAGGGCGAAGGTAAGCAGCTTGAAACGCATGGAGTGCCTCGTGGGTAGCGATCGGTCGGGGAGTGGGATCAGAAGACGAAGCGCGGCGGCGGCTCGGCGTGGGTCAGATACGGCAGATCGGTTTCGAACAGGGTCTCCTCGCGGTAGCGGCCGCGACCCTCGTGGGTCAGCAAGGTGGCGTGCTGCACCGGCGACTGCCCGCGCACCACCACCGCCCTCCCGCCGGGCTTGAGCCAGGTCAGCCAGCGCGGCGGCACGACGAACACCGCACCGGTGACCACCAGCGCATCGAACAGGCCGTTTGGCTGCCACGCGCTGACGGCTTCGCCGGTGCACAGGGTGACATTGCCGACGCCCGTGGCCTGCAGTCGCTGGGCGGCGGTCGCGGTGAAATCGGCATGGATGTCGACGCTGGTCACCTGCGCCGACAGCCCGGCCAGGCAGGCGGTGAGGAAGCCGGAGCCGGTGCCGATCTCCAGCACGTGGTCGGTGGTCAGCAGTTCCAGCGCCTGCAGCACGCGGCCCTCCACCACCGGCGTCATCATCACCTCGCCGTGACCCAGCGGCAGACACAGGTCGGCGAAGGCCAGCTGGCGATGCGTCGCTGCCACGAAATCCTCGCGATGCACGCGCCCGATCACTTCCAGTACGCGGCTATCCAGCACCTCCCACGGGCGCAGCTGGCTTTCCACCATGTGCTGTCGAGACTGCTCGAAGTTCATCGCCATGCTCAGCTTCCGCGGGAGTCGAAAAAGGTCAAAAAGGATAAGCGCTCAACGCAGTCCCGACAATGACAAGCCTGCGGCCTGCGCGGCAAGCCACGAAGTGCCGGAAGTCATCGGCTGATGCTGACGACCGTCATCTGCCGGCCGTGCGTTGCGCGCGGTTCGCACACTGGATTGAATGCGCGGCAGCCTGATTCTGGAAAATAATTGAACCGCTGCGTATAATAAAGCGGTTAGCATCATTTGTGAAGGTGAGAGCATGTCTGTCAGCGCGCAAATCAAGCCCCAGGGGCCCGGTCGCCCGAAGGATATGGAGAAGCGTGCGGCGATTCTGGCGGCGGCCAAGGCATTGTTCATCCGCAATGCGTTCGCCGGCACCAGCATGGATGCCATCGCCGCCGATGCCGGCGTCTCCAAGCTCACCGTCTACAGTCATTTCGGCGACAAGGACAACCTGTTTCGCGAAGTCATCCGCTCGCGCATCCGCGATCTGCTGCCGGAGGACATCTACGCCTTCGACCCGCAGGTCGACATCGGCGAGACCCTGTACACGATCGCGCAGGCGCACATGCGGATCGACTGCGAGGCGGAAAATGTCGGCACCTTCCGCGCCATTCTCAGCGACTGTCGCCAGGGTAATCCCCGCTACGGCAAGCTGTTGTGGGAAGAGGGGCCGGCGCGCACGCACGGTCTGATGGAGCGTCTGCTGCGGCAGGCGGCCGAGCATGGCGTGCTGGAGATCTCCGAGGTCAAGACGGCCAGCGTGCAGTTCTTCTCGCTGATCAAGGGTGATCTGCTGCTGCGCCGGCTGTTCGCCTGCGACGAATGCCCGGTCACCGCGGCGGCCGAGATTGCCGAGATGGCGCGGGCCGGCGTGGCCACCTTCCTGCGTGCTTATCGCCCGCGCTGAGGCACGCCGTCCGCGCCCACCGCGGCGCACGCATGCCAGCTTCCTGACAGCGCCTCTTCACCTGGCGTTTGCGTGCGGCTGCCTAACCTGCCTTGGTTTCGGTGGCACCGGCGCGTCGTTTCTGCCGGTACCCGCCTCCATCCAGCGCGGGAGAAAGTTCATGGCCAAGAGCAAGCCGTTTGTCAGCGACATCGAGAACATCCGCAAGCGCGCGCGCAAGGACATCGAGCAAGGCGCGATGACGGCGGGCTACTGCGCCGACCGGTCCACCGTGGTCAAGCTGCTCAACCATGCGCTGGCGACCGAACTCGTCTGTGTGCTGCGCTACAAGTACCACTACTACATGGCGTCGGGCATCCATGCGCAGGGCATCAAGGCCGAATTCCTGCAGCATGCGACCGAGGAGCAGGGTCATGCCGACCTGCTCGCCGAGCGCATCACCCAGCTTGCCGGCAAACCGAACCTGTCGCCCGAAGGGTTGCTCAGCCGCAGCCACGCCGATTACGTCGAAGGCCATGACCTGGTCGACATGATCAAGGAGGATCTGATCGCCGAACGCATCGCGATCGACAGCTACCGCGAGATCATCGACTACCTCGGCACCGACGATTCGACCACCCGGCGCATGCTCGAAGGCATCCTGGCGATGGAGGAGGAGCACGCCGAGGACATGAATACCCTGCTGGAGGATCTGGGCAAGAAGGGCGAGCCGGCGACGCCGGCATCACCCAGGAAGCCGCCCGGCCGCAAGCACGGCTGATGGCGGCGGGCGGCGGCCTTGTCATCCCGCCGCTCCCGCGCGATCAGCGCGCGCTCAGTGCTGTTCCAGCTGATAGCGCTGCACGCCGGCCAGGATCTCGGCCTTCGCCTCGTCGGCGCAGACCCAGCCTTCCAGCTTCACCCACTTGCCCTTCTCCAGATCCTTGTAGTGCTCGAAGAAGTGACCGATGCGCTCCAGCCAGTGCGCCGACACGCCGTTCATGTAGGTGATGTGGGCATAGCCGGCAAACACCTTGGCGATCGGGATCACCACCAGCTTCTCGTCACTGCCGGCCTCGTCGGTCATCTTCAGCATGCCGACCGGATGGCAGCGGATCACCGAGCCGGGGATCAGCGGCAGCGGCAGGATCACCAGCGCATCCAGCGGATCGCCGTCGCCGCCCAGCGTGCCCGGCACGTAGCCGTAGTTGCACGGATAGCGCATCGGGGTGGACAGGATGCGATCGACGAAGATCGCGCCGCTGGCTTTTTCCACCTCGTACTTGACCGGCTCGGCATCCTTGGGGATTTCGATGATGACATTGATTTCGCTCGGCACATCGCGGCCGGCGGAGACAAGATGCAAACCCATGGAGTGTCCTTGGCGAAAGATGGAAAGTCAGTCCGCAAGCATACGCCAAAACGTTGCTGCAGCGCAGCAGCGTCAATGCGGTCGACCGTCTGTCAGGCCTGCGCCTGGTAGCGATAAGGCCGCTCGCGCAGCCACTTGGTGGCGATCCACTTCTCGCCGGTGAGCACCGGCAGGCCCGCATGCAGCGAGCTGCGGTCGCCGCCTTCGTAGGCAAAATAGACGGCCGAACCGCGTCGTGCCGTGACCGTCAGGCCGAGCGCGGGAAACGCGGTGCCGCCGCCCTGCGCCGGGGTATTCAGATACATCACCACGCTGGCCACGCGCTGGCCGCCGGCGGCGGTGATTGCGGCGTAGCCGGGCTGCTGCGCATCGAACCAGTCGAAGTGCGGCTCGTATTCCTGGCCGGGCAGGTAGTGCAGGATCTGCAGGCCCTCGCCGTGACTGGCCGGCATGCCCAGCAGCGCGGCAAGACGCTGCTCGATCCGGCCCACCAGCGGCAACTCGTCGAGGGCGAAGAACATGCCTTCGCTGGTGCGCCGCTGATCCACCTGATGCCGGCCTTCGCTGTCGACGGTGCGGGCGCGCTGCAGCCGCGGCCGGGCCAGTTCGATCAGCTCGGCGCACTCGTGCTCGGACAGCAGGCCTTCCAGCACGCGCAGCGCCGGCGTCTCCACGCTGAGCGAAACATGCACGGTGTGCCCTGCCACGGTGACCTCGGGCGGCTCGGGGTGCGTCGGCCGCAAACTATCAGGCAACACGACGGGGCTGATGGTGGTAGCGGTCAAGGCAGCCAGCGGCAGCTTCAATACCTCGGCCACCATGCTGCGGCTCTGGCGTGGATCGTAACCGTTCTCCTTCAGCAGCCGCAGCACCTCCGGCACGCCGTGGCCGGCGCGCGTGGTGGCAAGAATCCATTCGCGCAATTCGGGGCTGAGGGTGGTGCGTGGATGCATGGCGGCACGGGTGGCGGGTGAACGCACCAAGCTTACTGCAGGAGCCGGCGTCGGCGGCCGGCTCCCGCGATCAGATCAGGGCGCGTCCTACTTCAGCTGGTCCCACAGGAAATCGTAGGCCAGCGCGTGCATCAGCGCGGCCTGCTTGTTGTCCGCGCCGGCGCCGTGGCCGCCTTCCAGATTCTCGTAGAACCACACGTTGCGGTAGCCCATGCCTTCCATCTTCGCGGCCATCTTGCGCGCCTGCACCGGGCCGACGCGGTCGTCGCTGGTGGTGGTGTAGAACAGCACCGGTGGATAGTGAGCGCCCTGCTTCACGTTCTGGTACGGCGAGAAGGTCTTGATGAAGTTCCAGTCGGCCGTGTCCGGATTGCCGTATTCGGCCATCCACGAGGCGCCGGCGGACAGGTGGGTGTAGCGCTTCATGTCCAGCAGCGGCACCTCGCAGGCGATCGCGCCGAACAGCTGCGGATAGGTCGTCAGCATGTTGCCCATCAGCAGGCCGCCGTTGCTGCCGCC
>VFSW01007590.1_pt1 | contig 15716 bp, 10 predicted proteins | sample 5358111 | NCBI WGS metagenome assembly VFSW01 (sample SAMN11554181, study PRJNA540505) | mine drainage metagenome | isolation source: sediment from site ElyBrook_90M | place: USA: Ely Copper Mine, Vershire, VT | collected 2017
CTACGATACATCCGCCGCCCCCACAGCCGCGATGGTGCTCGACCTGACCGGCCCCGATGGGCAACCACTGGGACGCGCTTCCGTCCTGCCCAGCGAGATCAATTCGACGCTCTATCCGGTTGCGGTTCCCGCCGTACAAGTGGGCCAGCAGTTAGCTCCCCCGCCGCAGGCGACGCCGCTCGCCACGCCTAATGGCATCGGCGGGACGGTCGTCCCCACCACCACATCGGCGCCAACCCCAGTGGTGACGCCCACCACCCTCAGCGCGCAGATCAGTATCGGCGCGCCAGAGATTGACAGCAACGGACGCCTGATCGGCATGGTGGTCGCTGATGCGAATGGCGACCATGTCATTCTCTCGACCGCAGAGTTGAAAGCGACGATTGGCGGCATCTCCAGCGCCTCCGGGCCACTGATGACCCAGTGGCAGACGGGGCTGACGGACTTCTACGCCAAGCCACCGCAGTATAGCAACGCCAACACGATCTTCACTGGACTGCTGAAGAGCTACCCCGATTTCGGCGGCGTCGCGGCGTACATCACGGCGACCAGCCAGCAGACGACGACGATCCCGCCGCTGACGGTGGCCCCCGCCGCCACCGCAACACCTCAGCCCGTGACCACCCCCACCACCAACAGCAGCCTCAGCACGAGGACGTTGGCGCTGATCGGCGGGGCAGTGGTGGTGGTTCTGCTGGCGCTGATCGTCCTGCTGGTCGTCGTGCGACGGCGTAATGCGCGCATCCAAGCAGCGTATGAGGCCGAGCGCAACGCCCGGCTCGACGAGGAGGCCGGGCTGGATCTCCTCCCCGAAGACGCCACGCTCGACGACCTGGATGACTATGCCTACGCGCCACGAGGGCGGATGACACTGCCGCCTGACGGCCCACCAAGCATGCCACGCGGCATGTCGCAGGGGCTGGCGCAGCGCGATCTGGCGCCGGGGGAGCATGGGCCGCAAAGCATGCCGCGTGGTGTGTCGCAGGGCATGGCGCGCGATGCGCTGGCTGGCGGCGCAATTGGCGGCGCGATGGGCGCAATGAAGCCGGCACCAACTGCGCCGGGTCCTCAAAGCATGCCGCAGCCGCCACGCGCGCCCTCAGGCGCGCAGAGTGGGCGCGGGCCAGATGATGACATGCCGACCGCGATCCTGGCGGCGCGCGAACCAGTTTCTTCGCGCAAGGGCGTCACCCTCACTCCCGTCGCGGCTGGGCTGACGGATCCCGGCGTCAAACGCGCCAATGAACCCAACCAGGATAACATCCTCGCGGTGCAGGGGTTGCGCATGGCGGCGGGTCGCCCGCAGCCGTATGGCCTCTTCATCGTGGCCGACGGGATGGGCGGCCACCTCAACGGCCAGGAAGCAAGCCGCCTCACGATTGACATCGTCTCGCGCATGGTGATGCAGCCGCTGACAACCAACCTGCCGCTTGATGATAGCTCGCTCAACGCGCTGCTAGTGGATGGCGTGCAACGCGCCAACGCCGAGTTGCAGCAGCGCAACCGCAGCGACAACGGCGATATGGGGACGACCATCACGGCGGCGCTAGTGGTGGATGACCGCGCCTATGTGATCAACGTCGGCGACAGTCGCACGTATGTGCTCAACCCCGACGCCGGGCTGCGACAGATCACCGCCGATCATTCGGTGGTGGCGAGTCTGGTGACGGCGGGAGTGATCAAGCCGGAGGATGTCTACAGCCATCCCCGCCGCAACCAGATTTATCGCAGCCTGGGCGGCGACGACGCCGCCGTCGAGGTAGACTCGTTCAGCGTGACGTTGCAGGCGGGTGATAAGCTGCTGCTCTGCTCCGACGGCCTGTGGGAGATGGTACACGATCCACAGATCGCCGCCATCCTGCGCGGCGCCGCCGACCCCCGGCAGGCGGTGGAGTTGCTGACGCGCGAGGCCAACGCCAACGGCGGCGAGGACAATATTGGTGTGATCGTCGTTCGTATGCTCGAAGGCGCGCCGCAGAATGCGCAGCCGGGCGCACAGATCATCGCCGCTCCACCGGCTGCGGCGCCCCAGAACGCCGAGGCATAGCCAACCAATCCCCGAGCGCAGTACGAACCAGCAGCACGCATCGGCGGCGGGGATCGCGTTCCCTGCCGCCGCTGCTTGCTGCTGGTCATGCAACCGCCACCCCCGCCTGACGCGCCCAGCCGGGTGTGGTACACTTTGATTGACGCCGCAGATGGATGAGGGCGCCGGGATCATGGGGAGGCGACCGTGACGCAGGGATTCTGTACCATCGGTGTGGATGTCGGCACTACCGATGTCAAGGTGATCGCCGTCGCCCCGGATGGACGCATCGTCGCCCGGCAGGATGCGCCGATTGCCATGCTCCGCGTCGCGCCCGGCGCCGCCGAACAAGACCCCCACGCCGTCTATGAGATCGTGACTGCCACGTTTGCCGACGCCGTGCGGCAGGCGCAGGCGCTGGGCTATGCCGTCGCGCGGGTGGGGATGAGCGCAGGGATGCACAGCCTGCTGGCCGTCGGCCCCAACGACCAGCCGCTCACGCGCGCGCTGACCTGGATGGATACGCGCGCCGCCGCCCAGGCCGAGGCGCTCTGGGCCAGCCCACAGGGGCCAGCGATCTACGCCCGCACTGGAACGCCAATCCACGCGATGTCGCCACTGGCCAAGCTGATCTGGCTGCGACAGAGCCAGCCAGAGCTGCATCAGCGAGCGGCGCGCTTCGTCTCGCTCAAGGAGTGGCTGTGGTATCAGTGGTTTGGCGAGTGGCAAATAGATCACTCGATGGCCAGCGCGACCGGCCTCTACGCGCTGCGTGAACAACAATGGGACGCCGAGGCGCTGACGCTGGCCGGGGTGACGCCTGCGCAGCTCTCCGCGCTCGTCCCCACCACCACCACGCGCGCCGGGCTGCGCGAGCCGCGCCTGCTGTCCGTCGGCATGAGCGCGACGACACCCTTCACCATCGGCGCATCGGATGGTGTGCTGGCGAACCTGGCGGTCGGCGCGCTCGATGCGCAACGCATGGCGTTGACCATCGGCACGAGCGTCGCGGCGCGGGTCGGCGTCGCCACACCCATCACCGACCCTGCGACGCGCATCTTCTGCTATACGCTCGCCGCCGACCGCTACATCGTTGGCGCCGCGAGCAACAATGGCGGTGGCGTGCTGGATTGGCTCGCCCACCGCGCGTTGGCTGGCCCCGGCGACCTGGGCGCGCTGATCGCAGCGGCGGAGCATACGATGGTCGGCGATCTGCTCTGCCTGCCGTATATTGCTGGCGAACGGTCGCCGCTCTGGGATGCGCGCGCGCAGGGCGTCTTCTGGGGGCTGACGACGCAGACCGACGCCCTGGCGTTGATGCGCGCCGCCATCGAGGGCATCATCTTCAACGCCTACTGGCTGGCCTCCGATCTCTTCCCAGTGGTGGGCCGACCAGCCGCGCTGCTCGCCTCCGGTCGGCTGCTAGAGTCAGGCTGGATTCGCCAACTGGTCGCGGATATGTTCGATCTGCCAGTCATCCTGCCAGATGGCGCCGACGCCTCTGCGATGGGCGCCGTCGCCCTGGCCACCATCGCCGGAGGCGCCGCGTCGTGGGAGGATGTGCAACGCCGTGCTACGGCGCCATCAGCGCCGCCCGCTGCCAGCGCCGGGTCGGCCTCAGCGGCCTCAGCCGAGGCGCCCGTGCTGCGCCAAGGGATAGTAACCGCGCCGCAAGCGGAGGCGCACGCGCGCTTACAGACGCGCTATCAGCGCTATCGGCGACTCTGCGACACCCTACGCGCAGGCATGGGCGCGGCGTAGCGTGTCGCAAGGCGTGCCAGGAAACGACGAGGGAAACGAGATGGTATGCTGATCTGTCCGCACTGTGGCGAGTCGTTGCTCCGGGTGGAGCGCGCCTTCCGTTGCCCACAGGGCCACTCGTTCGACTGCGCGCGCGCCGGATACGTGAATCTGTTGCGGCGCTCAACCAAGCTGCCGAGTGATACCAAAGACATGCTACTGGCGCGGCGACGTTTCCTGGCGAGGGGGTTCTACGCGCCACTTGCCGAAGCCATCGGCGCGACGGTGGGCGACTGGCTGAGCGAGTGCGGCGTCGCCAGCGGCGCGCTGCTCGACGCGGGCTGCGGCGAAGGCTACTATACGAGATGGGTGGCGCATGCGCTGGCTGCGCGTAACTGGACGGGCGCCGCGAACGACGAGCAGTCGCCACGCTGGCGGCTCTACGGGTTGGATCTCTCCCGCGATGGAGTAGACCTCGCCGCTCGACAGTCACAGGCGGAAGATGCGCAGACAGCGCGCATGGTTCAAGTGGAGTGGGTAGTCGGCAATATCAAAGATCAACTTCCGTTCGCCGACGCCAGTCTCAATGTGATCATCAATTGCTTTAGTCCACATAATGTCGTAGCATTCGCGCAGGCGCTATGCCCTGGCGGCTCGCTACTCGTTATCATCCCTTCGCCAGACCATCTAGCGGCAGCACGAAGCGCACTTGGGCTGCTCGCGATTGAACGCGAGAAACAAGCGCATCTCACCCAGCAGCTTGCAGGGGCCTTTACCTTAGCGAAGGCGACAACCCTCAGCTATCCACTGACGCTCGACGCTGACGCCCAGCGCGATCTGCGCCAGATGGCGCCGAGCGCGCAACGCCGTCGGCCCAGCGCCACGGCGACAACCGACGCCACAACAGGCGCGCTATCCGACTCGTTAGTTACTCACACAGCATTTAGGCTCCTTAGGTACGTGCGCCACGCAGGGTGACGCGCCACCAACCTGCTAGAAGGCAGGGCCATCCCCAACACTATCACTGCGAGTCTGCCGAGGAGTGGCGAGCCGACGACGCACTCGACTGCCGCCAGCATTCTAGTGAAACTTTATGAACCAACGTAGTCATTCTTATATTCCATCATTTTGCGAGCCACAGCGCCAGAACCCAATACAAGAGATAGACGCCTGGCAAGCGCACGTCATCGCTAAACTAAAGGGCCATAAAACCACTGTATTCCCGGAAGATCGCCCTTGTTATTTGCCACTTTCCCTGGCCTTCTGTTCTTGGGTGATGCACAAAATTATCCAGGCATGGCTTCTGCATATTGACAAATGTTCTGGCAACTGTTAGACTATATTTGCTACATATTGCATGTAGTGGCAGTGAACTCACAAGGGGCTACAATGTGAAATTTCGCATGCGCCAGGCATGCGACTCTGGTGAACAGGGCGCAACGCGGGGATACACTCCAAGTAACAAGAGTGTATCCCCGCGTTTTTGTTTATCCAGGGTGCATTTTAATGTAATTTTCTAGTGTAGCCACATTCTGAGATAAGCTGTGTACATCTAGAATAGACGAAGGGAAGCTAGCTGTGGAGATTAGTGAGGACGTCAAGCCAGTCGGGGTAGCAGAACCTGCTACTGAAGCTGTCGCTGACGCGGGCGGTGACGCAGCAAAGACCGCTATTCAAGCGAGTGTCACTCCAGCTCAACGACTGGGAATGCGACTGCGACAAGCGCGACTGCGACACAACATGACTCAATCAGAAGTCGCGCAGAAACAATTCTCAGTGTCGTACATTTCAGCAGTCGAGCGTGGGCAAATTCGCCCGTCGCTTGGCGCACTAGAACGTTTGTCCGAGCGTCTTGAGGTGCCGCTCGCCGATCTCTTGCAAGATCGCGATAGCGGCCCTTTTGGCATGAGCGAACGCAGTCGTGAGGGTAGCTTTGGCGCGCTAGGTAGCTATGGGGATCGTCAGCGCGAGGAGATCGAGAGCAGACTGCGTGAGGGCATGTTGCTCTCGTACATGGGCAACGCCGCCGAGGCGATCACCATGTTGCAGACACTGACTGGCCGCACGTTGAGCCTTCACGACCAAGTGATCTTACGCTGGCGGCTGGCCGATGGGTATCTCGCAGTCGAACGCGGAGAGGATGCTCGCCGAGAAGCGCAAGAGGGTCTCGTCCTTGCGGAACGCGCGGGTGATGTCGAACTACGCGAGCACCTGCGCGAAACGCTGGGGCGCGCCTTATTCCTGATGCGCAAGTACCAGTTGGCTCTTGATCAGTTTCGCGCATGCGAGGAAGCCATTCAGCAGAATCTCATCCGCGAGCCGGTCTTTGAGTTGAATGTGCTATTTGACCTGGGCAATGTGTATTGGAGCATGGGCGACGCCGAGACGGCGATCAGCTATCTGGGGCGAGCCACCCAACTCGCCGAGGATGTGACTCGGCCCGAACGGATCGCGCGCGTGTACCAGCGCCTCAGCGCCACGTATGCCAGCCAGAACGACGCCACTCGTGCGCGCTATTACGCGCAACGTAGCCTCGCCGCTTTTGAAGAGGCAGAGAACCTACGGTTGACCGGGCAGGTGTACAATAAGATCGGTCGCGCCCAGGCGCAGACCGGACAGACTGCTGCGGCGCTCACTTCGCTGCGCACAGCGCTGGAGCTTGCTGAGGATCAGGCTGATATCCGGGGCATTGCCGAAGCTGAGCGCAGCCTTGCCGCCATCTACGTCTCGCAACAAAAAATTGACGAAGCAGCCCGGTCGGTTGCGATCGCCCTTGATCGCTCCAGCGAGATCAACGATCCCATTCAGCAAGGCGAATCGTTGATCGTGCTGGCGCAAATTCAGGAAGCCCGTAAAGAGTACGCGGAAGCCGAACGCAGTTTCGATCAAGCGATCCAACTGCTGAACGGTGTTGATGCGGCGCAGCACACAAGTGACGCCTATGCCCAATTCTCATCGTTCCTGGAACGACGCGGACAGAGCAAGCGCGCTTTAGAGCTGCTCAAGCAAGCGTGGCGCTTGCGTGATGGGGTAGCGTCCAGCTAATACCGATTAGCTGTGTTTTGTTGCTCGATTACCGCTGATAATCCAAATGCTCTCTTGCGCCGGTTCAATGTCCGTGACCCTGCGTTTGAGACGCCCAGGCTTATCAGTCTCATGCCTCGCGTGCGAGTTTTCACGATTTCGTGCGCGAGAACCTGCGCCAAACGACGAGAGGGCAACTCAGGGGTCGGCGTCGTATCTACCTTACACCCGGTAGACACGACCAATACCCTTGGTCGCCCTCGCGTTTTTCTTCGATTTGCTGTTGGAGTGGCCTTTGCCATTCCGTCCGTGGATACGCTGGTGAAGTGAGCGCCGCCATGATCGCCCCGCCTTCGCTGAATAGGACTCTCTAAGAATGCGACTGCTAGACTTGTCTCGCCCCCCAAGGCATTTTCATTTGCCTCAACAACAGTATACACGATCCGACCCACATATTCAATGGTCGTTCATATTTAGCATGTATTCGTGAAAATTTGCTACCGATTCGAGATTACGTTCTATTTAATACACAGACCTCTCGTGTACTATCTCTCCATGCCAACCTAGACCGCAGGCCAATCGCTCGTCGCTGCGCGCAAGCCACCAAGAATCTCTGACCAGGGGACGCTGGTGGGCGTATCATCGCGCAGAACCGTGCGTCCGCCGACGATCACCTCGCGGATCGCCTGGGGCGTCATCGCGTACACCACGTTCTTCTCGTAGCGCCAGGGCGGCTGAAGTGAGGGATCATCCATGTCGAGCGCCACGAAGTCAGCATAGAGACCAGGGGCAATGCGCCCGGCGGGCAGGCCCAGTGTCGCCGCGCTGCCCGTCGTCCCCATCGCCAAGGCGGTCTCGGCGGGCAGCACGCTGGCGTCCAGGTGGGTTATTTTCTGGAGCAGGGCGCACGTCCGCATCTCATCGAAGACGGAGACGCGATTATTCGAGCAACCGCCATCGCTGCCCAGCCCCAACGCCACCCCCGCCGCCAGCATATCCAGTACGGGCGTCACACCATCGCCCAGAAACCCGTTCGATGCGGGGCAATACACCAGCCGCACGTCACGCTCCCCCATCAGTTGAATATCATCTTGCTCTAGCCAGACGCCATGGATGATCGTCGCGCGTTCCAGCGCCAGCCCCAGCGATTCGAGCCAGCGAATCGGCGTCAGCCCCCACTGCGCGCGGATCGTGTCGCGCTCATAGCGGCCCTCGGCGACGTGCATGTGGAAGCGCGTATCCAGCTCGACGGCCAGGGCGGCGCCTGCCTGAATCATCGCTGGGCTGGCCGCATGCGGCGAATGTGGCGCTGGGCAGATGTGCGTCATGTCGCCGTCGTGGCACTCGCGCCACAAGTCGCGTGTGCGGCCCACCGCCTCGTCAATCGTCTCGCGGTACTGCGGCGGCGCGCCATCCCAGTCGTACATGGTGCGCGCCAACACAAGGCGGATACCGAGTTCGCGGGCGGCGCGGATCACCGCGCGATCATTCTCGTTGCCGCCGCTATGAATATAGAAGAAGTCGCAGACCGTCGTCACCCCTGCCCGCAGCATCTCGGCGAAGGCGAAGCGCGCCCCCTGGTAGATCACCTCAGTGGTCATGCGCGGGGTGTAGCCATAGAGCGCGCGATCACGCCAAGTGAAGAAGTCGCAGTCATCGCCGATGCCGCGCAGAAGCGACTGGAACGAGTGGTTGTGCGCGTTGAGCGTTCCCGGCAGCAGCAGGCGACGCGGCAGCCGCTCAACCACCGCCGCCGCTGGCAGTTCGCTCACCGGGCCGACGGCGACGATGCGCCCGTCGGCGATGGTGACAGCCAACTCCGGCTCGAAGCGTCCCGCATACCATGTCCGCTCGGCAACCAGGATGCGCGTTTGGCGCTCCGCAGTCAGCGCGCTAGCAGATTGCGGCGCAGTCGTAGGGAGCATAACAGCGTGTTCGCTAGACACCGCGTCCGGCGCAGATAGACTACCGTTCGTTGTCCTGGCGGAGCGGTGTCGAGCCATTGGGTTCTCCCCAGTGATGAGCATGCGGAGCCACAACGGCGCCGCGCAAAAAAGACCATCACAGGATTCAACGTGCGACATACGAATCAGGGGCGCGCGCGGACATTCTGGGGAACGGGTGGCGCGGCGATCTGCGGCAGGTTGCGCGCGCCCGGCGGCATGCGACGCGCGCCCGGCGGCGTGGTGCGGCGCGCCGAGAGTAGGGTGAGTGTGGCGGCGCCCAGGCCGACACAGCCAATCACCACCCCAAACACCAACCCAACATACGGGATCGCCTTGAGCGCCGCGAGCAGCAGCGTCCCGATCAACGTGGTGGGTAGTAGCGTAGCAAAGCGGCGCAGGCGAAATAGACGAAACAGGCGCTCGCCGAGCCAAGCGCCCACCGCCAGCGTCCCCAGCGTCCAGGCGACCAGCACGACCAGCCCCAGCAGCAGCGCCAGCGGAACCCCCAGGCACGTAACGACCAGCACGACCGAGGCCAGCGCCGAGAGAGCGGCGACCAGCAGCCCAAAGAGCAGGCTGGCGGCGAGGCGGCGGCGTACCATCGCGCGCGTCTGGCCAAGCTGCTGCGGGAGCATCGTCGCGAACCCCAAGCTAGCGCAAGCCCAGAACAGCAGACTCAGCCAGAGGGAACTGAGATCGGGCGCCAGCAACTGGGCCATCACCGTCGAGTACCACGAGGCGGGGCCGCTCGCTGGCGCGGAGAGCGAGAGCGCGTTGGCGGCGTAGACCTGGCCGCCTAGCGCCGACGCCTTGCCCAGCACACGCCCGCGTCCGAGCAAATGGATGTCACCACCGACCGTTGTAGCGTTGCCATCCACCTCGCCCAATACGGTAATGGCGCCGTTGACGACCAGCACACTGCCCGATACGCGCCCCAACACCGTAACGGCGGCGCCATACACGGTAATATCGCCGCAGACCCACTCGCCCGCCGCGACGACGACATGCGATCCGGCGGCCTGAATGCCCGCGTTCGTGCAGGCGGGCGCGTAGAGCGCGCCCGCCGCGCCCGTCACCCCCGGCGTACCTGGCTGGCTCCCCCGGCTGCCTGGCGCGGCTGGCGCAATTGGCGCAGCGGACGGCCACTGGGCGTCAAACGGGCTAAGCAGCGATCCGCCCCAGGCGCCACGCAGCCCCACCGACGACGGATGGGGCGCACGCGCCCAGGCGATCCCAGTCAGCCCACCCCAGAGCAACAGCCCCAGCAGCGCAAGCGCCCCCACGAACGCGCGGGCGCGTGAGACGCTGGGAACCCTGGAAACGCTGGCGCAGACGGGTGGGCGCGGCGAGGCGGCGGTAGATGTCATTGGGGGTTACGCTTCGCGCTGGGCGCTGGCGAAGGCGCGCGGGGCCTGACTGAGCGCCAACAGGATTGGCGCTAGCAGCAGCAACAACAGCGCATACAGAATGCCCAGGCCGCCAACCGCGCCGTTCGCCGTCTGCCAGAGCGCGCCCAGCGTCGTCAGCGCAACGATCACTGCGTCCACTGCCGCATTCAGCGCCGCGAAGACTGGCTGCGGCGCCAGCACGGCGAAGAGCCAGCCGGAGCAGAGCACAATCAGCGCCGCGAGGCTATAGGCGCCAATCAGCGCCCCCAGATGGCGCCAGAGCATCTCCGGCGAGACACGCGGCGACGCAGCGAGCGCGGCGCCGGGAACGCGCAACGCGCGATACGGCGCCGCCAACGAGAAATACGTCGGCGACGCCGGATCGCGCGATACCTCGGACTCCGTCGCGCCTAGCGAGCCTGGCGGGGCGCTGGCGGGCGCCGACTCGGCGGTTGCGGCGACCCGCGCCATCACACTTGCAGTGAAGGAGGGTGGCGTCTGAAGCACACAGATCGGCAGTTTGGCGTTCGGCGATGGCGCCACCTGCGCCTGCGCCGAACGAATCACCCCAGGCGCTGCGCGACTGGCGGCAGGCGCGCTGTGGGCGCGCATGGTCTCGCGGAAGTCGCGCTCCTCGGCGCGCTCACGCGCCGCCTCCGTGACGTGTGGGGCAAGCGAGGTCGCCTGTGGTTGCTCGCGCCACATTCTGCGAGCAGGCGCCTGCGTGTTGTCGCGCAGCGCAAGGGCGCGGGAGAGTCGCCGCGAGACGCCGGAGAGGCGCGCCGAAAGCCGCCGCAGCCGATACAGCCAACGGTAATAGGTGTGCTGGAACCCAGGAAGGAGAGGCGCAGGGACGCTATCGCGCCAGGGGCGCCCTTCCCCCCTGAGCAGAGTGAACTTCCGCCTCATCAGAACCCTCGGTATCCGCAGTGGGCAGGGCGACCGTCAGCCCTTGCGACTTGAGTGTGCGCGCCACTAACTCGCGGGCGCGGTGCAAACGAGCCTTGACAAGCGCCGGAGTCAGGTTGAGCGAGCGAGCAATTTCTTCATATGAGAAATCGTACCAGTAGCGCAGGAGCAGCACCATCCGGTACTTCGCTGGCAGCGTATTCAAAATGGTCTGCATCTCGTCATAGGCCTCGCCTTGCAGCGCGACCTGCTCAGGGCCAGCGCCGATGTCGGCGATCCACTCCAAGAACGGCGCGTTTTCCAGCGGCAGCGCCAGGAAGCGGCGTCGGCGCAACTGGTCAATCGAGAGGTGCGATGCGATGGAGAGCAGCCACGTGCTGAAGCGATGCGAATCCTTATACGTGTGGAGCTGGGTGTAGGCGCGCACAAACGCCTCTTGCGCCACATCTTCGGCCTCGGTCGCATTGCCGAGCATCCGATAGGCGACGTTGAACACTGGGTCTTTGTATTTTTCGACGATGTTGGCGAAGGCTTCCTGATCGCCCGCCAAGACACGACGCACGAGCGTCACATCTTCATTCATATCCGCCGTCTGTACTGTCGGCCTCGCCTGCTGAGCGCCGCTAGCTTCCGCGCTGCTCTGCCCCACCGTACTTGCGGTTGGCGTCACCGGAGCGCCGAAGACTTTTCCAGCGACCAGGGCGGCCCCTTGAGATGTACCCACCCGTCGCCTGCCTTTCCCTACGTGCTCGCACGTGGCTGTTTGCGCTGAAAGGGCAAGCGCCGTGATGGAACACCGTGGACACTTCCCCTACATTCTATACGTCACCTCGGCGGTGTGGGTTGCGCATCTGCCATCCCCACGCCATCGGCGCGACGTTCCTCTCTGCGAGCGCCTTCGCTGGCGCGTGACGAGCGGCGGTGGCGCGCGGATCGCGCATCAGCTCAAGTGACCGCAGACGCCGCCGTGATCTTCACGAGAGTGGTATAGGTAGCATAGCGCAGAACATCACCAGAAAAACGTGATCCTTGTCACAAAATCGTCGCAGCTTCGTCGCAGAGCGCATGCGGCGGTCAGTTGGCGATCCGCTCTGCCAAACTGAGACGATCAAGCTGTTGGCGAGGCGCATAAAGCCACGCATGATACCTGGCTTGCCCTCGCACGTTGGGAATGTAGGGATGACCGCAACGTGCGGCTCGCGCGACACAGGCCACCAGCGCGCGAACGGCGCCGAAAGTTTAGGCGGTCAGCGAACAGCGACGCAGAAGAGCCGCACGCAGAACGACCACAAGGGAGTATGAGTCATGAACGGCGACGGGATCGATCCAGTCTATCAGCCCTCGCAGCCGCAGCCAGCCGCCGCGAGTCAGCCCGTTGCTCAGCGGCAGCTTGGCGCCTCCGCGCAACCACCCGCGAGGGTGTTGGCAATCTCGGTGATCATCCCGGTGTTTAATGAGCGCGAGACGCTGCCAGAGGTGATACGGCGCGTGCAGGAACAGCCATTCCCCAAAGAGATTATCATTGTGGATGATTACTCCACCGATGGCACGCGCGAGATGCTCCAGCAGACACCGTGGCCAGAGAACATCCACATCCTGTACCACGCAAAGAATATGGGCAAGGGCGCAGGCGTTCGCACGGGCGTGCAGGCAGCCACGATGGATATTATCATCATTCAAGACGCCGATCTTGAATATAACCCCTCTGATTTTGGCGTGGTATTACGCCCAATCTACGACGGCGTGGCCGATGTCGTCTACGGCTCGCGTTTTCTCGGCACCCACCGCTCGTTTATGCTGCATCACTACTTGGGCAACAAATTCCTCTCGCTGCTCACCAACGTCCTCTACAATAACATCCTCACCGACATGGAGACGGGCTATAAGGCCTTCCGCGCGCCGGTGCTGAAGGGCGTGACGATTCGCAGCAACCGCTTCGACTTCGAGCCAGAGATCACCGCCAAGGTGCTCAAGCGCGGCTACCGCATCTATGAGGTGCCGATCTACTACGCCGGGCGCGACTATGCCGAGGGCAAGAAGATCACCTGGCGCGACGGCTTCTCGGCAATCTGGGCGCTCGTCCGCTTCCGCTTCTCGAACTAGCCGCGATGTGCCGCTGGGCGAGCGCCGTACCGCTGCAACAGTACGGCGCGCGCCAGCCAGACCTCCTGGGGATACGAGCCGCGCGTCGTGCCATGGGTGAGCCGTTCCAGTCCTTGTGGATGGTAGAGCGCCAGCAGGCCCGTCATGAAGATGCGATCGAACCAGGCGCCGATTGTGTGGGGCCGCTAGAAGGCAACGAAGCCCAGGCGCGGCGTCATCCGCCCCAGCAGCGTCACCCCGTAGAACGCCTGCGCCGCGCCAATGCGCCGGGCGGGGCGCCGACGTGGCGTCGCCTGCGCCAGCGCCACCCGATCCTGCGCGACCCAGGCGGCCAGCGCCCGTAAGTCGCCCTCGGCCAGCCGCACCAACTCCCACGGGGTCGCCTGCGCCGCGACCCGCGCCATCGTGGCGTTGTGGACGTGTAGCTCGCCCACCCAGTCGCCGCGCCGCAGCCGTGTGCCATCTGGTAACGCCCGCGGGCGCCCGGGGTGGCGCCTCAGCCGCCCATCCAACAGGCCCGTCGGCGCATTGGGGATGGGAGTAGTGGGGAACAGCCGCCACATCAAATGCTCCCAGAGCGGCCAGAAGCGCAGGACGCCGCGCGCCCGCCCAGCCGCTGTGTTGCGCCCCGCCAGCCGCCAGCCCAGCAGACCAGACAGCCACGACCCACTCGGCCTAGCTGACTTCGACGTGGCGGGAGATGGCGCTGGGCGGGCGGCGTGGTCGCGGCGCAGCGGCGCCGGGCGCGTCCGTGTCACGCGCTCCTCGCGGATGAACGAGACGCAGAATGCGCCCAGCAGCAGGCAAACCGTCGCCAGGGCAAAGACTAGCCGGTAGCCCAGCGCGGTCTGGCCATACCCCGCCGCCAACGCGATCACGGCGGCGCCCAGCGCGGGCGCCAGGATGGCGGGCAGGGTGGTGGCGATGCTCCAGATGCCCATGTCCTTGCCCGCGTCGCGCGCGTTGGGCAGCGCGTCAATCGCCAGCGCCCAGTCTACGCTGGTGTAGCCACCGTAGCCCAGGCCAAAGAACAGCCCAAGCGGCCAGAGCGGAAAGTTCCCCTGGAAGAGTGTGAAGCCCAACGCGGGCGCCGCCATACAGGCGGTGGACAACCCAACGACGACGACCCGCCCCACCCGATCCGAGTAGACGCCGAGCAGCAGCGAACTGAGCACGGCGCCCACCAGCGCCAGCAGCGCCACCACCGCCGTCGCCTGGATGAAGTTGGCGACGTGCGCCACATTGGCGAAGTAATACTCGATGAAGGTGAGGAAGAGCGTTAGCCACAGCATCACAAAGCAACGGGTCAAGAAGACCCAGGTGAAGTTGCGATGTCGCCAGGGGCCAACCCACGGCAGAATCCAGGCGGCGAGCCAGCCGCCATGCGCCACCCGCTGCGCCGTGCGCGTCGGCTCAGTAGCCTCCGGGCGCGCGCCCTGGCGACGTTCGTGGACGCCGATGAGGGTGATCATGGTAGTCGCCAGCAGCGCCAGGCCAGTTAGCGCGTAGTAGGCGTTGGCGCCGCCGACGATAGCCCCGCGTGAGGCGGCGGTGAGGCTGTTATTGGTCAGGCTGACCTGGCTAAACAGCAATGCGGCCAGCGCCAGGCTGCCGATATTGCCGAGAATCGTCATCAACCCCAGGTAGCCGGAGGCCGCGCCGCGCTGATTCGGGCTGACCAAGTCGGGCACGAGGCTCTGGTAGGCGGCGACATTCATATTGACGCCAAGCTGAATGACGAGAAACCCGACCACGAAGCCACTGAGCGTGGGGGCGACGGCCAGCCCCCACGCGCCCACCAGCGCCAGCGCCGTCCCGACGGCGATATAGGGCCGTCGCCGTCCCCAGCGCAGGTGGCTGTGATCGGAGATCACCCCGACGACCGGGGGAACGAGCAGCGAGACGAGCGCGCCACCAGCGGAGAACCAGCCGAGAAAGGTCGCCTGCTGTGCGTTGCCCACTGGCCCAGGCGCGACAAAGAGCAAAATCTGCGTTGAGATGACAATGGGCAGCAGGGCCGCCGTCTGCGCATTGATCCCCAGCCACAAGATACTGAGCGTCAATTGCTCTGGGATGCTGAGGGGCTGCGCCATGGCGGCATGGGACGCTGCGGCTGCCTCGGTAGCCTCCGCCGCTAGCTCGGTGGCATGGGTGAGTTCGTGAGGTTTCATATGCGCTCACATCCTCGATGATTGCTGAGCGCGCCGTCGTCAGTGCAGCCGGAGTCTCGATAATCTGCGTGGTTCGCCCTCGGCAGGGCAAGGTCGGCGTTGGCGTCGTCGGTTGCAACACACTCCTATAGTAGACCCCTGCGCGCACGATCCTTCGTGTTTGGGGCGGTGGTTGGCGACGCCGACGTGGGTGATCTCGCCCTGGTTGGTCGCCACACTGACGCCAACGCAAGAACGCTGTCAAGCCTTCAGTATACACCATCGGCGGCTGACTGGCGCCTAGCTATTCGACTAGCCGAGTGGTGGCGAGACGACCGTGCAACGACGTGGGGGGCCCCGGGTTGCACCCACAAGCCCCCCCCCCACCCCCCCCGAAAGCCCCACCGGCCCCCCCCGCCGGGGGGGGGGG
>VFSW01007591.1_pt1 | contig 15713 bp, 15 predicted proteins | sample 5358111 | NCBI WGS metagenome assembly VFSW01 (sample SAMN11554181, study PRJNA540505) | mine drainage metagenome | isolation source: sediment from site ElyBrook_90M | place: USA: Ely Copper Mine, Vershire, VT | collected 2017
GATCATGATCGCGCACGGCTTTCTCGCGGCGCTGACCTTCGCGTTGAGCGGCTACATTTACAAACAGACCGGCACACTCCAAATCAGCGAACTCGGCGGACTCTGCCGCAAGCTGCCGTTCATCGGCACGGCGTTGTTGATGGCGATGATGGCGGGCTGTGGTCTGCCTGGTTTTGCCAATTTTGTCGGCGAAGCCACGGTGTTTTTTGGCGCCTGGAAAGCTTTCCCGACCGTGACGGTCATTGCGCTGTGGGGCGCGCTCGTCATCGGCGGCGTTTACATGACCCGCGCCATCCGAAATGTTTTGCACGGACCGCTGCCGGAAAAATGGAATCCACTCCCTGACGCCTCGAACGCGTGGCGCAAATTGCCCTACGCGCTGTTGCTGGCGAGCCTGCTGGTGTTCGGTTTCCTGCCGAAGCTGCTCACGGCGAAAATCAATCCCGCCGCGCAGAAAATTGTGACGATGGCAACTGGTAGCACAGCCGTCTCGGCTGTTGTCGTTGGCGGCGCGCCAACGACGCTTTCGTCCGGCGCGACGCTGGCCAATGCACGCGGGACGCGTGCGCTCCCCGAAACCGATTCAATTGACAATCGGCAATTGGCAATCGAAAACAAATGAATTCCTCCCTGATAATGCTGGAAGTTTCAGTGATCGCCCTCGGCCTCGTGCTGATGCTGGCGGATCTGTTTGTGCCGGCCGAGCGCCGCCGCTTCATCGGCTACGCGGCCATCGCGGCGCTGGGCGTTTTGCTGGTCACGAGCTTGAGCGGCAATGGCAGTTGCGGCCAGTTCGGCACCGCGTTCGGCGGCATGTTCGTCAACGACGCGTTGTCCCTGTTTTTCAAACAGCTATTCATCGTCGCCGCGATTTTGGTTCTGTTCATGGCCGCCGAATTCTCCGATAAACTCGCCGCCGGCAGCGTGGCGGAATACTATTCGCTCATCCTGTTCGCGCTGGCGGGAATGTTGTTTGCCGCGTCGTCCAACGACTTTACGATGCTGTTCGTTTCCATCGAGCTCATCACGATCACGTTTTACGTCCTCGTCAGTTTTCAGCGGAGCAAGCTCCAATCGCTTGAAGCGGGCGTGAAATATCTGATTCTCGGCGCGCTGTCCTCGGCGTTCATGGTGTTCGGCATTGCGCTGATCTGGGGCACGACCGGCGAACTGAACTTCACCAAACTCGCCGCCGTCGCGCCGCAATTTGAAACGAGCCGGATTTTTTTGCTCGGTGTGCTGCTGGTTCTGGTTGGACTCGGTTTCAAGATCGCCGCGTTTCCGTTTCAGATTTGGGCACCGGACGTTTATCAAGGCGCGCCGACGCCGACGACCGCGTTTCTCGCCATCGGCTCTAAAGCGGCCGGGTTTGTTTTGCTGCTGCGCTTTTTGTTCAGCGCGGTTCCGAGCGTGACGCATACGCACGGGTTCACCACTTTGCTCATCGTCATCTCCGGCATCACGATTCTCTACGGCAATCTCTGTGCGATTCCGCAGCGCAATTTGAAACGTCTGCTCGGTTATTCCAGCATCGCCCACGCCGGTTATTTGCTGCTGGGCGTGGCGGCGTTGAGCGCGAGCGGACAATCGGCGCTGATGTATTATCTCGCCGGTTATGTGTTCACGGTGATAGCGGCGTTTTTTGTCATCACGCTGGTCATGCGCCATCTGGCGACGGAGGACATTTCGGGCCTCGCTGGTTTGAACCAGCGTTCGCCGCTGCTCGCCGCCACGCTGACCATCGCAATGGTTTCGCTCGCCGGCATTCCGCCGCTGGCGGGATTCTTCGGAAAATTCGTGCTGTTCAAAGCGGTGATTCAAGCCGCGCAAACCACCGGAAATCACGGCTATTATTGCCTCGCGTTCACAGCGCTGGCGGGTGTGATCATCTCGCTTTATTATTATTTCGGCGTCATCCGCGCGATTTACTGGAGCAAAGATCCGGCGGATTTGTCACCGATTGAACTGTCATCCCCAGCCAAGCTTTCCATCTGGGCCAGCCTCGCGGGCATTTTCTGGCTGGGCTTGTTTCCGAACACGGTTTTGAACATGACCAACCTCGCGGCGGCGGTGCTGGGAAAATGATTTAATTTTGAGCATTAAAAACGCGCCGATGAATCACCGGCGCGTTTTGGTTTTCCGATTGAATCCGTTCACACCGTCCGCATTTGCACGGCGTCCACGATTTCGGTGCCGACGGAAATGGCGCCGATGATGACCACCGTTTCGCCGGACAGCAGCCGGCCTTGTTCCGCCAGACTCTTCAGCGAATTTTCAATGGTGTTCTGCGGATTGATGAAGTCAAATTCCGTGACGAAGGGCGTGACGCCCCAGCTCAAGGTGAGTTCGTGCGCGGTTTTGGAATTGTCGCACAGCGCGAACACCGGCGAATAGCGCGGGCGCATCCAGGCGGCGTAACTCGCCATGTGGCCGTGCCGCGTGAAGCAAAGAATCGCGGCGGCCTTCAATTCATTGGCCATCACCACGGCGCTCTTCACGAGCTTTTGCCGGGCGGTGGTCAGTTCGGCGGCGTCATGAAATTGCGCGCTGCCGCTGCGTTCGATGCGCTTGGCGATCCGGTCGAAAACCTCGATGCACTTGAGCGGATATTTGCCGACGGTCGTTTCGCCGCTCAACATGATGGCGTCGGTGGCTTCAAAAATGGCATTGGAAACATCCGTCACCTCGGCGCGCGTGGGCATCGGCGCGGAAATCATGCTCTCCAGCATGTGCGTGGCCACGATGACCGGCCGGCCGATGCGCAAACAGGTCTTGACGATGCGGCGCTGGACGATGGGCAGTTCCTCGTAGGGAATTTCGATGCCCAGATCGCCGCGCGCCACCATGATGCCGTCGGCTTCGTGAACGATGGCCTCCAGATTTTTGATCGCCTCCTGATCCTCGATTTTGGCGATGATAAAGGGATGCGGCCCATCTTCCTCGAACAATTCCTTGAGCTGCAGCAGGTCGCGCGCTTCGCGGACGAACGACAGCGCAATAAAATCCACGCCGACTTCGAGGCCGAGCTTCACGTCCTTGATGTCCTTGGCCGTAAGCGCGGGCAGGCTGACTTTGACGCCCGGCAAATTGATGTGCCGGCGGCTGCCGAGCGTGCCGGCGGTGAGGACTTCGCATTCGACCTTGTTGCCGGATTTGGCGAGCACCTTCATTTCAATCGTGCCGTTGTCAATCAGCACCACGTCGCCGACGCTGATGTCGTTGACGAAATTTTCGTAGTTCACGTCCACGGAATGTTCTTCCAAATCATGTTCGCCGCGGACGGTGAGCGTGAATTTCTGGCCAGGCTGCAAATCGAGCGGCACGCCGATGTCGCCGGTGCGGATGGCCGGGCCTTGCGTGTCCATCATGACGCCGACAAAAATGTTGCGGGCGCCGGACGCGGCGCGGATGTCCTTCACCACGCGGCGAATCCAGTCGTGCGGCGCGTGCGACATGTTGAGGCGGAAAACATTGACGCCCGCGTCCATGAGCTTGCCGATCATTTCGGCGGAGTCGGTGGCCGGGCCCAGGGTCGAAACGATTTTGGTGCGGCGCAGAGTTCCTCTTTGCATGGGCCAAAAATAAATCTACTGCGCGCAATTAAAAAGCATTTAATCATCCAGCCGGCGGAAAATCCGCTTGCCAAAACCCGCCAGGGCGGACATATTCCCGCTTCGATTTTTAATTCAACACAACCAATTAAATTTATGGCTGACGCAGCAAACAAATACGCCGAGAACATCGCCGGAAAATATTACGTGGACAACCAGTGCATTGACTGCGACCTGTGCCGCGAGACGGCCCCGGACAACTTCAAGCGCAACGAGGACGGCGGCTATTCGTTTGTCTTCAAGCAACCCGCCTCGCCCGACGAAGAGGCGCGGTGCAAGGAAGCCAAGGAAGCCTGCCCGGTCGAAGCCATTGGCGACAACGGCGCCTAGTCCGACGAATTTTTTCCAAGATAAAACCCGCCGACGGATGTCAGCGGGTTTTTTGCTTGGGTCAACCTATTTTGTCATTTTAGCGAACAAGATTGTCATTTGACGGAATTCCGTTGACCCGGCTGCGTCCGCTCTGGTTTAACTGCCAGTGGTTTTATGAAGCGTTTGTGGCCAGGCGGTGAACGCGCTACGACATCCATTCTGGATGCCGCGAACATTCTTGACCGCGCCGCCGCTTCAATTCCCGGCCTCGCGGTTTCCCGTCACCACGCCGCCGGGACACTTCTCCGCACCGTGGCTTTTACCCACGGCACCGTGGCCGGATGGCACGGAACCAAAACCTTCCTTCACGGCACAGCCCCCGCCGGCCACGGCACCAAAACCTTCCTTCACGGCACCATCCCCTTCAGCCACGGCACCGAAAACTCCCGTCACCGCACCGCGCAAACCGGTCGCGGCACCGTCTCTGCCGTGGACGGTGCGAAGACTTGGGTTGACCGCGCCAAAAAATCATTTCTCCGCGCCGAATCCTCATTTTACGGCACCATTCAGGCTCTTTGGCTCGTAGTGAAACCATTTGAACACAATAGTTTATGGCTGAAAACAGCCATTGGCAGTAAAACACACAAACCATGAACAAAAAAACACACACATGAAAGGCAACTACATCCAAGGTAACGACAACGCCTTCTCGGCGCAGTTGAAAACCTACAAAAATAACATCGGCGATTATGCCGTCACGCTCGGCGTTACGCCGGCACAGGTCGCGGCGCAGGCGGCGGATTCTGATTATCTGGAATACGTCTTGAAATGCCTGGGCATCATGCAAAACGCCGCGCAACAATGGACGGCGTGGAAAGACCTCACCCGCGACGGCGGCACGCCGCCAACCAATGGCGCGCCCGTGCCACCAACCTTGCCCGCCGCGGTGCCACAGGTGGCCCCCGGCATCGAGGCGCGTTTCCGCGCGCTCGTGAAACAAAACAAGGCCAGCGCCAACTACAACGTCTCCATCGGCGACGCGCTCGGCATCGAAGGCGCGCAACAGACGCCGCCGGACTTTACCACCCTCCAGCCGCAGATTGGCGCAACGCTTAACGGCAACCATGTGGATGTGGATTGGGGTTGGGGCGGCTATGGCGCGTATCTGGACCTGTGCGAACTCCAGGTGGATCGCGGCGACGGCAAAGGCTACGGGCTGCTGGCCTTTGACAGCACGCCCGGCTACAGCGACACCGCGCCGTTTCCCGCCGCGCCGGTGAAATGGACTTACCGCGCCATTTACCGCGTGGGCGACACGCAAGTGGGCGTCTGGAGCAATCCGGTGAGCATCACCGTGCCGGGTTGATCAAAACAAGGCTTGTCAAACCAAGCCCCTTGGCTTAACAAAGCAGCAGTTCTTTACCATAGCCGGAAGCCAGATTGTTTTCCGGCATGAGTCTTTGCGTTGCGAGGACTCGAATCTCTTCGAAACACGACCAAATGTTTTTCTTTTCATCAGCAAGACACCTCAACGCGCGCGAGTCGCGCGTCCCGGTGTGCTTTGCTGATGGGCCGCTTGGTCGTGGCCTCGAAGAGGAGTGCGCTGGGCGCGCATTTCTCTTTTCAGGCGTCAGGAGCTTCGAGTCCGGGCAAAACATGGCTCGGCGCGTGAAATCAATAACAAAAAATAAAATGAAATCGAACTCGGTAATTCAGCGGAGTCTCGGCGTAGTTCTATCGGGACTGTTATCAATCGGCATAAGCAACCAAGCATTTGGGCAGGCATTGCAGCAAATGTCTGACGCACAACTCACGACGTTTCTGAATCAGTTGGACGCCACACCGCAACTTTCGGCTGCAGCCGTTCCCAAGACCGGAAATTTTTATTCGCTGGCCCACCCGGAGTGGCCGCCTTTGCCGTCAAATCCCGGGTTGTCCGTCTGGCAGATGTCCGGTTCTGATTCCTTCCTTTTGAACGACGTGAATTATAATTACGGTTCCAAGTCTGGTTCCACAATGCAGGCAACGAGCTTGAGTTCGCCACTGGGTCCCGGTGGCTTCAGCCCAGCCGACAGCCCCGGAGATAGCCCCAGCGATCCGCCAGACATTTCAAACTATTTGAAATACATGGCCCAGTCGTTTTCCGTGATTGACACCAACGATGCGGCCGCCAACGACACCAATCTTTACAATGCCTGCGTGGCCTTTGGTGACGATACCAACACCGTTCCCGTGCTGCAGATTGCGCAGTATCAGCCCGGTTGCCTGCTTCTGAAAGCCAGCCACTTTGACTACTCCGCGGAAACAAGAGATTTCTGCGTTGTGGTGTGTGACAAAGTAGAAACGCCTTTGTTTAAGAGCATTGACCTTTACGCACCTTCAAACAATATCCAGAATGGCGGCTGGCTCGTCCAAGGTTCAATGCCGGCATGGCAAGTAACTGACCCGATGTATATGGTCGTTTCAAACATCTCCACCGTCTATAACGCATTCTTCCGCGTCATTCCCTACAGCGGTCCGGTCGTGACACTTGCCGGCACAAATAACCCCTACGACACAGTCAGCAACTTGGTTACGCTACAGGCCAGCGTCACCGACCTTAGCGGCGTGACCAACGAAACCTGGAACGTGAACATTGATGGTGCTTCCGCCCGCTACAGCCTCAGCGCCGGAAATACGTTCACATTCGACACAAAATACAACCCAGACGGGGTTGACAACATCTTCCTGACCGTCGGCAACCAAGCCCGCACCGTTGACACGAACAACCTCCCAGACAACGCTAGGATTTTCTTCTCGGGAAGCAGTAGCATCCCGCTGGACTTTGAGAACCCGCAATACCTCGCTTTCGCTTCCGACTGGTGCCCGCCGGAAGCCGGGACCAACTATATTTATTATTATCTCAGCAAAGACCAAGGAATTGCCTACACCATTTCATCCCCCATTGATGGCCGGGTGGTTGCCAGCTATTCAGGCACAGCGATTGCGGGCCTCGTGGCCATCCCCTGGAACATGACAGAGGCTGACGGCGTCACTCCGTATTCCAACGATACCTACGTCGTGACCTTCACAGCCTACGACCCGGTAACTTGGGTTAGCACCAACTCCATTGACAAAGGCGGCAACATCCGTGTGCCTGCCGGGTGCTTCCTCACCTACGAATGGGAAGACCCGTCAACGACTCCCGGCAATATTATAGACAATCACGCTGACACGGCCATTGCCGGAGACCTGCTTTACCTCTACCAAGACATCTACGATCAGTGGGGCTTGACCGAATACTACGACTGGATGGTCGGCCCGAACAGGAACTGGGCACAATGCCTGCCATACAACGCATCTTACAAGAGCTTCAATGCCATCTTGGCCTACGGTATGACCAATAGTGACACATTTTCCGAACTTACTATGGCGCAAGCGCACGGCAGCGGCCCCACCATCGGGGGCGGCTCATACCTGCACGATGTCGTCTGGGTGCAGGACTTTGCGCTGCGTGTTAAGAACTGCAACACCCCCCACAACTGGCGGCTCCGCAAGGCGAACATATTTACCTGCTACAATAGCGACACGAACTTAACCCTCATGGGCACCTATTCCACATGGCCTGAAGCCTGCGGCATCCGCAACACCGGTCTCCAGATGACGAGCGTCGTTTACAAGAACTGCGGCCTGTTCTTCGTTGGCGAACTGCCGCAGGGATACAACAACGCGGCAACGGGAGCGATAGCGACTACGGCTGACGTGGCTGAATACGCGGACCAGGTGTGGGTTTGTGGCAAATATGAATGGGCCGGTGCCTGCGACCCGACCTACTCCTTCAAGTTCGCCGTCCTGAATACGATTGCCCTGTTCCCAAGATTGGCGATGGCCACTCCTGCTCTTGCGGGCTACCCATATTGCGTGTATGACGCTTGGCAGGATGAAGCCTTGAGAAACCTCGACACCAGCGGCGTTAAAACACAGTAAAGGATATGCACAAGAACTGGGTCAGACTTCCGGTGTTGGCAGTGTTGGCAATTGCCATCGTCGCGGGAATGTTATTTCTGCGTGGTCACAAATTTCCTTCTCCACTGCCGGAGTCTGCCCAGGTTCCTGCCCCACAACCAGCCGCCAAACAGGCTGCTCTGCCTCGTCAACAAACTCAGTGGGAGCGGTGGCAGGAGTATAGTGGAGACGACATGAGCGACTTCACTAACAAGTTTGAAAAACGCTTCAAACCCGCCATCGCCAAATGGTGCAAAGTATATGCTGGGCGACTCCCATTCAACGAGAGCGACGTGACCCCCGACAAATTCCACTCCAAGGCGGGCCCCCTCGTTTATACGTTTATGATTGGTGACACGACCTTTAGCATCTACGATGGACCCGGCGGAACTCGTGTATTCTACATGATGACCCGGCGGGCCGCCCAACAACTCAACGTGATGCCCAGTGGAGGGGTGATGCACGATATTTCTACTCCAGTAACCCGGCCTGTAATCGTGAGCTTGCTCAAGGCCGATTCGGGGGTTGACTTCCCTGCCGACCAAATTTCCATCCATCCCACTGGAACATTCAGCTCGATGGGTGGAGGAGTCTCGGTCGAAGCGGGTGGCATTGTCGCTAGCGGCGCATACCGGATAATGACGTTAACCAATTTAGACTTCGTCCTTGACGGAAATGGACAGCTTGTGTCCTATCAACACTGACATGAAACTCCTTTGTTATATGGGCGCTCTCGTGGCCATCGTATTGAGCGCAGTCCCGCTATTCCTCTTTTGGCGACAGGCACAGAGTGGAAAGACGGATTATCAGCAATATGCCTACTTCGATTACAACGGCATTCTAGCGGTTGGAATCCTTCTCGCAGGGGTATTGGTTGCGGCGATATTGCTTTGGGTCGCCCGTAGGAAGTAACCGAGCCTTCGCCTTGCTCGAAGATGATGTTCACGACCACATGCGACAGCGAGATCACGACGCTCAATTTCAGCCCCGTGAAAGAAACGGCACAGTGAGCAAAGAAAATAAAAACGCGGGCTTGACCAGACTTTTGGTCTGGTCGGTCCTGCTATTGGCAATCATCGGCGGCTGGTTCTGGTTCCAGCGTGCCAGGCGGGACGTGATGGAGCGCGCTTACCCTTGGCTCAGAATCCAGCGTGAGCGAGATGAACAGATGGAAGCTTTCAATGCGACCGCAAAAAAAATCATGCTCCGTGCCGTGACGAACTCCCAGCCGCACTTCATTCACAGAGCCAGCGAATTACCAGAGCAGCAAACGGCCGACATCGCCATGCTGTTTAAAGAGAAATTCCAGCCGGCGCTGATGAAATGGGCCGCAGCGTATTCCAACCGCATCCCGTTCAATGTGTCCGACGAGACGATGGACAAATTCCACTGCACGCTTGGCTCCCACATGTCCACGTTCATAATCGGCGACACGACGCTGACGTTCATGCTCGACCGGAACGGAGAAAATCCGCGGGTCGGATACATGATGGTCAGGCAGGCAGCCGTTGCCATGAACAGCCTGCCGGCACCGGGGACGAAGCCGAATTTGGCAACACCCGTCACGCGGTCGCAGGTGCTGGACATGGTCACTGCCGACACCGGCACGACCTTCAAACCAAACGAAGTCATCATCCGGCCAACGGCCACGTCCAGCGCCCTCAATGGTGGGGCGTTCGTGGACATCCTGCCAACCGGCGCGAACCCAAACAATTTCATGGACTACAAACTCTCCATGACGTTTGATAGCAACGGGACATTGGTAGATTACGAACGCGATCCGAGCCTTTAACTAACAGAATGAAAAACTTGCTTTACTTGTGCGCCCTGGCGCTATTGATTGCGACTGTTGGGTGTAAAAAATCTGACGCATACGTGGACCAGCCGAAGGCCATGCAGATAACTTGCGTGAACAACCTCAAGCAGATCGGCCTTGAGTTCCGTATCTGGGAAGGGGACCACAAAGACAAACACTCGTTCGATGTATCCACAAATGACGGCGGCGTCATGGAACTGGTGACTGTGCAGGCCGGCTTGCGACAGAATGGCTACCTGATTTTTCAGTGTATGTCTAACGAGCTACGTTCACCAATTCTTCTGGTTTGCCCGCAGGACAAGTCGAAGGTTATCGCGAAGGACTGGGAGAGCCTGAGCGGGGCAAACGTCTCCTACATTTTCCCCGCCAGCAATGCAAGCAATGTGATGGCCGTGTGCCCAATTGACGGAAACACCCTCTACGAAGACGGCACCGTTTTGGAGAAGAGCACTGGAAAGCATTCATTTTGACTGCAACCCATCTTCAACCCCATCACTGCCGCTTGGTATAGGTTGCCCCAAGCTCATATTCACGACCATGCAGGATAGCGAGATCACGACGCTCCTTGGCTATTGGTTTGTCCGCAAGACCGGTCAAAAAAGGCGGCAACCAATTGGGCCAGCCTTGAACCAGAAAACGTCACCTACCGTTTGCGCTCCGGCACGAATATCAGCGACGCCCACCCGCACGAAATCCTCGCGGTCTGCCCGATTGACGGCAACATTTTTTATTGCGACGGAACCGTGATTCAGGGTAAAAAAGCACAGTGAGGTTCGGTGTAAAGAAACGCGCTCCATCCGGAAATTTGCGGCATTCCGCCAAGTCGCCACTATTCGCTAAAGATTCGCCGCCAGCGTGGATTCGGCCGGCAGCGAGACGCGGACAAGGCCGGACGGCGACGGGACGAGTTCCAGTTTGCCGTGATGTGTCTCGATAATCTTCTGGCTGACGGCCAGCCCCAGACCAAGGCCGACGTTGCGCGTGGTGTAAAATGGCGACGGAATTTTCTTGGCGGCTTCAGCCGTGAAGCCAACTCCACTATCCAGCACTTCAATGGTCAAGGCCCGGCCGCCGTTGCTGCCGGCCGCTTGAAGTTTCACGCCAATTTCCGGTTTTTTGGGATTCGCCTGCAGCGCATTGAGCATGATTTCGGTGAGCGCATGTTTCTAAGCGGCCCGTTCACCGCTGACCACCAGCGGCTTGCCGCTGTTTTCAAGTTTCATTTGCGCGCCTTCGCTGGGCTGCTGTTGGATCGCGTCCTGAAACGCCTCCTCGACCAGTTTTTCGACGGCAAAAACCTCCGGCTGGAGCTGGCCGTCGCGGGCCAGGAACCGCATCTGGTTGATCAGGCGGGAAACTCGTTTGACGCCGCCGGCCAGCGCGTGGCCGAGGGATTCCCGGAATTCAGGGTCGTTGAATTTTTCCGCCAGCAACTGCTGGTGCGTGGAGAGCGGCACCATCGCGTTGCCGATTTCATGGGCGAGCCGGTCAGCCATCGCCCGCACCAGCCGCAAGTTGGCGGCTTCCACTTCCAGTTGGCGCAACTGCTCGCTTTGGGAGAGGTCGTCCGCGGTCAGCAAGGCCGAGCTGGGCACGGCGGAATGGCCTCGCTGAAACGGCACCACGCTGACGCTGTAAATCGTTCCGGGCGAATTTTCCGGCTCGTAGCGGAACGGCTCCAGGGCCGCGCCGGTTTTCAGGACCTGATAAATTTTTGCGCCGAGCAACTGCGGCAGGTCGCTGAATTCAAGGCCGCCGGTGCGCTCGTTTTTCCGGCCAAAATGCCGGCGGGCGGCCTTGTTGGCGTGCAGCACTTTGAGGTCGCGGCCGATGACGATGCAGGCGCTGCTCAATTCGCGCAGCACGTCGGTCATCATCTCGTGGTTGCCGGCCAGTTGGTCGTGCAGCCAGATGTTGCGGAGCGCGAGGCCGACTTGCTCCAGCAGGTGAAAAATCAATTCAAGTTCCACGTTCACCAGCGGCTCGCCGGTGACGCGTCCGTCAAATACGGCCACGCCGATGATGGAATCGCGGTTGGGAATCGGCACCGCGACCTGGGCGCCGAGCACTTCAAATTCTTTGAGCACCTCGCCATCCAGCCGGGCTTCATCGCTGTCGCGGCGCAGAATCCGGCCGAGCTTGCAGATTTGCGCGCCAATGCCCGAGTCCAGCGACAATTCAAAATGTTCCAAGAGGCCGGAGGAGAGACCGATGGCGGCGGCGGCGCGCAGCCGCCGGGTGTCTTCCGGCGACAGGACTTCGGTGAGCGGCGAACAGGGGCGGTTCAGGAAAATGGCGGCGCGGTTGACGCTTAGGATTTCGCGGAGGAACTGGAGGAACTGTTTCAGCATTGCTTCCGCGTCGAGCGAGTGCGTCAAAATGGAGGAGAAATCGCGCAGGACATCGAGGGTTTGCGAGGCGTTGACAAAACGCGCGGCGGCATTGGGATCCACGGCGGCGCGTGAAAAAATGGCGGTGTTGCCGGCGGGAACCGCGGGGGCCGGGCGTTGCAACGCCGGCTGGTTCCAGAGGCGTTCCAATATGGAATTGAGCAGGCGGGGCCGGACCGGCTTGGTCAAAATATGATTGGCTCCGCGTAGAAAAGCTTCTTCCTCCCAATCGGATTGGGACTGTTCGGTGTAGGCGATGATCGGTGTCTTGGGGTCGCGGCGGCGGAGGCGCTCGATGACCCAGACACACTCCACTCCCAGGAGATCGGCGTCGAGGAGACACGCGCTAACGAGACCGTGAACGAGCATCGGTTCGCCCTCCTCAACATTGTGCCGGTGAACCATCCGGTAATGTTCGGGGTTCAAGCTGGTGCGGACGGCTTCGGCAAAATCAGGGTGCGACGACAAAACCAGAATGGTCTTCATACCGGAGTATAATGATTTTTGTCGCTGGCGTTCACTCGCAAAATATATTCCATGATACCTGCCCAAACGTCAATCTAAACTTATGGCTATAAATTGCTTTTTTCTAGCCGGCAGCGAGAAGTTTATCCCACAAGTTTTCGTTGAGCATCGCTTTCTTTAAAAAATCAGCCTCTTCCCCGGTCGCCCGCACGCTTTCCGGCTGGAGCGGCAGGCGGAGAATGAAACGGTTGCCGCCGCCGGGCAGGTTTTGCGCCTCGATTTTGCCGCCGTGGTGATGCACAATGAAAAAGCACGCCATCAAATTGACGCCGTATTCCGAGGGCTTGCCGCTGGTGACGACGAAGGGATCCAGCACCACGCGCAAGGCCTCCTGCGGCAGCGCCGGGCCGTTGTCAGTGAGAAAGACGGCGATCTCCTGGCCTTGCAGCTCGGCGGTGAACGTGATGCGGCTGCCGGCGGGCAGCATGGCCAGCTCGTCCTTGAGCAGCAAATCGAACAGCCGGTCAAACTTGGGCTTGTCCACCCGCAGCGGCGGCAGCGAACCGGGAATCTGGTTGTCCACTTCAATGCGCCGGGCGGCCAGCGGCTCGCGCAACTGCTCAAGGCATTTAGCCACGGTCGGCTGGAGCATGATTTCATCGGTGAACGGATTGCCCGAGGTGCTTTCCGAAGCGGTGCGCAGGTCGCCGAGCATGCCGTTGATTTTTTCGATCTGGCCCTGCACGTTGTGATGATACTCGCGCCAGAAATCCGGGTCGCGCAGGGTTTGATCGCCGCCCTTTTCCTCCGCCATCTTCATTGGCGCGAGTTCCAGAAAGGTTTTCACCGCGACCATCGAATTGCGGATGTGATGGCTCAAGCCGGCGGCCAGCAGTCCCAGGCTGACAATGCGGTCGGCAATCATCATGTTGCGCAGCACGGACATTTTTTCGCGGAGCAACTGGTCGCGTTCGCTTTGCACCATGAAAAATTCAAGCGACTGTTTGAGAGTCATTTCCAACTGCACCGGATCCCACGGCTTGGTGACGTATTTGTAAATGGCCCCGGCGTTGACGGCGGCGATGGCGGCGTCCATGTCCGCATAGGCGGTGACGAGAATACGGAGCATGTGCGGGCGGAAGTGCCGGGCGCGTTCCAGCAGCCAAACGCCGTTTTCGCCGGGCATCCGCTGGTCGGTCATCAGCACGCCGATTTCGTCGGCGTGTTCTTCAATGAGCTTGAAGCCGTTGGCGGCGTTGCTGGCGGTGAGAACCTTGAAGTCATCGCCAAAGGCGCGGGTGAAATTGACCAGCGATTTTTCCTCGTCATCCACATACAGGACGGCGAATTTTTTATAGTCGTAATGATTCGGCATTTTCAGGTTTGGTTTTGGCGGCAGCCTCGGCGGTGGCCGGCAGATCCACGGTGAACTCGCAAAATTGGCCCGGCTCGCTCGCGGCGGAAATGGTGCCGCCAAAACCGCGCACAATGCCGAAACAAATGCTCAAGCCCAGCCCCGTGCCCTTGCCGACATCCTTGGTTGTATAAAACGGGTCGAAAATTTTTGCCAGGTTTTGAGGGTCAATGCCCGGCCCGTTGTCGCGGATGACCAGCAGGCTGCGTTCACCCTCAACCCGGCTGGAAATTTCGATCGCCGGTTTGGCGCCGTCCGCGAACTTTTTTTCATCCAGCGCGTCAATGGCGTTTTCCAACAGGTTGACCAGGACGAGAATGAGATGGTTGCGGCTGGCCCAAACCTTCTGCCCCGGTTCCAGATTCAGTTTCAAAGCGATGTTTTTATCCTTCAATTCGCTGGAGACAAAACGCAGGGACAGGTTGAAGATGTCAGCCAGATCAATTCTCTCCATGGCCTGCACGCCGGGATGGGTGAAGGTGCGGAGGTCGGAGACGATGTTATCCACGCGCTTGAGGCCATCCTCGATGTCGTTGAGGATGGCGTCCGTTTCGGCCAGCAATTCCGGCGGCAGTCGGCGGGTCTTTTTGCGCAGGACAAACAGGCCGGTGCGGGAATAGTTCAGCGGGTTGAGAATGTCGTGCATAAGACCGGCGCTGAAGCGGCCGAGTGACGACATTTTTTCCGACTGGACGAGCTGCAATTCGGCCTCCTTGATCTCGCGGTTGGCTTGGTTTAGGGCTACGTTTTGTTGGGACAATTTGGTGTTGATGGTTTCGAGTTCGTGCTTGCTCTTGTCCAACTCATAGCGGAAGGCAAATTCACGAAAGCGGGTTTTGTTGTGAAAATAACTGCCGGTGACGATGATGACGCCAGTGAGAACCAGAAAATACAAATTGTTTAAAAGACTGACGCCTGAAATGTTTCCATGCAACATGCAAGCACTAGCATACATTATTATTGTCACTCCGACCACCGCCAGGCTTTCAATAAACGTCCAATGCAAAACAAATCCCACCACCAACAAAACAAGATTCAAGCCCGCGTAATAGGGTGAGTTTGCCCCGGAGTTTTGCCCGGTGGACGCATAAATCATCCATTAGATGAAAAAGGCTGGGAAAAACGCCAGCAATACTCCGAGCTTACGCGGGTGCTTGCGTCCAAATGGCGTCATCACTACCAGCCAAAATAAACCAATGAGCAGGGAGCACAATACCCGCAGTTTGAGGAAAAACCCCCACTGATCATTATAAACTTTATAGTCCAACAAGGTGCCCAGCGGCATAAGCACAATCCCAATAAGGCAGCCGACAATAACATTTTCAAATATGACTTGCCGGTCATACTCTACAAACGCCTTCTGGATTTCACTAGAACTGGTTAGGGGGGCAGACATTTTCTGGTTTTTTAACTTCGAGGAATAAATTGGCTCCGGTGCCCTCAACTATGACTTTGGTATCGTCCGGGTCGGCAAAATCTGGAGCCAGCGTGGCGAATCTTTTTTTATCGCGATAAATCAGATACCAGTCCAGAATATATTCCATGGAGTAGCGGAACGGCCTTGAATCATTCATTACGTCCGTAGCATTGGTTGCCAGAAGCAAACCACCGGGTGCCAGCATTTCATAAAAAATGTTCATGAGTTGCTTGCAAACGGTGTCAGACAAATAGTCAAACAGCCCGGCACAATAAATATAATCATATTTTACCCCGGGCGAATG
>VFSW01007592.1_pt1 | contig 15712 bp, 15 predicted proteins | sample 5358111 | NCBI WGS metagenome assembly VFSW01 (sample SAMN11554181, study PRJNA540505) | mine drainage metagenome | isolation source: sediment from site ElyBrook_90M | place: USA: Ely Copper Mine, Vershire, VT | collected 2017
GGCAGGAACAGGATTCCGGCGGTGCGGGCCGCGCACCGTTTTGCGCGAATTCCTCAAAAGCAATCAAAACCATGACTAACATCTGGATCATCTGCCGTAAAGAACTGAAGAGTTACTTCGCCTCGCCCATCGCCTATCTGCTGATGGCGTTTTTCGCCCTGATCTTCGGATTCGGCTTCTTCACCGCCACCCGCGACTTCGTGCGCTTCGGCTTCATGTCCCAGATGCAGGGCCGCATGCAGCCCATGAACGTCAACGAGATGGTCATCCGCCCGCTGCTGGGTTTCGCCAGCACGGTGGCCCTCTTCCTCATTCCCATGATCACCATGCGGCTGTTCGCGGAAGAGAAAAAATCGGGCACCATCGAGCTGCTCATGACCTCTCCCGTCCGCGACCTGGAGATCATCCTGGGTAAGTGGCTGGGCGCGCTGCTCCTTTACCTGTGCGTGCTGGGCATGTCGGCCCTCAATATCGCCCTGCTGTTCGCCTTCGGCAAGCCCGACTGGAAGCCCATTCTGGTGGGCTACCTGGGCTTGATCCTGCAAGGCGGCACGCTCCTGGCCATCGGCGCGTTCATCTCCACCACCACCAAAAACCAGATCATCGCCGGCGGCGTCACCTTCTTTGTGTGCCTGCTGCTGTGGCTGTTGAGCTGGTTCACCTCCTTCGATAGCTCCGGCTACTCGCAGGTCGTGAATTACCTGTCCATCGTCACGCACTTCGAGGGGTTCTCCAAAGGCGTGCTCGATTCCAAGGATGTGATCTTCTATCTCTCCATGATCTTCTTCGGGCTCTTTATCACGGCCCGTGCCATGGAGTCCCTGCGGTGGAGGGCATAACATGAAATCCGATTGGATCAAAGCAAGACAAACCAGGTACTCGGCTTATGTCGCCGTGTATATTCTGGTGATCCTGGCCGTGCTGGGCGTCGCTAACTTCCTGGCTAACCGCTACGACAAGTCTTATGACAGCACCGCCAACAAGCAGTTCAGCCTTTCCGATCAGACCGAAAAGGCGGTCAAAGGGCTGCGGAAAACCGTGACGGTGACCTACTTCGGCGAGACCAGCCAGTTTCCCCAGGCCCGCGACCTGCTGGGCCGCTACGCCAGCCTGTCTCCGAAGCTGAAAGTCGATTACATCGACCCGGTCAAGAAACCGCAGTTGGCGCGCGCCGCCGGCGTCCGGCAGGAAGGCACCGTCGTGGTGGATGCCGGGCTGCGCAAGGAAGAGGCCAAGAGTCTCTCGGAAGAGGAAATCACGGGTGCCCTGGTGCGCGCCCTCAAGGGCGGCGAGCGCAATGCCTGCTTCCTCGCGGGCAGCGGCGAGCACAGCCTCGATGAAACCAGCGGCAGCGGCTTCTCGTTGTTGAAGGACGGGCTCGAGCACAACAACTACAAGGCCCGCACCGTCAACCTGGCGCAACCTGCGCCCGGCGCCGGCGCCTCCGCCCCCGTCATCGGCCAGGTGCAGCCCGCCAAGGTCGAGATCCCCAAGGATTGCACCGTGCTGGTCTCCGGCGGCCCCAAACTGGCTTACTCCGCCGCCGAAGTGAATGCCATCAAGGACTATGTCGAGAACGGCGGCAGCGCCTTCTTCATGCTCGATACCCCCTTGCGTATCGGCGCCCAGGAGGGCCCGGAGGATCCGGCACTGGTGAAGTTGCTCGCCACCTGGGGCGTCACCATGAATAACGACTTGGCGCTCGATACCAGCGGCATCGGCCAGATCTTCGGCCTCGGCCCGGAGGTCGCCATGGTGACCACTTACGAGTCCCACGCCATCGTGCGCGATTTCAAGGAAGGCGTGCCCAGCGCCATCCCGCTGTCGCGTACCATTAAGATTGACGGCAACACCAAGGTAACCGTCGACAAACTGCTTTCCACCACCGACAATAGCTTTGCCACCGCCAGCGTGTCGGGACCCATCGACCCCAAGAAAGGGGTCAAGGGACCGCTCGTCCTGGCCGTTGCCGGAACCTACAACACGGGGAAGCCGGGTAGTTCCGGGCGCTTTGTGGTGTTCGGCTCGTCCACCTGGGCGGCCAATAACTTCCTCGGCTCGCGTTCCATCGCCAACCGCGACCTGGCCTTGAACAGTTTCAACTGGCTCTCTTCGGATGAGGACCTCATCTCCATCCGTCCCAAGGAGACCGAGGACCGCCGCCTGAACATCAGCGGTAACCGCATGAGCTTGATCTTCTGGTGGAGCGTGGTGCTGCTCCCGTTGACCGTGGTAGGCGCGGGCCTCATGGTCTGGTGGCGCAGGAGGTAGCCGATGAAGCCACGCGGATTGCTCGCGGCGGTGATCGTCCTGGCGGCTTTGGGCGGCGCTCTGTATTGGTCCAACCGGAAACAGAAAGCCGAAACCGCCAAGCCGGCCCCGGACGCCACCACCAGGATCCTCAATATTCCCGAAGACCAGATCCAGGAAATCAAACTCCAGAAGACCGGCGCCGAGGCCGTCGTCCTGCGCAAGGGCGGCGACGGTAACTGGCAGATCCTGCAACCCAAGCCCCTGCGCGCCGATCAGGACACGGCCAGGACCCTGGTCAGCACGCTGGCTACCTTGAACGCCGACAAAGTGGTGGAGGACAAGGCCGCCGATCTTTCGCCCTACGGCTTGACTTCGCCGTCCCTGGACGTCACCGTGCTGAAGAAGGACGGCAAGTCGCAGGACCTGCTGCTGGGCGATGAACCCCCCACCGGCGGCGGCGCCTACGCCAAACTGGCCGGCGACGCGCACGTCTACACCATCGCCAGCTATGTCAAGACCAGCCTCGACAAGACTCCCAACGACCTGCGCGACAAGCGCCTGCTGACCTTCGATCAGGACAAACTCACCCGCGTCGACCTGCAGCCCGCCAAGGGCGAAATCATCGAATTCGGCAAGAACAATCAGAACGACTGGCAGATCCTTAAGCCCAAACCGCTGCGCGCCGACGGCTCCCAGGTGGAAGAATTGATCCGCAAGCTGAAAGACGCCAAGATGGACGCCAACATCCCGGACGAGGACGCCAGGAAGGCCGCCGCGGCGTTCGCTTCCGGCGTCAAGGTCGCCACCGCCACGGTGGCCGATGCCGGCGGCCCCCAAACGCTCGAAGTCCGCAAAGACAAAGACAAGAATTACTACGCCAAGAGCAGCGTCGTGGACGGCATATATAAGGTTACGGCCGATCTGGGCGACGGCCTGGACAAGAAGGTCGACGACTTCCGCAACAAGAAGCTCTTCGATTTCGGCTGGACCGATCCCAACAAGATCGAAGTCGGCAAGAGCGTCTTGGAAAAGTCCGGCGACAAGTGGATGAAGGGGGGCAAGGAAATGGACGCGCCCACCGTACAGGCCGTGGTGGACAAACTGCGCGACCTCACCTCCACCAGCTTCGCGGAAACAGGCGGCGGCGCCCCCGTGCTGGACATCACCGTGACCTCCAACAACGGCAAGCGGGTCGAGAAAGTGTCCATTACCAAACAGGGCGACGCGTATTTTGCGAAGCGCGAGAACGAACCGGGCATCTATCAAATAGACGGCAAGCCGGTGGAAGATCTGCAAAAGGCCGTGAGCGAGGTCAAGGAGTCCCAGCCGGCGAAGAAGAAGTAAGGGTTTGCCGGGGCTTCCGGGCCGCGGCCGTCAGGGAGCGCGCCTCCTGCGATAGCAAGGTTCTTGCGTGAATGGCCTTCTAACCGATCTCTACGAATTGATCATGGCCGCCGGCTACTACGAAGCCGGCAAGGTCCAACAGAAGGCTACCTTCGAGCTGACCGTCCGCCGTCTGCCGGCCAACCGCAATTACGTCCTCGCGGCGGGCTTGCCGCAGGCCATCGACTACCTTCTGAACCTGAGCTTCACCGGCGAGGACATCGCCTACCTGCGCGGACTCCCCAGCTTCGCGCGCGCCTCGGAAGGCTTCTTCGAATACCTGCGCGGCTTCCGCTTCACCGGCGACGTGTTCGCCGTTCCCGAGGGCACTCCTTTGTTCGCGGGCGAGCCTATGCTGACCGTGCGCGCCCCCATCATCGAAGCCCAGATCCCGGAAACCTATCTGCTCTCGGCCCTCACCTTCCAGTCCCTGATCGCCAGCAAAGCGTCGCGCATCGTGGAGGCCGCCCGCGAGCGCACCGTCATCGAGTTCGGCGCCCGCCGCGCGCACACCCCCGAAGCCGGCGTGCTGGGCGCGCGCGCGGCCTATCTCGGCGGCTGCGCCGGCACCAGCAACGTGCTCGCCGGAGCCCGCTATGGCGTGCCCGTCTACGGCACCGCCGCCCACTCCTGGGTGCTCTCCTTCTGCGCCGAGACCGAAGCCTTCCGCAAATTGCAGAGCCTCATGGGCGATTCCGCCGTGCAGCTCGTGGATACCTACAATACCATCGAGGGCGTAAAAAAAGTGGCCGCCATGGGCCTGCCCGTTTGGGGCATCCGGCTGGATAGCGGCGACTTTCAGCAGCTTTCCCGGCAGGCCCGCGCCATCCTGGACGATGCCGGGCTGCGCGACGCCAAAATCATGCTCAGCGGCGATCTGGACGAACACGGTATCCAGGCCCTGGTCTCCGCCGGCGCCCCCGCCGATGCCTTTGGCGTCGGCACCCAACTGGCCACCTCCGCCGACGCTCCCTCCATGGCGACCATTTACAAGCTCGTCGAGCTGGACGTCGGCTGCGGCATCAAGCGCTTCACCGCCAAGATGGCGGAGGATAAAACCACGCTCCCCGGCGCCAAGCAGCTCTTCCGTTTCGACGATCGCGATGTGCTGGCCCGCTCCGGCGAATGCAGCAATGGAAAAGCCATGCTGCGCCCCGTGCTGTTGAACGGGAAACTGGTCGAGCCGCTGCCCGATCTGCATGCCGCGCGCGCGAGGGCGGCCGCCTCGCTGGCCGGTCTGCCCGCTTCTCTTCGCGGCCTCGAACCCGCCGCCCCATGGCCGCTGGTTTATAGCAAGGACCTCACCGCGCTGATCGAGCGCACCCGGAGGAACCTCGCATGAAGACCGTCTTCGTGGATGTCGATACCCAAATCGACTTCCTGTTCCCCGCCGGCGCGCTCTACGTGCCCGGCGGCGAACGCCTGCTCCCCGCCATCTCTAAGCTGAACCACTACGCCGCGGAGCGAGGCATTCCGCTCATCTCCACCGCCGACGCGCACAGCGAGAACGACCCCGAGTTCCGCCTGTGGCCGCCGCACTGCGTGGTCGGCGCCACCGGCCAGTCGAAGCCCGCCGAAACCCTGGTAGGCAACGGCCAGATCATCGTCGAAAAGCAGGCCCTGGACGTCTTCGGCAATCCCGAGTTCCGTCCGCTGCTCGACCGTCTGCACGCCGATCGCTACGTGGTCTACGGCGTGGCTACCGAGCATTGCGTGCGCTGCGCCGCCATGGGACTGCTCGCCACCGGCAAACCGGTGACCCTGGTTACCGACGCCATTGCCGCGGTCGACCCCGAAGCGGGCGCGTGCGCCATCGCCGAGTTCACCGCGCGCGGCGGAGCCCTTACCACTCTGCGGGACCTGCTGACTTAGCCTGGCGCGGCCCCCCCCGTAACAGTACCCGTCTGGTTGGACATGTCCCGCCTCTCTGGTTTAATAGGAAGAAGCTGCATTCGGGGCTGTCAAGGCATCCATTCTTATGAGCGCTCCCGTGTCCTCACCCGCCGCCGTCCTGGACGCGGAGCCGCGCCCGCTGGCCTTCTCCGCCAAGCTGCTCTACGGCGTCGGCGAGATGCCCATCACCGTCCTCATGGTCCTCTCGGGCCTCTTCATCCTGTTCTTCTACAACTCGGTCATGGGCTTGCCCCCCACCCTGGTGGGCATCGGACTCTCTGCCAGCCTGGCGCTGGACGCCGTGACCGATCCCTTGATCGGCCACCTCTCCGACCGCACCCGCTCCCGTTTGGGCCGCCGCCACGCTTTCATGTTGCCCGGCGCGCTGGGCATGGGCCCCTGCTTCTTTCTGCTCTTCAGCCCGCCCCGCACGCTGGGACACACCGGGCTGTTTCTGTGGCTGCTCGGTTCCATGATCGCGCTGCGCATCACCAGCGCCATTTACCGCATTCCTTACCTCGGCCTGGGCGCCGAGTTGAGCCGCGGCTACGACGACCGCACCAGCACCATGGCCGTCCGCGCCCTCTTCGGCCTGGTGGGAACGCTGGCCGCCGCCGGCCTTTCGTTCCTGCTCTTCTTCCCCGCCGTCGCGGATGGCTCCGAGCCCAAGCTGCACTACGAAGGCTATCCGCACCTCGGACTGGCTTTCGGCGCCCTGATGACCCTGAGCGGCCTGGCCTGCTTCTTCGGCACCCTCCGTCATCGCACTTCGGGCACGGCTCCCTCCTCCGCCGCGCCGTCCTTCCTTTCCGCCTTCGGAATCTCCATGCGCAACGTCGAGTTCCGCAAGCTGTGGGCCTCCTCCACTATCTTCTTCCTGGCGGTGGTGCTGAATGCCAGCATGGCCATTCAGTACTTCACTTGGTACGCGCGGATCCGCGGCAGCGCCAGGATGAGCGTCATCCAGACCTCTTTCTATGTCGGCGCGCTGGTGGGCGTGTTCCAATGGATGGCGCTGGCCAAACGCGCCGAGAAGCGCACCTTGGCCATTCTGGCCATGGCCGCCACGGCCGTGGTGCTGTTGCTGGCGTGGTTGCTGATCGGCGAAGGCCACCTGTTCGGCACAGGCCGCGTGGCGCCGCTGATCGTGGGCAGTATCATCGGCGGCATGTTCGCCAGCGCCGTATGGGTCATCCCGCCCTCCATGGTGGCCGACGTTGCCGACACCGACGAGTTGGCCACCGGCCTGCGGCGTGAAGGCATCTTTTTCGGTATTTCCAATTTCGGCGAGAAGATCGCCGCCGGCGGCGCTCTGGGGCTGGCCGGCCTGTTGCTCAGCGTCTTCGGCAGGCTCTCGCACGGAGCGCCGGCGGGAGCACCCGCCGCTACCCCCTACCTGGGTCTCCTCTACGGCGCCGCCCCGGCCGCCCTCCTGGTATGCTCCCTTCTGTTCATCGTGCGCTACCGCCTGGACCGGCGCACCGTGCATGCCGTGCAGCAGGAACTAGCGGCGCGCAGAACACAGCCGCCAGCTACCACCCCCTAGCCGCCAGCTACGGCGGTCGAAGGCTGCTACAATCGTCTATCCCGCCATGCCAAAGACGGATCAAGAGTACCGGCAGGATATTGTCGAAATCGGACGGCTGGTGTACCAGAAAGGCTGGGTCGCCGCCAATGACGGCAACATCACTGTCCGGTTGGACGCCGAACGCATCCTGGCGACGCCCACAGGCGTCAGCAAGGGCATGATGCATCCCGACGACCTGATCGTCGTGGACATGCAGGGCAACAAGATCTCGGGACGCAAGGAACGCACTTCGGAAATCCTCATGCATCTGAAGGTCTACGAATTGCGGCCGGACGTCCGCTCGGTCCTGCACGCCCATCCGCCCGTGGCCACCGGATTCGCCGCGGCGGGCCGCCCCTTGAACCTGGCCCTGCTGCCCGAGGTGATCATCGGCTTGGGCTGCGTCCCGCTCGCCGATTACGGGCTGCCCGGCACGTCCGCGCTGACCGATCCCCTGGTGCCCTACATCCCCAAGTACGACGCCATCATGATGGGCAACCACGGCGCGGTCAGCTACGGCGAGGATGTCTATAAGGCCTTCTTCCGTATGGAAACCGTGGAGCACTTCGCGCGCATCTCGCTGGTGGCGGAGTTGCTGGGCGGCCCCACCGTGCTGCCCCAGGTGGAAGTGGACAAGCTGTTCGATTCGCGCGCCCGTTACGGCGTCAAGGCGCGCGCCGGCGCCGAGCCCGGCTGCCCCGTCTGCGCCGAGCAAGTCCCGCAACAGGTCGCGCAACAGGATAGATTTTACGTGACGCGCGAAGAACTCATCGGCATGGTGGACGAAGCCCTGAGAGCGCGCGGTGTCAGCTAGAGGAGAGTGATCGATGGGTGAAGCATTAGGATTGATCGAGACACGCGGACTGGTCGCCATGATCGAGGCCTGCGACGCCATGGTCAAGGCGGCCAAGGTTTCGCTGGTCGGCTGGGAGAAGATCGGCTCCGGCTACGTCACGGCCATGGTGCGCGGCGACGTAGCGGCCGTGCGCGCGGCCACCGACGCCGGAGCGGCCGCCGCCCGCAGGGTGGGCGAGTTGATCGCCGTGCACGTCATCCCGCGGCCGCACCAGAGCCTGGAAGACATTTTGCCGATCGGCAAAACGCAGAATGCCGGCAAGTAGCCGGACCATAGGGTCGCGATGATTTTGGCCCGCGTGGTGGGCACCGTGGTGGCGACACGGAAGGACCCTCGACTGGAAGGCAAAAAACTGCTCATCGTGAAACCGGTTTCGCCAGAGGGCCACGACGAATCCGGCTACGTGGTGGCTGTCGATACCGTCGGCGCCGGATTCAAGGAGACGGTGCTGGTGGTCTCCGGCAGTTCCGCGCGCATGGCCGAAGGGTGCAAGGATATCCCTGTGGACACCGCCATCGTCGGCATCGTCGACGACCTGCGGCTGGATTGACATGTTCCTCGGCCGCGTGGTGGGGTGCGTCTGGGCAACCATGAAGGATAGCCGTCTGGAGGGCCATCGCCTGCTGCTGGTGCAGCCCCTTACTGCCGCTTTGCTTCCCACCGGCAGGCGCCTGGTGTGCGCCGATTCGACCGGCGCCGGCGCCGGCGAATTGGTCTACTGGACGCGCAGCAAGGAAGCCAGCTACGCCTTCCTGCCCGCCGAGGTGCCTGTCGACAGCACCATCGTGGGTATTGTGGATGCCGTCCACCTGAAGAAGGCTTGAGCCATGCTGATCGCGCGCGTCGTCGGTGAGATGGTGGCCACCCGCAAGCACCCCAGCCACGAGGGGCGCAACCTGTTGCTGGTCCAGCCCCTGAACCTGGATGGCACCCATCGCGGCGAGGCCGTGGTGGCCCTGGACGCGGTCGGCGCGGGTATCGGCGACCGCGTGCTGCTCACCACCGACGGCTATGCCGCCATGAGCAGCGTGGGGCGCATGCAGTCGCCCATCGACATGGCTGTGATCGGCTTCATCGACCGGGTCGACCTGGACTGATCGCCCCGGCCGGGCGCAGCGTCTTGCTCAGCCACGCGATCGTCTCCGGCTTCCAGTGCTGCATCCCGGGCGCGCGCCAGCCGGACATGCCGTGGCCGCCCCCGTCGATGGTGATCAGATCGCACCGCCCGCCCGCCTGCCGGATCGCGCCGCAAAAAGCCGTGGATTGCTCGTATGCCACCTGGTCGTCCCGGTTGCCGTGAATCATCAGGAACGGCGGCATCCCCTTGTGTACGGCCGCCATCGGCGCCAGGGCGTGCAACTTCGCCAGGCCGGCCTCGTCGAGTTGCTCCACTCCGAAGAAATGGATGCCGCCGCCGTGCGACGCGTGCCGGTTCAGAGTCGCCATGTTGAAGCGCTCGGGATGATCGCGCCGCAGTTGCGCCAGGGCGCCGTAATCGGCCGGACCATAGAAATCCACCACCGCCGCCACGCGCGTGTCCGCCGTTTCGTGCGTGCCCTGGTAATTCACGAAGAGGCCGCCGGCCGATTCGCCGATGATGGCGATCTTCGACGCGTCCACGTGGTATTCGGCGGCATGCGCCTTCACCCAGCGGATGGCGTTGCGGATGTCTTCCATGGCCTCCGGAAAATGCACCGCCGGCGCCAGCCGGTAATCGATGCTGAACCAGGCGAAGCCGGCGTCGCTGAGCGGCTCGAACAGCGGGCGCACGTTGGTGCTCTTGCTGCCCTCGTCGAAGCCCCCGCCGTGGATCAGGATGGCGGCGGCGAACGGGCCGCTGCCGTCGGGTATGTGCAGGTCCAGCAGCAGGGCCTGGCCGCCCGCGCGCCCGTATTCCACGTCTTTGCGGTCCAGCGGCGCGGCCCGCAGCCCCGCCACCGAGATCAGGGCCAGAACCATCGCGGCGCCGCGCATGGACCCCTTCGGCGCCGGCCGCAGCCCATCCGGACGCAGCAGGTAACTGGCGGCCGCAAGCGCCAGGAACATCAGCGGCGAGACTGTGTGCGCCAGCGTGTCGTGCACCGCGCAATGCGAGAGGAACGCGCCCAGCCCGTCGATGGCGATGCCGGCGTAGGCCCACTCGCGCAGCAGGCGCGTGCGCGGATAGAGCAGCGCCAGCACCGCCATCAGCTTGGCGGGCCCCAGGATCAGGAGCATATAATCCGGGTAGTGCAGGGTGCTCATGATCTGGTGCGTGGCGGCGCTCCGCGCGGTGTCCAGCACCCCGCCCAGGGTCAGCCAGGCAGCCAGCAGGCCGGTCACGATCCAGTATGCGGTGGGGTTTTTCATCGTTCCATTTTACGGCGGATCCCCGGCGCCGGTATGGCCTGGCGGCCTAGCGCATTTGCTGCAGCCGCGCGATGCGGTCTTCCGTCGAGGGGTGCGTCGAGAAGAACTGCCCGAACCATTGGCCGGTGAACGGCTTGATGATGAATAAGTGCGCCGTCGAGGGATCGGCCTGCATGGGGATGCGCTTCGAGTACGTCTCTAGTTTCCGCAGCGCCGAGATGAGTTCGTAAGGCGTGCCCGTGTACTTAGCCGAGGCCTGGTCGGCCGAATACTCCCGCGAGCGGGAGATAGCCATCTGGATCAGCATGGCGGCGAAGGGGCCCAGGATCATCATCAGCAGGCCGGCGATGGCGTTGCCGCCGCCGCGGTCGTCGTCGTCGCTGGAGCCGCCGAACCAGAAGGCCATGCGCGAAATGAACATGATGGCCGCCGCGATGGTGGCGGCCACCGAGCTGATCAGAATGTCGCGGTGCAGCACGTGCCCCAGCTCGTGGGCCACCACGCCTTCGATTTCGCGGTCCTCCATCACCCGCAGAATCCCCGTGGTGAAGGCCACCGAGGCGTGCCGCGGGTTGCGCCCCGTGGCGAAGGCGTTGGGGCTCTCCTCGGGGATGATCCAAAGCCGCGGCATGGGCAGGCCCATGCGCTGGCACAGCCCTTGCACGATGGGCGCGACCCGCCGGTACACTTCCGGATTCTCCGTCTCGCTGACCGGCTGCGCGCTGTAGGAGGCCAGCGCGATCCGGTCCGAGAAGAAATACCCCGAGAAATTCATCAGGATGGCCAGCCCCAGGCCCATGTACAGGCCGTTCCTGCCGGCGAAGGCTTCGCCCGCGAAGAGCAGCATGGCGCTGAGCAGGCCCAGCAGCAGAACCGTCTTGATGGTGTTCGTCGTGGTCATGGAGTTATGCCGGGGCCGGGACGGGCTTCTCGAAACACAGCACGCCCGCAATGGGATCGGCGTCCACTTCTACCGTATCGCCTTCCAGGAAATCGCCGCTCAGCAGCTTGAGCGCCAGCGGGTCCTGGATCAGCCGCTGGATCGCGCGCCGCATGGGCCGCGCGCCGTATTGCGGATCGTAGCCTTCCTTCATCAATAGCTCGCGGGCCGCGGCTGTCAGCTCCAGCCGGATGCCGCGTTCCTTCAACAAGGCGGCCACGCGCCGCAACTGGATGTCGATAATCAGGCCGAGATGCTCCCGGCTGAGCGAGTTGAACACGATGATGTCGTCGATGCGGTTCAGAAACTCCGGCCGGAACGTCGCGCGCAGCGCCTCCAGCAGCCGCGTGCGCGTGGCTTCGTTGGCGGAGCCTTTGGTGTGCACCGAAAACCCGATCGGCCCCACCTCGCGCACGCTGGTCGACCCCACGTTGGAGGTCATCACGATCACCGTGTTCTTGAAGCTCACCGTGCGCCCCTGCCCGTCGGTCAGGCGCCCGTCGTCCAGGATCTGCAGCATGGAGTTGAACACGTCCGGATGGGCCTTTTCGATCTCGTCGAACAGCACCACCGAGTACGGCCGGTGGCGCACCTGCTCGGTGAGTTGCCCGCCCTCGTCGTAGCCCACGTATCCCGGCGGCGCCCCGATCATGCGCGCCACCGAGTGCTTCTCCATGTACTCGGACATGTCCACCCGGATCATGGCCTTCTCGTCGTCGAACAGGTAGGCGGCCAGGGCCCGCACCAGTTCGGTCTTGCCTACCCCCGTGGGTCCCAGGAAAATGAAGCTGCCGATAGGCCGGTTGGGATCGCTCAGCCCGGCGCGGTTGCGCAGGATCGCGTTCGAAACCAGCCGCACCGCTTCGTCCTGCCCCACCACCCGCTCCTTCAGCCGTTCCGGCATCTGCACCAGCTTCTGGGCTTCGCCCTCCATCATGCGCGCCACCGGAATGCCGGTGGACTTGGCCACGATGCGGGCGATATCCTCATCGCCAATTTCTTCTTTCAGCAGCGCGGAATCCTTGATGGCTTCCATCTCCTGCTCGGCCTTCTGGATGTCCTTCTCGATCTGTGCCAGCCTGCCGTAGCGGATCTGCGCCGCCTTCTCCCAATCGCCCTGGCGCGTGGCGTATTCCTCGTCCTTGCGCAGTTGCTCCTGCTCCTCCTTGAGCTGGCGCACGCGCTGGATGGCGGTCTTCTCGCGGGTCCAGCGCTCCTTCAGGCCGGCCGCTTCGCCGCGCAGCCGTTCCAGCTCGCTTTCCAGGTGGCGCAGGCGCTCCCTGGAGGCCGGGTCGCGCTCCAGGCCCAGGGCCTGACGCTCGATCTCCAGGTGCGTGATGCGGCGGTCCTTTTCGTCGATCTCGATGGGCATCGAGCCGATCTGCAAACGCAGCGCCGCGCCGGCTTCGTCGATCAGGTCGATGGCCTTGTCGGGCAGAAAGCGATCCGTAATGTAGCGCTGCGAGAGCAGCGCCGCCGCCACGATGGCCGAATCCTTGATCCGCACGCCGTGGTGGATTTCGAATTTCTCCTTCAGGCCGCGCAGAATGGCCAGCGTATCTTCGATGGTCGGCTCGCCCACCAGGACCGTCTGAAAGCGGCGCGCCAGGGCCGCGTCCTTCTCCACCCGCTTGTATTCCGAAAGCGTGGTCGCGCCGATGCAGCGCAGGTCGCCGCGGGCCAGCGCCGGTTTCAGCATGTTGGCCGCGTCGATGGCCCCTTCCGCCGAGCCCGCCCCCACCAGCGTGTGCAGTTCGTCGATGAAGCAGATGATCTCGCCGTTGGACTCCGTGATCTCCTTCAGAACGGCCTTCAGGCGGTCTTCAAACTCGCCCCGGAACTTGGTGCCCGCCACCATCGATCCCAGGTCCAGCGCCACCAGTTTCTTGTTGTGCAACTGGTCCGGCACGTCGCCTTTCACAATGCGCTGCGCCAGTCCCTCCACGATGGCCGTCTTGCCCACGCCCGGCTCGCCGATCAGCACCGGGTTGTTCTTGGTGCGCCGGCTCAGCACCTGCATCACGCGCCGGATTTCCTCCTCCCGCCCGATCACCGGATCCAGCTTGCCGTCGCGCGCCGACTGGGTCAGGTCCACGGCGTAGCGCTCCAGCGCCTGGTACTTGCTCTCCGGGTTGGGATCGGTCACCCGCTGCGTGCCGCGTATCGAAACCAGCGCCTTCAGAATGGCGTCGTGGGTGGCGCCGGCCCGCTCCAGCAGTTGCGCCGCCGGGTCGCGCTTCTGCGCCGAAATCGCCAGCAGCAGGTGCTCGGTCGAGACAAACTCGTCCTTGAAGCGCCCGGCTTCGTTAAAGGCGTGCTCCAGCACTTCGTTCAGCGGCTGCGAGGCGTACAGTCCCGGCTGCGGCGGCATGCTCACCTTGGGGATCGAATTCAACTGCCGCTCCGCTTCCGCCACAATGGCGTCCGGCTGCACTCCGCACTTCTCCAGCACGGGCCGGACAATGCCTTCGCGCTCCTGGGCCAGCGCCATCAGGAGATGCAGCGGATACAAAACCTGCCCATCGGACCGGGCCGCCACTTCCTGCGATTGCTGCAACGCCTCCTGCGCTTTCTGCGTGAGTTTGTCGAATCGGATCACGGGTTCTCGCTTTCTATTATGCCGCTAGACGCGCATCAGCCGCCAGGCCGGGAACTACCCGCCCCGGGCGGGGGATGCCGGCTAGCCCGACGCTGTTACAACTTGGCTTGGATGGTGGGTTGGCGCGGCTTGGCCGCCGGCGTATTCGGCAGCGTTACCGTCAGCACGCCGTTGTGGTAGCCCGCCGCCACGTGCTCCGTGTCCACCGTCGTGGGAACCGTGAAACTGCGGGTGAACTGGCCGTAGGCACGCTCGATGCGGTGGTAGCCGTTGCGGCTGTCGTCTTTTTCAAACTTGCGTTCGCCGGAGAGGGTCAAGGTCTGGTTCTCGACGCGCAGATCGATGTCTTTGAGTTCGACTTCGGGGACGTCCGCTTTGAGGACCAGTTCGTCTTCGGTCTCGAAAATATCAACCGCGGGCGACCAGGGCCGGCTGGTGCGAGGCTCGCTGAGCAGGCGGGTGAACGCATCCTCAAAGAAACGGAGATTCGCCAATGGATCGGTATGGGTAAGGGACATGGGTGTTTCGTACTCCTTGTTGAGAATTTCTGGACTTAACTTCATCCAATCACAATAATAAAATATTAGCGGAAGATTGTCAAGTATTCGTGAGCGAGAATTTGTGGGGATCGCCAATCCCCCACGACACACCTCTACTGTCTATTGTTTTCATTGGTTTATCAATTCCCTTCGACGCCCGCTACCGGAATGCTTGCCAGCAGAGCTGCAAGCCCATGCACGTCAGCCACGCCGAAAGCGCCACCCGCAGCGGCCGCGACGGCAGAACCGATAGCAGGTTGGCCCCGATCACTGCGCCGGCAATGCCGCCGACGATCAGGTGGGTGAGGATTCCCGCCTGATAGTGCCCCGCGGAAAGGTGAAAGCCGCCTCCCACGATCGAGCAGGCCAGGCCGAACACCACGTCCGTGCCCACCACGCTGGCCGGCGCCAGCGGCGTCAGATTCAGCAGCGCGATGCTGCCCAGCGCCCCGGCCCCCGCCGAGGAAAACCCAACCTCGCCGCCGATGATGAAGGCGATCGGCGGCAGCCACTGGGAGCGGTCCTGCAAGGCCCGATGATGCGCGCTGCGGCGCATCGTGCGCACCAGATTGTAGGCCGCCATGGCCGCCACCAGCCCGCCTATGATCAGAAACAGCGCGCTCCGGTGATGGTTGGCGTCCAGACGGCCGATCGCGTAGTAGCCCAGCAGCACCCCCGGAATGCCCCCGTAGGTCAGCCGCAGAAGCGTCCGGTAATGGATCTGCTTGCGGATGATGTACACCGGAGCGCTGGCCAGCTTGGTCACCGCCGAGAAGGCCAGCGACGTTCCCACGGCCTCGGCCGGCGAAACTTTGAAGAAAAGCATCAGGACAGGAGCAAGAAGCGATCCCGCTCCGACGCCGGTCAACCCCACAGCCGCCGCAATGAGGAAGCCCACCAGGATTTCAGTCATGGATTGGCCGACAGTAACCCAAAGAACGTCGTGCCATTGTAGCGCGGATCAATCTACCGCGTCTATCAACGAATGGTGATCGGCCCTTCCATCGCCTACTGGCCCGGTACCGCGCTGCTGGCCCCCGCCAGAGCGTTGGCGATGGCCGTCCCGTCCGGCGTGCCCAGCCCGGTGCAGGCGTCCCATCCGGGACCGGCCGCATACCCCCCGATCCGCCCCGTAATGTCATTGTTCCCCGAAGTGATGTCGTGCAGCGCGTTGGCCGCCTGCCCGTAGAGCAGCGGATTGACGAACCCGGCCGGAGTGCCCAGGCGCTGATTGATGCGCGCCATTAACCCGGCCCACAGCGGCGCCACCGCGCTGGTTCCCCCCACGGCGCCTTGCTGCCCGTCGGCCAGGACGGTGTACCCCGTGGCGGGA
>VFSW01007593.1_pt1 | contig 15711 bp, 15 predicted proteins | sample 5358111 | NCBI WGS metagenome assembly VFSW01 (sample SAMN11554181, study PRJNA540505) | mine drainage metagenome | isolation source: sediment from site ElyBrook_90M | place: USA: Ely Copper Mine, Vershire, VT | collected 2017
GCGCCAGCAGCGAACGCGTCTCGCGGATCAGGCGCTCGGCCTGGGCGCCGGTGATGGGTTCGCGCGAGTCCATGGTTTCGTCGATCAGCACGATCAGTTGGGAGAGTTCGCGGAGCCATGCGAACGACGGGTCGTTCAAGACGAGATCGAGCAGGTGTCCTGGGGATTCGAGGCGCCGCACTTCGCGGTCATACAGCGCCGCTTCGGAATCGAGCAGACGCTTGTGAAGCCGCAGCAGGCCGTTGCGGAGGAGCGTGAGTTGCTGATCGATGATGTCCGGCGCGGGGTCGGCGGAGGGCATGTAGTCATGATAGCCGGAGGCGCTGGGGGAGCGAACCGGGTGCGGCGGCCTACTCGAGTTCGAGTGCGGCGACGGAGTCCATCTTGTCGATGTCGACTCCGGTTCCGTCATCAACCGCGTAAGGCTTCAGATCGATCGGTTTCTGGCCGGGCATCAGAAGGCGGACGTGTTGGAACGTGCCCAGGACGTGAATCGTGATCGAGTCGACGGGATAGTCGGAATAGTTCACCAGATGAAGCAGAACGGGCTTGCCTGAGGGGGCCTCGACGAGGTTTGAAATCATCGTGGAGACGTTGAACAGGCGCGCGCCGAGGTTTTGCCGTCCGGTGAGCGAGTTTAGCTCCTTCCAGATCTCATCGAGTTGCTGGAGCGAGCTGGCATCGAGAACAATTGCGCCATCCTTCGGGAGCACGAACTTCCAGCCTGGGGGGGCATTGAGCAGCGTCCCGCCGGCGCGGGCAAAGGACTGCAGCGCATCGCGCTGCGCAGGGGTGAGCGAGGATGGGTCGACATCGGCGGCCATGGTGAGGCCTTTCATCGAATCCGGCGACACGCGCGAGGGAGGCAGCGGGCGGACCGGCGTGTGCTTGACGGCGATCATATCGAGGATGCCGCCGGAGAGCAGTGCGCCGCTAGAGACGCCTTCGACGATGCCGAGATCACTTCGCGGCTGCCAGTTGCGCCATTCGTTGTGGTCCTCGTAGAACTGGAGGTATTGGCCGATCTGCTTCCATTGGTTCAAGGCGCGCGGATCGTGCGCGAGCAGCCGCTGGTTGAACTCGTCGTCGAGGGCGACGATCCAGCGTGCGCCGCTCATGGCCGCATCGCCGATGGTTTGCAGATAGCGGTCCGTGCGGATCACGGTGTTTGGCGGCGGCAGGTTGCCGATCCAGATGGTGGAGTTGGTCAGCGCGTGAACGAAGCGAAGAAAGCCGGTGTTCGTGTCGATCCACGGCGCGCCGCTTGGGGCGGACTTCGCCTGGCCGTTCGTCTGTACTTCGACGCCGGGCCAGATGCCCTGATCGGTTCCGACGATCGGCTGGGAGGAGTCGAACCGCATTTTGACACGTGGGGAAAGCTCGACCGAGAGGATTTTCGAATCGGCGAGGGCGCGCGGGACACTTTCCGGGAAGTCCCCTTCGAGGACGACGCCGGAGAGTCCGAGCCTTACTGCCTCACGGGCTTGATCGAGCGCCGAGGCGCCCGGGTGGACGACACCCAGAACCACAACGCCACGCCGGGCGGCCGCGGCGGCGAAAGGTTTGGACCACTTTGGGTGTTCGACGAGGAGGCAGTTTAGGGGCGTGGGCCGAAGTAGATCCAGAGAGGCTGGATCACCAGAAGCCCAACGCGCCGGCACCCACGCGGAGGGGGTGGAGGAAAGCAAGAGTGCGGCGAGGAACATGCCTGAAAACATTAGTCTAGCTCCAGCGGCCGTTGGCCTGCGGAAATTCGCCGGACATGAAGTCTTTTTAATAGACTCTTAAGGGTTGCTTCATAGATCGTCTGTCATGATGAGTCAGTAGTCCAATGGGCTACAGACCACCAAGGAGAATGCCAGAATGAAGAAGTTAATGACCCTCATGCTCGGCCTGTCGCTCGTGATGGGCGCGACCGCGGTTTTCGCGCAGGACGCCCCGAAGTCTGACAGCGGGAAGAAGAAGACCAAGAAGGCGAAAAAGGCGAAGAAGAGCAAGGCCGACGCCCCGACGGGCTAAGCGCGCCGAACCGTTTCCAGGAATTTTTCGCGCATGCTGCGCTCCTTCGGGAGCAGGTGGCATGCGCGACTTCTTTTTTGGGGTGGGTTTGACCGGCCCGAGTCGACCTCAAGCGGACTTGATCTCGGTCCAAAGGCGGTCCCGCAGGCGTAGCGTCTCCGGGCGAAGCGCTAACTCGAGTTCGCCGAGGGCTGCGATCTCGGGTGGTGGGTAAAGCGCCGGGTTGTGCTCGAACTCGCTGGGAAGCAGTTGGCGGGCGGCGAGGTTGGTGGTGGTGGTTCGTGAGGCGAGCGCGTTGGCGGCGGCGATGTCCGGCCGAAGCATGAAGTCCAGAAAGCGGTGGGCGAGTTCGCGACGTGAACTTTCGCGAAGAATGACAAGGGTGTCGAGATACGCCGGGTAGCCTTCGCGCGGGTAGACGAAGGCGATGCGGTCCGATTCGTCGATCGCCTGCTGCGCGGTGGTGTTCCACATCTGGGCGGCGAGCACGTCGCCGCTGACCACCTGGTCCCGCACTTCGGCATTGATGTAGGCGCGCAGGAGCGGCTTCTGCTGGATTGCTTCGCGGCTGGCCGGGCGGAGATCGTCCGGGCTTTCGGGGTTGATCGACTTGCCAAGACGCTTCAGGCAGGCGCCGAAGACATCGCTGGGATCGTCGAGCATGGTGATGCGGCCGCGCAGGCGCTCCTCCCAGAGGCTGGCCCAAGCGTCGGGTGCCGGTGTGAGCGAGCGGTTGTAGACGATGCCCGCCGCGCCCGTCATGTACGGGACCGACCAGCGCAGGTTCGGAACGTGGGCCGGGAGCTCAAACACGGGGTCGAGATTGACGAGGTTCGGGAGCAGGGCATGATCGAGCGGGGAGAGTAACTCCTCTTCGAGCATCGCCTGGATGAAGAAACTGCTTGGGACGACGATGTCCCAGCCGGAGTTTCCGCTGCCGACGCGGGCGAGCATTTCCTCGTTGCTTTCGTAGACGGAGTAACGGACCCGGACGCCGTAGGTGGCCTCGAACTTAGGCACTGTGTCGGGCGCGATATAGGCGGACCAACTTAGTATGTTGAGTCTCGGGCGGCGGTCCCGCGCGCAGGCGGCGAGGGCGAGCGCGCTGCCTAGTAATTCGCGCCGTCTCATGGGGACTCCGCCGGACGGCTCAGCGCCTGCGAGATCAACACCAGCGCTCCGAGACCCAAGAAGATCATCGCCGAGAGGGCGTTGAGCACGGGATTCACGCCACGGCGCGCGATGGCGTAGATGACCATCGGCAGCGTCTCGCTTCCGACGCCGGCGACGAGGCTGGTGATGACATAATCGTCGAAGGAGACGGTGAAGGCGAGCAGCGCGGAGGCGATCACGCCGGGCAAGATCGAGGGAAGCGCGACTTCGCGGAAGGCCTGCCAAACGGTCGCTCCGAGATCGAGCGCCGCTTCCTCCAGCCGCGCGTCGAGGGTGCGCAGGCGCGCCAGCACACCCAACACGACATAGGCGATGGAAAAGGCGATGTGAGCCAGGATGACCGTGTGCATCCCCAGACGTGCGTGGAGAAAACGGAAGATGGCCTGGAAGAAGGCGAGCAGTGAGACGCCGGTGACGATTTCAGGCGTGACGAGGGTCAAATATACGACGCCGAGCAGGGTGCGCGAGCTGCGCTTCCAAAGTCCGTAGGCGCAGCCGGTGCCGATGGCGGTGGCAAGAAGCGTGGCGGTGAAGGCGATGATGAGGCTGTTTGCGGTGGCCTCGGACAACTGCGGATCGGCGAAGGCGGCACGATACCAACGCAGCGAGAAACCTTCCCACAGGGTGAACTTCGAGCGGTTGACGCTGAACGCTGCGAGCACCAGCAGAGGCAGGTAGAGAAAAGCAAACGCACCTGCGGCATAGACCGGCAGCCAGCGCGCGCCGAGCCGGCGTCTCATAGCAACGCCTCGCCGCGGCGCCGCAGCCCGACGACAAGCAGCACGACGACAATCGTCATCAGCGCCAGCGAGGCGGCGGAGCCGAACGGCCAGTCGCGCGCGGTCGTGAACTGGTTGTTGATCAGGTTGCCGATCAAGACGGTCTTGCCGCCGCCGAGGAGATCCGGCGTCAGATACGCGCCGAGACAGGGGATGAAGATGAGGACGGAGGCGGCGAGAAAGCCGGGCGCGGCGAGCGGCAGCATGATGCGGACCAGCGTTTGCCAGGGGCGTGCGCCGAGATCCGCGGAAGCTTCAAGCAACGACGGATCGAGGCGATCGAGCGTCGCGTAGAGAGGAAGCACGGCGAAAGGAAGATAGCCATATACGAGGCCCAGCAGCACGGCGCCGTCGTTATAGAGCAGCGGCAGCGGTTGGTGGATGAGACGGAGGCGCATCAGGAGCGTGTTGATGAGGCCGGTGTCGCGCAGCAGAAACATCCAGGCGTAAGTGCGGATGAGGAAGCTGGTCCAGAACGGCAGGATGACGAGCGTGAGATAGAGGTTCTTGCGTTTGGCTGCGCGCGAAAGAAACAGGGCGAGGGGGAAACCGAGCGCGAGACACAGCACGGTGGCAGCGGCGGCGATCCAGACGGAGCGGAAGAAAATGGCGGCGTAGAGCGGGTCCGCCAGGCGCACGTAGTTTTCCCACGTCCAGGGCTTTGCGATGCTTCCGTAGGGCGAGCGCGTGAGCAGGCTGTAAGCGAGGACGATGGCGAGCGGCGCGACCATGAGCGCGACCAGGACCACCCAGGACGGAGCTAGAAACAGCGCGCGCAGGCGGTTCAGGGGAGCGGAATTACTCAGCAAAGCGGAGCTCGTCGGAAGGCTGCCACCAAAGATGAACGGGTTCGCCGGCAGTGAAGGCGGCATCGAGGCGCGACACTTCGGCGACGACCGGTTCACCGCCTGGGAAGCGGGTTTCCAGATGGACGCGGTTGCCCAGGAAGTTCGCGCGCAGAACCACCGCTTCACGGGCCGGCACTGCGCCGTCCGGGCGATCCCTCGACACGCGAATCGCTTCGGGGCGCACACCGAAGCCATCGATCCAATTCACTTCGCCGAGGAACGACGCCACGAACCGCGTGCGTGGGTGAAGATACAACTCGCGCGGCGTGCCAATCTGCTCGATGCGCCCGGCGTTCATGACGGCGATGCGGTCGGAAATCGAGAGCGCCTCTTCCTGGTCGTGCGTGACGAAGAGGAAGGTAATGCCGACGCGGCGCTGCAACTGCTGCAACTCGGCGCGAACCTGTTTGCGGAGGTTCGGATCTAGCGCGGAGAGCGGCTCGTCGAGCAGCAGGACATCGGGCTCAAGCACCAGGGACCGCGCGAGGGCGGCGCGCTGCTTCTCTCCGCCGGACATCTGGTGCGGATGGCGCGACTCTTTACCGGTGAGGCGAACCAATTCGAGCACGCGAGCGACGCGTTCGGAGATGTCCGGCGGCACTTTTCCGCGGCGCAGACCGAACTCGACGTTGCCGCGAACGGTTAAGTGAGGGAAGAGAGCGTAGTTTTGAAAAACCGTGGAGACGTTGCGCCGGTAGGGAGGAAGAGTGTGAACGGGATGGCCGTTGAGGAAGATTTCGCCGGGGGTGGGGGATACAAAGCCGGCGATGAGGCGGAGCGTGGTCGTCTTGCCGCAGCCCGAGGGACCCAGGAGCGAGAACAACTCCCCCCTGGGCGCCTCAAGCGAGACACCTTCCACGGCTGCGTGGCCGGGGAAGTGCTTCGAGATGTTACGAAGCTCCAGAACTGCCGGCATCGTAAGCGGGCGTGGTGCGGCGCTACTTCGCCGAATGGAAGCGCGCGGCCACCGCTTCCCAGTTCACGACGCTCCACCAGGCGCCGATGTATTCGGGCCGGCGGTTCTGATACTTGAGATAGTAAGCATGCTCCCAGACATCGAGACCCATGACCGGGAACTTACCCTCCATGACAGGCGAATCCTGGTTGGCGGTGGAGTAGATATCGAGCTTACTGCCGCCCGAGACGAGCCACGCCCAGCCCGAACCGAAGCGGGTGGCCGCGGCGTTGTTGAATTTCTCCTTGAAAGTTTCGAAGCTGCCGAAGGCGGCGTTGATGGCCAAGGCGAGATCACCCGTGGGAGCGGAGGCGCCGCCCACCTTCATGATGGTCCAGAACATCGAGTGATTGATGTGGCCGCCGCCGTTGTTGCGGACCGCGGTGCGAATCGCCTCGGGCACGATGGCGCAGTTGTTGGCGAGCAGTTCCTCGACGGTCTTGGACCGTAAGTCCGGCGCCTGTTCGAGCGCCTTGTTGAGGTTATTCACGTAAGCGGCGTGATGCTTGCCGTGATGGATCTCCATCGTCATCTTGTCGATGTACGGCTCAAGCGCGTCTGGCGCGTACGGAAGTGCGGGAAGTGTGAATGCCATGAAATCTCCTCTCTGTTCAACTACTGTGTCGCCTCCGGACGAGGGAGCGCAAGTGGCGCAAGTCTCAACCGGAGAATCCGCCGGCCCGCTCGAACGCTGCGGCGAGGCGGAACATGCCCGCTTCATCGAAGTGGCGGGTGAAGATCTGCATGCCGACCGGCAGTCCGGCCGGGGTTTTGCCGCACGGGACGCTCATGCAGGGGATGCCGGCTAAGTCGCCGGTGATCGTGTAAATGTCGGAAAGATACATCTCCATGGGGTCGCCCATCTTTTCACCGAGCTTGAAGGCCGGCGAGGGGCTGACAGGAGCGACGATGGCGTCCACTTGTTCGAAGGACTGGGCGAAGTCGCGGGCGATTAGCGTGCGCACGCGCTGCGCCTTGACGTAGTAAGCGTCGTAGTAACCGTGGCTGAGCACGTACGTGCCGAGCATGATGCGCCGCTTGCACTCGTCGCCGAAGCCCTGGCCGCGCGTGGTGCGATACATTTCCGCGAGCGTGCCCGCCTGGGGCGACCGCGTGGTGAAGCGGACGCCGTCGTAACGCGCGAGGTTCGAGCTAGCCTCGGCGGTGGCGATGATGTAGTAGCAGGCGATGGCGTATTCCGTGTAGGGCAGGCTGATCTCGCGCACTTCGCAGCCGAGGCGTTTTAGCGTTTCGATGCCGCGCGCAATCAAATCGCCGGTTTCGCTTGGCAGGCTCTGGAAGTACTCCTTCGGAAGGCCGATCCGTTTCCCTTCGACGTTTTCTTCGAGTGCGGCGAGATAGCCGGTGACGGGCACCGCGGAACTGGTGGCGTCGTGTTCGTCGCGGCCGGCGATGGCTTCGAGCACCAGCGCGGCGTCGTACACCGAACGGCCGAGGGGACCGATGTGGTCGAGCGAGCTGGCGAATGCTGCCAAGCCGTAGCGCGAGACGCGCCCGTAGGTCGGCGTGACACCGACCACACCGCAGAACGACGCGGGTTGGCGGATGGAGCCGCCGGTATCGGAGCCGAGCGAGGCGACCGCAGTGCCTTGCGCCACGCAGGCCGCCGAGCCGCCACTGGAGCCGCCCGGCACGCGTTCGGGGTCGTGCGGATTCCGCACCGGCCCGAATGCGGAGTTCTCGTTCGAGGAGCCCATGGCGAATTCGTCGCAATTGGTTTTGCCGATTATCATGCCGCCCGCCCGCTCGATGCGTTCAACGGCGGTGGCATCGTAGGGCGGGATGAACTTCTCGAGCAGTTTTGAGCCGCAGCTCGAGCGCACGCCGCGCGTCATGATGACGTCTTTCACGGCCACGGGCACTCCTGCGAGCGGGCCCGGATCTGTACCCGCGGCGAGCTGCTGGTCCACCTTGCGGGCCGTGGCCATGGCGCGCTCGCCGCAGAACTCGATATAGGCGTTGGTCTTCGGATTTTCCGCTTCGGCGAAGGCAAGTGCGGCTTGTGCGATTTCGCTCGCGCTGATCTCCTTCGCCCGCAAACCGCGCTGAATCCGTGCCGCACTCCAGGAAGCCACTTCGGCCGGGAACTCGCTCATCGTTCAATCACCTTGGGAACCTTGAAGTACCCCGAGCCGGCCAGCGGCGCGTTCGCCAGTGCTCCTTCGACGCCGATGCCCGGCCGCGGTTCGTCCGGACGCAGCAGCGGGGACTCGGCGGCATCGAACAGAACCTGCGCCATCGGCTCGACGCCGGTTGTGTCGATGCGATTCAGAGTCTCCATGTGGGTGAGGATCTCTTCGAGGTCGTGCGTGATGCGCTTCATCTGCTCCGGGCTGAGATCCAGGTTCGCCAGATCGGCGACCAGGGCGGCCTGTTCGGCACTGATCTTCAAGACACGCTCCTGCGCTCTGATGCGAGGTAATTGCGGCGCAGCACCGGGTCCTCGATCTCACCGGCCGAGTGGGAGGCCGAGCGGGCTGGGGGCCGGCGGGGAACCGCGATGCGAAATTCCAGATCGTTCACCAAGTTCGTGCCGAGTAAGCCCTGCAGCTTCGCCAGGATCGGCGTGCGCATCTGCCACAACTGCCTCTGCCACACCCCGTCATCCACTTCCACCACGAGCTTGTCGCGCACCAGCGCCACGGCGCGCGCGTATTCGGCGATGCGCCGGCCCACGGCAGCGGGCCACGCCGCCTTGGCTACATCCTCGGCCGGAACTCCGGGCCGCACCAACAGCCGTGCTACAGTTTTTCCCGCACGTTCCATTGCGTCGTTGAACCCACGATTTTAACACTGCGGGCGAGATTCGCTCTTCGGATTTTATCCTCGCGTGCCAGGGGGACGATGGCGTGGGATAGCATCGGAGGATATGCTCGTACTGGCTTCGCAATCGCCCCGGCGCGCCGATCTGCTGGCACAGGCGGGCATCCCGTTTGTGGTGCGCGTGGCGCCGGTTGAGGAGTGCCGCACGCCCGGCGAATTGCCCGAGGCCTATGTCGTGCGGCTCGCACGCGAGAAGGCCCGCGCCGCACGCGCTGAAGCGGACGAGGTTGTGCTGGGCGCGGACACCGTCGTGGTTGCCTCGGGCGAGCTGCTCGAAAAACCTGTGGATGAGGCCGATGCCGCGCGCATGCTCCGCGCCCTGTCCGGCCGTGCGCACGAGGTGTTGACCGGGTTCTGCCTTCGACGCGACGTGGCCGAGAACATTGGCGTTGCGCGCACGGTTGTGCGTTTCGCGCCGCTGAGTGAAGACGAGATCGCCTGGTATATTGCCTCTGGTGAGCCGCGCGACAAAGCCGGCGCGTACGCGATTCAAGGGCTTGCTTCGCGCTTCATCGAAGGCATTGAAGGCTGTTACTTCAACGTGGTCGGCTTACCCGTGCCGCTGATTTACCGGCGGCTGCACGAGATGGGCGAATCCGGGCTCTGAGATCCGGCACCCGTTACTTCTCAGCCAGCAGCTTCACAACCATGGCGCGGATGTTGTTGGCTTCGGCATCCTCGGCGTTGAAGGAGTCCTTGCCGTCGTATTGGCCGCGGATATTTCCTCTGCGGTCAACAAAGCTCAGGAACGGAACGTAGTGGTGCGAGGTCGGATCGAAGCCCATGAAGCGCGCGGCATTCTCATAGGCGATTGCGCCGACCGGGAATCCGGGGCTGAAGTTCTTGATGAAGCCCGGGATGTCATCGGTCTGCGACTGAACGATGGCGCCCTCGATGACCTGCAAACCGCGGGGGCCGAACTCCTTCTGCATCGTCGAGAGAATTCGCGTGGTCGCCTGGCAGTGAGGGCAGGTGGTGAGAATCATCGCCGCGATCACGACCTTGCCGTGATACTGGCTGACACTGACCTTGCCGCCGCCGGGGATGTCGATCGAAACGTCCCTCGACACCTTCGGCACCGAAGCGGCCGTTAGAGCCGCGGCGAGGGCGACCATCAAAACAGGGGCAAAAAAACGAAAGGCACGCACGATAAAAATTATAACTAAGCAGGGCGCTGACAGACTAGATTGACCCGGACGGCGCGGCAGGGAACGCAGGGTGGACGCTTGAGAAGCTGCCGGGCCATCCGTTAGACTCTCGGATGGCTCCCGGTGTGCCGCATGCCGGGCGAAAATCACCAATGAAAACCATCCGCCGCGTCGCCGTCCTCGGAGCCGGCACCATGGGCTCGCGCATTGCCGCGCACTTTGCGAACGCTGGGATTCCGTCGCTGCTGCTCGATGTGGTGACGCCGGATCAGCCCGACCGGAACTTCGCCGCTCGCCGCGGCATCGAAACCGCCGCCAAACAGAAGCCCGGCGGATTCTATACGCCGTCGGGCGCAGCACTCATCGAGCCGGGGAATTTTGAAGACGACCTCGGCGGCATCGCACGCTGCGACTGGGTGATCGAGGCGGTGGTCGAGAGGCTCGACGTCAAGCGGGCGCTGTGGCGCAAGGTGGAGCTGCTGCGCAAACCTGACGCGATTCTTTCCACCAACACGAGCGGAATTCCGCTGGCGCGGATCTGCGAAGACTTCTCGCCGGAGTTCCGCCGCCACTTTCTCGGCACGCACTTTTTCAACCCTCCTCGTTATCTGTTCCTGATGGAGATGATCCCCGGGCGCGACACGGACCCCGCGGTTCTGTCGTTTGTGCGCGATTTCGCCGACATCCGGCTCGGCAAAGGCGTGGTTCCGTGCAAGGACACGCCGAACTTCATCGCCAATCGCATCGGCAGTTTTTATGGCGGCACTGTGCAGACGGCGATGATCGAGGCCGACTTCACGATCGAAGAAGTGGACGCACTCACCGGTCCGCTGATCGGGCTCCCCAACAGCGCGAGTTTCCGGCTGCTCGATATCATCGGCATCGATATATGGGCTTTCGTCGGCAAGAATCTGTACGACGCCGCGCCGGGCGATCCGTGGCGTGAGCGCTTCCTTCCGGCGCCGTATCAGCAGGCGATGATCGAGCGCAAGTGGCTCGGTGAGAAGACCGGGCAGGGATTCTACAAGCGCGTCGGCTCGGGCGAGAAGCGGGAAATTCACGCGATCGACTGGAAGACACTCGAATATCATCCGGCGTCGAAGGTGAATTTCCCGTCCGTCGAGACGGCGCGGCAGATCGAGGACCTCAGTTTGCGCCTGCGGATGCTGGTGAACACGGACGACCGCGTGGGGCGGTTCCTCTGGCGTTTGTTCAGCGATGTCTGTCTCTACTCGGCCGAGCGGGTGCCGGAGATTTCGGACCGCATCGTCGAAATCGACCGCGCAATGCGCTGGGGCTATGCGCATAAGCTCGGGCCGTTTGAGCTGTGGGACGCGCTGGGCTTCGTCGATACCGCACGGCGCATGGAACGCGAAGGCCGCACAATGCCGCCGGCGGTCGAGGAGATGCTTCGGCTGGGGGCGGCTTCGTTTTACACGTTCTCGATCGACGGCGCATCGCCTCGCACGGAATACTTCGATTTTGTTTCGACGCATTTTAAGCCGCTCGAACCGCGCCCCGGCGTGGTCGTGCTGGCGGACCGCAAGCGTTCCGGCGGCCTGATCCGGAAGAACCCCGGCGCATCGCTGATTGACCTGGGCGACGGCATCCTTTGCGTGGAATTCCACAGCAAGATGAACTCGCTCGGTGCCGACAACGTCGGCATGCTGCATGCGGGCATCGAGGAGACCGAGCGGAACTTCGAGGCGATGGTGGTGGCCAACCAGGGCGACAATTTCTCGGTTGGCGCGAACCTCATGATGGTGCTGCTGGCCGCGCAGGACGGCGATTGGAACGATCTCGGCGAGGCCGTGCACCGGTTCCAGCAAGCGAACATGGCGCTGAAGTACGCGGCGCGGCCGGTGGTAGTGGCGCCGTTCGGGCAGACGCTCGGCGGCGGGTGCGAAGTGGCCCTGCACGCGACGCGCTGCCAGGCCGCGGCGGAGTTGTACATGGGACTGGTGGAAGTGGGCGTAGGATTGATTCCGGGCGGGGGCGGCTGCAAGGAACTGTTGATGCGGCTGAAGGATCCGCGCCGGGTGTTTGAACTGATCGGCTACGCGAAGGTGTCGAGCAGTGCCGAGGATGCCCGCCAGCTTGGCCTGCTGAACCGTGCCGACCGCATTTCGATGAACCGGGATCGTCTGGTTGCCGACGCCAAGGCGCTCGCGCTATCTCTGGTTCCCGGCCACGCCCCCGGCGCGCCGCGCAACGACATCACGGCCGGGGGCGAGAACGTCTTCTCGCTGCTGAAGCTCGGCGTATGGAGCGCCCGGCAGGGGCACTTTATATCGGATTACGATACAGTGGTCGGCGAAAAGCTGGCTTATATCCTCGCCGGCGGGCGCCTCACCGGGCAGCAGATGGTGAGCGAGCAGTATCTGCTCGACCTCGAGCGCGAGGCGTTCCTCAGCCTCTGCGGCAACCAGAAGACCCAGGAACGGATGGCGTATATGCTGAAGACGGGCAAAGCGCTTCGAAATTAGCGCGGCAGGTGAGCCAAGGGAGGTTTTGCGAAGTGACCGAAGCTGTCGTGATTGATTGCCTGCGCACGCCGGTGGGCAAGAGCGGGCGGGGCACGCTGCGCAATACCCGCCCCGACGATCTGGCCGCGTCCGTGATCGGCGCGCTGCGGGAAAAATATCCGGCCGTGCCCGCCGAGGAGATCGACGACGTGATCCTGGGCTGCGCGATGCCCGAAGGCGAACAGGGCATGAATGTCGCCCGTATCGCCGCTCTTCGCGCAGGTCTGCCCGACATCGTGCCGGCGGTTACGGTTAACCGCTTCTGCTCGTCGGGCCTGCAGGCCATCGCCATGGCCGCGGAGAAGATTCGGGCCGGCAGCGCGCAGATTGTGCTTGCGGGCGGCACCGAATCGATGAGCATGATTCCAATGAGCGGCGGAAAATTCGCGCCCAACCCGTGGATGGTAGATCATATGCCGCAGATCTACATGGGCATGGGACTGACCGCCGAACAGTTGCGCGTCAAGTACGGCATCGGCCGCGCGGAGCAGGACGAGTTCTCCTACCGCAGCCATCAACGAGCGCTGAGCGCGCAGGCTGAGGGACGGTTTGACGACGAACTGGTGCCGGTTGAGGTCGACTCGACCATGCTTTCGAATGGGCGTACAGTAACTTCGAAAACGATGTTCACGCGCGACGAAGGGCCTCGCGCCGATACGTCGCTTGAGGCGCTGGCGAAGCTGAAGCCGGTGTTCCAAGCCGACGGAACCGTCACGGCGGGCAACGCGTCGCAGACCAGCGATGGCGCGGCGGTGGCGCTGGTGATGAGCGCCGCGCGTGCACAGGAACTGGGCCTGAAGCCGATGGCGCGTTTTGTCAGCTTCGCGGTCGCCGGCGTGCCTCCGGAAGTGATGGGCATCGGGCCCGTGGTGGCCATTCCGAAGGCGCTGGCGCTGGCCGGCCTGAAGCTCGATGATATCGGTGTGATTGAGTTGAATGAAGCGTTCGCGGTGCAGGTGCTGGCGGTGATTCGCCAGGCGGGCCTCGACCTGGAGCGTATCAACGTCAATGGCGGAGCCATCGCGCTGGGCCATCCGCTCGGCTGCACCGGCGCCAAGCTCACAGCAACCATTCTGCGCGAGATGCCGCGCCGCAACACCCGCTACGGAATGGTCACCATGTGTATTGGCGGCGGCCAGGGAGCGGCGGGCATTTTCGAAAACTGGAACTGAGTTCTCAAAGAAAGGGGACACCCATGGCTGCCACGACCGCCGCACCGGCCCACGTTCGAGGCGGAGCGTTTCTGATCGAAGAGACGCTGCCCGAGCATGTTTTCACGCCCGAGGACTTCACGGACGAACATCGCGCCATCGCGCGCACGACGGAAGAGTTCTGGGCCAACGAGGTAGCGCCGAAGGTGGAAGCCATCCAGCATCACGAGCCCGGCGTGGCCGTGTCGCTGCTTCGCAAATCGGCGCAGCTTGGCCTCACCGCGGTGATTCTGCCGGAGAAGTTCGGCGGCATGGAGATGGACCTGGCCTCGATGATGGTGGTGGCCGAAGTAGTGGCACGAGATGGGTCGTACTCGGGCTGGCACGGCGCGCACACCGGCATCGGGACGCTGCCGCTGCTGCTGTTCGGCTCCGAGGCGCAGAAGCAGAAGTATCTGCCGAAGCTCGCCACCGCGGAGATGGTGGCCGCATATTGCCTGAGCGAGCCGCAGGCCGGCTCCGACGCCCTGGCCGTACGAACGCGCGCCGACTTGAGCGCCGACGGCACCCACTACGTTCTCAACGGCCAGAAAATGTGGATCACCAACGGCGGCTCGGCGGATCTGTACACGATTTTCGCCAAGGTGGGCGGCGAAAAATTTACGGCGTTTCTCGTCGAGCGGGCCTTCACCGGCGTCAATCCCGGCGCTGAAGAAAGGAAGATGGGCATCAAGGGTAGCTCGACCACCGCGGTGTACCTGGACAACGTGAAGGTGCCGGTGGAGAACGTGCTCGGCGAGGTCGGACGCGGGCACATTATCGCCTTCAACATCCTGAACCTCGGGCGGCTGAAGCTGGGGCCGTTCGCCATCGGCGGCGCGAAGGAAGTGTTGCGCGTGTCGCTCAAATATGCGCAGGAGCGGAAGGCGTTTGGCCGCTCGATCGCGGACTTCGGCATGATCCGGCACAAGCTGGCGGAGATGGCTATTCGGATATATGCCGCCGAGGCGATGAGCTACCGCGTGGTGGGCATGATCGAACACGAGTTGGACGGCTTCTCGTGGGAGCAGCCGGACGCTGCGCACAAAATGCTGAAGGCGGTGGAAGAGTATGCCGCTGAATGCTCTTATATTAAGGTTTTCGCAAGCGAGATGCTCGATTATGTGACGGACGAGGGCGTGCAGATTCACGGCGGCTACGGCTACCATCAGGACTACGCCGTCGAACGCGCCTATCGCGATTCGCGCATCAACCGCATCTTCGAAGGCACGAACGAGATCAACCGATTGCTCGCCACCGGCATGCTGCTCAAGAGGGCGCAGCGCGGTTTGCTTCCGTTGGTGGAAGCGGTAAAGAAGTTGCAAGCCGAACTTCTTGCCGGACCTCAGCCATCCTCCGATGGGCAGGCGGGGCCGCTGACCGAAGAGGCGCGCGTCGCGTCGAACGCGAAGAAGATCGCGCTGTTCACGCTCGGCGTCGCCTACCAGCGCTATCTGAATTCGCTGGAGGAGCAGCAGGAGGTTCTGGCCGGCATCACGGACATTGCGATGAGCGCCTTCGCCATCGAAAGCACAGTGCTTCGCGGGCAGAAGATGGCCGCGCCGGGGCTGGCGCATAGGATGACGCAGGTGTTCGCGCGCGAGGCGATGGAGACGGCGGAGAGCGCCGCGCGTACGGTGCTTGCGGCGTGCTCGGAGGGCGATGCGCTGCGGATGAACCTGTCGATCCTCAAGCGCTTCGCGAAATCCGAACCGGTGAACTCGATCGTCCTCCGGCGCGACATCGCTTCCGCGCTGCTCGACGCCGGCAAATACCGCGTCTGAGTGGCTCTCTGCCGGATCATCCTCGTCGTCGGCCTGCCGGGCGCGGGCAAAACAAGATACCTACGCGAGTTGGGCGTGAACGCGATTTCTTCCGATGAGATCCGGCGGCTGCTGGCCGACGATCCGACAGATCAGACGATCAATGGGCGCGTGTTTCAGACGGTGAGGTTCCTGCTGGCGCAACGTTTGCGGCTGGGACGGCCGGCGACCTACATCGACGCGACCAGCCTGACGCGCCGCGAGCGGGCTCCGTATGTTCGCCTGGCTCGGGCCTGCGGCGCCGAAGTTGAGGTGCTCTACTTCGACGTGCCGCTCCAAACCTGTCTCGAGCGAAATCAGGGACGCGATCGCATTGTCCCCGACGAGGCGATTCGGACAATGGCCGCGCGGCTCGAGCCGCCGTCGCCGGAAGAAGGGTTCTCGCGGATCACGGTCGTCGCCACCTA
>VFSW01007594.1_pt1 | contig 15710 bp, 20 predicted proteins | sample 5358111 | NCBI WGS metagenome assembly VFSW01 (sample SAMN11554181, study PRJNA540505) | mine drainage metagenome | isolation source: sediment from site ElyBrook_90M | place: USA: Ely Copper Mine, Vershire, VT | collected 2017
CGCTACCAGCGGTGGCCGTGCGGTAGGAGGCCCAGGCAACCCAGGGTTCCTGGGGGGCGGTGGCTCTACGGGCGGTGGCTCTTGGGGCGGTGGCGGCATGATTGCGCACCCACCCGGCGTCATGGCCCCACCAACGTTGGCGCAGTTCAACAGCACGTCGCCCATCCCGCCGAGTACGGACCAGCAAAAGAAGGCCAAGGACCAGTACACCGCGCTCCAGTACGGGGAAGCGGCCGCTGCCGTGGCCGATACGCTGGCGAAGCAGATGCACCCCGACAAGCCGGGCTACAGCCTGGAGGAACTGCAACGAGTCAGCAACGCGCTGCTGTACCCAAACGACCCGAACCACGACCAGTACACCTCCATGCGCGACTACATGCTTGGCCAGGGACAGGCCGGCCTCGACCAGTACGCGCCCGTGGCCGGTGGCCCCGCCGCTGCTGGTCAGACGGTTCCGTTCGGACAGGGTACGCCGGGCGCTACACCGCCCGTCACACCGCCCGTCACACCACAGCCGGGCGCAAGGGCCGGCGCGTTACCCATGAACGACCCCCAACGAGCGCGACTCCGGACGGCTGGCTCGCCACGCTGGAACGACCCCAACCTGACCCAGGCGGACTTCGACGCCATCTCGAAGGGGGCGCAGCAGGCCGGCCAGGCCGGCCTGGCCGCGCAGACAGGCACGTTCGACAAGAACCTGAACGCCGGGGCGCAGGCCAAGAACTCGACCGACCTGCTGTCGGCGCTGGCCTCCCTGATGAGCATCGGCAACAGCCCCATGCTGTCATCCATGCTGCCCATCATCAACCAGGCGCTCCAGCAATTGGGCTTCCCGCCCATCAACGTGAACGCTGGTTCAGCCGCCGTCATGCCCAACGGGATTGACCCCGCCACCTGGGATGCCTTGCCACAATCAGCCAAGACGATTATCCTAGCGGCATGGCAGGCACGCGGCGGAAACCCCGCCGACTTCCAGAAGGGCATCGACAGCCAGCGCCCGACTGGAAGCAACCTGAACGCCAACCCCACGGCGCGTTATGCGCCGCTGTCGAGGTATTAGCGGTGGGCCTTCGGGAGAACTTCTGGCGCCTTAGGGAGAATGTAAGCGCCGCCTAGCGGCGCCTTGGCAACTAAAGCAGCAGCACCGCCCGAACCCTCGGCCCAGGGAACGCCGCCGACACCTGCACAGCAGGCGCCAGCGGGACAGGCCCTCGACCCTGATGGTTTCATGACAGCGCTGGGCGCATTCCTCGCCGACCCGGCCAACAAGCAGCGGCTCCTGACCCACCCGGACATTGCCGGCGTCGTCGGCGCGCAAGCGCAGACCCTCGCCCGCAACCAACTGGCGGCGAAGGAAGCCAAGGCCCAGAAGGAATCCGAGCAGGACAAGCTCGAGCGGATGATCAAAGACGCCGAGAAGGAAGCTGCTCAGAACCCCGACGGGTTCAGTGCTCGTTGGCTCAAGGGCATGAAGCGCGAACGCAAGGACGAAGCGGCCAATGAGGTACGCGCGTCCGTTCGGGTTGAGTTCGGAGAAACCCTGGGAAAGGCCATTGGGGCCATCCCTGAGTTCCGGGAACTCTCGCCCGAAGAAGTCGCCGCGCTGGCGCAGGTAATGGTTGGCAAGCCGCCCGACCAGGTGATCGCGGTCTACACCGCCGCTGTGCTCGACAAACTTGCTGAGAAGCGCGCCCAGAAGATGCACGGCACCTGGAAGGAAAAGGACCTGGACACTGAGGCCAAGGCCCGTGTCAAGGAAGCCAACGCCCGCCGCGTTGCCACCCAACCCAGCCCCGGCCTGCGGGCACCATCTGCGGGTAACACGCGAGTGGAACCGAAGATGGGCACGCCGGAATGGGACCGCTGGTACGAAACCGCATATTTGGGGCGCCGAGGCGCCTAGAAAGAGAACCTAATTGGCCTACCAACAGTGGTCATTGAATGGTTTAACTGTCGAAGGGCAGTTGACCAGTTTTGACAAGAGGTTGCTGAGCCGCTTCCGTGGCAACATCATCCTGGCGGGCAAGGGCCTGCAAAGGGGCATCCCGACGCACGGCGGCAAGTCCATATCCTTCCGGAGAATGGATGCGCAGTTGGGCGCGTCGTACGCAGCGGCGTACAACTCCGGCGGCGCGTACGCCTCCGGACCCCCAATCCTGACTGAGGGCACGCCTGGGGCGGCGGTAGACGCCACCTGGGTGCAGGTGCTCGCCTCCGTGGCGCAGTACGGCGCCTACATCCAGTACACCGACCTGGCGGAGTTCCAGAGCATCGACCAGATTGTCCCCGAGACGGTAGAGAACTTCGGGGAGATGATGGCCGAGGCGCTGGAGCTGGTCACCCGCGACATCCTGTCGGCGGGCTCGACCGTGCAGTACGCCTCGACGGCCACCACCCGAGCCACCATCGGCTCCGGCATGCTGCTGTCCATGAAGGAACTGCGGCTGGCCAAGCGCATCCTGCTCCGCAACAACGCCAAACCCATCAAGAGCGAGGGCAACAAGTTCGTGCTCTACACCCACCCGGATTGCTTGCTGGACCTGGAAGGTGACTCGACCATCCAGAACATCTGGCAGTACGCCGGCGAAAGGGGCGCGAACAACCAGTTGTTCGACGTGGCCTTCAAGGACCTGCCGTTCGGCATCCGGGTGTACGAGTCCTCGCTGTGCTACATCTTCGCCTCGCTCGGGCTATCAGGGGCGGACGTGTACGGCAACCTGCTGTTCGGCGAGGAATGGTACGGCACGGTGGACCTGGACGCGCTGCCGGCGCGGGTGTACACCAAGGACTTCGGTTCGGCCGGCGCGGCTGACCCGTTGAACCAGTTGGCTACGGTTGGCTGGAAGGCAGCTTGGGCCGCGGTCATTCTCAATCAAAAGCTGGGCATCCGCATCGAGACGGAATCGAGCAACAAGCAATAAGCGAACGTAGCGGGGGCGGGCAACCGCCCCCGGCCTACGGCGGTTGGAGACGAAACCAAGGAGGAGTTATGCCCACAGTAGTCGCCAAGCGGCCACGGAGCGCCGCTCAGATCGCAAACGACGAGAGGCTGCGCGGCGTGCGGCCCGGAACTTCCGTGGCGCCTCTCGTCACGGAAGGCGAGGTGCTGGAGTCGGAAGATTCGGTCCTCGCCTTCCTGACCGACGTATCAGACCGCTACAAGGCCAGCAAGGGCAAGCGGTCAGCGCAGAGCAAGATTGCCCGTGAGGCCATCGGGCTCATCAACCAGCTGGATGCCCACGCCTATCCGGAGTTGTTCGCGGACGAGGGCTTCCAGAACCTCATCGAGGCGTTCTCTAACCAGGTCACGGTAGCCGGTCAGGACAAGATGGCGCCTGGCTCGACGCTCCGGAAGGGGCCGTTTGTCGAGGATAAGCAGCCCTGGCGCTGGGACGATATCGCCGAGGAAAAGGGCACCATGCCGTGGGTGGACTACACCCCGCGCGGCCTGCCGCAGGGCAGCCAGTACGTGGGCTGGAACGGCCTGGAGTTCGTGTTCAAGGAGGACGTCACGGTCCACGTGCCCAAGTGCTTTGTGGACGTGCTGGAGGAAAGCTACCGTGGCCTCAAGCGAGCCGAGCAGCACGCCGAGTACCTGTTCAAGCAGCGGGGCTCGGTCACGGACACGAACCTGCTGGACCCGGCCACCATCCGCATCCGAGGCATGATGACCGGCGGCGGCCTGAATAAGACCGGGGCCGGCACCCAGTGGGACGCCGACCCCTACTGCAAGGAACTTGACGGCCGCATGGCCGGCGACGAAGGGGCTGGCGAGGGCGACGAGGACGGCGCCTAGTGGCCAAGCCTGAAAAGGCAAACATCGGCTTCGCGCTCATTGCCAAGGACGCCGAAAAGACCCTAGGCCCCTGCCTGGCATCCATCGCGCCATACGTCAAGCAACTAGTCGTTTGCATCGATGAGCGTACGACTGACAAGACGGCTAGGATTGCCCGGCGCTACGGTGCCCAGGTGTTCCCGGTCAAGGTGTCGGACTGGCACGAGTGCCCGACGCATGGCAAGGTTCTGGCCCAGGACTTTGCCCAGGCGCGGGATGTGTCGTTCTCGCACCTCGATCCTGACATTGAGTGGTGGGGCTGGCTCGACGCGGACGACGAACTGGAGGGCGCAGAGCACCTGCCCCGTCTCCTGAAGAACGTGCCCGAGCCCGTCATTGGGTTCTGGTCACCGTATTTTTACGCCTACGTGGTGCATGAGGACGGCACCCGCGTGCCCAACACCGTATTCCACCGTGAGCGCATCTTTCGGACGAAGGACAACGAGTGGAAGTGGCAGCACCGGGTCCACGAGGTCTGCACGCCCAAGCGTCAGGGGCCGTGGCTACAAGCCAATAACCTGACGTGGTGGCACCAACATCAGCAGCACAAGGTTGAGCAGAGCGCTCCGCGCAACCTCCTGCTGCTGGAGATTGAGTACGAGGAAAAGCCGGACGACCCGCGTACGGTGTTCTACATCGGCAATCAGTACTTCGCCCTGGGCGACTGGGCGCCGGCCGCTGACTGGTACGAGCGCTATACCCGTCTGGAGTGCGAGAAGAACCCGTACGAGCTGTGGCAGACCTATGTCTACATGAGCATGGCCTACGAGCGCCTGGGCGACCTGGACGCTTCGTTGCAGGCCGCGCACGGAGCCATCGACGTGCTGCCGCAGCACCCCGAGCCGTACTACCGGCTGAGCCAACTGGCGGTGCTGGCCGGCGAGTTCGAGAAGGGTATCTACTGGGCAGGAGTAGGCGACGCCAAGGAGGACCCCCCGTTCTTCGTGTTCAAGAACCCGATGGACCGATCGTTCAACAAGCACATGCCGGTAGCCGATGCACTGCTGGAGCTTGGGCGTATCTCGGAGGCCAAGGACACCCTCAAGGAGGCGCTGAAGTCCTTCAAGGACGAGCGGATACTTGAGAAACTGAAGTATTGCGAGGGCCGAGAGGCCGACATCAAGACGGCGGAGGCGTACATCACGATGGCTCCGCGTATCGGGCAGGACGCCGCGCTGGAGTTGTACAAGGCCCTACCAGACACCGTGAAGTCTTTCGGGCGCACGCGCAACATCACCATGACCGAGCTGCGCAAGCGGCGCACAGCGCTGACCCAGCCGAAGATCGCCTTCTGGTGCATGGCCGGCTGGGAGCCGTGGGCGCCACCATCCATCAACGGCACCGGCATCGGCGGCAGCGAGACGGCGGTGATCGAGATTGCCAAGCGCTTCGCCCAGGCCGGCTGGCTCGTGGACGTGTACAACGGCTGCGACTACATGGAGGGCGAATACGACGGGGTTGGCTACTGGGACGCGCAGCGGCTCCTGGCGGGCGAGGAAGTGGACGTGCTGGTGGGCTGGCGGCAGCCGGAGGCCCACGCGCTGGACGTGAAGGCACGGCAAAAGGTGCTGTGGATGCACGACCTGAACGCCGGGCCTGGTCGGGAGGAGGACTTCGCCGCCTGGGATCACGTGCTTGGCGTGTCCTACTGGCATGCCAAGCGGCTGGAGATGTATCACGGCGTTGCAGCCGACTACGTCCCCAACGGCATCAACCTGGAGCGCTTTCCGCTGACCAAGAAGGTGCCGTTCCGGTGCGTCTACGCCAGCAGCCCGGACCGGGGGCTGATGAAGCTGCTGGACCTGTGGCCGACCATCGTGGCGGCTGAGCCGGCGGCCACCCTGCACATCGCCTACGGATGGGACACGGCCGAAAAGATGATCCAGCGGGGCAGTCCCCGAGGGGAAAACCTGCTGCGTATGCGGGAGCACATCGAAGCCAAGATCGCCAAGCTCAAGGGCGTGACGTGGCGTGGCCGGCTGCCGCAGGACGAGCTGGCTAAGATGTACTCGGAGGCATACCTGTGGCTGTACCCGACCGACTTCCTAGAGGTTTCGTGCATCTCGGCGATGGAATCTATGGCGGGCGGGGCGGTGCCCGTTACTACGGCATGTGGAGCGCTTCCGGAAACACTTGGTGCTTCTGGCCTATTGGTCCCCTCGCCCACCTTCAGTCGGGGCTACGGAGAGACGTGGGCGAGGACGGCGATTGGGCTGATGATCGACCCGGCCAAGAGAAAGCTGTACGAAGCGAGGGGCCGAGCGCGAGCCACTGAACTGACGTGGGACGCTGCGTTCCAGCGCTGGTTGGACGTGCTGGCTGTCGCGGGCAAGGGCAACAAACTGGCCGTAGCATCGTGCGACCAGCCAAGCGTGGCGCCTGAACCGAGCGGCCTGACTCCTACCGCTCCTGACCACGCTCCCTTGCCCACGGCAGACCTGGTAGCCGCCTGATGGAAGACCTAGCCATCATCCTCGATGGGCGGTCGCTCACGACCTACCCGCTCGGTACTGCCTCGTTCTTTGCTGGCACTGAGCGCATCGTTAAGGAACTGGCGCACGGGCTGGCGGCACGCGGGCACATCGTCCATGTCATCACGCCGGACTTGCCGCACGAGCAGCAGCGCGGCGAGCGCGAGTGGTGGTGGCCAGCGTCGTACCATCCGCACGTCGCGGACGTGGTGGTGCCGGTGTTCAGCCTGGAGACGGTGGGCGACCTGTCGGCTCCCTTCATGGTGCTGCTGGCGAACGTCATCGACCCGCCGCTCGGGCCGTTCATGCCGACTGCCGTGGCCTGCCTGACCGAGGCGCATAAGGACCTGCTGTGCAAGGCGACACCGGCCATCCAGCCTGGCCAGTGCTTCATCACCGGCACTGGCTGTGACCCTGTGCTGGACGTGACCACGGAGCATGTGTATGGCCGTATGGTGTGGTCCAACAGCCACGACCGGGGGCTGTGGCACATGCTGGACATCTTCGATCGCATCAAGGCCAAGGTGCCGGAGGCCACGTTGCACGTGGGCTACGACTTCGACGGCAAGTTCGAGATGTGGAAGTGGCAGGCGCACAGTCTGGCCGAACTCATGTGGGAGGCCAAGCGGCGAATGGAAATCTCGCCCGGCATCACCAACGTGGGCCGGCTGACGCCCGAGCAGGTGCGGCTGGAGCAGATGGAGTCCTACATCCACGTCATGCCAAGCGACCCGCCCAACGTAGGCAGCCAACTGCACGGCATGTTCCAACTGGAGTGCGCGGCGGCTGGTGTGCCGCTGGTGCTCTCGGACGTGGAGGCCTTCCCGGAAGTGTTCGGTGAGTGCGCCACCATCCTGCCGGTGCCAGGCTCGCTGGCCAAGCACGACAAGAAGCGGGTGATGGTCGGCCGCTTCGACGCGCAGGACTGGGCTGACGTGGCGGTGGACATCATGACCCACAAGACAGTATGGCAGCGCATGAGCCGCAAGAGCCGCGCGGTAGCCAAGGCCGCGACGTGGAGCGCCTTCTTGGACCGTTGGGAGACTCTGTTCCAAAACTTGATTGACGCGCGCCAGCAGGTGGCTGCATGATCGCACAGATTATGGGCGTCGGCGACAAGGTGGTGTCACCTATCCCACGCGGCCACTACAACGAGCAAACGAGGTCGTGGGAATACCCACATCCATCGTGGTGTCCGTACGGACGGCAGCATTACATCGTGCAATTCGCGCCTGGTATTGCCGAGTGGGCAATGTGCGAGTTGTGCCAGCCACCTACTCCTGGCGCTGACTTCTTTGAACTGGCGTGGGCATGATCGCAGCCCCGCCGCGGCGCATCGGACTCGGCACGGTGGACATTGGCCAGCAGGAAGTCAACCTGGTCAAGCACGTGCTCATGTCCGGGCAGGTGTCGCCGGGGCCGATGCAACGGCAGTTCGAGACGGCGGTGGCCAAGTGGCACGGCAAGCAGCACGCCACGTTCGTGAACAGCGGCCAGTCGGCCCTGCACCTGTCACTGGAAGTCTTGAAACGTCACCTGGACATTCCTAAGCTGCGGGTGCTGGTGCCGGCGGTGACCTACATCTCGACCCTGCACGCCGTCTGGAACGCGCAGTGCGACGTGGTGCTGGCGGACGTGGACCCGGTGGACTGGCTCATGGACCCGCGCGGCGAGCCGCACGACGTGCGCATGCCGGTGGACCTGTTCGGCAAGGCATGCATCACTCGGACCAGCAAGCCGGTCATCGAGGACGCCTGCGAGGCCATAGGGGCGCCTGGCGTGGGCTACGGCGACCTGGTGTGCCTGTCATTCTACGCCAGCCACAGCATCACCACCGGCTCGGGCGGCATGGTCATGACCGACAGCCCGGTGTGGGATGCCGTGATCAAGCGGCTGGCGAACCATGGCCGGGTATCCGCGCACGACCTGTACACCATGAAGGATGACGGCCTGTACGACATGAGCCGCAGGTTCGTGTTCGATGATGAGGGCTGGTCCTTCAAGTCGTCGGACCTGAACGCGGCGCTGGGCCTGGGCCAGATGGACCGCCTGGACGGAATCCTCACGCGCAGGCGTACCGTGGGGCTCACTCTACTGGAGCGCCTGGGCGGCTACGCGCAGTTGCAATTGGCTAACCCGGACGGTCATACCTTCCAGATGTTCCCCATCGTGTGCCGCGAGGCTGGCCTCAAGCCGCGCCTGGTAGCGCACCTGAACGACCGCGGCATCGAGACGCGCGACGCCATGCCCATCGTGACGCAGCCGGTGGTCATCGATCGCCTGGGCGTGCGGTCCGGCATGTTCCCGGTGGCGGACCATGTAGCGGCGAACGGCTTCTACATCGGCTGCCATCAGCACCTGTGCGAGAACGACCTGGACTACGTGGCCGACGCCTTCTCGGCCTTTTTCAGGGGGTAATGCACAGCATGCCTGTGTTTCCAGCGTAAGACCCTCAGACAGCGAGTCGGCCTACGGCGGTTGTACGACACCTACGTGGGCACGGGGGCCTACAGCCTCGGGGCGTCCGCCACGCTGACCATCCCGGCGTTCACGCACCCGTACTTCTCCGACCCATCGCTGTCTGGCAACAACTCCATGCAGCGGGCATGGATTCGGGTAGGCTCGGCTGACTACCACGTAGCCTCCATAAACTTCGGTTACTCAGCGGCGCTGGTGACGCAGCAACTCACCATCAACGCCATCCCATCGGGCGCTGACTGGGAGGTGCACAACCGTCTGTCGGCAACGGACCTGGACGCCTGCATCGACCAAACCGTCAGCAGGTTCCGTGTCCTCCAGGAGGTCGGCATTCCGAGCGTGGATGGGGCACTCATCTACACCATGGACGCGGCAGCCAGCCCGAACACGATCGACCTGGTGACGGACTTCTACTACTACACCAACCCGAGCGGGTCTACCTCGCGTGGGCAGCAGTACTGGAAACAGACGCCGACTATCGTGGTGACAGCGACCGGGCGTGAATTACGCATCCCGGCGGCGCTGAGCTGGAGTCAGCAGCTCATCATGCTGTGCACCCTCCAAATGACGCTGGGCGCGGACGACGCGGCGACGGTGAACATTCCCTATATCCCGGATGATGAGGCGGTGCTCGACTCAGCGGCGGCCTACGCCTACCACACGCTGATCAACCGCTCGCCGGGGCAAGAGGTTGGGCTGTTCCAGCAGCGGCGCAAGGAGCACGCGATGGAGTTCACCCGCCGCATGAGCCAGATTCAGGCCGACCAGAACACGGCGCTGGGGTTTGAGTCCGACTTCTCCAACGTCGGCCCCAACTCGGTCTACCCGTAGGTGAAGCACCATCGCGGCGAATGAGGCGTACGATGTGCTCATCCAGTCGTCGGCGCAGTCGTACGGCTACATGCTGGCGCGCGACCCCAAGACGCGGGGCCGGGCCTGGCAGCGAACGGGCGTCACCGACAGCCTGAGCACCCAGAAAAGAATCGTGCACGCCGCGTACGGCAACCAGGAGAACTACGGTGGCCTGCCGGCGGAGCTGGACACGCCCGAAGTCTTTGACGACTGGAGCGGCGGCTACGGCCAGTACCGGCGGCACCATGAGGTTGACACCAACCACTATCACCTGGCCTACAACACCGACACGCGCTTCCCTGGCATGTGGTACCACGCCCAGGCCCCGCAACTGCTGTGCGTCCAACTGAATGGGTCAGCGGTCGGTGGGGCCTACGCCAGCGCCGCCGTCAATGCCGACTACTTCATGGACGTGCCCCTGCCGGGCGTGGCGAACCCGCCCGCTGGTGCAGGCTCCGTGCTGGTGGCCGGCCTGGGGTACGTTGCCCACTTCACCCCGACCAAGTACCAATACCAATACGGCGGCTCAGCGGTAAACCGTGGCAACGCCAGCACCTTCGACTTTGCCGTTGAGGCTACGGGCGGCGGTATCGGTTTCGGTCACCGCATGCAGGTGTTCGGCTCCTACTCGTATATCCCAAACCTGAACGGCTCGGGCTTCTACCAGCGTGGCCACGACGGCACGACCTAGACCCAGATGGTCAGCCAGCCGGCCCGCTGGTTCCAGGTGTCGAGCGGCCGGCTGTGGTTCTCGTTCGCTCGCAACAAGGCCCAGTCTGTAGCCGTCAACTCCGACCCCATGGTGACCACCAACTACTCGGCCACCCTGGCACTTGGGGACGGCTTCATGCAGAGTGAGGACGCCCAGACGTTCGAGGCCAACATGTTCATCGGCTTCCCGGACGGGCTCTACCAGGGCAACCAGTCGGGCACGTTCAATAACATCCTGAGCGATGTGGGCGAGTACATCAGCAGCGACAACGTGCGTGATGTGTCCGTCCATGACGGCGCACTGGTCGTAGCCGAGGGCGCGCACGTGTGGTCGTACAAGCCGGCCATCGGCGCAAACTCGACCTTGCGCCAAATTTGGCCCAACGTAGACGTACGGCCTGTTGCCTCGCGGAACGCTCCGGCGAACCTTGCTGGCATGAACTTCCGTGGCAGCGTCCAGGCGCTCCAGGGCTTTGGGCGCTGGCTGTACGCCGGCGTGTTCAACGGCTCACAGTCGATGATCTTCTGCGGCGTTGACGCCTCAGCTCCATTGCCGTACGTATGGCACCCCATGCAGTTGCTCGGCCCTGGTGACGGCACCGCGCTCGTCTGCAAGGTGAGCCGCATACACGTGGACAGCATCACTACGGCTTCGGATGGTACGCAAATACCACGGCGCATCTGGGTGGCCACGGACGCCAGCTTTGGCGCCCAGGCTGGCTGCACTGCGCCCATTTACTTCTGGCAGATACCACGCGGCGACGAGCAACCCTTCGCCGACAGCAGCTTCAGCCCCAACTACGCTGTGCAAGCCTGGCTGGAGCACCCCGTTACTGACTGGGGCGCACCCGGTACATGGAAGGTGTGGCGCAAGGTGGAAACGTGGTCGGAGACGATTGGCTCGTCCGTGCTGCCAGGGCAAGAATCGCTGGTCGTAGACGGCACCATGAATGCCGGCTGGGTGAGCGGTGGCGACCAGGTGACGACCACTCCCAAGTTCACCGGCTACCTCAGCAATGCCTCCCAAACGGCCATCGGCCAGTCCGGGCAGTTCCAGTTCCTCTCGACGTGCTTCTCGGGCATGGCGACGCCTGTCTGGCGGTCGCACATCATCCGTGGGTCGGAGCGGCCGCGCTCGAACGACACCATCACGGCTAAACTGCGGGTGGCTGACAACATGCACGACCGGCAGGGCAACGAGATGCGCGACAGCCGCACGCAGCTGGCTGAGCTGCGCTCCTTTGCCCTGTCCTCCAACCCCTACGCGCTGGTGGACCTGACCGGGGCGACGGTGCCAGTCGTGGTGCTGCCGCCGGTCGAGGAACAGGAGACGTACCAGCAGGGCAGCGACAACCCTGAGTTGGTGGTGACACTCAAGATGGGCGTGTTGGACGCCTCCTGGAGCCCTGGCAGCTTCACGCCAGTGAACCCGCATGGCGGATGATGTTGCCAGCCGTTACGACCTGGACACATTGCGCGGCGAGTTCGAGCGCTGGAAGCATGAAGTCAACGACCCACGGTATCACGAGATACATGTGCGCCTAGAGAAGGTCGAGACCAGTGTCATCAACATCGCGGAGGATGTTCAGAAGATGGTGCTGTCGAACGATATCTCGGCGCGGGCCAGCAACCGCGTGAATGCGCTTGTCGATAAGGCGCAGAGCAGCAAGCTCACCAAGGTCGCGCTGGTCGCCGCCTTCGGCGGTCCGATAATGGCCTGCGCGACGTTGGGCTGGCTGGTATTCGAGGCCGTGGTCTACCATGTGCGCTAGATTCTGAGCAAGGAGACACTCAAAATGTTAGGACGCTTCCTTTTCGCCATCGCAGTTTTCATTCTCGTCGGCCTGGCCTGCCTCTTACTGGGGGCAGTGCTTGGTGCGGTCGGTATCCCGGTGCTGGCTGCCGTCGGAGCCTTCCTGACGCACTGGGCGTGGGCCATTGCGCTTGCCTTCGGCCTGATCGCCTTCGTATCCGGCGCTACCTGGGCTTCGATACGAGCGCGGCCCTAGAAGAAGCGACATGCATGGCTGGCGCTGCCTCACGGCCTGGACCGGCGGCGCTATCCTGGGCGTGCTCGTAACGATGGCAGGCATGGCATTCGTGGCTGTGATTCGCTGAGCATGGTAGGCGTGAACTGGCAGGCGGACAAGGGCTTTCCGAGGCCTCCTGCCACGCTCCCGGTTCTCGCGATTGTTAGCGACTGGATGCGCGACCTGAGCGCGTTCGCCGGGCTGGATGTGCGGCTGTGGCGCTTCATGGGCGGGCTGGAACAGGCCATCGCGCTAGCACCGAACAGCGCTGACGTGTGTTGGTGGAATGAACCGGCTAGTGGCGACCGCACGCCGCTGCTGGACGAGGTGCTGGCGATGCGCCAGGCTCGCCCGGGCGTGCGCATCCACTACGGCGCGGAGCACGTCGGCGGCACGCCATCGCCCGCGCTGGTGGCTGCGTGCGACGTGCTGGATGTGCACTGCCCTATCTGGATACCGGCGCCGGCTGGGTGCTGGGTGACGGAGCTGGAGTTGACGCCCACAGCACCGGAGTGGGGCGAGGTTGTGGACTGGTGCCGAGCCGCGTCCGTACCGGTGTTTGTGTGGGGCGCGGACCTGGAACGCGCCGACATCAATGACCATCAGGACATCCTGGCCGCGCTGGCGGCCCTAAATCACCAAGGAGGAACCCACATGGCAGACCCCGCAATCGAGCAGGTACTTGCGCAGAACGCGCTCATCGCAGCCGCGCTCTACGACATCGCCAACATCCTGAACGCCGGCACGGTGACCGGCGTGGACCCGGCGTTGTTGCAGGACGCCAAGACCAGGATCAACGCCATCGACCCCCATCGTTTCAATTTCAAGTAGCGCCGCCGGACCAACCGGCCACGCCTGCGGCGCTGACCCAGGGCCAGGAACACGTCATCGAGCTCGCCAACCAGCAGGGCATCTACGATGGCGGTCCTGCCAGCGATACCTGTGGCGAGCGAGCGGCCGTCATGGCTGGCTGCGAGGATGGCTTCGTACCGACCGACGCGCTCATCGACAAGAGCCTGACGGACGGCGTATGGGCCTACATCCAGGGGCCTGGTATCCCGGAAACCCAAGGGGGCACATCCGTTGCACAGGAGCAGTACGTCATCCAGTGGATCGGCCAGCAGTACGGTAAGACGGTGCTGCACCTCCAGGCGGCCAGCACGCGCGACGATCTCCTGGATGAGACGTTCGACCACCTGGTCGTGGTCGAGAACAACCTGATGAACCTCAACGAGAACCACTGGCTGCTGCGGCGTAAGGGCGCGGACTGGACCACGGGCGGCTTCATGCACGTCGACGACTCGGCCCTGAGCCTGGACTGGTCCAGCGATCAGTTCGCGGTGGACGCGGTGTTTGCGGCGGCTCAGCGTCTCGTCGGGGCGGGCAATCAATGGGGCTGGAAGTGGAGTTGGGCCTGAGTGAGGTCGGGTCTCTACCGTGCCACGAAGAAGCACACGTGCGCAGGTTGCGGCGGCACCATTCTCGAACGCGAGACGTACCGCTACGACCGGGGCCAACACTGGCACCTGGCGTGCAAGCTAAAGGATAGGAGAGCATCATGATCGGTTGGAATGAACTATCAGGCAACGTCAAGGCGACGGTGCTGGGTGTGGCCTACGCCGTGGGCGCTGCGGGCCTCGATACGGCCATCCAGTACGCCACAAGCGGCTTGGCCGTGAACTGGGGGCAGGTCGGCGGGGCCGCTCTCCTAGCAGGCGCGGTCTACGTGCGTGGCCACTTGGCCGGCCTGACCCAGAATTTGGATGGAACCACGCGCTATGCGGCCCCGCAAGGCTCGACTGTGGTCGTGCCACCGGCCAAGACGGCAGTAGTCCTGACCGAGCCGTTGACTGCGAGCGCCATCGAGACCATCGTGGCCAGGGCTCTCGCCAGCCAGCCACAGTACACGGTGACGACCAGCAGCAGCGCTCGGGACCTGCCGCCGCAGCCTAGCCCGCTTCCGGCTCCTGTCCAACCCGCGCCTCCGCTCGGGTAACCAGCTTCCACCACGGGTGCCAGCGGTAGGGCTTGCCCTCACGGGCGTTCTTGCCGGCCGGCGTTAGGTCGTTCCCGAAGGTCGGCGCTGGCGGCACCCACACCGGTTCCGGCTCAGGATTCCGCGCATGCGCCCGTACGGCGTCCAGCGTGCTGGCCGTGAAGCCGCAAGCGCACACCTGCGGGCGGGACGGTTCCCGGAATAGGTCCGGGGCGTGGCCGGCGACGTAGCGGCGCAGAGGCATCTAGAGCCAGCGGAAGCACGTCATACAGAATGCCCGCTCGGACCAGCCCTCGCCGTACTTCGCGGGGGCGACACGGACCAACGGAGGCGATGGCGGCGGAGCCTATGGGCGAGACGGCGGATGGCCCTCATGCTGGCCGTTCCACGCGGTCGGCGTCCTTGAGCCGCGCAATACGGCTCCCAAGCGCACGCTTGGCCTTCGGGTCAGTCTCGTGCCTCATAGCTTCCTCCAAGTCTCCAATCTCGCGGTTGCGCACCCAGCGGTCCAGCGCCTCCTTGCGGCCCTGCTCGCTCATCGGAAGTCGCCGCGCCTCCAGTGCCTCTGGTAGTGATTCCTGCAGTAACCACGGCAGTAGGGCTTCGCGCCGCATTCCGAGCACGGCATGTCCTGAACCATGGTCGTTCGCCTCGGCTTTTCACCCTCGCCGGCCATGAACGACGACCAGTGGCGTTCACACGCATAGCCGGCGGCCTGCACTGGCTCGGAGCACGACCCAAGACCCATGTGCTCGGCCTGACAGGTGGTCGCGAACGTGGGTGCGTAGCCGCCGTACATGCGCTTGACGAGGATCACCACTTGCGTCCCTCCTTCTGGGCCTTCAGGCACGGCCAGCAGACCCAAGCGCCGGACGGTGCCAGGAATAGGGCGGCCATCCAGTGCGGGAGCCCACAGCCGGCGCAAGCGAGTTCGCGGGTCATGGTGCCTCCTCGTCGTCGTAGTCCGCGCCCGAAAGCAGCGGGTCCAGGTCCAGTGAGCGCATGGCGTCCTCGCGTGGCGCGGTGTTTCCTTGAAGACTTCGGCGCAATTCGTTCGGCCCAGCGGCGCAGCATTCGCCTGGCTGGTCTCCGTGAACCGGACACCAATCCGGAACCAAATCGGGAAGGGGCACCTTCATGCTTCCTCCAGTACCAGCGTGGTCGTCTTAGGGCCGCGCTCGGACCGCACCACGAGTTCCAGCCACTTCGGGGAGTCGTCCTCGAAGTACACGCCCTTGAGGCCGTCGATAAGGCCCTTGCAGCGGGCATACACATTGTCCACGTCGGGCAGCGGCCCCTTGGCGCAGGACAGCACCACCGTGAGCCGTGCGCGGCCC
>VFSW01007595.1_pt1 | contig 15710 bp, 12 predicted proteins | sample 5358111 | NCBI WGS metagenome assembly VFSW01 (sample SAMN11554181, study PRJNA540505) | mine drainage metagenome | isolation source: sediment from site ElyBrook_90M | place: USA: Ely Copper Mine, Vershire, VT | collected 2017
GCCGCCTGTTCCACGGCCACGCCATGAGTGCGATGCAGAACCGTCGGCCCCCAAGTGTTTCCGAAAAAGACGGCCACCGAACTCGCCATGTAGGCGACCCACAGCAGCGGCGTGATCCAGCGCAATTCGTCGCGGAACAGCATGGAGATGGAAAAGCCCTCGCCGCCCCGCCCAGCCTCGTCGGAAACAATGAATTGATCCGCCGGGTCCACCCGCCTATCTGGCGCCAGTCGCTGCACAATTCGTGCCACCAACTCCGGACGCTTGTTCTTCGTCGCGAGATACCGGATCGACTCGGGCAGAAAGACGGCCAGAAGCCCGGTCGCCACAAGCGCGGCGCAGCCACCGAAGATAAACACCGACTGCCAGCCGTGGCGGGGAGCCATCCAAACGGTGAACGGCCCTGCGAAACTGTTGCCGATCGTGTAGCCAAGCATGATCACGGTCACGACCGTGGACCGGTAATGGCGCGGCACGTATTCGATATTCAGAACCCAGCCGAGCGGGAGCAGTCCGCCGATGGGGAGGCCTTGAATCAGCCGCAGGGCCAGTAACTGCCAATAGGTGTGCGGCAGCACCAGCCCGAACGTCAGCACGCCGAACGATGCCGTCGCCAGTATGATGGAAGGGCGGCGCCCGATTCGATCACCCAGATAACCGAAAAAGAACCCGCCGATCATCGTGCCAAGCAGCCCGGCGCTGAACACATAGCCAATCATGGCCGGGCTTAGATGGAGCAGGGGCGACAGATCGGGCATCACGAACGCAATCGCGTTCATGTCAAATCCGTCGAAAAATACCACGATCCAGGTGAGGAGAATGAGCCGAATGACGAACCCAGTCAGCCTTTGCTTCTCGATGATTTCCGAAATGTCAGTGGTCTGACGGTCGGCCATGCCGCTTCCTTCAGTCCCGCGATCGTTCTTGGCGCTTCGTCACCTTCACGATTCCCCGGTCCGCGTCAATTTCGATCCAATCGCCCGTCTCAATTACGGCGAGCGGGTCCTGATCGAGATCCGTGATGGCCGGCGAATGAATCACCACGGCGCCCAGCGCCACCTTTGTGGTCATCTTCTTGAAGATCATGCCGCTGGGCGCCGCACCCGCCAGGCGCGCGCGGTGGAAGAACGACGACCAGCCCGACGACCCTTTCGCTCCCGGAAAGACAAGAATCTTCCCCTTAAAACTCTGCCCTCGCAGTTCGTGCCGCATTTCAATGATCGTGCCCGTCTGCGGATCGATTCCTCCCCAGCCGGAAATCGTTTGCGTGGTGACCAGCGCCTCTCCCTGCACCGCGCCGCCGACCACTTTTCGTCCGTGCAAAACGATCATGTCAGTCCAGGCCTCCCGTCCAGTTCCCCGTCAGCGCGGCATCAATGCAGTCCTTGAGCGATCCAAACCACGCCTGCACGCCGGTGATCGCGGGCAGGTAGTGCGCCTGCTTGGCCGAGTCCGTGGCGACCACGCGCGTCCCCCGCGGCATCATGCGGGAAATCGCGGGACACGAGTCGCTCATGATGTGGCCGCCCGCCTCCTCCACAATTTTCGTGTAGCCGCTGCGATCGGCGAGTTCCCGCAGCGCGCGCGGCGTGTGGATCCATAGTTCCGTGCCCGCGTGCAGCCGCTTTCCTTCCAGCAGCCGGGCGGCCTGCCAAATCTGCTCGATCGTGTCGTGCGGGCAGCCCAGCATGATGAAATCCACCTTGCGGTCCTTGGCCGTGGAATTCAGATTCTCGTACGCGATCCGCCGCTCCCGCGTGCCGTATCGTAGCGTCTGCACTCCACGGCGAGAACCCAGCGCGGCCTCGACCGTCGGAGCCTCCGGCGTCACGCCCGGGATGTGGTACATCTCGACGCCGCCCGACGAAGACGCCGCAGCCCCAAAATGTTTCAGCTTGATCAGTTCCGGCTGCGACATCTTCCCGCGGAGAACGGGAATCTCGTCCTGAACGATCTCCCCGACGTAGTAGCCCAGCAGCCCCCAATCCATCATGTCGTCCACCGGCACATCCACATCCACCAGATGCGTGCCGAACCGGTTTTCCGGCAAATGGTAGCCCCAATACGGAATCTTGCCCGTCAAGCTGGCCGCCCCGGTGCTCTCGGTCCCCTCGGCGTTGGTCCGCGCGCCCAGGACCGAATTGCAGTAAATGACCGCCGAGGATTCCATCCACGCGCAATGCTCTCCCTTCACGGGAACATTGCCAACCTGGTAGGGCGTGCAGGTGGCCATGATGTGCATGCCACGCGCGCCGAAAAAGCTGTCGGCCTGCTTCTGCAAATCGAGCATCTCGCGCGACCCCTCGTGCAGGCTCGCCGTATCGGGACCGAACTGCTGGATCAGCTGGCAGGTATAGACCTTGACGCGCGGCATCTCGACGACTTCAGCGCTATCGAGATTCATCTCGGAGAAACCGGCGTGGAGCCCGTGCTCCACCCCTCGCTTTTTCACGATCTCCAGTTTCCAGGGCGAGGGCGCCGTGGCCGCGCCGCAGACGTTATTGGTATCCACAAGGCGTTCGGCTCCCAGCGCTTCGCCGTAGCGAACCAGCAGGTCCATGGCCTTCTGGACCGCCGGGCCCTCGCCTCCATCCAGCATCACTTTTTCGGAATCCGTTAGTTTCATGTTGGCCACCACTTCGTATCGCCCGCGAAATCCAGCTTCTCACAGAGTTCTGAAAAACCCCGAAATTCCTGTGGGTCGCGGCTTCAGCCGCGACACAAAGCTCAAGACATGAGAACGGCTTTAGCCGCTGAAGTTTCCTGATGCGTCTTTTTCAGCACTCGCTAATCTTCGACGTTGCGGATCACCCTGCGCCGCAGCGCCGCCAGGTCGATCGCATGCACGCTGCCGCTGCCGGCCAAATCGAGAGCGTGCGCCGCCGCCGCTCCCATGGCGATGCACGGTCCCATCACGCGCACGCTCGATAGCGCCGCCGCATCTCCGTCAATGCACCGTCCCGCCGCCGCGACGTTGTCCGCATCCGCTGGGACGAGGCTGCCCAGCGGCACGTAGTGAATATGGTCCTCCCCGAAGGGCTCCCAGACATATCCTTCCGGCTGGGGGTGCAGTTCGATCGGCCAGGCTGTCCGGGCGATGGCATCGTTGAAACGCGTGCCCGCACGCACTTCGTCCGCCGTCAGCTGATGTCGCCCCACGATCCAGCGCGTCTGGCGAATTCCCGGCAGGCCGTAGGCCCGCACCGTCGCCTGACCGAAGGCTTCGGGAAATTCACTCTTGAGGAAGCCGACAACACGGTCCGCCTGCTCCTTGCCTTCCAGCGCCTTCTCGCTGGCTCCCACGGGATCCAGCGGTGTCTGCACGTGCGTCATGTTGATGACTGCCGTTCCCCGCCTCGGGAAAAAGAATGCAAATCCATCCTGCCGGACCAGGCCGAATTCGCGCCCCTTCTTGCGAAGACGCTCGCTGTAATCCGCCGGGCTCGGCTTGTGCTCCTCATTCAGATTTTCGAGCACCACGATTTGCGTGCCGTAGATGGGTTGATCGGGCACGCGGCACGGCAGTCCGGCCTGCCAGGCCAGCGCCGCGTCTCCCGTCGCTTCCACATAACCCGTCGCTCGGATTGACAGGTCGCCGTAACGCGTCGCCACCGATAGATTCGTGATGCGGCGATTTTCCAGCCGCGCCTCCCGCAGCACGGCCCCGAGGACCACCTGGATTCCCGCCTTGTGGACCGCGTTTTCCACCCACCGTCCCAGAGCCACTTCGTCGTAGTAGACGGTTGACGTCATCGCTCCCTCCACCACGTGGGCCGACCCCTGCGCGCCTAGATCGCGGATAATGTCGTCGGCAATCCCGTGGGTGAGCTGGCGCCGCGAGGGCGCGTTCGAAAAAAGACCGCAAAATGTCCCACTGCTCGCGTTGACGGCCTGGCCGCCCCAGCTCGGCAGGCCATCGACCAGGATCACTCGGCGCCCCAGGCGGGCTGCCTCCAGAGCGGCGGAGACTCCCGAAATTCCCGCGCCCACCACGCAAATGTCGGCCTCGATGCGCGGCACCGCAGTGTCTTTGGGTCTGACCGTGACTCGAATCGGCAGGTTGCTCGACACGCCTTCCAGCATTCGCAACTCTCCTTCTCAACTCCCGCGGGCGTTCCACTCCCCGGACGCCCAGCTTCCGTTCCGGCGAACGGCGCTTGCCCCAAGCAGCCGCTGGCAAACGCTCCGCAGCCAACAATCCACGCCAACTCTTCGCGGCGGAACGCATTGTACCACCACCGGCGGACCGTTTAGGCAACCGGTCGTCTTCGGCCTCGCGGCCACACCCAACCCGTCGGGTGACTTTGCCGCCGCAAAACTGCTACACTTTTTCCTCGGACCGGCGCAGATTTGCGCCCGTGCGAATAGGTAGCCTTGCCGGTGTAAATTGACCCTTGATTGCCAAGATCGGGACGCACGGATCGCGGGGACAGCCGCTCCCTCCCCTGGGGAAGCCGCTTTGGAAACTGCGGCACAGGGACAAATCGCCTCCCGCGAAGATGCCCTTCTGCTGCTCGAAACCGCTCCCCTGGCTTCCCTGCTCGAAGCCGCCCAGACCGTGCGCGAGCGAGCCAAAGGCCGCACCGTCAGCTTCTCGAAGAAGGTCTTCATCCCTCTGACGCATCTCTGCCGGGATTACTGCGGATATTGCACATTTCGCTCCGACCCCGCAGCCGGTGTCCCGCCCTTCATGACGCCGGACGAAGTTCTCGCCGCGGCCGAAGCTGGGCGTCGCGCGGGATGCAAGGAAGCCCTGTTCAGTCTGGGCGATCAGCCCGAAGCCATCTTCCCCGAGGCCAAAGCATTCCTGAAGAAGCTGGGCTTCGACCGCACGCTCGAGTATCTCGCCGCGATGACGCAACTCGTCCTCGACGAAACCGGCCTGCTCCCTCACTCCAATCCCGGCCTGATGAGCGCCGCCGATCTTCGCGCCCTCCGGGAATCGAATGTCAGCATGGGGCTGATGCTCGAAACCGCCAGCCCCCGGCTGGCACGCGCCCAAGGACCGCACTGGAAAGCTCCGGACAAAGTCCCCTCGCTTCGGTTGAAGACTCTCGAAAATGCCGGCCAACTCTCGATTGCCTTTACCACGGGCATCCTCATCGGCATCGGCGAAACGCTCGACGAGCGCGTCGATGCCCTGCTCGCCATCCGCCGCCTCCACGAAACCTACGGACACATCCAGGAAGTGATCGTCCAGCCATTTCGCACCAAGCCCGGGACGCGCATGTCGCTGGCGCCCGAGCCTTCCACCGAGGATTTGCTGAGGACGCTCGCCATCGCCCGGCTGATTTTCGGCGGCGAGATGAACCTTCAATCACCGCCCAACCTGCTCGCGCACGATTATCCCGTGCTGCTCGGCGCCGGAATCAACGACTGGGGCGGCATTTCTCCGGTCACCAGGGACTTCATCAATCCCGAAGCCTCCTGGCCGCAGATTCCCGTGCTGGCTCAAAAGACTTCCGCCGAGGGGTTCGTTCTGCGCGAGCGGCTGGCGATTTATCCTGAATTTTCGTCGCGTCCGGAATTTATCGCCGGGCGCGTCCAATCTCATTTGCAACAATTCCGGGCCCAAGACGGTTATGCCCGATCGGAAGTGTGACCCATGCTGAAGGCCATCAATCCCGCGTGGCGGGAGATTACCTGGGAGCAGGCTCTGGCTGCCGCCAGTCCGGCGGTTGCCCGCGCCCTCGAATCATCACTCAGCGGCAACGATCTGACGTTCGAAGAAGGCCTGGTCTTGAGCGCCGCCGGCGGAGACGACCTGCGCGCCGTGGTCAAAATTGCCGATGAGCTTCGCCGGCGCGTCGTGGGCGACCGCGTCACCTATGTCGTAAACCGCAACCTGAATTTCACCAACGTCTGCATCGTGGGCTGCGCGTTTTGCGGATTCGGCAGAGGCCCGCATTCCCCCGACGCCTATTTTCATTCGCCCGAAGCGCTCGCCGCCAAGGCGGCCGAGGCGGTCGAGCGCGGCGCCACCGAGGTGTGCATCCAGGGCGGTCTGCCCCGCTCGCTCGACGGCAACTACTACGCCGATCTGCTCCGCGCCATCAAGTCTCGCTTGCCGCACCTGCATCTGCACGCCTATTCACCCATGGAAATCCGGTACGGCGTCGAAAAAACGGGCATGGACCTGCCCGACTACCTCAGCATGCTGAAGGATGCCGGACTCGGCAGCATCCCGGGAACCGCGGCGGAAATCCTCGATGACGACGTGCGCCGGCTCTTGAGCCCCAACAAACTCAAGGTCCCCCAGTGGATCGAGGTGATTCGCGCGGCCCACGCCCTGGGCATTCCCTCCACCTCGACCATGATGTACGGCCACGCGGAGCAGCCGCACCACTGGGTGCGCCATTTGCTCCTGCTCCGCCAAATCCATATGGAGACCGGAGGATTCACGGAATTCGTCCCGCTGGGTTTCAACCATTCCCAGAGCCGGCTGTTCCGCTCCGGCCGCGCGCGCGCGGGAAGCTCGCTTGCCGAGCACCTGCTGGTGCACGCGCTGGCGCGCATCCTATTGCACGGCCATATTTCCAATATCCAGGTGTCGTGGGTCAAACTTGGATTTGAAGGCTCGCTCGCCTGCCTCGAAGCCGGCGCGAATGATTTCGGCGGCACGCTGATGGAGGAAAGCATCTCCAAATCCGCGGGCGCCACCTTCGGCGAGTACGTCTCGCCCGGCGAGTTCCGCGCGCTGATCCGCACGATTCATCGCACGCCCGCCGAGCGCACCACCACTTATAAGATCCGAAAAGTGTTCGAAGTCGCCGACGCGGGCGAACTCTTGCCGCTCGAGCGCCTGCCCGCACAGGCCGCAACCCCCGCGCCTGCCGAACAAGTGGGCTACTGATGGCCATCGTCGCACTGGCCGGAGGAATCGGCGCGTCGAAGCTCTTGTTGGGGCTCAGCCGAGCCATGGACCCGCGCGAACTGACCGTCATCGTCAACACCGGCGACGACATCGTTCTGCACGGCCTGTCAATCTCCCCCGATCTGGATATCGTCACCTATACGCTCGCGGGCATCGTGAATCCGGACACCGGCTGGGGCTTCCGCGACGAAACGTTTCGCACGCTCGATCAGCTCACCGCGTACGGCCGCCCCAGCTGGTTCCATCTCGGCGACCGCGATCTGGCAACGCACATCCATCGCACCGCCCTGCTCCGCGCCGGAGCAACTCTGTCCGAAGTGGCGGAATCCATCCGGCAATCGCTGGGCGTCCCGTCGCACATCCTCCCCATGAGCGACCAGCCCGTGCCGACGATCATCGAAACCGATCTCGGGCGCCTCCATTTTCAGGAATACCTGGTCGAACGCCGCGCCGAGCCGGTGGTCCGGGCAATTTCGTTCGACGGCATCGAGCGCGCGCGTCCCGCGCCGGGCGTTCTCGAATCGATCGAACGCGCTTCGAGCATTATCATCTGCCCGAGCAATCCGCTGATCAGCGTGGGGCCCATTCTCGCGGTCCCCGGCGTGCGCCGGGCCCTGCAAAAGCGCCGCCAGCATGTTCTCGCCGTATGCCCCATCGTGGGCGGCAAATCCTTAAAGGGGCCGTCGGACCGGATGCTCGCGCAGTTGGGCCTGGAGGTCTCCGCGTGCGGTGTGGCGCGAATGTATCAAGACATCTGCGCCACATTTGCGATCGACCCCGTGGATAGCGCGCAAAGCGCCATCATCGAATCACTGGGCATGAAGGCCCTCGTCTGCCCCACGGTCATGCGCACCCTGGAAGACAAAGAGCGCCTCGCGCGCGACATCCTGCGGTTCTCCGCACGCCAGACGGCGGGAGTGCCGGCATGAAGGCCATCCTGATACCCGTGAAGGAATTTCGCGAGGCCAAGAAGCGCCTCGCTCCGCATTTTCCGCCCGCGGATCGCGCGGCCCTGGCGGAAGCCATGTGCGACGATTTCTTCCGCGTTGTGGCCGCCACGCGCTGCGCCGACCGAGTGTTCGTCATCAGCAAGGAGCCCGGCGCTCTGGCGCGGGCGCGAGCGCTCGGCTGGGAGACCATCGTCGAATCTCGCCAGACCTCGGAAAGCGACTCCGTAGACGCCGGAGCACGCTACTGCGCCGCGCAGGGCGTGCAAGCCCTTCTGCGCCTGCCCGTCGATCTGCCGCTGGTCGAACCGGCCGATATCGAAGCCGTCTTTGACCAGCTGCAAGCCGCGCCATCGGCCGTCATGGTTCCTTCCAGCGATGGAACGGGCACTAACGCGCTGCTGCGCTCGCCGGCGGTTCTTTTCCCGTCGCGCTTCGGCACCAATAGTTTCCCGCGTCATCTCGCCGAGGCGGAGCAATCCGGCGCGCGCATCCGCATCCTGCGAAATCCGCGCCTGGAATTGGATATCGATGAGCTCGACGATCTGCGGAGGCTCGCAAACCGCCTCCGCCCGGATTCCGCCACCGCCCGCTGGCTCGCCGAGCGCGACATTTCTTCTGGCACGCCACTTTCCGGTGCGTTCGGAACCAGTTCGAAGCCCTCTTCCAGCCTGTAACCCTTCCGCGAAAGCGTCGGCCGCCACACGTCCGCCGGGCACGCTCACTCAGTCGCCCGCGCGAGCACGCCTGTCCTCACGGCAAGCGCACTCTTGACCTACCGAAGCGATGACTGTTTGGAGTGCGGCGGCTTGCCGCCGCTTTTGCGGCTGCTCGCTGGGTTCCACTTCCGATTTCAGGCGAATGCGCCCGTGCCATGTCCGATAATCGCCCGGCCGATTTTGACCACCGTCCCCGGCAAATGAGGGTATAAGCAGCTAGAGGTGCTTCCACCATGAGTTCTGGCCATCATCACGATCCTCATCCCTTGAGACCCACGACAAAAGTGCTGACGCAAGGTTTCGATCCAACGCTTTCGGTCGGCTCCGCGCGTCCCGCCGTCTTTCGCAGTTCGACCTACGTGTTTCCCAGCCCCGAGGCCGCCGAGCGCGCGTTTGACCTTGCCACCGGCCGCGCGCAGGTTGCCGCGGGAGAAAGCACCGACCTGATCTACGCGCGCTTCAACCACCCCAACGCCCAGATCCTCGAAGAACAGATTCTGAATCTCGAACCGGGCGCGCGTGCCGCGCTGGCCTTCAATTCCGGCATGGCCGCCATCATGACCTCGCTTTTCGCCCTCCTGCGTCCGGGACAATCGGTCGTCTACACCGTCCCGATCTACGGCGGCACGCAGCATTTCATTCAGGACCATTTGTCGAAATGGGGCGTGACCGGCATTCCGGTGCTGTCGGGCCACGGCGATCCGCTCGCCGGCGCCATCCACTCCGCCAAGGACCTCGGCGCCGTGCTCCTGGAAACTCCCGCCAATCCCACGCTCGTGATGACCGACATCCGCCAGGCCTGCCAAGCCGCTGCGGCCCGCAAGCTTTCGCCCGGCCAGACGCGCCCCCCGGTGCTCGTCGACAACACGCTGCTCGGCCCCACGTTTCAACATCCCCTATCGCTGGGAGCCGACCTCACGGTCTATTCCGGAACGAAATATCTTTCCGGCTTCAGCGATATGCTTGCGGGAATCGTGCTGGCGGCGGACCCGGAACTGCTTGGCAAGATTCGCCCGGCGCGAGGGCTTTTCGGCAACATTCTGCAGCCGGATGAATGCTGGTTGCTGGGCGGCCGCCTGCCCACCGTGCACCTGCGCATGAACCGCGCCAGCAAAAACGCCCAGCGCATCGCCGAACACCTGGCGCAGCATCCCAAACTAAAACGAGTGCTCTACCCCACGCTGTTCACCGATCCGGAGCAGAAGCGGATTTACGCCTAGCAGTGTGATTTTCCCGGCGCGATGTTTTCCCTCGAGCTGTCCGGCGGCAAGAAGGCGGCGTTCGACTTCCTGCGCAACCTCCATATCGCGCGCAATGCCGTCTCGCTCGGCGGCGTGGAAACGCTGGCCTGCCATCCCAAAACCACCACGCATTCCGGCTTCACCGCACAGGAGTCCGCCACCGCCGGCATCACCGACGGCCTGGTGCGCGTCTCCATCGGCATCGAGCATTGGCGCGACCTGCTGGAAGACTTCGAGCAGTCCCTCGCAGTTGTGTAACTCGCGAACCGCGCCTATTGGAAATTACCGGCGAGCCTCCGGCCGCCATCCTGCATCGCCGATGAGATATGCTAATGCGTGGAGGATAGTGGGAAATGAAGGAGGTTGAAGGGCAGCCCAGCGCAACTTCGTGGAAGCCAGGTCAGCGGCAGTGGACGGTGCTTTTGCGAGACCGTGAAGCGCAAGTCTTCCTGGTCCTCACGCTGCTGATCGGCGCATTGGTCGGCGCCATCGTGGTTGCTTTCATTCTGCTCACCGAGCGATTCGGCGCGCGACTTTACCCCGCCGGTGGCGCCGCCTGGCGGCGGCTGCTGGTTCCGGTGGTCGGTTCTCTGGGAATGGGTTATCTGCTGTCGCGTTATTTCCCCGACGCTCGCGGCAGTGGTGTTCCGCAAACAAAAGCGGCACTGTACGCCCGGGAAGGCCGCATTACCTTAGGCACGGTTTTCGGGAAATTCTTTTGCACCTCCGCGACATTGGCCAGCGGAATTCCGCTGGGGCGCGAGGGCCCGGCCGTGCAAGTGGGCGCGGGACTCGCGTCCGTGCTCGGTCAAAAGCTGGGCCTCCGCCCCGAAAAAGTGAAGGCTCTCCTGCCGGTGGGCGCAGCAGCCGCGATCGCCGCGGCGTTCAATACACCTCTCGCGGCCGTGCTGTTCACCCTCGAGGAAGTTGTCGGAGATTTGCATGCGCCGGTGCTGGGCTCGGTCGTTCTGGCTTCCGCTACCTCCTGGGCGGTTCTGCGCCTGTTACTTGGAAACGACCCTCTGTTTCAGGTCCCCCAATACCAACTGGTGAGCCCCGTGGAGTTCCTGGTGTATGCCGTGCTGGGCGTAGCGGGCGGGCTAATGTCGGTGGCCTTCACCAAGCTTCTTCTCGGCCTGCGTGAACGCTTCCAGCGATTCCCCCGAAAGACCGTCTGGTTCCAGCCGCTGGCAGGCGGCATGATGGTTGGAATCATGGGCTGGTTCGTGCCGCAAGTGCTCGGTGTGGGCTACAACCATGTCGGCGAGGCCTTGAACGGCGAGATGGCGGTGAGGCTGATGGTTCTCTTGCTGATCCTCAAGCTGCTGGCGGTGACCACCAGCTACGCTTCGGGCAATGCCGGCGGCATCTTCGGACCGAGCCTGTTTATGGGGGCGATGCTTGGCGGGATCGTCGGCCATGTCGCGCACGGCTTATCCCCGGCCCATGTCGCAAGTCCAGGCGCCTATGCGCTCGTCGGCATGGGAACAGCGTTTGCCGGCATTGTGCGCGCCCCGATGACGTCGGTCGTTATGATCTTTGAGATCACCCGCGATTACGCGGTCATCGTTCCGCTGATGATTTCCAATCTGGTGAGCTTCTTCATCTCTTCACGCCTGCAAAAGCTGCCCATCTACGAAGTTTTGGCTCGTCAGGACGGCATTCATTTGCCAAGCGCCGAAACGCGTCAGGAGCAGGGGCATCGCCCGGTGCTCCAGGCCATGCCCGCGGCCACCGAGATTCTGGCCGCGCGCATGACAGTCGAACAGGCTCTCGACAAGACACAATCGAGCCAGTCCCGCAATTGGCCGGTTACCGATGAGCGAGGGGTCGTAGGGATTGTCAGCCGGAGCAGTCTCCAGCACGCCGTGGCCAAAGGCTTCGCCGAGAAACAGCTGATTGAGCTACTTGACTCCCGCGATTTCCCGCACGTGCACGCCGACCAGTCCTTCCACCTCGCGCTCGAGCGTATGGGCACTGCCCAGATGGACGCCCTGCCGGTGGTCAGCCGCGCCGACGTGCACAAACTGGAAGGCATCGTGACGTTACAGGATGTTTTGGATTCTTATGGCGTCGGTCTGCAAGCACCCGATTCCTAGACTCGGCTAGGCGGACACCCATAACGGGGCTTCAACCCTTGAAGTTCCTCGATGCCTCTGGTTCAGTACCCTGCTAGGGAATCGACAGCGTGCTCCCCTCTCGCACGGCCACGGCCTGTTCCTTGCCCTGCGAGACGTAAATCACGATCAACACTTTGTCTTCGCCCATGGCCGGGTCCACGCCCATCGAGCGATTGTTCACATTCACGGAGAGCATCCCGTCGCGCACCTGGTCCCGCAGCAGGTCCGTCACGTTCACCGTTCGGCCCTGCACGCCGTAAAATCCCCGAATGATCCGGAGCCCCCGGCCATCGCCGTCGGCATCGCGGTCGTTCCGGTTCGCGGAGCGATCCCGGTCGCCCCAGTCATCATGATGCCGGACCGAGAACATATTCGCTTCGATAAAGCTGCCTTCCTTGTAATCAAACTCGCGCTCCTGGTTCTTCCTGTTGGTCGCGAAGACGCGCAGGGACTTATCCTTGCCCACGGCCGGGTCTCCGCCCATGGTCTGGTTGTTCACGGCGATGCGTCCGCTCACGCCGCCCCGCGTAATCAGGTCCCCGAGAATCTCGGTGACGTCCGTGCGCTGGTCCCTAAATCCGTAGTCCGCCCGCGTCAACAGCCAGCTATCGTCCTGGGCAACCGCCAGCGGCGCGAAAACCGCGGCCCCGATGGCAAAAAAGACCATCGCGACCAGAAACTTGGCATAACGATTCGACGTTCGCATGAAAATGACCTCCGTCGCGGCAGACCGCGATTCGTTTTCCCAGTCTAGCCCCGCGGCGCACGACGACAAGTCTTCTATGGGACAGGTTTGACCAAAATGCCTACACCCGCAAATTTTCCCCGGCGATGCCATCCCGCCGCGGTTTTTGGTACGCTAGAGCCGCTCTGACGGGGGAATCGCATGACATCTCGATCGTTTGAGTATATTTTCCGTTCGCCCACCGGCGCACCCGAGGAACGCGGCGGCGCGCCTCCCACATACCGCCGCACCGTCGAAAACGGCATCCTCATCGAGCGCGACGTCCCCGTCCCCATGCGCGATGGCGTCCGCATCTACGTTGACATCCTGCGCCCCGCCGACGAAAAGCCCGCCCCGCCGCTGATCGGCTGGGGCCCCTACGGCAAACACGGCCACACGCGCTACACCGAGGTTTTCCCCAATTGCGGCGTCCGCAACGAAATGCTCTCCTCCCTCGCGGCTTTCGAAGCCCCTGACGCCGGCTATTGGGTTCCCCGCGGCTACGTCATCATCAACCCCAATCCTCGCGGCACGTGGTATTCCGAAGGCACGGCCACCTACCTTTCCCCCGAGGAAGCCATCGACTACTACGCCCTCATCGAATGGGCGGGCCCGCCGCCATGGAGCAACGGCAAGGTCGGCCTGTCCGGCGTGTCCTATCTCACATCCTCGCAGTGGCGCGTCGCCGCGCTCAACCCGCCGCACCTGGCGGCGATCAATCCCTACGAGGGCTGGAGCGACACCTACCGCGAAGTGGCACGCCACGGCGGCATACCGGAAACTTCCTTCTGGCCGTACCTGCCGGGCCGCTGGGGCCGCAGCGTCACGCGCGTCGAAGATCTCGCCACGGAAATGAACGAGCACCCCTTCTTCGACGCCTTCTGGGCCTCCAAGGCCGCAGAATTTTCCACGACAAAAGGCCCCGCCTACGTTGTCGCCAGCTGGAGCGACCAGGGCATGCACACGCGCGGCACGCTGGAAGGTTTCAAGCGGATTGCCTCGCCGCAGAAATGGCTCGAGGTTCACGGCCGCAAGAAATGGGCCTACTACTACGAGCCTGAAAACGTGAGGCGCCAGCAGGAGTTTTTCGACTACTTCCTAAAAAACATTCTCACACCCGTCACCCAGTGGCCGAAAGTGCGCCTCGAGGTCCGCGAAAAGTTTTTCGTCGGAAAAATGCAGGAAGAGAACGAGTGGCCGATTGCCCGCACGCAATACACCCCGCTCTATTTGAACGCCGGAAGCGCTTCGCTCCAGCGCCGCCCCGTCGCCAGTGAAACTTCCTGCCGCTACGACGCTCTCGCCCAGGGGCCGGGCGCCCGTCGAGCGCAGTTCGACTTCACGTTCGATGAGCCCACAAAACTGATTGGCCACGCCAAACTGAAGCTCTGGGCCACGCCCGAAGGCGCCGCCGACATGGACATCTTTGTCGCCCTGCAGAAGCTCGATGCCGGCGGCAAGATCGTGCCCTTCGCCTTCTGGACTCATTTCGACGATGGCCCGGTCGCGCTGGGCTGGCTGCGAGCCTCGCATCGCGAACTCGACGAAGCAAAATCCACCGAGCATCAACCCGTTCTCGCTCATCGCCGCGAACTCAAGATCGAGCCCGGCGCGATCGTCCCGCTCGAAATCGAAATCTGGCCTTCCGGCACGCGCTTCCAAGCCGGGGAAAAGCTGCGGGTCGTCATCCAGGGCGTGGACATCTACCAGTATCCCAAACCCACCATGGCCGACCGCCACGAAGACACCGTCAACCGCGGCGCTCACGTGATCCACGCCGGCGGCCGCTACGACTCGCACCTGCTGATTCCTGTCGTCCCCGAAAAGTCGTAGCGCCTCCGCCACCGCTGCGCGAGCAGGAAGCGGACAAGAGGCAATTCTTAGGGCGTCGAAGCTTCAGCTCCGACATAAGGCACAACTTCTCATCAGCGCTTCGAACCCCTGAGGCGCCGCTTCTCACTTTCTCCGTAAGCTGCTAGAGCTGTTGAGGGCGCGCCGCTCCGTGCGAGCTTCCTTCCCCGCCGGTCTCTCTCTTACTTTGCGGCAATGTGAAATATCTTTTCCGCGTTCCCGTGGGTGATTTTCTCGAGGTCTTGTTCGGGCAGCGGAGCGCTGTTCATAAAGGTCACAGCTCCCTCCGTCTCCTGATAGGGATAATCGATCGCGAACATGATGTTGTCCGGGCCGAGCACCGAGTGGCAGTATTGCAGCACCGCGTGGGAATTCACGCCGCTCGTCGTGATGAGGAAGTTATCCTTGACGTACTCGCTCGGCTTCCGCTGGATCTTGTGGGCGCCGCGGCCGCGGCTCGTGTAGACGTTGTACATGTAGTCGATGCGGTAGAGCCAGTAAGGCAGAGCTTCGCCCATGTGTCCGAGCACAATCTTCAGTTTCGGAAACCGATCGAAAACGCCGCCGACGATCAGGCGCATGGCGTGGAGCCCGGTCTCCATCTGGAAACCCCAGATCGCGCCATCGAGATTGACGGCGGCGTTCAGGATGTCGTCGACGTGCTCCGGCAGGTTGCGAGGGTGAATGTAGAGCGCCGCGTCGAGCGATGTCGCGGCCTCGAAGATGGGCCAGAATTTCGGATCATCCAGGTACTCTCCGTTGGTATGCGAATTGACGATCAGGCCGTTCAGCTTGAGGTCCTTGATCGCCCGCTCGATTTCCTTGGCGGCTCGTTGGGGGTCCTGTGGCGCAAAGCTCGCGAGGCCGGTGTAACGCGTTGGATGCTTCTTGATCGTCTCGGCCAAATAGTCGTTGGCCGAGGCCGCCAGAGCCGTCGCCGCATCCGCATCCAGCAATTGCACGCCCGGCGCGGTCAACGACAACAAGTGCATATCGACCCCAAACTGATCCATGATGCCGAGCCGCTCCTGCTCCAGATCCAGCAATCGCCGGAGAAGCGGTTCGTTCGTCAGAAAGCTCCTCCACATGTTTACGTCCGGGTCGTGCCACTCGCTCGCCGCCGCCCCGCGAAAGAACTTCGCCTGTTCCGGCGTTGCAAACGCCTCCTCGGTCGCGATCAGCCGATGCTGCTGGCCTGGCTTCGGCACATCGGCCGCGGGGCCCGCGGGCGCCG
>VFSW01007596.1_pt1 | contig 15706 bp, 16 predicted proteins | sample 5358111 | NCBI WGS metagenome assembly VFSW01 (sample SAMN11554181, study PRJNA540505) | mine drainage metagenome | isolation source: sediment from site ElyBrook_90M | place: USA: Ely Copper Mine, Vershire, VT | collected 2017
AGGACACTGCGGGCCCGGCCATCAACCCCATGATCAAGGTCATCAACATCGTTGCGCTCCTGATCGTTCCCTTGATCAAGTAGGCAACTGCAACATCTCAGTTAACGAGGGGCTGGCCGAACGGCCAGCCCCTTTTTTCGTCAGCAGAAAAGACGGTCTGCCTTGACGCCAAAGTTATTGAAATTTCCCGATAAAGTGGTATTATTCTGAACGTTATGCATGATTTAGATGTTGAAGTGCTTGTGAATGCGGGCTGTGCTCCTGATGTTGTTGCGCATTGCACGGTGGTTTCAGAACAGGCGCGCCAGCTCGCCTCGCGCGTCAAGGTCTCCATCGACGCCGAGCTCGTACGGCTGGGCGGTCTCTTTCACGATATCGGGCGGTCCCGGACGCACGGCATAGAGCATGCGGTAGCCGGCGCCGATATTGCGCAACGTCTCGGTTTTTCGAAGGCGCTGATTAATATCATTGAACGTCACATTGGAGCGGGGATTTCCGCAGCGGAAGCACGGCGGCTTGGGCTGCCGAAAAAAGATTATTTGCCGCAAACGGCGGAAGAAAAGATTGTTTCCTATGCCGATAATCTGACGAGCGGCGTGCGGGAAATGCAGTTTTACGAAGCGCTCGACCGGTTCAGGGATATTCTCGGACCCGAACATGAAGGCGTCGAGCTGTTCATAAAGCAGCATTATGAAATACAGGGCTGGATGAAATAAACCGAATGCTCCCTGCACTCGTGCTCTGCGCTTGTGAACGCGGGTGTAAACGGAATTCTCTTGCTCGTGGCCGCGAAATGGAGACAGCAGGCTACGATAGCGCGGGTACAAGCGGAGTGCGGAATAAAAAGGCGATAGCAAAGAGGGTGTTATGAAAGATAAGAAAAAAGGAAAGCTGATAGCGGAAGATATAAAAATCGAGCCGCATAAGAAGAGCGATACTGACAAGGTCCTACCCGTCAAGCTGACGGGGAACAGCAGGTTTAAGTTCAGCTGCCACAAAGGGGTGAAGTGTTTTACCGCCTGCTGCAGCAACATCAACATCGTGCTGCCGCCCTACGATCTCCTGCGGCTCCGGAAAAGGCTCGGCATGAGCTCCGAGGACTTCATCAGCCGGTATTGCGAGATCGAGATCCTGGCGAAGACGCTCCTGCCGGTGATCACGCTCAAGATGCAGAACGATGAAAAGCGGAGCTGCCCGTTCGTAACGCCCGACGGCTGCACGGTGTACGAGGACCGGCCGAACATCTGCCGCTATTATCCCATCGGCATGGCGACCCTCAGGAACAAAGAGGCTGAAGGCGGCAAGGACGAGTTCTATTTTCTGACCAAAGAGGACCACTGCAAGGGTTTCGAGGAAGACAAGGAGTGGACCATCGCTGAATGGCGCAAAGACCAGGAAGCCGACGTCTATGATGAGGTAAACCGCGGCTGGATGGACATTCTGATCAAAAAGAAATCCTTTGGCGAGAGGGAATTCCCGGAAATCAAGAACCGGATGTTCTTCATGGTCAGCACGAATACGGACTATTTTCGAACCTTCGTCTTCGAGAGCAGCTTTCTCGATACCTACGATATCCCTGCCGAGCGGATTGAAAAAGTGCGGACCGATGATGCGGAATTGTTAAAGCTCGCCTACGAATGGCTGCGTTCCGCCATGTTTGCCGAGGAAACGCTCATATTCAAGGAAGGCGTGCTTGCCGCCCGCAAAGAACAGGCCGATGCGGTCATGAGGAAAGTGTACGGCGGGAAGGACAAGGAGTAGGAGCACGGGGCGACCGCCGGTTATTGCCGTAAGAGTGAACTCAACTCGTCATAGATCGCGTTCCCTATCGTGATCCCCAGATTGATAAATTCCGGACCGTACCGTTTTCCGGTCTCGGTTCGGAACGTATCCTTGATTTTTTCGATGCCTTTCATCTTTTCCCGGAACATCCGGTGCAGCGCTTCGGGCGGGGTGTTTCGCGCGTCAACCATCAGCCAGAGAGTGGTCGTAAAATTTTCCGGGCCCCAGCGAAACTTGTCGGCATCATAGAGCGCGTCGCTTACGAGCCTGCCGGCGGCGTCGTCCCGATCGAAGGTCTCCTGGAAGGCTTCATGGTTCCTGATGGCGTCGGCAATGTACTGCCGCTCCCGCAAACTCATCCCGAGTGCCGTCAGTATCCGTTCCGCCTCCATGCTGCCCCGGACGGCGTGGTCCTGCTCTTTTCGTTTGATGTCGTGGAGCAGTCCTGCTATGATCGATGAGGTGAAGAGGGACTCGATGCGCGATGGGTCGACCCCGCGCTCTCGGGCTTCGATGAGAACGATGGCCCCTGCGTCGCGTGCGACCGCCTCGCAGTGGTAAAGGCCGTGGGCGCATTCCAGCTGAGACTCGTCGAGATAGGTCCTGCACCGGCTAATCGTCTCGTCCGTTGCGAGTGTTTCATCGGCACGGCGAATGACGGCTTCGTAGGACTCGTAGAAGGCCGGCTTCGGGAGCGTTCCGGCAATCCGGTGCGCGGTTTCACGCAGCTTTTGATAGAGCGGCAGGCTCATGGAATTATAATAGACGTACCCGGAGAGCCTTGTCAAGCTGAGTTTTCTGGTCCGCATCTTCGGATTGACACATCTCAACCACATAGGGTAATATGGCCTACTTTCCGGTTTGAAAGGAGCAGTCCGTGTCCGATATCCATAGTGAACGAATCTTGATCCTCGACTTCGGGTCCCAGTACACTCAGCTCATCGCCCGCAGAGTGCGGGAAGCGAAAGTCTACTGCGAGATATTCCCCTACAACGCGGGGCTCGATAAAGTGAAGGCGTTTCACCCGAAAGGCCTGATCCTTTCCGGCGGACCGTCAAGCGTCTATGACCCGGGCGCGCCGCTGATCGACAAGGCGCATCTTGACCTTGGCGTGCCGGTTCTCGGCATCTGCTACGGCATGCAGCTGCTCACCCATGTGCTCGGCGGAGCAGTTGCAAAGTCGCAAAAACGGGAGTTCGGCAGGGCTGAACTGAATATTCATAAGGGCGCAAAACTGTTTGCCGGGATCGGCGAGGGGGCCTGCAAGACGATCGTCTGGATGAGCCACGGCGACCGGATCGAGAAAATGCCAGTGGGCTTCTCGGCCATCGCGCATACGGACAATTCACCGACTGCCGCCATGATGGACGCGCAAGGCAGGTTTTTTGGTGTGCAGTTCCATCCTGAAGTTGCGCACACTCCGCAGGGGGTGCAGATCCTCAGAAACTTCATCTACACCATCTGCAAATGCGAGCCGACCTGGACCATGGCGTCCTTCGTGGACTATTCCGTGGGCGAGATCAGGAAGGCTGTCGGCGATAAGCAAGCGGTGTGCGGCCTCTCCGGCGGCGTGGATTCGTCCGTGGCCGCTGTGCTGGTGCACAAGGCCATCGGCAAGCAACTTACCTGTATTTTTGTGAACAACGGCGTGCTCAGAAAAGACGAGGCCGAGAAGGTGCAGCTTTCGTTCAAGGACATGGGCTTGAACCTCAAGTACGTCGACGCTTCGGCGGAGTTCCTTGGCAAATTCAAAGGGGTCGAGGACCCCGAGAAAAAACGGAAGATCATCGGCAATACCTTTATCGAGGTGTTCGAACGGGAGGCGCAGGCAGTGGGCGGCGCGGAGTTCCTGGTCCAGGGCACGCTGTATCCCGACGTGATCGAGAGCGTTTCGTTCAAAGGCCCGTCAGCGATCATCAAATCCCACCACAACGTGGGCGGGCTGCCGGAGAAGATGAAGCTGAAATTAGTGGAACCGCTTCGGGAATTATTTAAAGATGAAGTGCGCGCCATCGGCCGTGAGATGAAGATGCCCGACGACATCATCGACCGGCAGCCCTTCCCCGGGCCGGGTCTCGCGATCCGCATCCTGGGAGAGGTGACGGAGCCGAGGCTCCGGGTCCTGCGCGAGGCTGATGCAATCGTAATAGAGGAGATAAAGAAAGCCGGCCTGTATAAGGAGATCTGGCAGTCTTTTGCCGTACTGCTGCCGATCAAGACCGTGGGCGTTATGGGCGACGAGCGGACGTATGAGAATGTGATCGCCATCCGGGCTGTCACGAGCCAGGACGGCATGACCGCGGACTGGGCGAAGGTCCCTTATGAGCTCCTCGGGACCATGTCCAATCGCATTATTAACGAAGTAAAAGGCGTGAACCGGGTGGTTTTCGATATTTCGTCCAAGCCGCCGAGCACGATCGAATGGGAGTAGTTTCGCGGATTTCGAATGCGGAATAAAAACGAATGGAATCGTAGGGCAGCCCGCCGTGGCTGCCCTTTCTTGTTGGGATGTGTATGAACGGATTGGACCTGATGCTTGTCGTAATTTCCGCAGTTGCAGCCGGCCTCAATGGGAAAATCAGGATGCTTTTCAGGGACGGATCCAAGGCCGGTTCACAGCCGGGATTCCTGCGGCATAAGGCGAGAGTCAGCGCGGGGTTTCCCGTTCGAACGTCCCGCTCTTTCCACCCGACTTTTTTATGAGACGAACTTCGGCGATCGTCATTTCCCGGTCCACGGCCTTGCACATATCGTAGACCGTGAGGCCTGCTACGGAAACGGCGGTCAACGCTTCCATCTCTACGCCGGTCCTGCCCGTTGACCTGACCGTGGCGCGGATACGCACGCAGGATCCCGCTTTGTCAGGCTCCAGCGCTATCTCGAGAGAGGACAGGGCAAGGGGATGGCAGAGGGGAATAAGCTCCGAGGTTTTCTTGGCCGCCATGATGCCCGCCAGGCGGGCGACGCCGAACACGTCCCCTTTGGCGACTTTGCCGTCAAGGATGAGCGAAAGCGTCCCGGGAAGCATCACCACGCGGCCTTCGGCAACAGCCTCGCGAGCGGTCTCGTTTTTCGCGGAGACATCCACCATGCGCGCGGCCCCTTGCTCATCGAAATGAGAGAGCTTTCCCGTCATTTTTCGTCCCTCGTCACGGCGCTCATCCCCCGATCTTCGACATGGTCCGCTGAAAGCGCCCGCGCGGCGTCTCGTCAAGGTAATGCCGTTCCGGCTTGATCTCGAGCGAAAGTCTCAGGAGCCGCTCCAGCTCGGAGTCGTCACAGCCGGCCCGGAGGGGGGACTTGATGTCGATCTCGGTGTCCGAAAGCAGGCAGGGCCTGATCTTTCCGTCCGCAGTAAGCCTCAGCCGCCTGCAAGAGTCGCAGAAGTGATGGGTAATCGGGCTGATGAAACCGATGACCCCGCGTGCGCCGGGGATCTGGAAGTTTGTCGACGGTCCGGCCGAGTGCCCTGAGGAAAGCGGGGCGAGCGGACCAAGCTCGCGTTCTATGATCGAGCGCGCCTCTGCAGAGGTCACACAGGCGTCACGGCTCCAGCGGTCGCTCGCGCCGATGGGCATGAACTCGATGAAACGGACATGGAACCGGCGCTTGAGCGTCAGCCGGGCGAAGTCCGCGATTTCGTCGTCGTTCATGCCTTTGACGGGAACCATGTTAAGCTTCAAGGGAAAGAACCCCAGTTCCTCTGCGCGGGAAATGCCGCGCCAGACCGATTCCCAGGAGTCGCTGCCGGTGATGCGGCTGAACTTTTGCGGCACGAGGGAGTCAAGGCTGATATTAAGCCGGGGCATACCGGCATGAACAAGCTGTTCCGCCATATCGGCGAGTAAAACTCCGTTCGTTGTCAGGCTGATGTCGTCCAGGCCGGCCACCTGTTTCAGTGCAGTGATGAAACTGACGATACCGCGTCTGACCAGGGGTTCTCCGCCGGTTACCCGGACGCGGGTGATCCCGAGAGCGACGGCAACGGAAACAACCCTGTGGATTTCCTCGTAGGTGAGGATGTCGGCATGAGACAGCATCTTCATGCCCGTCCGCGGTTTGCAGTAGACACAGGAAAGGTTGCACCGGTCGGTGACCGATATCCGCAGATAATCGATGCGCCGCTTATGCGGGTCAATGAGTGGCATGGGAAAACTTTACCACAGCAGGTAGGGGACTTCAAGCAAAATGGAAAACAAATTAAGGCCTTGACCAGTATGCGGAAATACCGGTATAATCATCTCACGAGCAATAGTGAAAGCGGAGTTCAGGCCAATTGGGAGTGCCGAGGACACCTATGCACAAGTTTACGAAAAGGAATTTGATGGGGCGCGGTAAGTCGTATCTGACGACAGCGGGGTCACAGTATCGCTTCATATTGTTCCTGATCCTGCTCCTGATCTCCTACACGGTCCTCCTGAGGGTGTTTCAAAAAATTGCGGAGATCGTCCAGCTGCCGATTTTTCTCCCCATCGCGTTGATCACACTCCTGGTATTTATCGGCATCGTCGGCATCTTGTACTCCCACACCTTTGTCGGCCCCTTGACGCGCATTCGCCGGGCTTTGGATCAGCTTGCTGCCGGAGACGAGAATGTTTCACTTCGCCTGCGAGAGTCAGATGATCCGGTGCTCAAGGACCTGGTAAAAACAATTTCGCGGCTCTGTGAGTACAGCAGGAATTCCCATCTTCTGATTCGAGAAACATCGCGGGACCTTTTTGCCGAGTTCGCGGTCCTTGAGGACATGATCCACAAAGGGGCGGACCCCTCCGATATCCGGAAACAGTCCGATGTCGTTCGCAAGAAGCAGGAACTTCTGGGCAAGGCGATCAAAGGTTACGGAAAGAAGTAGGAGAGGCCATGGCGGAGAGCGGATTTCGAGGAAAGAGCATGAAAGCGGTGGCCTTCGACGTGGCCGAAGGCTATGTTTCGGTGAACCCGCTCTTCCTGAAAAAGTTCGACAAAGACATGATCAAAGACCTGTTCGAACACCTGAACAAGGCGATGACAGCGGCGCGGAATGAAAAGCTTGATCTTACCGATCAGGCGTCGGTCAGGACGAGAAACATGAAACTCCAGCGGCTGCACAACGCCATGATCATTCTCCGGAACCTGGCCCGGGAGAAGCGCTTCCCGCTGTGATGGTTCTTCGCAGATAGCTCGTGGTTCGTAGTAAAAGCTTTGAGCCGCCGGCGTTGACCTTTCCTACGAGCTATCAGCTCCAAGCTGCCTTGTTATCCCACCGCTACACAAAATCTCTTCTTGAACTCCTCGGGAGAAAGCTTTGTCGCGGCCGCGAGCTTTTTGAGCGACTCACCCTCGAGATCTTCCTTTTCCAGCCGGATCATGTATCGCCGCGCCATATGGTAGTCGTCGGCATTGGTATCCACGATACGGATCCTGGTTTTGCCGGTTGTGGGGTCGATCAGGTCCGCGAACTTGATCGGGTGGCAGAGACCGTCCTCCAGCATGATCATGGCCCCGGTGCCCCCTCCGACGAGGAACTTCACGGCACTGTAGCCCAGATAGCGCGTGTATTCCCGGTCATAGGAGATCGGCGGATTGCAGCGGAGTTCGTAGCCGATGTCCTTGGCAATGATGGTGGTCTTGAGCCCGAGGGTGCTGAGTTCGGCGGTCACCCGCTGCTTCAGCATATCGCCGAGCGGGACCTCCGCCAGCCGGATGTTGCCGTGCTCGTCCCGCGGCACGTCCTTCATGAACGTGAGCTCCTCGGGGTCGAACCGCGTCGCGACGCCTTCGGCGATCACGGCCACGCCGTGGCTCCTGCCCATGGCGTGGCGTTTGATGATGGCGCCGGTAAGAATGGTCACCACCTTGTTCAGGGAGATCTTGTTGCCGAGCTCTTCGGGAATGAGGGTAAGTGTGGCCCCGGCGCCCATGCCCATGCCGAGCGCCAGATGGCCGGCAGAGCGGCCCATGGCCACGACGAAGTACCAGCGGAACGCTGTCTGGGAGTCCTCCATCAGGTTCTCCACGAGCTGCGTGCCGAGCTGTCGCGCGGTCTCGAACCCGAAGGTCGGCACGCCATGCGGCAGCGGCAGATCGTTATCAATGGTCTTCGGAACATGACAGACAGCGATCTTCCCACCTGCCGCCTTCTCTACCTGGGTGGACGTGAAGGCTGTGTCGTCTCCGCCGATGGTAACGAGGTACTTGACGCCCAGCTCGTTCAGGGTCTTAATGACGTTGGCCATCTTGGCGGGGTCCTTGGTGGGATTGTCCCGTGACGTGCGGATGATGGAGCCGCCGCGCGTGTGGATGCGGGAGATCTCGTCAGGATGCAGGTTCCGGGTATGCGTTGCGTCCCCCTTGCCGAGCCATTTGAACCCGTCGTAGATGCCGATCACCTCGAGACCCTGCTTCACCGCCTCGAACGTGACGGCGCTGATCACCCCGTTGATGCCCGGCGCCGGTCCCCCGCCGATGACTATTGCAAGCTTGCCCCCCATGACTGCCTCCTGATTGCTTCAACTACTTGGTTGTGGCCTCTGCGCATTGATCGCGCACGCGCAACTGTAGCAAAATGAGGCTTACTTGTCAATATGAAACAGGCCGCTTATGAGGCCGGAATATCCGGCAAAATGGAAATGTCCGCTGAATCAGGCTTTTTTGCGCCTCTTGAATATTTTTGTGAAGTGTGTATACTCGGCAGCAGTACTGGCGTACAAGAAAGGAGTGAAGACCCGGCCATTATGGTGTAACTTGTAACAGGGTTCAACGAAATCAGGGAAGAGGAGTGAAAATCTCCCGCTGCCCCGCAGCCGTGAAGGGAACGAAAGCCCGGTATGCCACTGTCAAGAGTGATGTCCTGATGGGAAGGCGGGTGAGTAGGAGTGGGCCCCAAGCCGGAAGACCTCGAAAAACAGAAAAATTCCCGCGGGAGGAGTTATGAACACGCACTATAAGTTTTTCATTAATAGGAACTGCAATTATTTCCCCTGTCACAACCTGGCCGATTGGAAGTCCTGCCTTTTTTGCTGGTGCCCGCTTTATTTGCTCGATTGCGGAGGTGATTTTGTCATCAGGAAAGGCGTTAAGGACTGCTCACCCTGCGTTATCCCTCATAGTGAAAACGGATATGATTATGTCCTGGAAGTGGTAAGCCGAACGATTTACAAAAAGAATGACGACAGCGCAGACCAATCCGTAAAAAAACCCGACAAACCACAATCCTAAGTTCAGCCCGCTGGGATAACCGCGAAATCTTTTTGATGGGCCGTGGTTGATGCTTATTCTGCACCGTTACTTTTTATGGGTTTACTCCGGCGAAGGACTTGCACCATACAAAGTCAATGGTATCGACTTTGCCGCCGCGCAGCAGGATGTCCATGGTTCCCGCATCACGTACTTCTTTGCACTTCATCTTGGCGGCTATGTCCCGGCTCTCAAAATGGCTGTTGAGAAAGAGAATGTCCGACCCCAGGGGGGACCCGGTATACCAACTCCTGAAGCGCTCATCGTTATTGTCGATCAGGAACACCCTGGTCTTGTACGGAAGAGCGTAGTACATCATGCGGCTGACATCGGTCCAGTTCATGACCGCCAGCGCTTTTTCGGACGAAGGGTCCTCGGCCATGATTTCATTTGCCCGTTTGACGATATCGGGGATCCCGTAGACATCGTGAAAGGGAGACTTATAATCGGGGAAGCGAAAGAACTTGAACGCGAGCTCCGCATGCAGAAGGACGGTAACAACGATGCTGAAGCCGAGCGAAAAGACGAGAATGGCCTGCTTGTGCCGCGCCCTGCTCTTGTCGAGGAAAACAATCCCGATGGGGATGAGGAGCGCATAAAAAACGGCTGACCAGTGCGGCAGCGCGAATTTAAACAGAGAGGAATAGAGAAAGAAGATCGCCACCGTACCCCCGATAAGCGCCGAAAGAAGCATGCGATCGTTGCGGCTGCGCAGCGCTTTATAGAGCCCATAGAAGGCGAGCAGGAAAAATGGCGGACTGTAGGCGCCCAATTGCGCTGCGAGCCCCCCGAAAAACTTGGCGAAGTTGGGCATATGCCCGCCCACGACGTGGCTGCTCTGGTAGCGGAAGCTTATGAAGTCGGTCTGGATGTTCCAAACGATTACCGGTGCGATGACGACAAGGGCGATGGCGGCAGTTATGAGCAGGCGAGGGTTTAAAAGAATGTCGTATCTCTTCTTTATCAAGCCATAAATGAGAATCGCGGGGACAAACAAGATGGCCGTGTACTTGGCAAGGCCCGCAACGCCGAGGACGAGCCCCAGGAGGACGAAGTTTCTGAGCTTTGGTGAACGCTCCAGCCTCTGGACCGCGAATATGAGCGCGAAAGCGACGGGCAGGAGCAGGGACTCCGGGAGCAGCATAAGCCCGAGCCCGCTCAGCAGAAAGGAGCTGTTCAGGGCAACAACCGCATAGAGCGCGGTCCTTCTTCCGCCGAGCGACAAGGTGAACCGATAGCATAAGAACGACGTGACGATAAAGAGAAGGATGGCCGGAAGCCGCGCCAGGAATTCGTTCGTGCCCAGCGTGTAGTAGAACAGCGCATGGGTCCACCCGACCAGGGGCGGATGATCGAAGTAACTGAGCGCCAGATGCTTGGCATAGAGAACATAGTGCGCTTCGTCAGTGCCGAGCCCGAAAGTCGGCGCCACAGCCAGGCGGACGGCGGTGAATGCGGCAATGATCCAGAGGGCCGCCCGGTTGTCGCGGTACAGGGATGCGAGCGTTTTTTTCATTTCAGTTCTTCCAGCTTGGGACGAAGGATTCCGAAGACCTGTTCAGGGTTGATGACCTGGAGGCAGACGTTGTCCGTGCACGCGGTCTTGCGGTGGTTTGACGCGGAAACGCAGGGCGAACAGGCCAGCCCGGCGTAGATCGGCGTGGTCGTGCCGAGGGTGCCGTACAGCTTGGGAGTTTCGGGTCCGAAAAAAACATACGTCGGCATTCCGGTGACCGAGGCAAAGTGCGGCGGCCCGGAGTCGTTGCTCAGCATGCAGGCGCTTATGGAATAGAGGGCCGGCAAATCGGAAAGACTTGTTTGGCCGGCAAAGTTGACGCAGCGATCGCTGCCGACACCCGAGATGATCGTCTCCAGGCCCGCCCGCTCGCTCTTGCCGCCCGTAAGCAGGATGGCCACCTTCGGGTAATGCTCGATGATCATGCGGGCCAGGGTGATGTATTTTTCCTGGGGCCAGCGACGGATCGGCAGCAGCTCCGAAGCGTTGGCGTTAAAAAGAACGATCCGGTGGCGCCCCGGGTCAAAGGCGGGGAAGGTTTCGCTGATCTTGCGGCGCATGGACTCTTTAGCCAATTCACTCACGGCGACCTTCGGCAGCGTTATCTCGTCATCGGAAACGGCTGTTTTGGAATAGGGCAATTCGGCCTTGTCGCTCAGAAGCGCATTGGCAAGGGCGATGAAGTTCTTTGAAATATGGAGATGGGGGTTGTAGGCGACCTTGTGGGTCAGCATATCGCCGCGGTAGAGCCCTTCGTTATAGAAGGCATAGAACCCGACCGTGATCTTCGCCCCGGAAAGGCCCGTCAAAAGAGCGCTAAAGCGGGAAAAAAGCTCCATGTCGATGATTGCGTCAATACGCTTTTTGCGGGTCCAGAAAAGAAACTTGAGCGCATCGAAAGCGAGCGGGAAAAACCCGCTGTCGTCGATGGTATAGATATTTTCTTTCGGGATTGTGCCCAGGAGCTCCAGGCTGGGGCTGTTTTTCTTAAAGATGGCAAAGTAGAGGTTTGCCTTCAATCGCTGTTTCAGTTTTCGCATCGCGGGGTCGGCCAGGATGGTGCTCCCCATTTCCGAAAGCTCGATGAACAGAATATTTTTTGGCTTAGCGCTGCTCTTCCCGAAGGAAAAAAGCGCGGAAAGCTTTTTTAAGATCGTCACGGCAAAGCAGAGCGGCACGCCGACATAGTAATCGACGTTTCGCATGGTATCGACTTTCATCAAAAACTCCTATTTACACCGCAAAATTTGCAATTGTCATATCCAGAATTAAAACCATAAGGGGAAATGGAGACAAAAGGAGGAGAAAGGGGGAGTAAGAAGAAAATATTGCATCTGAAAAATAAGAACGATTTTTCTCCCTTTCATCTTTCCTCTCCCTGACAAGACCATCGTGTCTTTACTGTTAAGCCATATATGGCATCAGGGGTTCCATCTCTCAAAAAAACGGTCCATGGCCAGGTTCTCCCCGAAGGGGACGTGCCCGTACCGCAGGGAGAGCTGCTTTGACGCGACGCCCTTCGGTTCCTTGTCCACGACCACTTTCCACATTGCAGCGGCCAGCCCTGATCTGTCCGCGCCGGCCTGGCAATGGATCAGCAGGGGCCGCGGGGCCGTTTTAAAGATCTCCAGCAGCTGGCCGACCTCGGCGTCAGTCGGCTCAGAGGATGCGCTGAGGGCGACGTCGTAATGCTGCAAGCCCAGTTTCGCGCTTGCAGCCATTTCTTCCTCATACCAGCGCTCGCCCGGATGCCGCCCCCGCAGGTTCAGGACGCTTCTGATCCCGTATTTTTTGACGTAGTGCGTCAGGTTGTCGCTGTCGGGTTGTGCCGAGCGGTATGCTTCCGCGGGTGTGATCGGGTAAAAATTCCCCTGTATTCTTACAGAAAGGACATAACCGGCAGCCGAAAGTAGAATGACAGCCAAAAGCCCGGTAATATAGGTACGCCGTTTGAACATAATTATGCCGATCGATATGGCCTCTGACTCATTCTTGCTTGTTTTTAACGAGGAAGTTCACGGCGGCCAAAAAGACGAATTTTCAGAAGACCTTATATTACCCGTTATGGCGCCCGGAGTCAAGATATTAGAAAACCAGGTAAACAATACGACTTGACAGTCGTGCCTACCTGTGGTACGAATAACATCCGTTGACATCAAGCCTTTAAGGACAGCCATGAAAACAGAGAACCTTGCCATAGTTTTTGTCGATATTGCCGGATTCACGCCGCGGACCTCCACCCAGACCCGAGAAGAAAACCTCAACCTGCTGCGGCGCTTCGATGGACTGGTACGGCCGCTCGTACGCGCCTACAACGGAAAAGTGATCAAGACCATCGGAGACGCCTTCCTGCTGACCTTCCGCTCCCCCACCGATGCGGTGCTGTGTTCCATGGCGATCCAGGACCGGATTGTCGAGGCTGACGCGGACATCGACCCGGCCGATCGCTTCACCATCCGCGCCGCAATCAACGTGGGCGAAGTCCGCATCGATGGCGGCGATGTCTTCGGCGAGGCAGTCAACATTGCCGCGCGCATCGAGGGCAAGGCCGGAGCAGGGGAAGTATATTTTTCCGAGTCCGTCTTCCTGTCCATGACGAAGAGCGAGGTGCCGAGCGAAGAAGTCGGATACACCGAGCTCAAGGGAATTCCCGAAAAGATCCGTCTCTTTCGCGTGCCGCGCGCCGATGAGGCCGGAGGCGCAATGCTGAAGCATCCCGACGACGGCAGGACCCCGCGGAACAACCTCCCCTTTGCGGGCCGCGGGCTCGACCGCGTGCGAGACAAGCTTGCGGCCGGCCTCCCTGCCGAGGCGGCCGTGGCGCAGGCGCACGGTGCGCTGATGCTGCTGATGGAAACGATTGCGCGGGGTTTTGGATGGTGGAAAAACGAAATCCGGCGTTCGCGCGCGGTACAGTACGCAACCGCAGTGGTCCTCATCATTATCATCGTGTTTACGGTCTGGGCCGTGAAGCACCACAAACCGAAACCGGCCACGCCGTGGCAGAAACTGCAGCGTTCGCTCGACTTGTAATTGCTGCTGATCCGTTTTTGCGCTTACCTGCCGTGAGACGCGCTGCCGCTTCATGGCTCAAGGGAGGACCTCGTGGAACAGAGAGCTGCAGTCGGTCTCAAGCATGTTTTCAGCCTGCCCGTCATTGTCGCCTCCCTCGGTTACTTTGTCGATATCTACGACCTGGTTCTCTTCAGCATCGTCCGGGTGCCGAGCCTCAAGTCCCTCGGCCTTTCCGGCAAGGAGCTGATCGACTACGGCGTCTTTCTCCTGAACATGCAGATGGCCGGCATGCTGCTCGGCGGCATCCTCTGGGGCGTCCTCGGCGACCGGAAGGGGAGGCTCAAGATCATGTTCGGCTCGATCTTCATTTACTCCGTCGCCAACATCCTGAACGGGATGGCCACGTCCCTCCCGGCCTATGCCGTTTTGCGTTTCATCGCCGGCGTGGGCCTGGCCGGCGAGCTCGGTGCGGGGATCACCCTCGTGTCCGAGGTCCTGCACACGAGCCTCCGGGGGTACGGCACCATGCTCGTGGCCTCCGTGGGCGTTTCAGGCGCCATCCTGGCGAACATCATCGCGAACGCCTCTGACTGGCGGCATGCCTTCATCATCGGCGGCATCCTCGGTCTTCTTTTGCTCATCGCCCGGATCAGCGTGGCCGAGTCGGGCATGTTCAAGGCCATGGACAAAAAGGCCGGCGTGAGCCGCGGGAACCTGCTTGCCCTCTTTACCAACAGGAAACGCTTCTTCCGCTATCTCAACTCGATCCTGATCGGCGTGCCGATCTGGTTCGTCGTGGGCGTGCTGATCACCTTTTCGCCGGAATTCGCCGTGAAGCTCGGGACGACCGGACCGGTCTCCGCCGGCAATGCGGTCATGTTCTGCTACCTGGGGCTGGTCTTCGGCGATCTTTCGAGCGGTCTGCTGAGCCAGCTCTTAAAGAGCAGGAAAAAAGTGGTCCTTCTGTTCATGGTCCTGACCCTTGCCGCGGTCGCCCTCTACTTCCTGCAAGGGAGCAGGAGCCCGGCCTTCTTCTACGGCGTCTGTCTCGTGCTCGGCTTTGCCAGCGGGTACTGGGCCATCTTCGTGACCGTGGCCGCAGAGCAGTTCGGCACGAATTTGCGCGCAACGGTCGCCACGACGGTGCCCAATTTCGTGCGCGGCATGGTGGTGCCCATCACCCTTCTTTTTCAATTATTCCGCCAATACTTCGGCCTCGAAGGCGGCGCTTTGACAGTCGGCGCCGTCTGTGCAATCGCCGCGTTCATCTCCCTGGCCTCGCTGGAAGAGACCTTTCACAAAGACCTGGACTACTACGAAGAGTTTCCCTGATACGAGACGCCTGTCTGCAGATACTGAAGTTGTGACTTTATTGATCGATAGCCAATGTTCATGCGACCATGCGCTAAAAAACGATTTTAAAGCGCATCGCTTCTCCCAATACAGGCATGCCAATTGATCAAAGGAAAGAGCCGCGGTATAACGTTCCTGATCCGTGCCAACAGTACATCACGCTCACGGTGAGGAAAGGCCCAGAAAGTGTGCCTGCAGTCATCGGCAATTTCAGCCGGAGCGGCATTCTTTTCGAAAGCCCGCTGCAGTTTAATAAAGGAGACCGCGCAGAATGCGTTCTGCGGGTCGACCTGGTCATTGCCCGTGAGATAACGTTTGGGATCGAGGTCAAGTATTGCTACGAGAACAACGGCACCTTTATCAGTGGCGCCGCGATCTACGCAATCTCGGAAGAGACTTGGTTCGACGTTTTTGAAGAAATTTTCGATTTTGTTGTTGTTCGGCAGGGTAAAAAGTGAGGAGATCTTCCTTTCGGTACTATTTTGTCTGCCTGACATAAGGACGGACTTGCCACTTCAATCATAAGGTCTGAAGCCGTTGAAGTTGCCATCCTGTGCAACATATCAAGTAACAACCTGTAATTCGCAATTTAGACCCATAAAATACCCCGCCGTTATTATTGACATCTAATTTGATCAAGCATATAGTCATTTTGACCGTAATTGACCTGGCATAATGATTGTTAAACTAGATAACACCGCAAGTTCGGTATTATCTAGGGGGCTCGCCAATACCGGATTTTCGGACTTAACGAGGGGGGCTAGTCATCCCCTGGTTGAACTAAGCCGCTGCGCGGCAGTGAAATTCGTATTTCAATACTTTTTG
>VFSW01007597.1_pt1 | contig 15706 bp, 10 predicted proteins | sample 5358111 | NCBI WGS metagenome assembly VFSW01 (sample SAMN11554181, study PRJNA540505) | mine drainage metagenome | isolation source: sediment from site ElyBrook_90M | place: USA: Ely Copper Mine, Vershire, VT | collected 2017
TGTTCCTGCGCATGGCGAAGCGCCAGCGGCTGTCCGACCCGCGCGACGTCGGCGAGATCATGGCCGATGACCACACCATGCGCGACGAACGGCTGGTGTCGTTTCTGCAGCAGGTGAGCGTGCGCACGCGCATCTACGTCGGGGCGGAGCGCTTCGTCGACGAACTGCACGAGCGCTTGGGCGCGCGCCGCCGGCCGGCGGGCGGCGCGGGCACCGAGGCGGCCCCCGCCCGCTTCCTGCCGCCGACCCGCGAGATGCCGGACAACGCGGTGTTCATCAGCTATGCGCGCGAGGATCTGCCGGCCGTGCAGCAGCTCAAGGCGGGTCTCGAGGCGGCCGGAGTGACGACCTGGTTCGACATGGACCGCCTCGAGGTGGGCGACGACTACGACCGCAAGATACGCGGCAACATCGCGCGCTGCTCCTACTTCATCCCGGTGGTCTCGGCGAACACCGAGCGGCGCCTGGAGGCGTACTTCCGGCGCGAGTGGAGCTACGCCATCGACCGGGTGCGCAACATGGCCGACGGCGCGCTGTTCATCCTGCCGGTCACCGTCGATGCGACGCCGGCCGCCGAGGCCCGGGTGCCGGACCGCTTCAAGGCGCTGCACTTCACCCATTTGGCGGGCGGCGCCGTGACCCCCGAGTTCGCCCGGCGCCTCGCCGACTTCACGCGGGCACGGCGGCAATGAACGGATCCGGAACGGTCGACGCGCGCAATCCCTGGCTCGGGCTCGCGTCGTTCACGGAGGAGACGCGCGGCTACTTCTTCGGCCGAGACGAGGAGATCGCCGAGCTCGCGCGCCGCGTGCAGCGCAAGCTCCTCACGGTGCTGTTCGGGCAATCCGGCCTCGGCAAGACCTCCATCCTGCGCGCCGGGCTCGCGCCCCGGCTGCGCGGCCAGGGCTACTGCCCGGTGTACGTGCGCGTCGATTACGCGCCGGACGCGCCGGAGCCGGCCGAGCAGATCAAGCGCGCCATCGCCGCGGCCGCCAGCGGCTCGGGCGAATGGACCCGTGCAGGCGTCGCCCAAACGGGCGAGTCGCTGTGGGAGTTCCTGCATCACCGAGACGACGTGCTGCGCGACGAGGACGGCGCCACGCTCATTCCGCTCCTCATCTTCGATCAATTCGAGGAGATCTTCACGCTCGCACAGAGCGACGAGGCGGGCCGGGCGCGCGTGGCGCGCTTCGTCGCGGAGCTTGCGGATCTGGTCGAGAATCGGCCGCCGCGGACGCTCGAGGCGCGGCTCGAAAGCGACGAGGCCACGGCGGAGCGCTTCGATTTCGCCCGCAGCGACTATCGGGTGCTGATCGCGCTGCGCGAGGACTACCTCGCGAAGCTCGAGAGCCTGAAGTCCCTGATGCCGAGCGTGACCCAGAATCGCCTGCGGCTCGCGCCCATGAACGGCACCCAGGCGCTCGAGGCCGTGCTGCGGCCCGGCCACGGCCTGGTGACCGAGGAAGTCGCCGCCGCCATCGTGCGCTTCGTCGCCGGCGGCGCCGAGCTCGCCAACGCCGAGGTCGAGCCCGCGCTCTTGAGCCTCATCTGCCGCGAGCTCAACGATGCGCGACTCGCCCAGGGCCGGGGCGAGATCTCGCTCGACCTGCTCGAGGGCTCGCGCGCCACCATCCTCAGCAACTTCTACGAGCGTTCGCTCGCCGACCAACCCCCGGCGGTGCGCCGCGTGATCGAGGACGAGCTGCTGACGGCGTCGGGCTTCCGCGAGAACGTCGCCGAGGAGCGGCTGACCACCAGCCTCGCGGCCGCCGGCGCGCCGCCGCAGACGCTTGCCACCTTGGTGAACCGGCGGCTGCTGCGCATCGAGGCGCGGCTCGACATCCGGCGGGGGGAGCTCACCCACGACTTGCTTTGCGGCGTGGTCCGCTCGAGCCGCGACCTGCGGCGCGAACGCGAGGCCCGCGAGGCCACCGAGCGGCAGCTCGCGGAGCAGCAAACTCGTGAGCGGGCCGCTCGTCGGGCGCTCGTGCGCGCGCGCCAGGTGGCGGCCGGCTGCGCGCTGCTCGCCATCGGCGCCGTGCTCGCGGCGGTGCTCGCCTACGTGAGCACGCAGCGGGCGCGGCACGCCGAAGCCCAGGCGCAGCAGACCCGCGCACAGGCCGAGCAGGCGCGCGGCGGCGCCCAGCAGTTGCTCGGGTACTTGAGCGACGATCTGGTGCGCGAGCTCGAGAACATCGGGCGCAACGACGTGATCGCGGAATTCTCGCACCGGCAGATGGACTACTTCCACTCGCTGCCCGCGGCGCTGCGCGATCGGGACACCATCCGCGACGGAGCGCTGGCGATGGAGCATTTCGCGCGCGCGGCGCGCCAGCTCGGCCAACTCGATGAAGGCCTCAAGAGCGCCGACGAGGCCGTGAGGTTGCTGGTGGCACAGCGAGCGCAGGGCGACGCGTCCGAGGCCACCGCGATCGCACTCGCGCGCGCTTACGTGGCCCGCGGCATGATCCTGGACAACCGCAACGACCCCGCCGGCTTGGCGGCGACCCGGCAGGCGGAGGAGATGCTAGCCCCGCTCGCCGCGGCGCCCGGCGCCTCCGTGCCGGTGCGCCGCGCCTATGCGCAGGTCCTGATGCGCCGCGGATACGAGGCGAGTGCCACCAACCGTTTCGCCGACGCCGCGAAGCCGCTTGACCAGGCGCGGCAGATCGCGCTGGATCTCGGGGCCGGCGACGGCAGCGACGTCGACATGATGGCGCTGCTCGCGGAAATCGACGGTTGGCAGGTGGCCAGCCTGGTCAGTCTCGGCCGGTACGAGGACGCCGAGCGCACGGCCGCGGAGACGACGACCTACGCCGAGCGCGCGCTCGAACGCCAGCCCGGTCACCGCATGGCCCTGCATGCCGAGGGGGTCGCAAACGGCGAACTCGCCAGTGCTCTGGCCGGCGCGCTTCGCCCCGAGGAGGCACGGCGCTATGCCGAGCGAGGCGTGCAGGTGTCCGCGACGCTGCTCAAGCTCGATCCGCACAGCACCACCAACCGCAATAATTTTGGTGTGGCATTCGGATCGGCGGGCGATGCGCTGTGGGCGGCGGGACACCTCACCGAGGCCATCGATTCCTACTCCCAAGCGCTCGCCCAATACGACGAGGCTGCACGCAGCGGCGGAGCGGGCTTCGTCGTGGTCCGATCGGCCAATATGCTCGGCTTGAGCTCGAATCAGGCACAGCTCGGCGACTTCACGGCCGCGGCCCAGGTGATCGCGTCGGACGAACCCTTCGTCGATTTGGTCAGGTCGCATGAGGGTGCCGCCTCGCCCTTGGTCGCCATCGTCGACGGCCTCGTCATGGATGCACGGAGCACCCTCGCCTTCTCCCGCGACGATCTCGACGACGCGGGGCGGCTTGCGGCGGCGGCCATCGCCGAGCTCGACCGGCTGCAGCCGGTCGGCGCGTTCCAGGCGAATCAACGCGACATTACGCTCTATGGCGCCCTGCACGTGCGGGCCCGCGTCGAATACCTGCGCGGGGATTTCGCGGCGGCCGAGCGCGACGAGCGCGCGGCGATCACCGCCCGCCAGCATTGGTCGACCGAGGGCATCGGCGACCGGCGCAGCTTCGTGGAGCTCTCCACCTGGCTCGCCATGTGCCTCGCCCGCGAAGGCCGCCTCGCCGAGGCCGCGCGCGAGATTGCGCCGAGCGTTGCCTACGAGGAGGGGCTCTCGAAGAAGAATCGCGGTGATCGCTGGCAGCCGACGGAGCTCGCCGCGGCGCTGTACGCGCAGGCGCTCGCCGAGCCGCCGCACCGCACGGCGCTGCTCGCCCGCGCCGCGGCGCTGCTCGAGGCCGCCCCCGCGGCCATTCGTGCAACCCACGACGTGCGGCAGTGGCGCGAACGGGTGAGCGCCGCATCGAGCACGCGCTGACCTGGATTTCGTGAGCCGACGCCACCGATCCGGCCGCCGGGGTCACCGTTGAGGTGAATCCTGCAGCCGGGGCGAGTCGGCCATCTGTTGGGCCCAGTGGCGCTCCTCCGGAACGTGGCTGACCAGAATGATCTGATTGTAGGCCGCGCGAGCCTTGGCCTTGTCGCCCATCGTCGCATAGGCCTGTCCCAGGGTCTTCAGCACGAAGGTGTCATGCGGCACGCGGACGCCGATGGGCTCCATCACCCTGATGATCGCGGCGGGATCGACCTTGCTGCGCGCCGCCGCGGTCGCCCACAACTCGACCGCCTCGACCGGGGGATCATCCTGCTGCACGAGATCGCCGAGCACGGCCATCACGTGACCGTACGACTCCTCGCTCTTGTCCATGTGCATCAGCGCGGCCGCCACGTCGATGCGCGCCTGGGAATCGTCCAGCCCGCCTCCGGAGAACGTGGCAACGAGATCCTCGATCGACCGCGGATCGCCCGGACTTGCCGCGATCCGGGCCACGAGCGCGCGCACGGATCGGTCCGCGGGCCGCTCCGCCAAGGCCTTGTTCGCCAGCTCGGAGACGACGTCCTTCGGTCTGTTCAATTGCCAGACCAGGCGTGCCATTTCCGTGTCGGCTTGTGCCGCCGTCAGGCGCCTCAGGGAGCCCTGCTCGGTCACGACGTCATCCCGCAGTCCGAAGACCTTCACGTGGATGACGGCGTGGTCGAGGAACTTCTGCAGACGTGCGTCGAGGGCCGCCTTGTCGAACGGAAATGCGGCCGTGAACGCGTCCGGCTCCGGAAATCCCTCGTCCATCAGCTGCAGATACCGGCGGGTCGGAGCGCCGAGAGTCGAGTCGTCGAACAAAAGAAGGTGCACGAGTGCCCAGGACTCTCCATAGAACTGCGGGGACAGCCGTTCGCCCTGATATTCCGGATCGGCTTTCTTGACCGCGAGCAGCCGCGCCACCGGTATCCATTGATCGCGCCGCAGGCCGACGCCCGCGGGCAACTCGCCGATGTTGAGCCTCTTGCCCTTGAGACGGTATCCGCTGAAGAGCTCCGCGTAGCCCTCCACGAACCACGGCGGCATCGCTTGCGTGCTGGTGCTGCGCTGTATGTAGTGGATGAATTCGTGGAACAGCGACACCCGAACGATGTCGAAGCTCTTGCCGGCGTCGACCACCATGATGTTCCCGAAGGGACGCTCCAGGAAAAAGCCGCCAAGACCGGGTCGGAAGGCGGCGTACTGATTGAAATCGCGGTCGCTCAGCAGATAGACCCGCGTCGGCGTATCGGGGAGCCGATCGCCCGTCTGCAGCATCTGACCAAGCGTCTCCTCGAATATTTGCAGCTGCTGTGCCACATAGCGGGTACCCGTGTCGTTCATGGTGCTGAACAGATCGAAATGGCCGACCGCCATTTCGCGCCAATCGGAACGATCCGCGAACGCGGCCGCGGGCCACGCAAGCAGTGCTGCGAGCACGATCGGCAAGCGACGGTATCGTAGTGTCATTGGCATTCCGGCGATTGGCGATTGGCGAGGGCCGTCCTACTGGGTACCGATGAGCACCAGGCTTAGCGCACCCGAGAAGTCCAAGTAGCCCATCACCAGAACCAACACCAATGACAGCACCGCGGACGCTCGCACCAAGATCGCGGCGAGCGCCGACCGGCTCTGCCGCGCGCATTGATACAAGGCGGCGCTCACGTAGACGCCGTACAGCAGCCCGAACAACGCATAGCCCCGGCGTGCCACCTCATTGCCCGAGTCGACGAACACGCCAAGCGCCGAGACGATGACCGACCCCAGCAACCCGTAGCCCCAGATGACCCGGGACAGCGAGGTCTTCCCGCGCAGCGGATCGAGAATCGCCTCTCGCCACTTCATCACTGCGGTCTTACGCCCCTCTTGATGGCTTCGATCACGGCGTCCCGGGCGTCGGCATTCGCGACCTCGACGACGATCCGGGCCGCGCCGCTCGCCTTCTGCTGCAGCTCCACCCGTACCCCCGGCGCCCGCAGGACCTCGCTCACCGACGACGAGGGTCGCGGCGGCGCGGTAGGCCGGCTCGGCTCCGCGCTCAACGCCCGCCGCACGAGCATCTCCGTCTCCCGCACCGACAATCCTCGCTCGGCCACCGATCGCCCCACGCGCAGCCGTTGCTCATCGCTCTCGAGCCCGAGCAGCGCCCGCGCATGCCCCATGGAAAGCGCCTTCGAGTCGATCAGCGCCACCAGTTCATCGGGCAAGTCCAGCAACCGGATCAGATTCGTGACCGCCGCCCGCGACCGCCCGACCGCATCCGCGGCCTGGGCATGGGTGAGCGAGAATTCCCCGATCAATCGCTGGAGCGCCCGCGCCTCCTCGGCCGGCGTCAGCTCCTCGCGCTGAATGTTCTCGATCAGCGCGACCGCGAATGCCTGGCCGTCCGACACCTCCCGAAGTATGACCGGGATGTCCGCAAGACCCGCGAGCTTCGCGGCCGGCCAGCGCCTCTCCCCCGCGACGATTTCGTATTTGGCCTCGCCGGCGGCGCCGGCCGGCCGCGGCCGCACCACGATCGGCTGAATGACGCCATTGGCCTTGATCGACGCCGCGAGCTGCTCGAGCGGCTCGCGGTGGATCTCCCGGCGCGGTTGAAAGGCGCCCGGCTGCATGAACGACAGCGGCAGCCGCCCGCCGCCCCGGCTCGCACTCACCCGCGGCTCGGCGCCCAAGAGTGCGCCCAATCCCCGCCCCAGGCCGCGCGAATCACCCGCCACCGCGAGGTCTCCGGCGGCCGAGCCAGCCAGCCCATCGGCGTCCCTCGCCCCACTCACAGCCCACGGTCAGTCCCCTCATTACGCCGCCACTCCCAAGACTCCCGCCACCTTACGCCAGACTCGTCGAGAAACCACTGCCCCGAGAAACGCCGGCGAGCGTGTCAACGGTGGCCGGGAAGGTCGACGATCCCATAACTGTACACCTTGCCATTGAACATGGAGGCATAGACGCCGTTGCGGAACAACAGGCCTTGCCAGCCTTGTGCCCGTGCTTCGGTCTTTACCGGCTCGCCATAGTCGCGAATCAGCGAGGATGCGCTGACGGCGCTGAAACGCGGAAGCTCCGGTGGCGCGCTCTCGGGATCCTTGCCGGTAAAATCGATGACCCCGACCCGCGAAGGCCCTCCCGGTCCTGATGACCTCCACGACAGGGTATAAACGCCGTCATGTCGCGAGTCGATGGCGTTGTAGACCCAGCGATCCGCGCTTCGGCTGATCGGCTGCCCCTTGGCGCGCAGAACTTGCGCCTGCGTTTCGCCGAGTTGAAAGCCGCCGAGCGAACGAATCGGAGGCAGCAGCGCAGCCAGGGGAATGGGACGTCCGAATTGATCACGCGCCGCCCGCGGCGCCAGGGAACCGGTCGCAATCCCGTGGGCGATCAACCATCCCAGCGACAGGCATACCCCGCACGCCGAAGCCCACTGCATCGCCCAACGACGGTCATTTCGCGCTGCCGTCAGCGGCCGAGCGAGGATCAGCCCCAAAACCAGTCCGGTCGCAAGCCCGCCCAGATGCGCGGCATTGTCGATGCTGCGAAATCGGGCGCCGTACAACAGGTTGTAGAGAACGAAGACCAGCATGCTGTTTCGCTGCGCCTTCATCACCGAGGCCGGCACACCGCCTTTGCGACTCACGAAGAAGGCGATGAGGGCGCCGATGATGCCGAAGATGGCGCCCGATGCGCCGGCTCCATTCACGAGCGGATGCCAGAGCAGGCTCACCACGCTCCCGCCCAATCCCGATACGAGATAGATCACGAGATACCGGGCCCTGCCAAAGATCCGCTCTGCGACGCCGCCATTGACGTAGAGCACCCACATGTTGAGTGCGAGGTGAAACAACCCGAAATGCAGAAAGATCGACGTCAGCAATCGCCACCACTGGCCGCCCAGGGTCAGCGGTGTGTAATTGCTGCCGAGTTCGATCATGACCTGCGGGTTCGCCCCGATGAAGCCACCGCCCAACGCAACGCTGAGCAGAAAGATCAACCCGTTGATCGCGACGAGCGTCGGTGTCACAGGCGCCTTGGGCGTCGCTTCGGTCAGTGCACGATCGAAGGCGGATTTCTCGGCCAGGACTGGAACGAATCGGGCACTGCGCGCGGTGGGCACCGATTCGGCCAACTCTCGCGCCTGAGCGGCATCGACCATGGTGATCTGCAGGGGCCGCGGCGGCTCGCCCGGCGAGAGCATGGTCAGCCGGACCGTTGCGTCGAGCTGTTCGACGTCCGTGATGGCGTCCGACGGGACTTCTCGCTGCTCGGTCTTCGCAAACCAGAACGGGCGGCGGCGCCGCGCGGTGAAGAGCAGTCTATCGCCCATCAGGACGACGTCGCCACCGCCATGCCAGCGATAGGCATTTTCGGGCGCGAACGACACCCAGCGGACGCGAGGCGGCGGCATCGTCGATCCGGGCGCGGCCGGTGCGAGGGTCGTCAACCGGTCCGCGGCCGCGAGCCCTTCGATGAAGGCCCATCGGGGCCACCTCGGCAAGTAGCTGACCTGGATCGCCGACCCCTCGGCGAGGTGCGTGGCGGCGATCGCCGCCTGAGTCGCTCGTTGGGAACCGCCCACGGGGCGCCCCGCCGCGGTGGGCTGAAATCGGAAACGCACCATACAGGCGCCATCCTTCCCCGGCGCGCCAATCTGCGTGACCTGGGCCTGCGCCCAAGTGCCATCGGCGAGAATGCGGCGACGATCCTGGTAGGTTCGTCGAATCGCCACGAACGCGATGGGCCCCAAAAACGCGGCAATCAACAAAAACCGGACGATGAGGATGGCGAGCGATTTCGGCATCGTGGACTTCTTCCTTGAGTCTCTGGCGTCGCGATCCGCGCACAGCGCCGACCGCTGCCGATGGCGCCATTGTGCCGCGCAGCGCGAAGGCGGTCAAAGCATGGTCAACGGACCCCGCGGTATACTCGCCACTTATGAATATGCCGCTGAGCGCCGTCCTTGCCCCCGACGAGATCGATCGACTTGCCGAGTGGCTGGACGCGAACGAGCATCCGGACGCATTGAGCTTGGAGGGCGTGGATGGGCTATTTTGCGCGTTGATCGCGAGCCCCTCGAACGTGCCGCCAAGCGCCTACATGCCCGTCATTCTGGGGGGAACGCCCGAGAACAGCGGCGCCTTTGCGAACGAGGGGGACGCGCAGGCGATGATGTCGCTGCTGATGCGGTATTGGAATTCGATCATCGCGGACGCCGAGAGGGAGTCCGTTCACCTGCCGTTCGTATTCGAAGTGGAACCGAGCGAGGTGCCGGGACGGGAGTGGGCATTCGGGTTTATGTCGGGGGTCGACCTGGCACCAGACGGCTGGGACGCGTTGTTCGATGATGAAAGCGAGGGCGATCTGTTCGTCATCCCGCTGGTGGCCGGCGATGTCGACCCGGAGTGGCCCACCGAACCGGTGACGCCGGACTTGCAGGACGACGTGCTCAAATCGATGGCGGTGGGATTTGCGCGGGCCTACCGGAATTTCCGGGGCAGACCGCCGCCGGATGCCGCGGCGGACTATGATCGGGCGGTGGATGCGCGGGCGGATGCGGAAGTCGAAACTTTTCGAAGAGCGGAGCCCAAGGTGGGACGGAACGACCCTTGTCCGTGCGGAAGCGGCAAGAAGCACAAGCGATGTTGCGGAGGTCCGGCCTCGCAATCGATGCCAACACCTTGAACCGAGGCCCGGCACGCCCGCCCGCAATGTCAGAGAGTACGGCTTCGGAGGAATCATCCATGAACGGCTACACGCTATCGACGCACCCGATCCATCTCGGACTCCGCGCCGTCGCGACCCGCGAGCCGCAGTTCACCGGTTCGATGGAGTGGTACGCCGACTATGTCGCCCGCCACCAAGCCGACCGCGCCGAGGGCCGACTCGTGAGCACGCACACGTTCAAGGAACCCTGGAATATGTGGGAGATGCATCCGAACGGCTGTGAAGTGGTGCTGTGCACGGCCGGCAAGATGATTCTGCATCAGGAGACGGCCGGCGGCGCGAAGCGATCCATACAGCTGCTCCCCGGGGAGTACGCGATCAACGAAGCGGGCACGTGGCATACCGCGGACGTCGACGGCAGCGCAACCGCCCTGTTCATCACCGCGGGGTTGGGCACACAACACCGACCGCGTTAATCCCCGAGCGGACGCCCGGATGCGCTCCGGACCTGCACGCGCGGCCCGCACCGCAGGGCCTGATGTAGGTGGTGGATGCCGCGGCGTTTCGCGTACGCGACATCCCCGAAGCGCTTGGCGACGACCTACGGCTCTCGCTTGGCGTGAACGGAGCTCCGTTTGGACGCGCATCGCTCGTTCTCCCGCGGAATCGAAACGAGAACCATTTTTGCGCGCAAATTGCGGTCCTTCGCGATTTGATGCATCGTCGTGCAAGAAGCACGCCCCGAGCGCGCAACGGCGGGCTTCGCCTCTCGGGAGTACGGCGCATGGACATAAAGATCCTCTCCTGTTGGTTCGCCACTTCGTTCGGCGATTATTCGCGCGCGCTACGCGAAGCCCTCGAGCGAGCGGGCCACGCGGTCGGCATCATCGCGACCAATTGCGGCTGCGGGGATCCGATGGAGGTGAACCGTCTGTTTCAGGATCGTCGCTGCGAGTTCTTCGAGTTTCCGCACGTCGGCTACTACCGATCGCCGAGCCCGGCGAAGTATTGGCTGCGCACGCGGGCGGATGCGATCGTGAATCGACAGCGCGCGAAGCAGTTCATGAAGCACGGCGGCGGGGCCGCGGTTCTTCATTTTCAACAGGTATTGAATTCGTTTGGCTCCTCGGTGCTGTTCCACTGGCTGTCACTGCCTTCGGATGCCGCGCGAGTCGTGACCGTGCACGAGCTCGATCTGTTCCAGCGGGACCACCGAGAGCGCAACCTCGTTTACAACCGGGCGGATCGGATCATCGTCCACACAGGGGAAATGAAGGATGAGTTGATTGCCTTGGGGGTGCACGGCGACAAGATCGACGTCATCGGCCATGGTGTCGCCATTCGACCGATGCCCACCGATGCGCGGGCGGGAATCATCTTCTACGGCGGTCACAAACTGCACACGGGAAAGGGGCTGGAGACGTTGTTCGCGGCGATGGCCGAGGTCAAGAGGCGTCTGGGGTCCGCCTCGCCGGCCGTCACGATCCATGGCCATTACAGCCTCGACACCCCGGAATATGGCTCCACCAGCGCGGCCCACGCCGGAGTCGCACGGGACGTGCGCTGGCTCAACCAGATCGGCCTCGAGGAGACCATCGCCGAATATCGCCGCTCATTGTTGTGCGTATTGCCCTACACGGGCAGCTTCGCAGGATTCCCTGCGGTCAACGCGATGGCCAATGGTGTTCCGGTGATCGCGACCCGTCACGCGGGCCTGCCCGACCATCTCGGCGACGCCGCCGTTTGGGTCGATGACAACGATGCCGCGGGACTCGCCGAGGCGATCACTGCGCTGCTCGGCGATCCGCCCCGGCGTGCGGCGCTCGCGGCGGCGGGACGGGCGCGCGCCGAGCGGATGTACGACTGGGATGTGATTGCGCGCCGCACAGTGGACTCGTACCAGATGGCGTGCCGGGCGAAGGAGGCGCGCACGCCGGCGACGACTTGAGTCGAGGTCGAGGCAACCGGCGTCACCTGGAACAGGGCTTCGTCCCCGCGGATTTCAGAAATGGCCATAGGCCGCCGAGATCTTCGGCGGTCAAGCGTTCACACCGGCCGCGCCGCGCCCGCGCGAGCGTCGCCTCCACATCGGCGGCCAGGTTCGCCGTCGACGGCCGATGGCGGGCGCGCGCCGCCGGCTGCTGCGCGGCGGCCGAGCGGTCCGGGTTCGCCTCGGCTCGCCGCCGGGACGGATTGAAGCGTTCCTGCGCGAGCCGGGCACCGCTGGTGAGCGACCGTTTGAGGTCGCCAAGCAGGCGGCGCAGATGCGGCAGCCTCATTCGGCGATAGATCTGTGCCGTGTGCATCGGTGTCGCCTCCGCGAGCCATTGACTCTTGTAATACGTGAAGCCCGCCAGGAGGTTCAGGAACGCGCATCCGCGCTCGATCGCGCGGTGCATCGCAATCGCGAGCACCGCCGAGCCGGGTGCGGCCGCCTGGTAGCGGCCGTCGTAAACGATCTGCAGCCCGTACGCGCCGATCTCCGATCCCAGGGCGAACTCACCGCCGAGAAATCCGGCTATCGGATTGCCGTCGAGCAGGAGCAGGACGATCGTGATCTTCATCGGCTGTTCCGGGCCCAACAGGCCGCGGTAATAGGCGAGGCGCGCCGGATCGGCCCCGACCGCGGTCTCGAATCCGGTCTTCCAACTGCGCCTCTCGATGTCGCAGAACAATTCGAGCATTGCGGGCGTGCTCTGCGGGTCCGACGAGGCCATGGCCTCGAGCACCCCCAGCGAATACAGCTTGCGCATTTGCCGCTTGACGTTGGTGGCGAATTTCCCGTCGAGCGCGGCGAGATAGTCACGGCTCGTCCGCCAGCGAATCCCGATCGTACAGTTGTCCCAAGACGGGAACCCGCGGATGACGCAGCCCCTGAGGCGAATTCCCGCCGGCGGCGGATGAAGCGAGGAACGCGCCTCTTGCTGCTCGAACTCCACGTAGTCCCATTCGCGGCGATGATCGTCCAGGTATCGATAGATCGCCCGCACGACCCGCGCGTGCTGCTCGCGCGAAGCGACCACGCCGGGGCGGTCGCACTCGTGACCGACCAAAAATCCGATGCGCCGGGCCGGTAGCCGCATGACCCGCTCGTGCGTGAGCTTCAGGGCGACGTAGCCGATCATCGCCGCACCGTCGAATGCGCCCAGAAACCACAATCCGCCGTTCCGCGATGCCGCGAACGGCCCGTGCTGGATGGCATTTCGCAGGTGCGCGAAGGTCGCGAACGGCGAGGGTCTGGCCGACGCGGCATTGAGCGCGTCGATGACCGACGCGTGGGCTGCGATCGCCTCCAGATCGCCGAAGCGGCACACCGCCACGTCGGGTGGGTCGGTCACGGCAGCTCCGCGAACAGTTCTTCGGTCAGCACCTTTGCCATCGCGAGGCGCGGGCCCAAACGACTGAAGGTATGATCACCGAGATCGAGGGTGTGAATTCGGCAGCGGTTGCCGAGCGAGAACACGGCCGATCCGGCCGGCACCCTCAGCAGTTCGAGGCCCGGCTCGCCGCGCGCGAACAGAAACAGTATTCCAACTCCGCGCGCAGTGACCTCCCGGAGGTCGTGGGCGAGATCGCTGCGCAGGCGCAAGCCGAAGCGCCGAGCCAGATCGTGGACGACACCGTGCAGCGTCAGCTGCGCTCGCCGCCAATACACGAGCGTAATACGCCACAGGTTCACCTCCCCGCGAAACATCCGCATCCATGCCCTCGCCGAGAGGATCTTGCCGCGGTAGATATGCGGATTTCGCACCGTCTCCGCGATGTGAAGCCCGTCCGCGTTGCCACCCTGCGGAAGATAGCGCTCGGGGTTCACCAAGAGAATGCGTCGAACCGGCATTCCAGCGATCGCCGCACGCAGCGCGTGATACGCGCCGGAGCATACGCCGGCCAGGGTGACCTCATCGATACGGCAGCGCGTTCGCAGGAAGTCGCATGCCGTGCGGATGTCCTCCAGCGCTTCCTCGGGGTAGAGATCGTCGTCGATTCGTGCCGGACGGGTGATGCTGTCGCCGATGCCGCCGAGATCGAAGCGCAGCACAACCAGGCCCTGTCGCGCCCAACGACGGGCGAGATCCACGTACAGCCGTCCGGCGCCAATGTGGTGGTCCGCACCGATGCTCAGCAGTATGACGCCGCGGCGCGGCGCGCTCGCGAGCGCCGGCTCGGTGACGATGCCGAACAATTCCGCGGCCTCATCCAGGAACACGGGGCGCTCGACGATTGCGCCGGACGGATCATTCGGGAGACAGGCCAGTTCGAGCGTCATCGTGTCAGCGCCCGCGGGTGGTGCGCTCGCCGCGCCTGCGGGCATCGCCTTCGGCCGGACGGGCACGGAGCGACGCGCCAACCCGTCGCGCACCAGGGCGATCAGGCTCGTCGGGGTCCGCGAAAGATGGGGTGCGGTGCTCAGCATCTCGACGAAGCCGGCGGCCCGCTCGTAATGAACGAGCACACCTTGCCGCGACAGCGAATCCGTCCACGCTCGGGCGACCGGCACGAGATGATCGTCGATCACGAGTGCCTGGCGCATCGCCGGCACCTCGAGGGCAGCGAGATCGATCCCAGCGAGGGATTCGACGGTCGCCGCGGAGAGCGAATAGCCATTGACGTCCAGCGCGCCCGGCCTGGCCGGATCGTAGCTCGGCGGCGGCACCTCACCGAAGACGTCGGCGTCGGTGCCCGACGGTGCGGCTGCACGGATTATGTGCAGCTCGCGAAGATAGCGGCGGCCGTTGACGATCGGCGCCAGGGCCACGATCGAGCCGATCTCCGGGCTGATTGACGCAGCCAAAGCCGCGAGCGTGGCGCCCAGGCGGACGCCCAGGACGCAGACCTCGTCGACCCCCGTGTGGCGCCGGACCGCACGGACGGCGGCCAGCACGTCCTGGGACCAGAGAGCGACCTGATCGGCGCTCGGGTCGACGTCAGCGGAGTTGCCGGTGCCACCGTAGTCGAATCGAAGCGCGGGGATGCCGAGTCCGGCGGCGCACTCGGCGATGGTGCGCAGGGTCCGGTGTGCGTATATCGCCTCATGGCCGAAAGGATTGCAGATCACGAGGGCCATGTTCGCTCGTGCGGCGTCCATGGGGCGAAGCAGCCACCCGAAGAGGCGATTGCGTCTCGATTCGAAGTAGAGAGTGTGGGCGTCGGGCCGTTGCGCGACCTGGGGCTGGCGGTGATCGATTCCCGCCGTCATCCGCTATGGTCATGGAGATTCATCGAAGCCTCAGTATACGCGACTCGCAGCACCATCCGCGAGCGGCCCCCATCGTCGGGCTCGCTCCACGAAAACTGAGCCGGATCAATTTCGGCGGGGCCGCCTCCTCCATACTCTCGGCCGCCGCGATCGCGCGGCGCTCGACGTGGAGGCGTTCCCAAGGTGCACAGGGCGGCAATCACAACGGTCGATGACGCAGAGGCTACTGCGGGCGCCTTGTCGTGGTCGCCGCTGCGGATCGCGCGTCGCACCCCCATTGCGCTGCTGCGAGGGGCCGCAATCGTCCTGCCCGAACCGCTGCTCGTGCGCCTCATGGCGGCCATGCTGCGCAGCCTCGAGCGCTCGCATCCCCGACTGATGGCAAACCTCGCGGGGCTCGAGCCCGCGGTCATGCATGTCGTGCCGCACGACCTGCCCTACCGGTTCGTCCTTCGGGTCGGCCGGGCGCCGGTAACGCTCGCCATCGCCGGCCGGGACGCGCCGGTTCCCGATGCGTCGGTGGCGGCCAGCGTCGCCACCCTGGTGGATCTCATCGAGGGGCGGATCGACAGCGACACGCTCTTCTTCCGGCGCGATCTGACGATTACCGGCGACACATCCGTCCTCGTTGGGCTGCGCAACGTGCTGGATCGCGATGAATGGGTCCTCGGTGATGAACTCGTGCGGCCGTTCGGGCCGCTCGCACCGGCGGCGCGCGCCGTCGCGCGGGTGCTCGATCGCGCCATCGACGGCGTCGGCGCGCGCGTCGGCGCCGTCCACGCCACATTCCATCCGCCGTCCGAATCCGGCCCGGACGTCGCCGCGGAACTCGCTCGGTGCCGGAACGAGCTCGAAGCGCTCACCGCCCGTCTCGGCCGGCTCGAAGCGCGTCAGCACCGGCGCGACGAGAAGGCCACCTTAGCGCC